>Ga0302320_10002414_pt1 | contig 43873 bp, 41 predicted proteins | sample Bog_T0_3_FD_202130 | JGI IMG/M metagenome (GOLD analysis project Ga0302320, IMG submission 202130) | Peat permafrost microbial communities from Stordalen Mire near Abisko, Sweden - Bog_T0_3 | ecosystem: Environmental > Terrestrial > Soil > Wetlands > Peat | place: Sweden: Abisko, Stordalen Mire...
ACGCGGTATTGAACGGGGTGCTGGCGGGAGATGTGGCGAACGTGAGACTTTCGACCAACGGCTACAGTGCGACGTTTGCGAGTGCGGGCGTGGCCAGTGGGATTGGGGTGACGGTGGGCGGGCTGACCTTGACGGGCGCCAGCGCGACCAACTATACGCTGACGCAGCCGGCGGGATTGAGCGCGAACATCACGGCCAAAGCTCTTACAACAACATCAGTGCCATCGCCAACAATCACATCGCTTCATCTGACCAACGGGGTTGTCACAATTGCCTGGAATTCGGTGGCGGGTGGAATCTACCGGGTGCAATATATCGACAACCTGAATGGCCCCGGTTGGACTGACTTGTTGCCGGATGTGACGGCGGCTGGTTCAATAGCCACTCAAACCAACGTCGTGAGCAATGCGCTCCAACGATTTTACCGGGTTGGCGTATTGAATTCAGGGATTACAGCCAACAACAAGGTGTATGACGGGACAACCGTGGCGACGATTAGTTCGAACAACGCGGTTCTGCTCGGAGTGGTGGGCAGTGACGCGGTCAATCTGTCCACCAACGGATACACGGCCAGCTTCATCAGCCCGAACGTCGGCACCGGTATTATCGTGACAGTGAGCGGGCTGACGTTAACCGGTGCCAGCGCGACCAATTACACCTTTTCCCCGCCGCCGGGAATAACGGCCAACATCACGCCGGCAAACCTGACAGTTAGCGCTGTCAGCAAGAGCAGGACCTATGGATTGACGAATTCTCTGACCGCTAGTTACAACGGTTTTGTATACAGCGAAGGGACAAACGTATTGATCGGGGCCCCCAGTTTAAGCACCAGCGCCGCTACCAACAGCCCGCCGGGGAACTATTCGATCATAGTCGGTCCTGGTACGTTAAGCGCCACCAATTACACCTTCATCTTCAACAGCGGGACACTGACCGTGGTGGCGCTGCCCCAGTTGAACGGTGTCGCATCGAATGGAAATCAGTTCATCCTTAACTGGGCGACGATTGCAGGCCAGACCTATCAACTCCAGTACAAGGATAATCTCGCTGCGGCAACATGGACTTTGCTGGGTGGTTTCTTGGCTGGCACGGGCAGTCCCATCATCACCACCAATGATCTTGGCGCCTCGCCGCAACGGTTCTTCACGCTGTTAATAAGTCCTTGAAAAAGGCGTTTCGCCTCAGCACAAGTGAAACCGGGAGATAGTTTATCGTCATGCAAATAAACGTCATTGAGTATTTTGAAAAAGGCGCCGCACTTAAGTGCGGGGACAAGGTGGCGGTCGTGGAACAAGACCGCCAGTTCACGTTCAAGGAAATCGAACGCCACGCCAAGAATTGCGCCGCGTTGATTCTCCAGCGGACTTCCGCCGCCCGGCAACCGGTCCCGGTGTTCCTGCCGAAGAGCGCCGGGAATATCGTGGCTGACCTCGCCATTCTCTACAGTGGCAACGCTTACGCAAATCTCGACATCAAATCACCGCCGCAACGGCTCAAGGGCATGTTGGACAATCTCAATCCCGGCGTCATTGTCACCTCCGCTGCGCACGCCGCCCCGTTGCGCGCTCTGGGCATCGCCGAGGAAAAATTGCTGTTCGTGGAACAGGCCATGGTGCCCGAAACTCTTTATGACAACATGGTTTTACTCAAGCGGTTGGATTCGTTGATTGATACCGATCCCTACTGCATCATCCACACCTCCGGTTCCACTGGCCTTCCCAAGGGCGTGGCGCTGAACCATCGCAGCACCATTGACTGGGCCGATTGGGCGTTTGACCGGCTGGGCTTGGACGGTAGTGAGGTCATGGGCAGTCTGGCGCCGATTTATTTCGACGCTTATACGCTCGAATTCTGCATGATGATCGCCAAAGGGGCCACGTGGGTGGTCATTCCTGACTTCTGCGCCACCTTCCCGGTCAAGCTGGTCGAGTTTTTGACAACCCATCCCATCAACTTCATTTTCTGGGTGCCGACCATCATGGTAAATATTGCCAACCAGGATTTGCTGGCGAAGGCGAAGTTGGACCGCATCAACAAGGTTTTTTTCATCGGCGAGGTTTTTCCCACCAAGCATCTCAATTACTGGCGGCGTCATCTGCCCGGCGCGATGTTTGTTAACCTTTACGGGCCGATCGAAATTACCGTCGCCTGCACTTATTTCATCGTGGACCGCGAGTTTGCCGATGACGAAAAATTGCCCGTTGGTTTCCCCTGCCGCAACACCGACATCCTGATTTTGAACGATCAAAACCAGGCCGCCAAAGTGGACGAGCCGGGGGAAATTTGCGTGCGTGGGAGTTCGCTGGCGCTCGGTTACTACAACAACGCGGAAAGAACGGCGAAGGGGTTTGTTCAGAACCCCATCAACCCGCACTATCCGGAATGGATTTATCGGACGGGCGACTCCGGTTTTTGGAACAGCCGCGGCGAAATCATGTTCTTGGGCCGGAAAGATTTTCAGATCAAACATCTCGGCTACCGGATTGAGCTGGGCGAGATTGAACACGCTGCGTTGCAGGTGGGCGGCATCCGCAACTGCTGCGTGGTTTACAATCAAAACAAAAAGGAGATCACGATGTTTTACGAGTGCGACAAGGAGCTGGCCCCCGCCTTCATCCGCGAACGGCTTTCCATCGCGCTGCCGAAATACATGCTGCCGACCATATTCAACTGGATGGAACTGATGCCACGCAATCCGAACGGAAAGATTGACCGGGCCACACTGGTGGCCAGTGTGAATTAACGTGATGATCCCGATCCAACAGCCCGGCCAGGTTTTCGACGCCGTTCAAAAGACCAAGGCGGGGGCGCCGGCTTTTTGCACCAATTTCTTCCCGGTGGAATCGAAGTTGCGGGACTGGATTGATCACGGCGAATTGTTTTGTGAAGAGCACGAGGGGGCGGCTTTTTTTCTGAAAAAGGACCGCGACTTCGGGCATTTCTATTTTCTGGCCGCGGACATGGCGGCGTTGCAACGGACGATCCCAGCCTGGTCCGGATTGAAGTCCGAACGGATGGTGACCGATCTGGTCGGCAATGAAGCCGCCGTGGAGCGGTTTTTGCCGGCATTGGAGCCGGCCGGTTTCCGGCGCTACACGCGGTTGCAACGCATGGCGAGAATAGGCCGGCCGGAAACCGGCGGCGCGATGCCCGTCGGTTTTGCCGGGAAGGCGGACGGGCGGGCGGCGCTGGAGTTGATCGAAAACGCATTTGACCGTTACGGCGAACAGCTTCCAATGCCTTACGAAATCGAATCGGCCATTGAAAACCGGCAGGTGCTGGCCGCCCGGCGCGACGGCGTGCTGGCCGGACTGCTGTTTTTTGAAACCCAAGGGCTGGCTTCCACCGTCCGCTTTTGGGCGGTGGCGGACCCCTTCCGCGCGCTGCGGGTCGGTTCCGCCCTGATGCAGCATTATTTTCAGACGCAAAATGCGGTCCGGCGTTTCACGCTCTGGGTGAACTCAGGCAATGAGAACGCCATCGCCAAATACCGGCACTACGGCTACGCGCCGGATGGCTTGGTGGACCAGGTTCTGGCCAATGAAATGATCAACTTATGAAATTAGTCGCCGAAATTCTGAAGGAAATCCGCCCCGAATTTGACTTCACCGCCTCCAGCGATTTCATCGCGGACGGAATGCTCGATTCGTTTGACATGGTCACGCTGGTGGCAACGCTGGATAAAAACTACGGCGTTTCGATCCCGGGGACGGACATTGTGCCGGAAAATTTCCAGAACCTGAAAACCATCGAAGCCCTCCTGCGCAAGTGCGGGGCCAAGCTATGAACTTCACCTTTCACCGCAAACGCATCGCCGGGGTTCTCGTCGTTGTGCCGGAGAACGAGCGTTCCTTTTCCGAGGACATGAAGAATTTCAACTTCCCGGAGGCGCGGTCGCTCAAGCTCAAGGAGGTCATGGGATACGACAAGCGCCGCGTGGTGGAGCCCGGCGTGTGCGTGTCGGACCTGGCGGTGTTCGGCCTGGAGCATCTGCTGGGGGAAGGTTTGTTGAAGCGCGATGAGATTGATGCGTTGTTGCTGGTAACCCAGACGCCGGACCACTTCATGCCGGCGACCAGCAGCCTGATTCAAGGCCGGCTCGGCTTGAAGCAGGACATGTTATGCCTGGACATCAACCTGGCTTGCGCGGGTTTTGTGATTGGACTGATGCAGGCATTCATGCTGCTGGAGCAGGAAAGCGTGAACAAGGTGGTCCTCATCAATGCCGATGTGCTCAGCCGGAAGGCTTCGCCGAAGGACCGGAACATTTATCCGCTGATCGGCGACGGCGCCGCCATCACGATTATTGAACGCGATGACGAGGATTCTGTGATTCATGCCTCGGTCAAGACGGACGGTTCACGCGCCGGAGCATTGATCATCCCGGCCGGCGGATTGCGTCTGCCTTCCAGTCCGGAGACGGCACATTTGGAAGAGGTGGGCGATAACAATCTCCGGGCCAAGGACCATGTGTTCATGGACGGGTCGGCCATCTTCAATTTTGTGCAGACGGAGGTGCCGCCCCTGATCGAGAATTTGCTCGCGCGGGCGGGCGTCACGTCCGAGGAGGTGGACTATTTCCTGTGTCATCAGCCCAACCGCTTCATGCTGGAGAAGCTGGCGGACAAGATGAAAGTGCCATATGCCCGGATGCCGAACAACGTGGTGGAACATTTCGGCAACAACGGCAGTGTGACCATACCGACGGTAATGGCTTACAATCTGCGGGAGCGTCTGCAGCGGGAACAGTTGCAGGTTTGTCTGGCCGCGTACGGCGGGGGACTGGCCTGGAGTGCAATGCTGCTCAAGTTGGGCAAGCTTGCCTTTAACAACATCATTGAATACAAATAACAAATCATATGGATAAACAAGAATTCTATCAAAGGCTGGCTGAAATTCTCGACGTTGAAGAAGTGAAGCCGGAAAACGTGTTGAAAGACTTCGACGGCTGGGATTCGCTTGCCATCCTGTCGTTGCTGGCGATGGCGGACGCGAAATACGGCGTATCCGTCAAGGCGGAGGAGATCCGCGCGGTTGTCACCGCAGAAGACTTGGCGCGTTTGATCGAAGCAAAACGGAAGTAGCGACCAGTTCCAAACCCGAACCGCCCGCCCCGGGCCACACCGCATGAAATGCACCTTCAAGCACAAGCGCATCAGTTCGATCATTGCCGTTGCGCCCAGCCAGGAATACCGGTTCGATGACGAATACGCCAATTTCAAAATGACCGAGGCGCAGGCCAGGCGGTTCAAGAAAATGATGAGCCTGGACCGGCATCGCATCGCGCCACCGGACGTTTGCGCTTCAGACCTTTGTCTGTTTGGCGTGCACCGGCTGCTCGAGGCGGGAGTTTTGAAAAAGGAGGAGATCAGCGCCATCGTGTTCATTTCCCAGACGCCGGACTATATTCTGCCGCCCACCAGCAATGTAATTCACGGCAAACTCGGCCTGGGCCATGATGTCATCTGCCTGGACATCAATCAGGGCTGCGCGGGCTTTCTCGTCGGGTTGCAGCAGGCTTTCATGCTTTTGGAAATCCCCGCCGTCACCAAGGTGCTGCTGCTAACCGGCGACACCGGGAGCAAGCAGATGACCCGTGAGAACCGCATTAACTATCCCATCAACGGCGATGCGGGAGCGGCGACGGTAATCGAACGATGTTCGGAGGAAAAAACCATTTACATGGACATCAAGAACGACGGCTCCCGCTACAAGGCGCTCATGATACCGGGCGGCGGATATCGAATGCCGTCCTCGGTTGAGACGCTGAAACTGCGGGAAGTGGAAGAAGGGGTCGTCAAGTGTCTGGAACACGTTGATATGGACGGGGCGGCCATCTTTAACTTTACGATGGACGATATTCCGCCGCAAATCGAAGAGGTGCTTTCGTTTTCCGGCGAGACCCGGGACTCCATTCAATATTTTTTCCTCCACCAACCAAACCCGTTCATCGTCACCCAGATGACGCAGAAGATGAAGATCCCACAGGAGAAAGTGCCGAACAATGTCGTCAGCCTTTACGGAAATTGCAGTTCAACCACGATCCCGCTGAATATCGCGCTGAACGCCGCTGAACTTATGCTGGCCGGGACCCGCCGTGTGTGTCTCTCGGGTTTTGGCGTCGGGTTGACGTGGGTTTCGGCGGTGATGGACTTGGGTCCCCTGGATTTTTGCAAACTCGTGGACTACGAACCGACCGGCAGTCATGCGTGAGGCTTTTACATTGGTCACCGGGGCCGCTTCCGGTTTCGGCCGGAGCATCGTCGAGAAATTGTCTCCCTCGCGACGGCTCGTACTGTCCGATATGGCCGCGGAGAAACTCGACGCCGCGCGAAGCGCTTGTGTGACGCCCGGACACCTGCTGTGGGCGCGGGACCTGAGCCGCCCCGAGGGCGTGGGCGCGGAATTCGCCGCCTTTTTGGCAAAGGAGAACGCCTATATCGAGCATTTCGTCCACTCGGCAGGTGTGTTCGGCCATCAATTTGCGCGCGCCCACGACATGGCCTTTGTCGCGCGAGTTTTCAACGTCAATCTGTTCTCAGCCATGGAACTGATCCGGACATTGACTCAAAAAAAGGCGAACAGCGGGGCGCTGCGGAGCATTACGATCATCTCCTCCGTCGGGACCCGGGTCGGCGCCACCGGCCAATGTGTCTATGCTGCGAGCAAAGGCGCCGTGAATGGGATGTGTCTGGCGCTCGCTGTCGAACTGGCCCCGACGGTTCGGGTGAACGCAGTGCTGCCCAGCATCATCGAGTCGGGAATGAATCGCGGGGAATTCTCCAAGCCTGAATTTGTCGCTGCCATTAAGGCGATGCATCCGTTGGGCCTGGGCCAGCCTGGCGACGTGGCGGATGCCGTGGAGTTCCTGATGTCCGATCGCGCCCGTTGGATCAGCGGCCACGAGCTGGTCGTCGATGGCGGCCGATTGGCGGGCAAAACACTTCTGGCGGCGAAATAAGCGGGAATGACATTTGCTCAAAATTCGGCGCGCTCAAGTTCATTTGTATTTCGCGGCGGTCGGAGATAATTTGGAGGAACAATGGAAACCTACACCCTGATCACAGGCGCCTCATCGGGCTTTGGCCGAAGCATTGCGTGCAAACTCGCGCCATCCCACAGACTCATTCTCGCCGGCAGAAACGTGGAGCGACTGGAGTTCGTGCGAAACCGGTGTGAGAACCCGGAACGGCATCTGTTGTGGCCGCGTGACTTGAGCGATGTCGGCGGCCTCGCGCAGGAATTGACGGATTTTCTGAAGACCAGGGAAATTGGCATTGAGCATTACGTCCATTCGGCGGGGTTTACGGGGTTTCAATTCGCGCGCGCCGTGGAAATGGAATTTGTGCGGCAGATATTCAATGTCAATCTGTTTTCCGCCATGGAAATAATCCAGCCGCTGACGCGGAAGAGCACCAACCATGGCGCGCTGCGAAGCATCACGTTCATCTCGAGCATCTCAGGCCGGCTGGGCGGCACCGGCCTTGCCGTCTATGGCGCGACCAAAGGGGCAGTTAACGCGATGTCCATTTCTTTGGCCGTGGAACTGGCTCCGGATGTGCGCGTCAATTCCGTTTTGCCGGGCATCATCGAAACCGAAATGACCCGGGAATATTTTAAAAACCCGAACTTTCTGGGATTTTACCCGCTGGGCTTCGGACGCCCGGAAGATGTGGCGGATGCCGTGGAATTTTTGACCTCGGACCGCGCCCACTGGGTCACGGGGCAAGAATTGGTTGTGGACGGCGGCAGAACTGTTTGTTCCCCAAATCCGGGCGAAGCGATTGCGAGAGAGAGCGAATTGAACGCCCGATTGGTTTCCCCGCCGCGCCAGGAGAAGAGCAATCCTTGAACCTCGTTTTTTCGTCGAAAGTCATGAAGGACGCCCGCCCGGCGCTGGAAGAACTGCTCTTTTTCAATCCCCGCCAATATCGGGTGAGGGAAGGGATCGTCAACTCCCTGGAAAAGTTCGGGCATCCCCGGATTGAAGACACAACGAACGGTTTGTCGATCCGGATCGGAGATCATGAGGCGCAAACACTTTTCGTTTTCGACCAGGATCGGCGCGGTGGTGACCCGGTGGGCGTCGTGGTTTTCATCCGGACGTCTCCCGCCGAGATTGCCATCATGCATGTTGCGGTGAATCCGGACTATGCCCTGCAAGGTCGCCGCGCCGGCCTGGGTTTGGGTCTCATTTTGATCGAGAAGGTCAAGGAAATCGCTTCCCGAATCGTGGGCGTGCGGCAAATCGCGCTTTACTACCGGCAGGAAATCGTCATTCAAATCTGAATGAAGCAATAGCGGGCAAATGAAAGACTGAAGCCAATGCATCACGACATCCACCTGGAAGGTTTTAATCTGCGGTTGCGTCCGGTTCGAATCGAGGACGCCGCGTTCATCGTGTGGCTCAGGAATCTCGATTATGTGATGGGAAACGTAGGCGATTCAGCCAAGGATGTGGCCAGTCAGGAGGCCTGGTTGAAGGTGTATTTTGAACGGGAGGGCGACTATTACTTCATCGTCGAGAGTCTGGGCGGCATTCCGTTGGGCACGCACGGCATTTACAACGTGAAGGGGACCAGTGCGGAGAAGGGACGGCACATCATGCGTCCGGAGGTGATGGCGGGGGTGCCCACCGGGATATTAACGACCGAGCTGGCCTTTGGAAGCATGGGATTGCGCGAATTGCGGGTCAGAATGGTGGCGACCAACGTGGCGGTGCAATCCCTCCACCGAAAGTCCGGGTTCAAGCAGGTCGGAATCCTTCCTGCCGCCCAGATGATTGCCGGCAAGCCCGTGGATATGGTCGAATTTCTGATCACGGCGGAAGACTGGTTCAAGGTCCGTGAAGGCCAGTTGCCTTTGGCCCGCGTGGCCGGCGCCCAGGTGCTGGATTGGGAAAAAACGCAACTGGGCAAAAGACAGCCGTGGTGTTGAATTCATGCTTCGGTCAGGCGACCATCTGTAGCTGACAAACAATGCAACACATATTCTATGCGGAAGGCTTCGGCATACGCATGCGCCCGGTTCGAATGGATGATGCGGCGTTCATCGTATGGCTTCGTCATCTGGACCACGCGAAGGGCAAGCTTGGCGACTCGGCGGCGGACGTGGCGGGCCAGGAAACCTGGTTGAAAACCTATTTTGACCGGGAAGGTGATTGCTATTTTATCGCCGAGACGCCCGGGGGAATTCCGGTGGGCACCCACGGCATCTACGATAAATCGGAGACCAGCGCCGAGTGGGGCCGGTTTATCATGCGCCCGGAAGTCCCGGCCGCCCTCCCGACCTCGATCATCAGTTTTGACCTGGCCTTCGGGCCGTTGGGACTCAAGGAAGTGCGGGCCACGTCCGTCGCCAGCAACTGCACGCTTCACTCTTACATCCGAAAATTGGGCTTTCACCAGACCCGGGTCGAGACCGCCGGGCGGATCATCGGCGGCAACCCGGTTGACATGCTGCATTTTATCTTGATGCCGGAAGATTGGTTCAAATGTCGCGAACGGATATTGCCGCTGGCGAGGCTGGCGGAAGCACAAGTCCTGGATTGGGAACAACAGCAGTTCCGAAACCGCAACCTCCATTCCGGGGGTTCGCAATGAATACAAACGCGGCTGCAACCGCGAATATGGCAGCGCCATCGGACCCGGCCGCCGATTCCACTGAAGTGTTTTCGGTCAAACGCTATACGCCGGATCACCGGCAGGAGTGGGACGCATTTATCAGGAACGCCAAAAACACGACTTTTTTGTTTTACCGCGATTACATGGATTACCACAGCAACCGGTTTGCCGACCATTCGCTCATGGTTTTTCGCGGTGAAAAACTGGCCGCCCTGTTGCCGGCAAACCTCAATGCCGACGGCACACTCATCAGCCATGAGGGGTTGACCTATGGCGGGTTAGTGGTGCGTCTCACGGCAACACTTTGGGAGGTGCTGGCGTGCTTCCATGCCGCCTTGCTCCACCTGAATCAGGAGAAGATCTCACGGTTGTTCTACAAACAACTGCCCGTTTTTTACAACCCGGTTCCCGGCGACGAAGTGACGTTTGCCTTGTTTCTGCTGGACGCGCAGCTCTACCGGCGCGATTGCGCGATGGTCGTCCCGCAGGCAGGCCGGCTTCGTTTCCGCAAGGGCCGCAAGAGTGAGTTCAGCAAGGCCCGGCGCTTCGGGGTGCGTCTGGCGCAGGAGACGGACTTCGCGCCGTTTTGGAAAAGGATATTAGTCCCGCGTCTGGCGGCCCGTTACGGCATTTCGCCAGTGCATACGGTTGATGAAATTACGCTGCTGGCATCGCGCTTTCCTGAACATATAAAGCAGTTTCTGGCTTATTTCGACAATGAGGTCGTCGCCGGCACGACCATTTACGAAACGCCCGGTGTCGCGCACGCCCAATATCTTGGCGTTTCGGACAAGGGACGGAAAATCGGGGCGCTGGATTACCTGTTTGACTGGCTGATTGAAGTTCGCTACAACGACAAGCGATATTTTGATTTTGGCATCTGCAACGAAAGCGGCGGACGGGGTTTAAACCACGGGATGGTGGAATGGAAAGAAGGTTTTGGCGCACGTTGTTACGCCCATGACTTTTACGAGATTGCCACGAAAAATTATCCCAAACTCGAACCCGTCCTCCAGGATAAATTGAAACACGATTTGCTGATAAAACACGCCCAAACTCAGAAATCCAAACATGTCCCTTACTGATTGTAAAATCATTGATTTGCCGAAGATTGCCGACCCGCGTGGTAATCTGACCTTCATCGAGGGGAACCGGCATGTGCCCTTTCAAATCCAGCGGGTTTATTACCTTTACGACACACCCGGGGGCGCGGAGCGGGGCGGCCATGCGCACAAGGGCTTGCACCAGTTGATCGTCGCCATGTCGGGAAGCTACGATGTCATTCTGGATGACGGAAAGCAGAAGAAGCGGTTCCATCTAAACCGGTCTTATTACGGATTATACGTGTGCCCCATGGTCTGGCGCGAACTGGACAACTTTTCATCCGGCGCCGTCTGTCTCGTGCTGGCTTCCAATTTATACGACGAATCCGATTACTACCGTGACTATCAGGATTATCTCAAGGCTCTGAAACCAGCCCGATGAAAGTACCCTTTCTGGAACTGAAACCGGCTTACGACGAGCTTCGGAGTGAGTTGGATGCCGCCTACCACCGGGTCATGGATTCCGGCTGGTATTTGCTGGGCAACGAAATTGAATCATTTGAAGCCGAATTCGCCAGATACTGCGAGGCCAAACATTGCATCGCCGTCGGCAACGGCCTGGACGCATTGCATTTGATTTTGCGGGCCTACGAGATTGGCGCGGGTGATGAAGTAATTGTCCCGACGAACACATTCATTGCCACCTGGCTGGCGGTGTCGTATGCGGGTGCCACGCCGGTGCCGGTTGAACCTGACCTCAAGACATTCAACCTGGACCCGCAACGGATTGAGGCGGCCATCACACCGAAAACGAAAGCCATTATGCCGGTGCATCTTTATGGCCAGCCGGCGGACATGGATCCGATTATGAGCATCGCTCGTGAACGCGGGTTGAAAGTAATTGAGGACAGCGCACAGGCCCAAGGCGCCAGATACAAGGGCCGCCGAACCGGTTCGCTCGGCCATGCAGCCGGTCACAGTTTTTATCCCGGAAAAAACCTTGGCGCCTTCAGCGATGCCGGCGCAGTCACGACCGGCGACGCGAAGTTGGCGGACCGGATTCGCACGCTGCGCAACTACGGCTCCAAAAAGAAGTATTACAACGAGATCAAGGGTTTTAACTCACGATTGGATGAACTCCAGGCCGCTTTTTTGCGCGCCAAACTGGGCAGGCTGGATGATTGGAATGCCCGGCGCCGGAACGTGGCAGCACTTTATCTGGCGGAGTTGAGCGGCGCGGCCAATGTGACACTGCCGTTCGTGCCCGAATGGGCGGAGCCGGTCTGGCACCTTTTTGTGCTGCGCCATCCCCAACGGGATGCCTTGCAACAAAAACTGGCGGCGGCGGATATTGGCACATTGATTCATTACCCCATGCCACCACACTTGTCTGGAGCTTATTCCGATGGCAAATGGTCGCGGGGCAGTTTCCCCCTGGCAGAAGAATTGTCCGACACCGTTTTGAGCCTGCCGATGGGGCCGCACCTGGCAAAGGAATTGGCGGAGGACGTGGCTGATAATGTGAGGCGGGTAAACCAATCTCTCAGGGGTTAAGTCTCAATTGCCGCAATCCGTGTCCCTGATAATGCAATCCTCGAAATCATGCCATTCTGGCAGGCAGACCTGCGGCCAGATCCTGATGTCTTCAGCGCTGATTGCCGGTTGATTCGCGTTGGATGTCGGTCTTCGCCTGCTGGAGAATGTTTTGTTGATTGGCATTTCGGAACACGAACGATTCAACCACCGCCTCATTCAGTAATTTTGGAGATTAACATTAAAAACATCAAAAAAGGAATAATATATCTATGAAAATAGCAATAGTCGGGTTGGGTTACGTCGGGCTTCCCTTGTCGCTTCAATTTGCGCGTTCGGGAGTCACGGTCTTGGGTCTGGACATTGATCCGGCCAAAGTGGAATCGCTGAACGGCGGCCGCAGTTACATCAAACACATTTCCCCGGAATCCATTTCCGAGGCGGTGAAGGCGCACACGTTCTCCGCTGCCGCCGACTTCAGCCGGATCAAAGAAGTCGAGGCGGTCATCATTTGCGTACCGACACCGCTGAATAAGAACCGTGAGCCGGATATTTCGTTCATTGTTGAAACTGGCAAAGCCATCGCGCCTTATCTAACGAAGGGGATTTTGGTGGTGCTGGAATCCACGACTTATCCGGGTACGACGGACGAGGATTTGCGGGAAGTGCTGGAAGCCGGGTCGAAGCTGAAAGCCGGAACAGATTTTCATCTGGCCTTTTCGCCGGAACGGGAAGATCCGGGCAATGCGCAGAGCAAGGTGGAAATCATTCCCAAGGTGGTCGGCGGTTACACGCCGGCATGTTTGGAGCGCGCGAAAGCGCTTTATGGCCGCGCCATCAAAACCATTGTGCCGGTCTCTTCCTGCCGGGCGGCCGAGGCCACCAAGCTGCTTGAAAATATTTTTCGCAGCGTGAACATCGCCCTGGTCAACGAATTGAAGCTGGTCTATGGAGCAATGGGGATTGACGTCTGGGAGGTCATCCAGGCCGCGAAGACCAAACCGTTTGGTTTCATGGCGTTTTATCCCGGGCCGGGTCTGGGCGGACATTGCATTCCCATTGATCCGTTCTATCTCACTTGGAAGGCCCGTGAGTACGGCCAACATACGCGTTTCATCGAGCTGGCAGGCGAAATCAACACTGCCATGCCGATGCACGTGGTGAATCGAACGGCTGAAGCCCTCAATGAATTGCGGAAATCCATGAAGGGAAGCCGCATTTTGGTGCTGGGTCTGGCTTACAAACCGAACGTGGATGATGACCGTGAATCGCCGAGTTACGTTCTGTTGGATCTGCTCAAAGCCCGTGGCGCGAGCGTGGAATACTACGATCCTTACGTGCCGGTCATCCGTCCCACCCGCGAGCATCCACATTGGGCCGGCACCCGCTCCGTAAGCTGGAATCGTGAAACGCTGCAAAGTTTTGATGCGGTCGTCATCGCCACCAATCACCAGGCCATCAATTACCAGGAACTGGCGGATTGGTCGGCCTGCATTGTGGACGCCCGCAACGCCATGGCCGGGATGAAGGTGAAATCCCGCCAGGTTTGGAAAGCTTAGAACATCGCAAAACGGGAGGTTGAGTTTCGTCATGATCTTGTTATTAGGATCCAGCGGTTACATGGGTCAGGCCTTTGCGACCGAGTTGCGCCGGCGCGGAGACAGCTTTATTCCGCTCACGCGCAAAGCGATTAATTACGCGGACTTCAATCTTTTGTTCGACTACGTTCGGAAGCTGCGGCCCGAATTCATCATTAATGCGGCCGGATATCCGGGCAGTCCGAATGTGGATGCCTGCGAACTGGCCCGCGATGAAACCCTGTTTGCCAACACCCTGCTGCCCCAGACGATTGCCCGGGTTTGTTCGATGACGGGCACGCCTTGGGGGCATATTTCCTCGGGTTGCATTTATAGCGGCGCCAAGCTGGTGGGAGGTGGAAAGATACAAAATGTGGCGGGGGTGGAATTGCGGCAGTTGTTTACGGAACATCCGGATAGAATTTGCGGCTTTACGGAATGGGACGAACCCAATTTTTCCTTCCGGCACGGGCCTTGCAATTTCTACAGTGGAAGCAAAGCGCTGGCCGAAGAGGCCATTCGCGGACTGGGAAAGACTTATATCTGGCGCCCGGGAATGCCGTTCAACGAGCGGAGCGAACCGAGAAATTTTCTGTGGCGGTTGCAAAATTATCCCAAGGTTTATGATGGAGTAAATTCAATTTCACACCTCGAAGAATTTGTGCGGGCCTGTCTGGACCTTTGGGAAAGAAAGGCGCCCTTTGGAATTTATAATGTCACCAATCCCGGCGCGGTGACGACACGACAGGTCATCGAGCTGATTCAGCGGATTCTCAAACCAAACCGCCGCTTTGAATTTTGGCAGGATGACAGCGGGTTTTATCTTCACGGCGCCAGGGCGCTGCGGTCCAATTGTATTCTGGATGTTTCGAAATTGCTGGCCACCGGCGTGAAAATCCGGCCGGTGGAAAGGGCCTTGGAAGATGCTCTGCGCCACTGGACCGTGGCGGTCGGCGAATTGGCGTATCATTAAATCTTTCCTTGGTATTCCGCCTCGAATATAAACGGCGCAGGCCGACACCTAAAAATGAAATCAAGAACAAGAATTCTTTTACCCGTCAGCGGCCGAGATGCCCGCGTCTTGATCAAGGCGCTGGTGCTTGGCCTGTTCGCGTTGAATCGTAATGTCAAAGGCCAGGACGTGCTGGCACCTTCACCGCAAGCGCCCGACCTGACTCCCTTGGCGATACAACAAGCCAACCCCATGGACGTTTTTGCCTCCCCTAAAACTCCGGCTGCGGTCCAGCCATTCAAGTGGGAAGCGCTGACCTTGTGCCCTCATCCCTTTTACCAGTTTCTTTACGCCGACGGGCTTCAGGCCGGCACCAACCAGGTGGTTAACACCACCATTCAACAGATCTCCCCGGGAGCGCTCCTGGAAATCGGCAGTCACTGGACTTTGGATTACACGCCCCTCTGGACAGTTTATTCCAACAACAAGCTCCAGAACACCTTTGGGGAGTCAGTCGGGCTGGCGGGGGGGGCTGTGTATAACGATTGGGTTTTTGGAATCTCGCAAAGTTACGCTGACTCATCTTCCCCCTCGGCTGAAACCGCAACCCAAACCCGCCAGGAAATCTACGCCACTGCCGCCGACGCCGCGTACACCATGAACAGCAAAATGTCCCTGGACCTGGGGTTGAAGCAGAACTTCGTTTCGGCTGATAATTTTTCAAGTTACAGCGAATGGTCAACGCTGGACTGGTTGAATTATGAATTCTGGCCGCAGTTGAATGCCGCCATTGGCGCGGGCGGAGGTTATGATGATGAGGATGCCAGCCCGGACATGACCTTCGAGCAATTGCAAGGACGGGTCAATTGGCGCGCGACCGAAAAAGTCAGTTTTCAAATTCACGGCGGTGTCGAAGATCGGCAGATTTTGAGCGGGGGCAACGGGGATCTGATCAACCCGGTCTTTGACGCCATGATTCAATACCGGCCCTTTGAGCAGACGAAGATTTCCCTGACCGGCCAGCGGGCGGTGTCAGCCTCTTATTTGCAAAATCAGTTCACGGAAACCACCGGTGTCAGTGCCGGGTTGAACCAGCGGCTGTTGGGCAAGCTTTTCCTAAATTTGAGCGGCGGTTATCAGACGATAAAATACGTTTCCTCGGTGAGCACCCCTGGTGCCACTCGCGAGGACGATTTCTACTCTCTGAGCGCGCGGCTGAGCCATGCTTTCCTGAAGCGCGGCACCTTCGCGGTGGTCTATCAACTCAGCAAGGACGACTCATCCCTCCCGGGTTACAGTTTCACCAGCCATCAGGTCGGGTTCCAGATCGGATACCGCTACTGAACTTCCCTTCCTCCGGACACACCGTTTGCCCGCGGCTCAGAACCACTGGAATTTCTCCGGTACGTAAACAATGTCGGCGGGCTTCAGATAGAACGGTTCGCCCCTTTTTCCTTCCATCACTAGCTTCAAGTTCAAGGTGAATTTTCGGGGATGGTCACCCTCCTGCCGAATCACCTCCACTCCCTTCATGTTGGCCGTCGCATAATCGAAGCCGCCCGCTTCCATGATGGCTTCCAGCGCCGTTATCGGATGGTCCGACATGATTTTTCCCGGGTGCAGCACGGAACCGGTCACAAAGACTGGAAACGAGGAACTCTGCACTTCCACCACCACTTCCTTCGACACCAACTGCGTGGAGTAAAGATCAATCAAATCCTTTTCCAGTTCCGCCGGAGTCTTGCCCACAGCCTTCACCTCTCCCACCAGAGGCATGGAAATCCTCCCGTCTCTTCGGATCGGCTGGGTCGTATTCAGATTGGCGGAACCGGGGAATGAGATTTTCAGCACGTCACCTTCTCGCAGGGTGATTACTTCGGTGATATTGGCGGTTGGTTTGGCGGGCGTGGGAACGGGCCGTTGGGTCTGACAACCGGCGACCACCGCCAACAGCACAAGCCCCAAGACAGGTTTTGTGAGCCACTGAACGAAGCGGCCTTGGTCTCCGAACACATCTGCAACGAAAAATTTCATCATAGTCATAGTTAATTTCCTTGGTTCAAAACTAGGCGGGTTCCTTTTGAACAGGAAAACAATAGAATGTCAACCCGCTTTTCCCGCTTTTTCCCATCGTGAGGTTTCAGTTGCGGTTCAAACCGGTTCGGCAATCAAATCGTAGTCCGTATGCCCGACAACTTTGACCCGGGCGAAGTCTCCCGGTGACAGCGCCGTTGCGCGCGGGCGAAGCTTTCCGCGCACATAAACACGCCCGTCAATGTCCGGCGCGTCTGCCTCGCCTCGGGCGATCAGGAAATTTTGGATTTTGGATTTTGGATTTTGGATTTCCGGTTCCCGTACCAGCCCGTGTTCCCACGAGGAAATGCTGGCTTGCTGAAGCTGTTTTTCATTGGCGCGGCCTTCGACCAACACTTTGATTTCGCGTCCAACAAACGATTCGGAAACTTGCCGGGCAATTGTGTGTTGCGCCGCCATCGCCAGTTCGCGCCGGCGCATTTTGATTTTGTCTGGAATCTGGTCGGCCATCTTCCCCGCGAGCGTTCCGTCTTCTTTCGAGTAAGCAAACACACCGAGCCGTTCGAATTTCGTTTCGCGGATGAAATCGAGCAGCGTTTGAAAGCTCTCCTTGGTTTCGCCCGGAAAGCCGACGATGAACGTCGTCCGCAGAGCAATGCCCGGCACGCCCGAGCGGATTTTTCGGATGAGGTCAAAGATGTATTGCTGCGAGGTCTCGCGCCGCATCCGTTCGAGCATGTTCCCGTGGATGTGCTGAAGCGGGATGTCCACGTAACGCGCGACTTTCGGACATTCGGCGATGGTCCGGATGAGTTCGTCCGTCCAATGCGCCGGATGCGTGTAGAGCAGCCGGATCCAAAAATCGCCCTTGAGTGAATTCAACTCGCGCAGCAAAGAGCAAATCGTCGTGGAGTCAGCCGGCAGCGATCTGGCCGCGGCGGAGAATTTTTCCGGCGACGAAATGGCACGGCTGTGCTGCGGGCGCAGATCGAGACCGTAATAAGTTGAATCCTGCGATATCAGGTTTAACTCCTTCACGCCGCCGGCTATCAGTGCCCCGGCTTCAGCCACGATGTCGTTTTGCGCGCGGCTGCGATGCGAACCGCGCATCCGGGGGATGATGCAGAAACTGCACGGATGGTTGCAGCCCTCGGCAATTTTGACGTAGGCAAAGTGCTTTGGCGTCAGGCGGAATCGCGGCGTGCCGAAGTCGGGAATGAAAGTGGGACGCGGGTTGACATCAACCAGCGGAGTCGAGGGGCGAGGGGCGAGGATCGCGGGCGGAGCGACAACCGTTTGCGTGTTTCCAAATTTTCCCGTGCCTCGAAGTGATCTTTCCTTTTCGTGTTCGGAGACCGGGCGCGACTTCTCCAATTTAGCCAAACGGTCGAGCGTTTGGCTTTTCCGGACCTCGACTTTCGACGCTCGACTTTCGACCAGGCGCGCCGCGCGCCTGGCCATCGCCTGTTTGACGATTTCCGAGACCTGCGCCACCTGGTCTATGCCCATGAAGGCATCCACTTCCGGCAGGAGTTTCGGCAATTCATCGCGGAATCGTTGCGGCAGACAGCCGGAGACGATCAAACATTGGCCGCGATTTTGCGCGGCGCGGACTTCGGCGGATTCGAGAATGGCATCCACGCTCTCCTCCTGCGCGGCGTCAATAAACGAGCAGGTGTTGACGATGACGGCATCGGCTTGTGCGGCGTCGTTCGTGATTTCAACGCCGTCCTTGAGCAGCGCGCCGAGCATGATTTCGGCATCCACCAGGTTTTTGGCGCACCCGAGCGAAATCAAGCCGACTCGCGGCGGGCGGTTGGTGGAATTGGGTTTCGTCACAGGCGAATAAAACTACGAAAGCCGGCCGGCGGCGTCGAAAATTATTTACTGGTTGCAGATGGAGTATTGGTGGCCGGCAATATGGCGGGGGCGGGCGCGTTGGTGGAATCGGCGACGGCGGGCGGCGCATTGGTTTCCTGCGGCAGCCCAAGCTGGGTGCGTAGCGCGGCGCGCATGGCGTAAGGCATGCCTTGTTGCGTGTCCAGCAACCGGTTGAGCACCATGCGATTGAAATCGGCGAATGGGGGCAGGCCGATGCGTTGCAGGTTGCTTTTCAGGCCGGATATTTCAGCCTGGTAATGCTCATAAACTTTTCCGGCGAGCAGCTTGAACCCGGCGTAACGGTCCTCCTGCCCAATGGCCAGTTCGTTATACGCCCGGGTCAGCAATCCTTCGACTGCCGCCGTTGTGCGTTCTTGTGATGTATCGCCAACATCTTCCTGCACGCGCGCGATGGCATATTGCTCGAACGTCATCCGCGATGCCTGTGAATGTGGGTCGCCTATGATCAGGGGATCATCGGGATATTTCCGGGCGAGGTAGCGATACCATTCCGCCGCCTCGGCCGCGCGATTGTTTTCATAGAGGAAATAAACCGCGTCGCCCAAAAAGTTCCGATGGGCTTTTTGGATGCCGTCCCGCATGCTGTGTTGGGTTTCTTCCGCGTACATTTTTTCGTAGGCGTCATTGACTTTGGAAGCCAGGTCGAGGTCCGGGACCAGCTCATACGACTGGTCGAACGGGTTGCGGATGAGCCGTCCGTAATGAAACGCCTGGAGCATGGATTGATAAATGATGCGGCGCAGCTTGATCAAATCATCCGGGTTCACCTTGTCCGGGTGTTTTTTTGCCTGGGCCAGACCAAAGGCGCCCCAGTAAATCGCGTGCGCTTCCGATAGCCGCCAGTCGAGCGGGCCCCATTCTGAATCCACTTTTTTCGCGAACGCCGGATCAATCTTGTATTTTTCGCGGAGCAGAAACGCGTTGGTCCTCTCCGCGGCGGTTTGCGGATTGATGAGCGCGTCAAAATTCGTCCCGTTCGGGCCGAAAAACGGCGTCATTTCCCTGGCCCACTGCTGCTTGAAATACATGTTTGCGTCGTCCATGTTTTGGCCCACTTTGTGTTGAAAGAACCAGGCCAGCTCGCGGTAAATTAAAACGTCATCCGGGTTGTAGCGCAGACCGTCATCCCGCAGCAGTTCGATGGCGCGCTCCACCCAGCGCCAGCGGTCGGGGAAATCCTTGAACTTGATGGAAATGTTGTAGGCCATGTTCCACGCCTGAAACAGCCAGACCTGCGAGAAATGCGGCTCCAGATCCGTGATCCAATCCGCCAGTTGTGCCGCCTCGAAATATTTGTCGTCCAGCTGCAAATCGTTGGCGCGCATCCAGAGCATATTGGAAATCAATCCGCGGAAACCGCCCAACGCCACCGTCGTGAACGCCAGCATCGGTGGTGCGTTTTCCAGGGCCGACGCGCGCACCAGCCCAAGCTCATCGCGATCACGGTTCAAAGACTGCTGCATCCGGCTGGAGCCGAAGAGCAACGCCGCTGCCAGCAGCACCAAAAGAACTTTTTTCGTGCGGGCGTTCATTGATTTCCCTGGGCCGTGGCCAGTTCGCGCCGGCTGAACAACCCGATGCCGATGGCGCCGGTGATTCCGCCGAGCAGCAAAACGATTTGAGCGAACGCCAGGCCAAGATCGGTCCATGAAATGCTGAGTCCGCTGCTCAACGAATCAATCGGCGAGAAATTTTTCACCAGACTGATGATCACCAAAAAGCCTTTGAAAAGCGGGATCAACACCGCGTCCGCAACCGAATGTCCCATGACGCCGGTTTCCCCGTTGCCGGCCGTCACCGTGCCCGCCGCTACCGCCTCGGCCAGTGTGCCGCTGGAAAGTCCAATCGTCAGAATCGCCAGCGAGAAAAATGCCGCGACCGGAAACGTCAAAAAGCTTGCCGCCATCAATCCCAATGCCGCCAGCAGCGCCATCCAGCAAAAAATAATTCCGAGACCGCGCGCAAAATTCAGCATGAAGCCGCCTTCGGGGTACAACACCTCCATGCCGTCTTCGAGCGGAAACAGTAGTGAAGTGTTATTTGGATTCGCAAACACAACTGTCAGCACGCCTTTGTCGTCAAACAGGTTTGGTGGAATTTGAAATTCGTGGAATGTGTTTGGCGCCAGGCTCATGGGCTCGCTACGCCAGAGCTTGGTGGTTCCCGGCACGCCGACCTGCCACAAGGCGAAAAACGTGCCGGAGGAACTCCCTTGCGCCGAGTTGAATTTCACGCGCAGTTGCAAAGGTTTGTCCTTGAGAAAGTTTTTGGCGAAGCCCAGGTCAATCTCCCATTGGTGCTGATATTCAGGCGGCACTACCTGAAAATCTGCCTTGACCTGCTCGCGGATCTGTTTGCGCACTTCCGGCACATCCACCTTGTCCACCGGGCTGCTTTTCAAGCGTCCCTGTAAAATGCGTTCCGTTGCGGCATCAATTTCCGCATCGTTGTTGGGTTCCTTTGCCGAACCACGCGCCACCAGCACCTGCTCGCGCAAAATGGTTTGTTCCGCCGCCGGCAATTTCGCCGCCCGCCATTGCAACAGGCCATAAACGGACGCGCCGGACAAGGCCAGTAGCGCCGCGTTCAGCGACATGATGCCGAGCCATTTTCCCAGCCAGATCTGCCAGCGCGCGATGGGTTTGGTTGCCACAACTTGCATCTGGCATTCCTCAATGTCGCGGGCCAGTGTGCCGCACGCCAGCCAGAGGGTGGAAAGGCCAAGCAAACCGGTGATGACGCTCAACGTGTACGTCAGCAAAATCTGGGTGAACCCCCGCGCCGTGCCGTCGTCCTGGATCACCATGGGCAATCCCACCACTGCCGCCAGCAACAACACGGCGATGACCAGAAACAGCCGGAACCGAAAAGCGGCCTTCCAGGTCAACCAGGCGATGGCGAGCAGTCTTTGCATCAATTTCTGTTTGTAGAAGACGACGTGAGGAGTCTCATTTTTAAATTTGGAATTTTAGTCAGAGCCTCCCATGTCGGCCCCTGCAAATATTATTTTGGTTTCCCTAGCAGCGACGAGAGTTTCTCGTCCGCCTTGGACAAATCCGCCGGCTTGTCTTCCGCGGCAGGCCTGGGTTTGCCCGGCTCTGGCGCCGGTTCGGCGGCCTTGGTCAGCGCTTCCAATTTTTTGTCATCCACCTTCGGCGCGGCGGCAACCGGCGCCGGCAGTTTGGGCGGGACAACGGGTTGGGCAACTTGCGGCAACGCCAGACGTTCAAGAATCTTCTCGGCTTGCGGGCGCCCATCATTGCCGGCGCGCAGGTAAGCTGCCACTCGGGCACCCGAAGTCGCGCCCGAAGTTTCCGACGCGGCCCGGCGCGCTTTTTGCACCACATCCAGAAAGTAGCTCTCCAGATTCTGCGTGGGCGTGTCAATCTCAACCTTGGCACCCGCCACGTCCTTGCGAATGATTTCCAGCACGCGCTCCATGGTTTCGCGCGGCAGCGCGGGGGTGGTGATGCGGATCGCGTCCGGCGTGGCGAGCAAATCCTTGAGCGTGCCCATCGCCTGGATTTTGCCGCCGTAATAAATCACCACCCGGTCGCAAACGTCCTCCACGTCCGACAATAAATGGCTGCTCAAAATCACCGTCTTGCCCCGCCGGGCCAGCGCCAGGATGAGGTCTTTGACTTCGCGGCAGCCAATCGGATCGAGCCCGGACGTCGGTTCGTCCAGAATGACCAGATCCGGATCGTTGATCAGCGCCTGCGCGAGGCCGATGCGCCGCTGCATGCCCTTGGAAAATTCACCGACGGTACGCATCCGCGTCTGGCTCAGGCCGACCATTTCGAGCAACTGTTCGACGCGGTTGTCGCGCTCGCCCTTGCCGAGTTGAAAAAGGTTCCCAAAAAAGTCGAGCGTCTCGCGCGAGTTAAGGAAACGGTAAAGATACGATTCCTCCGGCAGATAGCCAATGCGCGCTTTCGTCTGCACGTGCCGCGGCGAATGGCCGAAGACCTCGATGTGGCCCTTGGTGGGGTAAAGCAAACCCAGCAGCAGTTTTACCGTCGTGGATTTGCCGGAGCCGTTCGGGCCGAGCAGGCCGAAAACCTCGCCTCGCCGCACGTCGAAATCCACGCTATCCACCGCGCGCGCCTTGGGCCGGTTCCAAAAATCCTTGAACACCTTCGTCAGCCCGCGCACGGACACGACGACTTCTTCGGATTTCCGATTTTCGATTTCCGATGGCGGATTTGGTTCGAGGGCGGTCATGTTTTAAATTTCAATCATTGGCGCGTTTGCGAAACAGTTCCGCCAAATGAAACGCAACACCGGCGGCAACATCAAACACATCTCCATTAACGTAGTAAAAAATGTTTTTCGTCGAGGCCAGAGCCGATTCAACCAGTCCCGTATCGCGCGTGCCTTCGCTGCCGCCATGCTCGGCCAGACTGCGAGCATGGATGCGAAAAACTTCATCGAGCGTCAGAAAAATTGGCTCGTTCACTTGGCCAGTGCGCTCAAAAGTTCCCGATTTTCACGGAAGACCACTTCGCAGGCCTCCTCAAACAAAAGTTTTTTCCCGAGCCATGGTTTGGCTTTCGCGCCCTGACCACCGACCACCTTCCTGGTCAGCAAAACAAAAAGCTCCTGCTGCTCCTTCATGGGCAGTTCTTCGATTTGTTGCATGATTTCACTGGCACTCATGGCATTAAATTAACCTCAATTCGCCGCGCCAGCAAGCTCGCACACGGGTACGACGATCTCTTCGGATTTCCGATTGGGTTCGGCGACGGGCACAAGTCAACAGGGAATGCTTACGCCAACTTCGGCGTTAGTTGGCCGGAAGCCTGGCGCGGCGGCTCTTCCGTTTCGGGATGGAAATGTTCCAGTTCCTCGCCTTTGCGCACCAGACGCGCGCTGTTGAAAATCACAATCAGCGAACCCACGTTGTGCAACAGCGCCGCGACAATCGGGTTCAAGTAGCCAAATGCCGCCGCCGTCAATCCGACGATGATGAACACGATGCCGAACATGAAATTCTGGTTGATGACCGCGCGGGTGCTGCGCGAGAGCTTCACCAAAAACGGCAGCCGGCGCAGGTCATTGTTCATCAACGCAATTGTCGCGCTGTGGATGGCTACTTCGCTGCCCGCCGCGCCCATGGCGATGCCAAGGTCGCCTGCGGCCAGCGCCGGCGCGTCGTTCACGCCATCGCCGATGACGGCAACGCGATAACCCTTGGCTTTCATCGCCCGGACAAACTCGACTTTGTTCTGCGGCAAACAATCGCCCTTCGCCTCTTCGCAGCCAATTTCAGCGGCTACGCGGGTTGCCACCGCCTGGCGGTCACCGGAAACCATCGCGATGCGGCGAACGCCCGCTTCCTTCAACTCGGCCAGCGATTCCTTCGCCTCGGCGCGGGTCTGGTCCTGCAAGCCAACCCAGCCGATGCACTTGCCGTCGCGCGCCACAAAAATCAAACTCCAGCCTTCCGTTTCCTGAAGGTCAACGGATTTCACAAAATCCTCAGTCACGCCGTTGTCCTTGAGCCATTGTGCGCGGCCCACCAAAACTTTGGCGCCGCCCACATCAGCCTTCACGCCGCGCCCGGCGGTCTCCGTGAAATTCTGCGGTTCGGCCAGCGGCACACCGGCTTCGCCCGCAATTTGTGCGAGCGCCTTGGCGGTCGGATGGTTGCTGTATTTTTCCGCCGACGCCGCGAACCGCAACAATTCCGCCGGTTTGGTTTCGCCAATGGGCGCGAGCCGGCTGACGGCGAGCTGGCCGGTGGTAAGCGTGCCGGTTTTGTCGAAGACGAAGGCGTTAATTTTGGCCGCAGCTTCGATGTCGGCAACGTTTTTGATCAAAATTCCCAGACGGGCGGCGGCGGAAAGCGCGGCGACCATCGCGGTGGGCGTGGCCAGAATGAACGCGCACGGGCACGATACGACGAACACGGCGATAACGCGGGTAAGGTCATGCGTAAACGCCCAGACGAGCGCGCCGATGACCAGCACGAGCGGCGTGTAAAAGCCCATGTATTGATCCACAATTTTCTGGATCGGCAATTTGGTTTTTTCCGCTGCCAGAATGAGTTCGCGCACGCGGCCCAGCGTCGTGTCTTCGCCCGCGCGGCTGACCTTGATTTCGAGAACGCCCGTGAGGTTTTGCGTGCCGGCAAAAGCCTCGTCGCCGGACTTTTTATCCACCGGCAATGATTCGCCGGTGATCGTGGCCTGGTTGAACGAGCCTTGTCCGCTGACGATGACGCCGTCCGCCGCCACGTTGTCACCGGGCCGAATACGAATCACGTCGCCGATGGCGAGTTCGCTGGCGGCCACTTCTTCCTCGCCGCCTTCCTTTTTGATCCGGCGCGCCTTGGTGGGCGTGAGTTTGATGAGCGATTCAATGGAGGCGCGCGCGCCCTCGGCGGTGCGAGTTTCGATGATTTCGCCGGTGAGCATGAAAAACGCGACGATGCCGGCGGTCTTGTAATCGGCGGAGGCGAACGCCGCGAGCACGGCGATGGCGACAAGTTCGTTGATGCTGAGGTGGCCGACGCGCAAATCCTTGATGGCCGTGACGACGATGGGGTAGCCGAGAATAAGCGCCCCGATGAACGCGCTACAACTGGCGACGGTGCTGCCCTGGGCAAACAGCCAGTCCACGATGAAGGCGTTCAGGACGAAAACGACGCCCAGCACCGCCTGCCACAGATGCACGACGGAATGCTCATGGTCGTGACCACAGCCGCAGTTCGGCCCGTGCTCGTGTTCGTGCTGGCTCAGAAGCGATGTGACTTGCATACAATTTACGGATTCGACGACGTTTTCGGCGCGAGCGGCTCACGATTCAACATCAGCCGAAGTTCGCGCGGTTTGCCATCGGCGCGCTCGGGCAACAAGATTTTGTCCTGCACATTGGTCAGGATCGGCCCCATCGCCTGCACCAGGGTCACCTGCGCGAACAGGCTGGGATTGCTTTCGTATTTCGGCAGCAAATCGCTGAACCGTTTCGCCTCGGCGGTGATGGATTGGACATAGCGTGCGCGGTCGGCGGCGGCCGCATTGGTGATGGATGAGGCCTGGGCGCCGGACTGGCTAAACACCTGATTTTCGTAACTGCGCGCGTCGTTGAGGACTTTGTTGCGATTTTCCCGCGCGGTCGTAACGCGGGTGAAAACGTCTAATAATTGCCGGGGCGGGATGCTTTGAACTTCGCATTGATCAATGACGATGCCGATCTGTTCCAGTTCGGTCAAATCGCTGACGCGCTGAAGCACGGCGTCCCGGAATCCGGCCACGTCGCGCGTGAGGACATCGTCCACGTTGAAATGCGCGGCGGAATAGAGCAGCGCGTTGTTCAGCGCGTTTTGGACGGCGTTGGACGCGGACACGAAATCGAACACGAAGTTAATCGGGTTTTCGATGTGATAGTAAAGCGTCGCGCGGGTATGAATGATGTTGCGGTCCGCCGTGATCACGTAGCCGTCCACTGCGGGATTCAGCGAAGCGCCAGCCGGCAATTCCTCGCCGCTCAATTCCTGTTCCGCCGTGGTTGCATACCAGCCGACGGTGGAATTGACCTTTTGAATTTCCGTGATGGGAATTTTGACCACTTCGTCAATGGGATAGGGATATGACCAGTGCCATCCCGAATTTAGCAAGATTTTATCGACTTCACCGACGGGCCGGCCGAAACGCAAAATCACCGCCTTTTCCTGCGGGCCGACGGTGAAAAAGCCGGAACTGAAAAACGCCAGCACCATTAGCACCATCACGACTTTGACAATCGCAAAACTGCTGTGCAGCGCCTCGGCCAGCGCCTGCGAACCGGCATCTTCCGGCGTCACCGGCACGGGATGCTCGTGCGTGTGATCGTGTTCGTGATCGTGGCTCATAGTTACCGGCTGGGCGCGTTGGTCGGCAGATGTTGGAACAAATCAAACGGCGGCGTGCGCTCGTCGAAAATCAAAGTCGCACGCTGGTTGAGCGACTGTTGCAGCGCGCCGATGCGCAGCAGGAAATTCTCCAGTTCGGGGTTTTGCTGGAAGACCGGCAACACCTTGGCGGCCTCGGCTTCGCCTTCGCCGCGAATGCGCGTCGCGGCGGCGTCGGCGTTGGCAATGGTTTCGGCGGCCTGACGTTCGGCGGCGGATCTGATTTTTTGCGCCTCGGCCTCGCCTTCGAATTCAAACTGGCTGATGAGAATCTGTCGCTCGGAGGTCATGCGCTGAAACACCGTTTGCGTCACATTCTCCGGCAAGCCGAGTTTCTTGATGCCAAGAAATGCGATTCCGATGCCGCAATTATTCGTTTGCAATTGCGATTGGACGGCCTGCTCGATTTCATTTTCGATGGCGTTGAATTTCAGTTGCTTCGCGTCGGCGTTCACGAAATCGGCCAGCGGATGTTTGCCGACGACGGCGCTTTTGGCGCTGCGCAACATGCTTTCCAGCATGCTTTGGGCGGCCAGGGTCGAACCGCCGGCGAATTTCGGGAAGAACGCCTTGGCGTCGGTAATCTTCCAGCCCACATAAACCATCACGAGCAGGTTGTTGTTGTCCGCCGTGAGATTCTGGCTGAACCGGTCCTCGAAATTCTGGACGCGTTGGTCAAATTTATAGACCTTTTCCACCGGCCAGGGCCATTTGCAATATGCGCCCGGCTCAGTGAGGTTGCGCGTCGGCCGGCCAAACGTCGTGACGACGGCGACTTCGGATTGGCGGACTTGAAAGACAAACAGCAGCAGCGCGAAAATCACAATCAGCACTGTGCCGATGACGACGGTCATGGCGTTACGTTTCATGGCGATGAATGGTTGGGGGATGAGGGCACGTTCAAATTCAAAAGGTCTTCGCGGATTTTGTCTTCCAGATCGAAAATCACCACGTCCTGCGTGTTCGTGACGAGCAGAATATATTTGCGCGCTCCGGCCGTGGCGTCGGCAAACGCCTGGAAATACTTGCGCTGCCGGTAAACCGAAGGCGCGGCCGCGAACGCCGGAATCTGGTTCGTGAACAGCGCCGCGCTGGCGAGCGCCGAAACGCTGAGCCGCTGCCGCGTGGCATCGGCCACGTTTGTCATCGTGAACGCCCGCGCGCCGGCCAGCGCATTGGTGCGAATGGCCATGGCACGGGCATCAAGAATTTTGGCCAGCTTCGTTTGCTCCGCGCCGACGACTTTTTCGTAATCACCCGCGACCTTCACTGGCGGATGAATGTCCTGCAACCCGACAAAGATGATCTTCGCGCCGAGGTGATACTCATCCACCGCGGCCTGGATTTGTAAGCGTAGATCCCGCGCCGCCTCCAGGCGCATGTGGGACATCACGTCGTTCAAATCCACGCCGGCGAGATAATGCACGACTTCGCGGGTGGCCAAATCCTGGAGCAGATTCGTCGGTTCGGCATTGGTGTAGGCCCAGGCGAGGACATTCGTGATTTGAAATTGAACGGGAATGCTGACGGTGATGAGGCTGACCGGCGGCGCTTTGAGCGTGTCATTGGTGTCGGTGTTTTCATTTCGGATCGTGACCGGCTCGCGGTTGGCGACGAGGAAATTTTCCTCCTTGGAGTGGCTCACGCTCCACAAGATCGTTTTTGCCTGCTCGCTTTGCGCGTCCGGCGTAAACCCGATGTCGAAAGTCTGGATTTGATCCGTGCGATAGAGATAAATCCTGTCCGCCGGCCACGGTAATTTGAAATGAGCGCCCGGCTCCAGAACCCCGACCGGCCTGCCAAATCGTTCCAAAACCGCCTGTTCGCCCGCGTCAATGAAAACGACGCAGGTGGACAGCAGCAGCACCACGAGTTGCGCCAGCACCAGCAAGGGGAGGTTTTTTTGGAGCAACTGGAAAAACCAGGTTTCCGAAACTTTGAAGCCAAATTGATAATCAAGGGCCTGCGCCGCCGTCGTGAACAGGCTTTCCGGTTGCGCGAGCAGGCCAACGAGCCGGCTGTCGTAAACGGGCCGGGCGACCCGGCCTTTCACGCGCGGTCGGTAAATTTCCAGCAACAGAGTGCCCAGCATTTCCGCCGCCATCAAACCCAGCAGCACGCACAGGGCGCGCGCAAGGTAGAAATCCACCTTCGGAAAATCCACCTTGACTCCGGCGATGCCGAGTGCGGTGACGAAACAAAGATACGCGCCCGCCAGCAGGAAACTCGCGCTGGGCCGCAGCAACCGGTGGTTTTCCAGCCGCGCGATGGTCACCGAAAATCGTCCCAGCAGAAACAGCAGCAGTGCGAAAATGCCGAACAACGCCAGCGACGGCATCGCACGGTCGGGCGCCACACCGTTGGCGGGCTTGGCAATCCAGCGCCACAGCAGCCATGCGCCGCCCGCTTCGAGCAAAAACAGCAGCACGCCAAAGCCCGGCACAAAATATTTCTCGAACTGTTCGCGTGCGCGTTGCGCCGGAAAAACCTCCGCATCCTTCGATGTAAACAGCGTGGATTCGCCCTTGGCGCGGGCGAGTTCCTCAACCTCCAGTTTTTCCAGCCGCTCATTTTCTTCGAGCCGCATCTGGAACCAGCCGGCAAAGGCCACGAGGGCGCCGAGGCCGAGGAAAATCGAGCAGCCCTGCCCCGCCAGCGAATTCACGAAGCAGGTCACAACAAACGCAGCGATGAAAATCATCACCGCTGCGACCAAATTTACCAGGCCGTTTTTTTGTACGTTGCGTTCCATTGATTAACTCAGTTCCCGTTCCTCAAACAGCGCCGTGCCGACCGCCAGCGCCGCGCCTGCGTAGGCAACCACATAGGCAAAAGCCTTGCCGACATAGCCCCATTGGAACGTGCTTTTGCCCATATCCAAGGCGTCCGCAAACCAGAAAAGCTGCCAGTTTGGAATCGCGGTGTAAAGCGCCGAAGCCCACCATTTGCCCGCCTCCGCACGCGTGCCAAAGAAATAATCCGACATCAGCCCGATCAAAAAAAAGGCCGAGCAAACCGCCAGAGTCGGAATCGTGTCCAGCCGGGTCGAACAGGCAATGGCCAGCGCCGCCAAAATCCATAGCGCGAACAAAATCAGAATTCCCGCCGGCACCAGCCGCCAATCCACGTGCGCTTCCACGCCGACGGTTTGCATTTGCCTGGTGAACTGGAAAACTAAAAATGCCGCGAGCGTTGTCGTCACCACCAGCGCCAGAACCGCGTCGCATACAAACGGCCGCCGCAGGAAAAAGTTGCTGAAGCCCGCCAGTGCGTAAGCCACCACAACGCCCGCCGCAAAAATGCCGAGCGCGGGCAAGTCGGTTTTTCCGTAGGCGTCAAAGGACATCCAACTGGCCAGCATCACGCCAATCAGGTTGACATACGACAGCAGCGCCAGCGCCGCGGCCAGTCCGGCGTATTTGGCCAGAAAAAATTGCGCGCGCCCGACCGGCTTGGACAGTACTGCCAGCGCCGTGCCCGTGCGGATTTCCCGCGCCAGGGACGCTGACGCGCTCAATACCGCGCCGAGCAGCCCCGACAACAGCATCACCGCCAGGGTGCTGTTTTGGACCAGCTTCGGCTCGTCGCCAAACGCAACGTAATATGGCACCGCCAGGAAAATTTCAAACGACACCGATGCCGTCATCAGCAGCAGGAAAACCGGCTGCCGGATCAACTCCATGAAGGCGTTGGTGGCGATGGTGAAAAATTGTCGCATGATATGATGTTTACCGTCGCATAGTTTACGTTGTCAGCGCCCGTTTGCAACCGGTTATTATGCGCTATGGATGACTAGACAATTGTTTAATATATTCCGTTCACTGGCGGGAGTGTGCGTTTGGAGGCACAGGGGGCATGCCGGCCAACCGAACCGGAAGATCACGCCATCGCCCGCCCAATGCTGTGCCACCAGGCGTCGTGCAGTTCGGCCAACGGTGCGGAAAATTCTTCGCCGGCAGCTTTGACGGCCAGTTGGTCGCCGCCAACCCTGCCAATCTGCACTGCCGGAACGCCCATCAATTTGGCGCGCTCGATCACCTTTACCGCATCCAGCGGCTGGCAGGTGACGACAATGCGGCTTTGCGTCTCGCCAAAGAGCAGCGCGTCCAGTCTGCATGTAGCCGCAAGATCAATTTGCGCGCCGATAAGTCTTGGCGTTTCGCGCGCGACAAGCTGCGAAATGCAGCATTCTGCCAGGCAAACCGCCAGGCCGCCTTCGCTGCAATCATGGGCGCTTTTCACCAAGCCGCTTTGAATCAGGCCGAGCAGCGTCGTGTGCAAAGTGCGCGCCGTTTCCAAATCGCAGCGCGGCGGCGTGCCGGTTTTTTGGCCGTGAACCACCTGCAAATACGCCGAACCGCCGAGTCCAAGCAACGGATCGTTTTGGTCCACGCTGTCGCCCAGCAAAACAATCACGTCGCCCTCGTCCTTGAACCATTGCGTCGTGACATGCTCCGGCTTTTCGATGATGCCGACCATCGCGACTGTGGGCGTGGGATCAATCGGGCCGTTCGGACTCTGGTTGTAAAGCGAACAATTGCCACCGGTGATCGGCGCATTGAACGCTTTGCAGGCATCCGCCAGACCGCGCACGCTTTCCTTGAGTTGCCAGAACAGTTCCGGATTGTGCGGGTTGGCATAATTGAGATTGTCGGTCGCGCCCAGCGGCACCGCGCCAGTGCAGGCCAGGTTGCGGGCGGCTTCAGCAACCACAATCTTGCCGCCTTCGTAGGGATCGAGATAAACGTAGACGCCATTGCCGTCCACCGAGATGGCGATGAGCTTCTCCGATTTGAAATTTTGAATTTCAGATTTCAAATCCCCCGCGGCGTTCGGCAACGAATCCGCCTTGATGCGCAGCACCGCCGCGTCGCTGCCGGGGCAGACCACCGAACCGTCTCGCACCATGTGATCATATTGGCGATAAACCCAGTTTTTTGAGGCAATCGTCGGCCAGGCAAGCAGCTTCTTCAACTCCGCCGCCGGATCCTTGCAGTCGGCGATGCCATCCAGCCGGAAGGCGCGGACCGCTTTCAAATACTCTGGCTCCCTGGAATCGCGCTGATACACCGGCGATTCGTCGGCGATTTTCTTGGCCGGAATGTCCGCCACCACATTGCCGTGATGTTTCACGACCATGCGGCCGGTGTCGGTAACAACCCCAACCTCCGACCACGGCAAATCCCATTTGTCGAAAATCCGTTTCACTTCCTCTTCGCGGCCCTTGTGGACGATGATGAGCATCCGTTCCTGTGATTCGGAGAGCATGAGGTCGTAACTCGTCATGTTCGGTGCGCGCTGCGGAACCTTGTCCAGTTCAATTTCGATTCCGGTTCCGGCGCGCGCGGCCGTTTCGCAAGTGGAACAGGTCAGGCCCGCCGCGCCCATGTCCTGGATGCCCGCGACCGCGCCGGTGGCGAGCAGCTCAAGGCAGGCTTCGCAAACGAGTTTTTCCATGAACGGATCGCCCACCTGCACCGCGCCGCGCTGTTTCTCGGCGGATTCCTCGGTCAAATCCTGCGACGCGAACGCCGCGCCCGCGAGACCGTCGCGTCCCGTCGCCGGGCCGACGTAAAACACCGGATTGCCGATGCCTCTGGCCGCGCCGCGCGCGATTTGGTCGTGGCGCAGCACGCCGAGGCAGAAGGCGTTCACGAGCGGATTGCCTTCGTAGCTCTTGTCGAAATAAACCTCGCCAGCAATGGTCGGGATGCCAAAGCAATTGCCGTAATGCGCGATGCCAGCCACGACGCCGGCAAAGAGGCGGCGATTGTTCTTCAGGGCTGTTTCCTCGTCGCCGTTTGTAGGAGTCGAGGTGACGAGACTTGGATCAACAGTTTTTGAAGCAAGACTCCTTACGTCGTCTCCTACCTTAGAAATTGGCCCGAAGCGCAGGGAGTTGACCGAGCAAATCGGCCTTGCGCCCATGGTGAAAATGTCGCGCACGATGCCGCCGACACCCGTGGCCGCGCCCTGGAACGGCTCGACCGCGCTCGGATGATTGTGCGATTCGATCTTGAACGCGATCGCCAGGCCGTCGCCGATGTCAATGATGCCGGCGTTTTCCTCGCCCGCGCCGACGAGGATTTTCTTGGACTTGGTCGGAAAGGTTTTGAGCAGCGGGCGGGTGTTTTTGTAGGAGCAATGCTCGCTCCACATCACCGAGAAGATGCCCAGCTCGGTGTAGCTCGGCTCGCGCCCGAGGATTTGTCTGGCGTGGGCGTATTCGTCCGGCGTCAGGTTGTGTTTGGCAACCAGTTCAGGTGTGATGGCGGGTTCGGTCATGGGAAATTCTGGCTATAAATTAAATTTATTTGAACTTTGGAAATCCTAACACCTCTTGAAATTCATCTTCCAAGCTTAACAACAAAGGGCTTACTTTGCTTTGCAGTATGTCAAATTTGGCATCCAGTTTATCCAGTTGTTCCTGTCCGGCAGGAGTTAAATCTCCGCACGCCCTCAATTGTTCACCCATGTTATAGGCTCTCAACAAGCTAATTGCCGTATTCATTAAATCGTTAATTTGATTTTGGGTTTTCTTTCTGACGTAGATTTTCTTCGGGTGGTAGATTTTGTAAAACTCTGTGATTACATCATTGAGTATTTTTATCTGCGCCAATGCTTCAGGTTTATCCGCAACCTTCATTATTTGCGTATAATCTTCCAGAGCATCCAAAACCTTTAAGAGCTTTTCATAGATTAAGGAAATGTTCTCTTCGGTCTTAACGAATACGGTAGAATGGCGAAAATTCTGTTGTTCTAGTTCTGATTCTAGCTTTTTAATAGCAGCCTCATACTTATGTTTGATGCGTGCTTGTAAATACCACGTTAAAAGCCCACTGCTGCCGAGGCCTGTAATCAATGCAGTGATAATTGCCGCCAGTATAGTTGAAAACATATCGTTCTGAACAAGTCCGCACATGTATGGCTAAAGGCTACGGTGTTTGTTTTTGAAGTTGGTCAATACTATTTGTCACCGTGCTTATGCTTTGACGAATAGCATCCGCTGCTTCGTTTGACGGCGGCGTTGAGTTTCCAATCATTGGGAATCCATACACATCCCATCCAAGAAGTGGAGTCCAATTCTTGCCAGCATTTACGTTGGCCAACTGTGTTTGCCAAAACTGCAACTCGGAATTTGCAAAAGCTAAATTTCTCTTAATTTTGCTTTGCTTTGGGTTTGCTGACAAATAAGCGTTTGCGAGCACCTCTGCGCTTTTCACAACTGTTTCAAGCAAAGCGTCGTTTGCTTTAGCTTTTCCAATGGTTCCGTATGAACTTCCTTTTGACCATACTCTCACTATTCCTCTGCGGCCTTCCCCATTTCTAAAAATTAGCTGACTTTCAAAAACATTAACCTCAAGAGCATAACATAGAAGTGTCCCAGCATCGTTGTAAAATCCAGTTAGTGATACATTAACTCTGTTTCTTGAATCTGGATTTACAGGAACATTGTTGTTACGCAGGGTCAACTCAAACTTTGCTTTCACCTCATCTTCCAAGAGCGTTTGCCGAATTGTGCTGTCCAAACTATAAACCACCTTGATATCATCCATTGCAAACAAAGCTTGGTCATCAGAAGCCAAAATTGGAATATTCCTAACCCATTTTAGAAATGTGTCTCCATCAATATAATTTTGTGGAATTGCAGCGGGAACAGGTATTTCCTTTATGACATAATTTGTAAAGTTGATTGTAACGGTGTTTGTTACATAGCTTGTCGTGAAATTTGTTACCGTGTTCGTGATTGTTTTAACTGACGAATTATCTTTTGATCCGCAGCCACCAAGAAGAATTATTGTACAAGTCCCGAAATAGAGGGGGACGCATAAGGCTCTTAAAGTTTTCATAAATAAGTCAGTCTTTGGTATTGCTAAATTTTTCACGGTGCGACCTTGAGGCGTTCGGTTTCCTCAGGTTTGCCGCCGAGCAGGAAGCCGTGTTCCTTGTGGGAGCGCAGCATAAAACCTCATGCCAGTTCTGCCACATGCTCATCCTCATATTTTTCAATGAGCACGCCGATGACTTCCATCATGGAAGCGAGCGGATGGTTTTCATTTTCACCCACTTCGTCCACGAGCCGGTCCAACTGCTTCACAAGCTGGCGGTATTCGCGGTCATTGTGCGGCACGCGTAACGCAAGTTCTTTTGGAAATAAATTGGTCATTTCAGTTCAAACTTTCCATGCCGAGCAAGTGGCAGATTTCCACGCCGTCGTCGAGCTGTTCCCAGTAAATCGCGTAGCCGCCGGGTTCGAGCGACCAGCCGGCGCGCTGCCTGGGCGTGGCCTTGGCCAGCCATTTGAGCCACGGAATCTTTTTGTAGGGCACGCTCAATTCGCGCCCGTCGGACAGTTCAATGCACAGGCGGTCGCCCGCGAAACTCACGTCGCGCGCCTGAACCACTTCCGTTGTTTTATCGAGCAAAGTATTCATTCCAGTTCGCCAGCAAACGGGCCTGATTTTCTCTCGTCAGCTTCAAAATATAGTTCAACTCCACCCGATTGTAACCATGTTTGTATTCCACCGAAACGGGCCGCAACCAAATCTTCGCGACCATATCGCCGTCAATAACATGGACATGCGGCGGCTCGCCCGCGTCCGACGAGTAAAACCTGAACCGGTATCGCTCAATTCTGATGGTCGGCATAACTCAAGCCGCCTTCGCCGCCGATTTCTTTTCCAGCGCGGCGAAGATGCTTTCGAAAATCCATTTTCCGTCGTCGCTGGCCAGCAGCAGTTCGCAGGCGCGTTCGGGATGCGGCATGAGGCCGGCCACGTTGCGGCGTTCGTTGCACACGCCGGCAATGTTCAGCAGCGAACCGTTCGGGTTCGCCACGTCGGTCAGGTTTCCATTCGCAGCGCAATATTGCCACAGGATCTGGTTGTTCGCCTTGAGCTTCACCAGCGTTTCCTCGTCGGCAAAATAGCAGCCTTCGCCGTGGGCGATGGGGATACGGAGGATTTTGCCTGCCGGAATTTTGTTGGTGAATGGCGAATCAGGCGTGGCGGGCTTGAGAAAGATGTGTTCGCAGTGGAATTGCAAGTCGCGGTTGCGGACGAGCGCGCCGGGCAGCAGGCCGGCCTCGGTCAGCACTTGAAAGCCGTTGCAAACGCCCAGCACCAGCCCGCCATTGTCGGCGAATTGTTTCACCGCCTGCATCACGGGGCTGAACCGCGCAATGGCGCCGCAGCGGAGGTAATCGCCGTAGCTGAAGCCGCCGGGCACGATGACGACGTCGGCGTTGCCAAGGGAATTGTCCTTATGCCAGACGTAGCGCGCGGAGTGGCCAAGCAGGCGCGCGGCGTGGATGGCGTCTTGGTCACAATTCGAGGCGGGAAATTGGAGAACGGCGAAATTCATATTTTGTCGAGAGTCGAGAGTCGAAGGTCGAGAGCAGGCGCTGGCCCTCGACTCTCGACTTTCGTCTCTCGACCAAAGGGCTTCATTCCATCTCCAGTTTGTAATCCTCAATGATCGGGTTGCTGAGGAATTTGTGCGCTGCGTCGTTGAGCGCACGCTGGGCGGCGGCCGGGTCGGTGCCGGGGGCTAGGTCAATCTCGATGTATTTGCCGACATGGACGCCGGTGACGCCTTTATAGCCCATTTGTTCGAGGGCCCCCTGGACGGTTTTGCCCTGCGGGTCCACAACGGCCTTCTTGGGAGTGATGATGATTTTTGCTTTCATGCTCGCACGAAAGAATTTTGCGGAAAATTCTCCCGCCGGGCGAGCTATTTTTGAACGGGAAATGTAGGCGTCGAGGTGGCGAGACTCCGATCAACGGTTTTTTTTGTGAGACTCCTTATGTCATCTCCTACGGTTTTACCGTACGAGATAAGAAGCGTTGAAATTAGCTTCCAGTTGCGCCATGGTTGCCTCGTGAACAACTCGATTCCACTGGACGATTCGCCGCCTTGCCACATGGGTTCCGAACGCAAGGCCCTAGAACCCTGCACCATCGTCATCTTCGGGGCCAGCGGCGATTTGACCGCGCGCAAGCTCATCCCGGCGTTTTACCATCTCTGCAAGGATAAGCAGATGCCGTCCGCGTTCCGCATCATCGGCTTTGCGCGGCGGGAGAAAACCGACGAGTTGTGGCGGAACGAATTACGCGCCGCGCTCGACCAGTTTTCCCGCACCAAGCCGGTGGATGAAAACGTGTGGCGCGAATTCGCGTCCAATTTGTCCTATTGCGAGGGCGATCTCACCGATGCGGCGGCTTACAAAAAGCTTGAAGAACGGCTGGTTTCGTTCGGCAGCGCGCCGTTGCGGGAGAATCTGCTGTTGTATCTGGCAACCTCGCCCAGCCAGTTTGGCCAGGTCATCGAGCAGGTGCACAACGCCGGATTGCTGCATCGCGGTGACGGGCACGGCTGGCAGCGGATTGTCGTCGAAAAACCGTTCGGCCACGACCTCGCCTCCGCGCGCGCGCTGAACCGGGAATTGACGCGCTTCGCCCACGAGCAGCAGGTCTGCCGCATTGACCATTACCTCGGTAAGGAAACGGTGCAGAACATTTTGATGTTCCGCTTCTCCAACTCGGTTTTCGAGCGGCTTTGGAACCGCAGCCTGATTGACCACGTGCAAATCACCGTCAGCGAAAAATTGGGCGTGGGCCAGCGCGGCGGTTATTACGAGGAGGCCGGCGCGTTGCGGGACATGGTGCAAAACCACATGCTCCAGGTCCTGTCGCTCATCGCGATGGAACCGCCTGTATCGCTCGAAGCCGAATCCATCCGCGACGAAAAGGTGAAACTGCTGAGATCCATTCGCGCGCTGGGTTCCGGCGACGTGGCGAAGCAGGTGGTGCGCGGACAATACTTTGCCGGTGCGGTGGATGGAAAGCCGGTCTCGGGTTACCGACAGGAGCAAAAGGTGAAATCCGATTCCAACGTGGAAACCTACGTCGCGTTGAAGCTGTTGATTGACAACTGGCGCTGGTCCGGCGTGCCGTTTTATCTGCGCACCGGCAAATGCCTGCCCGAAAGCGCCAGCGAGGTGCGAATCCAATTCCGTCCCACGCCGCACGTGTTGTTTGCCGCGCAATGCGACCTGAAACTCGACGCCAACTCCATCACGCTTCGCTTGCAGCCGAACGAAGGGATTTCCCTCCATTTCAACGGCAAGGTGCCCGGCATGAGCCTCGGCGTGCGGCCCGTGCGGATGAACTTCAGTTACGACGCCGAGTTCGGTGCCTACACGCCCGAAGCCTACGAACGACTGCTGCTCGACGCCATTGCCGGCGACGCCACGCTGTTCCTGCGCCGCGACGAAGTGGAGACCGCGTGGAAAATCGTGGACACCATTCGCGCCGGCTGGGGTGGCCAGCCGCTGACGAACCGAGAGTTTTACGCGGCGGGCACGTGGGGCCCGGTTGCCGCCGAGGATTTGCTCGCGCTTGGCGGTCATGTGTGGCACGAGCCGCAGATAATAAAATAAAATTGGAGAACGGATGTTTTTTATTTGTTGATTCGTTGTAGCTGCAAGTCATTGGAAATAAGTTTGCCACGTGGCGGAATTGGCAGGCGCGCCAGAACCGGAATCTTCAATTACGGGCAAGGAATTCCGCGTTGTTAATGATCTTCACTGGAAGCGGGCTTCGTTTGGCCCGGGTTTGCAGCTTCGTGATTCGGCTGGCGGATGTGATACAACGCCAGCAGGTCCTGGATTTTTTTTAGTAATTTCTGATCGCCCGACTGGGAAGCCAAGGTGCAGGCTTTTTGCGCCGTCGCCATCGCTTCTTCAAACCGTCCTGCCTCCGCATAGGCGGCCGCCAGGGTGCCAACGACGACGGGCACGCCCCAATGCGTCAGTTCGCAGGCACGTTCGGCATATTTGACGGCTTGAACACCATCCCGGATGTGTGCGTCCGGACTGGTCGCCAGCAGCCAGGCCAGATGGTTCAGGGCTTCCGGCGAGTCGGGTTTGCTTTCCAGCACCTTTTGGTATTGGGCAATTGCTTCGCTTACTTCGCCTTTCTGGAGCAGGGCGTTGCCAAGGTTGTTGTGCGCGTCCGCGTAGGCGGGATTGAATTGCAGCGCCTTTTGGTATTGGACAATTGCTTCGTCCACCTCGCCCTTCTTGAACAGCGCGAGTCCGAGGTTATTGTGAGCCTTCGGATTATTGGGATTGAATTGCAGCGCCTTTTGATATTGGACAATGGCTTCGTCCACCCGGCCCTTCTGGAGCAGGGCGTTGCCCAGGTTGTTGTGGGCCTCCGGGTAATCAGGATTGAATTGCAGCGCCTTTTGGTATTGGACAATTGCTTCATCCATTTTGCCTATTTGGGAAAGAGCGCCGCCAAGATTATAGAGGGCTTTCGAATAGGCGGGATTGATTTCCAGCGCCTTTTGGTAATGGACAATCGCTTCATCCGCCTTGCCCTGCTGGAGCAGGGCATTACCGAGGCCATTATGGGCTTCCGCGAAATTGGGATTGAATTGGAGTGCCTTTTGGTAATGGACAATGGCTTCGTCCGCGCCGCCCTGCTGGAGCAGCGCGTCGCCGAGGTTATTGTGGGCTTTCGAGTAGTCGGGATTAAATTGCAGGGCTTTTTGATACTGAACGATGGCTTCGTCCACCTTGCCCTTCCGGAGCAGAGCGTTGCCGAGATTGTTATGCGCTTCCGCGTAAGTGGGATTGAATTGCAGCGCCTTTTGGTAATGAACGATGGCTTCGTCCACCCGGCCCCGCTGGAGCAGAGCGTTGCCGAGGTTGTTGTGGGCCTCCGGGTAATCGGGATTGAATTGCAGCGCCTTTTGGTAATGAACGATGGCTTCATCCACCTTGCCCTTTTGGAACAGCGCAATGCCGAGATTATTATGCGCCTCCGGGTAGTCGGGCTTGATTTGCAGCGCCTTTTGGTATTGGACAATCGCTTCGTCCACCTCGCCCTTTTTGGAAAAAGCGCCGCCAAGATTATAGCAAACTTCCGCAAAGTCGGGTCTGATTTGCCACGCTTTTTGGTAATGAACAATCGCCTCGTCCACGTTGCCTTGTTGGAGCAGAACGTCGCCGAGATTGTTGTAAGCCATCCAGCAATTGGGATTCCGGGCGATGGTGTTTTGCCAAAGTGTCTCGATGTTGCCATACATTCCGCTCTGCTTCCACGTCAGCATGCCGAGGGACACCAGCAACACACCGCACGCCACCGGCCTTAAAAACAGTTTCTTCTCCTCAAGAAAGCCGAAGGCGGCCGTCATTCCTGCCGCCACCAGGACGATGGGTCCAAGGCCGGCCAAATATTGGAAATGGTCGGCGACAAACGAATAACGGAACGGATACACATTGAAAAATCCCAACGCCGGAAACAACGTCCCCGCGAAGAATAGCAGTCCCGCCAGCAGTCCCCGCGACCGCCGCCACCAGCATAACCCGGCGAACAACAGCAGGGCCGCCGCCGGAAAGAGATATTGCCACCAGACCGCCGCGCTGACGTTCCAGCGCGGATAGATAAAGACCAGGTTCGCAGGCCAGAACAGTTTTCCCAGGTAGAACCAGAAGGCGCGTCCGGCGATCAGGCACCGTTCAATGGCGGTGAAATTAAATTCCGAACCTTCCGCTCCAATGAACGCGCGCTCCATCCACGCGGTGAACAACCCGGCGCCAATCCCGACGGCAAAAAAGGGCAGCAGCGGCAGCACATCCTTTTTCCACGATAACCGTCCCCGCTGCCACCAGAAGACGACCAGCAGAGACGCGGGCAGTGTCGCAATCACGGTCTTCGACATCAGGCCCAAAACGAAGAGAATCAGCGCGCCGGCATAAAGCGTCCCCTTACGATCCCGGTCATAGTTCAAGTAAACCAGCGCCGCGCCGAGACAACAAACCCCGGAGAGCGTGTTTTTGAGTTCTGTGATCCACGCCACCGTCTCCACTTCGACCGGATGCAGGGCAAAGATTGCCGCGGCTAGCCAGCTTCCCGGCACGTCCAACCGCCGCAGAATTTTTACCAGCAACAACACGCAACCGACATGCAGCAGGATATTGATGAGATGATAGCCCAACGTCCTGTCCCCCCACAGATGATACTCCACCCAAAAGAAGCTGTGAACCAACGGATAATATTGCTGTGTCGCTCCTGGTTCCATCCAGATGCGGGCCAACCCACCCAACGAACGCAGTGCCGGCTTGGTAATGTGCGCGTCATCATCCCAGACCGGCTTTCCATTCCATGCCGGCTGGTAGGCAAGCAACGTCACGACAACAAGCAGGAGGGCGCAAAGCCAATCGCGTTTGCCAAACCGTGCGCTGTTTGAGTTTGACCGCGCAATCACAGCCTCCAGTGCAGCGGAACCTTTTCGTTCGGGCATTTCACATGCCGTCAAAGCAGGCGGGCTCGAAGGCACAGCAGCGGCATTTTTCTTTGAGGTTCCGCTCATGCAACGAGCCCAAGGAGTCCCGCTGTCTGACAGTTTTTCCGGCCGGGAATGGGATTTTGTGAAAGAATGGTCATCAGGTCCTCAGCTTTGCATTCAACATTTTAGCAGCCAATTTATAGGCACCGAATCGCTTGCAAAGCTTAAATTTTCCAAGTGTGATTCCACGATGCGTTTGCCAGCGCCGCTTTTGTGTGTCCAGGCGAATACAGCCGGTTTATCTGGGCAGAGTTCATCTTGCAGCCATCGGAGGGCGAGGGCGTGATGGCCCCCATTGCATTTCCACAGGCCGCGAATCGGACGCTTGCGTTTGTTCATGGCGTTGTTGTATGTTGTGCGTGTTGATTTAGGCTGACAAATTGGCGTGTCAGTTGTGAGTCGTTGTAAACAAGGTTGCCCGCGTGGCGGAATTGGCAGACGCGCTAGATTCAGGTTTCCATTTTTGGCCGTTTTTTCAGGTCGCAATTCATCACTTCAAATAGCGTCAAAAGTATTGATTATATTGACTTAAATCAATTTATAGCCATTCCGATCAATGCCCCGTTAACCGTCTCGAAAAAGATGCAACTCTAGCACAAAAACTAGCACACACTTAAAAACCGCCGTATTTACAGGCGATTATTTTTGGCCAATAGATTCAGGCTTTTCATTCACGTACGTCGGCTAGAGTGAAATCTAGGGTTCTGTGCTAGTTTGTGCTAGTCCAGCATTTTGGATCATTGGAATAATTCCCCGTTCGCGTTCCCGTGCTTATCATCTGTCTTGCTGATTTGAAGGCCAAGCCGGATGCCAACCACGCGAACATTCACCCCATCAATGACTGGTCGTGTCAAATTTGCAACCAGCACCGCGCCACGTCCCCCGCTCGCGGATCTGGTTAAAATCCGACACCACCAGGACAAATCACGCGCGATCGGGCGTCACTGGTTATTGTTTAACTGGCCCGCGAGATGAACTGGCCGTGCTTTGCGACCGCTTGATTGATTGAAACTTGTCAATCCGCCGGCCTGAGCGATATTATACGCGCATGAGCATGACTGCTGAAAAAGTCGCCGAAGTGCTGGCCTTGCCGGAGCAGGACCGGGCGTATCTGGCCCGCCAACTCATCACCAGCCTCGACGACACCGTGGACGCCGATGCCGAAACGCAGTGGCAGGAAGTCATAGACCGCCGCTCCCGTGAAATCGAGGAAGGCAAAGTCACTTGCCGCCCGGTGGCGGAAACCGTTCGGGACATTCGCGCCAAGCTACATGCACATCGTCAGCCATCCTGAAGCCGATCAGGAGTTGGAAGCCGGGGCGTTGTGGTACGAAGACCGGCAACCGGGCTTGGGCAATGACTTCCTTGACGAGTTTGAGGACACATTGCGCCGCATCGTGGCCGAACCGGAACGCTGGCGCAAAATGCGGGCCGACAATCGCAAGCTCAACTTTCATCGCTTTCCTTACGCCATCGTTTACAGCATACGCCCCGACGCCATTTATATTAAAGCCGTGATGCATCTGCATCGCCATCCGTTCTACTGGCAGCACCGTTGAGCTGTGTTTTTTCCTTTAGCTGCTTGCTTGTTAATCCCATCCGACCCGCCACACTTCAAGCCGCGAATCGGGTGTCCTCATGGCTTCTGCATCTGTTCATTTCCCCATATCCCAGGCAAAACCTGATTTCCCCCGGCGCACAGACTTTCGGGCTGACTGTCGCCGACTCGGTCACACCAAAAGACTGTGCGCCGCCCGGGATGCCTGACTCCGGCGAGTTCCGGCCTGCTTCACTTCGCTCCGTTGCACGGTCAACCACGACTTGGCACCCGCCGTTGATCCGCTTGCCTGCCGCTCGGTTCCGCAACCGTAATTCACCGGAGACAGGCTGGACATCAGCCGGCCCGAACACCACCAGGACAAATCTCGCGCGAGCGAACGGCACTCATTGACGATCAACTGGCCCGCGTATTTCATTGGTGGGCGATTCTCCAGCTCCCGGGCTTGTAAAACAATGAATGATGCGTCACAGTTTAATCCACAACGCTGGAGCAGTCGCGTCTCTTTACCTGCTTCCATCGCGCTTGGGTATGGGCAAGTCTGTGACTTGCAGAACCGCTTAACGGTTCTCGCCCAAGGGCCTTGTGGTTGGCCGGGACAGCACTGGATGTGGGTGGCCCTTGTGTTGAGGCGTTCGGATGAATATAGGTGAGGACGCACCTGCAATTGCGCAAGGCCGTGAACTCCAAGAAGCTGTTTTAAGCACCGATTTTTGCAAACTTTTTGCCGCTTGGCACGAAGGTGGCACGCTTTTTAAGAATGGTTTGTCAACTATGAGCACCGATTCGTGCATGGTGTGCGTAGTGGTCTAACGTTCAAGCTCAGGCACAGCCACCGGAGGCTGACGCTGGCTGCAATGATGATGTTCGAGTTTCATAAATCGGTCAACTGACAGGCGCGGTGGCTGTTGCCTGCAGCGCCATTGTTAGGCATCGTGTTCAAGGCTCATGACCCAATGCTATAAGAAAAGTCAGAAACCACTGAGCCAACAGCAGGCACCACGTGCCCGCCGCGAATGCAATCCGATATCGCCATTTTATCGGTGCTGTAAAAATGATGCCTGCAGGGATAATGGCTGCAAGAATGGTTGAGAGAATCGCCAGCCGATCCACAAGAAACACATTTTGCTCTGTCAGGGGAATTGCAAAGAGCATTAGGGTGGGTATGAGCAACACAATGCCCCCAACGGACCATTTGACGCTTCGATAATTCATAACGTCCGACGATGCCTAACGAAAAAAGCTCAGCCACCGGCGACCCGAAACCGCCGCCCGCGACAGCGGAACTGACAGCGCCAACGGCGGTTAGATGCCATGATGGGTTGAACGCGGCACCATTCAGTGACACGCTGCGAACGTAATTCAAACAAACGATCATCACATCTATGAAAGAATACAT
>Ga0302320_10002416_pt1 | contig 43868 bp, 53 predicted proteins | sample Bog_T0_3_FD_202130 | JGI IMG/M metagenome (GOLD analysis project Ga0302320, IMG submission 202130) | Peat permafrost microbial communities from Stordalen Mire near Abisko, Sweden - Bog_T0_3 | ecosystem: Environmental > Terrestrial > Soil > Wetlands > Peat | place: Sweden: Abisko, Stordalen Mire...
CCGTCTCGGCGATCACGTAATCGGTGGTAACGATTCTACGGCCCTCATGCGCCAATTTCGCAGCCGCGGTGCGAGCCACGGCGTGCTGGGCGTCGTTTTTATCGACAAACGCGTAGAGAGCCGAGGTGTCGGCAAACACCTCACTTCCGGCCATAAAGCAGGCGGTCCATTTCCGCGTTTGAGAGATTCCCGCCCGGTCCGGCGACTGCAAATGTCTCGAGGTTGACCAGTGGATCATCTGGCGACAGGGCTGAATCGCCATCCCGTGCAACCGGCACAAGCTGGGCGACCGGCTTTCCGTCCCGCGCAATGGTTATGCGTTCACCTTTCTCGGCCCGCTTGATCAGGCGGGACAAGCTGCTCTTGGCAGCGTGGATGTTGACCACGGAGTTTGGCACGGGATCTAGATTAGCTAAGTACATGGGCTAAGCAAGCAAACTGCGTAATTGTGCAAAACCTGATTGTAGCAAGGCCGCTGCCTACACAAACAAGGCATTCCGGAAAGCTTTCGTTGCATCTCGCAGCACACGGCCCCGTCGGTTTGACTTCCCTCCCGCATGGCATCGAAAAGCAGAATCCTCCGACCGCTCAGCGGCCTCCTTTTTCTGGCAGCCTTGGTCGCCCTGGCGGTGCTTCTGTTTTCGGACGGCTGGCACCATTTCCGGCCGGCGGGCCGCCACCAGCAGGCAGGTGCCTTGGCCCTCATGTTGGTCGGAGCCTCCTTCGTCTGCGTACAGCTCGACACGCGCGCGCGCCCAATTACGAAACTCAAGCGCGTGCTGCTTGGGTTGGCGTTCGTTCTCTGGGGAGGCGAGCAATTCCTCCCTCAGGGGCAGTTGGTCACGGCCATGGACGGCGCGGTGATCACTTTCTTTGTCGTCGACATCGGCCTGGTGATCCTGGGCCTGCTAAGGAAGCGGCCCGAGGACACGACTTGATTGCGTGGCCGTCGACACATCACCCCTTGAGGGCGCGGTCCCATCTCGGCTGAAACATAGCGCTTTCGGATCGGAGTTCCTCGTTCAACCCCCGCTTGACGAAGGACATGAACGGCTCAGCCCCCTCCCCGGCGCGGCGTTCAATCATCTCGGCATTGCGCAACAGGTACCTCGGGAGCTCCCGCATCAAGGTTGCCCGGCTGAATCGCCCGTACCCCTTCAGAAGCGCGTCCAGGCGCCGTGAAATGACCCTTGCCGGGAATTCCTGGTCGGCCCTTCGGCGCAACGGCACGCACGTGTACGCAGCCGAGCAGAGGTCCTCGATTGGGCGCCCATAGTAGGCGAGTTCCCAGTCCACGATGCCCGTGAGCCGTTTCCCGGTGAGCAGGCAATTCCAGGGGCCGAGATCCCCATGGCAGACGACGGAGCCCACAATGGGCCGTTTTGGTCCCCACTGGAAGGACACCCCTTTCGGCAGGGCGAAGGTCCTGCTGGCCAGATGAAACTGCCGCATCCATTGGCCGAGCATCGTCAGCCAGGTGCTGGACAAGGCCTCACTAGGCCACGGCCGCATGAGCGCCATCCCGGGCAGGCGCGACTGGTACTCATACCGGCTGTTATACCTCAGAATCTGCGGGACCAGCCCGAGTCCCCGGTCGTTCAGGTAGGCGCACAGCAGGGATACGGCGTGGCTGGCCGGGCCGCTATGCCGGCGGATGGTCTCTCCGTCGGCCCAGACTCGGTTCACGGTTCCGCCGTAGATGGGTGTCCAGGTCTTGGGCATGGTCAGACTACAGGTTTGTGAGCTAACAGGGTGTTTTCATCAACACCCTGCTAAAGCCCACCATCGGAACCAAATTCCATGGGCACACCCCGGTTCGATGCGGCAGCCTCGTTCGGTCCACGGGCTGCAGGTGGGGCCGGGCGTCCCGCTTGACTGCCCGGGGACAAGTTTGGTTGATCCCTGGCGTGAACATCGAAGGAGAGACCGTTTTGTTGCGCCAGTGGCGGAATGAGGACCTGGAGCCATTCGCCGCAATGAACGCAGACCCGGTGGTGATGGAATTCTACCCGCGCTGTTCGACCAGGGAGGAGTCCGTGGAGGCCTTTCACCGACTCCGCTCCGGAATCGCAGAACGCGGATGGGGACTTTGGGTTGTCGAGGTGGACGGCGCGTTCGCGGGCTACACCGGCCTCGCGGTTCCGAGATTCGAGGCTCCGTTCATGCCGTGTGTTGAAATTGGCTGGCGTCTCAGGCGGGAATACTGGGGTCGGGGCATTGCCACAAGGGCAGCGCAACTGGCCGAAGCCCATGCCTACCACGAGCTTCGCCTCCCCGAACTCGTGTCCTTCACAGCGGCGATCAACCTGAGGTCGCGGCGGCTCATGGAGCGCCTGGGATTCACTCGGATCGACAGCGAAGATTTCCTGCACCCGTCGCTCGAGGCAGACGACCCCCTCCGGCTCCATGTGCTGTATCGGAAGCAGAACCCGGCCGCGCAGTAGGCCGAATCGCGGTTCATCGGCACGGCCCACCGCGCCTCGAATACTACTTGGACGTGTTCCGGTCGTCCACCGACTCCTCCAACAAGGCGGTGAGTTCCTTGGGGTGGCTTAGCTGTGCGTTGTGGTCGCTGTCCAGCGTCCGGATGGTCCAACCGCGTTCCTCGCGCAGTCGCTTTGTCTTTTCCTCACTGCGAGCCTTCTGTTCGGGTGAAAAATCCGGGTGGTTGAACCAGACATAGGTCACAGGGATGAGCTTTGCCGCGGGATTCCTGTACGAGACAGGCTCCGTATAGGTCTTCAAGGGCTGTGGAACGTCATGCGGAAAGGGGCGAGTCGCGTCCAGCCAGGGAAACATGATCATTCCGTCGACTACCTTGAGGTCCGACACCGAGTGGTGCTGATAATCGAGGGCACTTTGGCCATCCGCCGGCGCCATGGCATCCAAGAACACGACATGCCGAATCCTGTCGGGAAAGCAAGCGTCTCACCCGCGGATCAATGGCACGGGCAACATCGTTACTGAGGGGAACCGTTAACGCACGGCTCGTCACAGCGATTTCGCCCTACCTTTTCATCGAAGGAGTCAAGGGTCTGCCCGGACGGCTGGGACAGCCGTCCCCACCAACCCTTCGCAATGCGAAGGGTTGCCGCGGCGTAGCAACGCGAAGCCGGGCTCATCCCCCCAGCCACGCTTCACTCCCACTCGATTGTGGCGGGGGGCTTGGAGGAGACGTCGAAGACGACGCGGGAGACGCCGCGGACCTCGTTCGTGATGCGGCTGGAGATCTTGCGGACCAGGGGATACGGCAGGCGGGTCCAGTCGGCCGTCATGGCGTCGATGCTGCCGACGACGCGCAGCCCGATCACGTCGGCGTAGTTGCGCTCGTCGCCGACGACGCCCACCGACTTCACCGGAAGGTAGACGCAGAACGACTGCCAGACCTTCCAGTACCAGCCGCTGGCCATCATCTCCTCCTGCAGGATCGCGTCGGCGTCCCTCAGGGTATCCAGCCGCGCCTTGGTGATTTCTCCGGCCACCCGAACGCCCAGTCCCGGACCCGGGAATGGCTGCCTCCAGACGACCTCGCGCGGCAGGCCCAGCGTCTTGCCCACCGCCCGGACCTCGTCCTTGAACAACTCCCTCAGGGGTTCGAGCAGCTTGAGCTTCATCCGCCTCGGCAGGCCGCCCACGTTGTGGTGCGACTTGATCAGGGCGGCCGGGTTGTTGCCGATGGCGACACTCTCGATCACGTCGGGATACAGGGTCCCCTGGGCAAGGAACTCGGCGTTTCCAATCGAGCGAAGCGACTTCTCGAAGACCTCGACAAACGTCTTCCCGATGATCTTCCGCTTGCGTTCCGGGTCGGTGACCCCCCGAAGGCGGCTCAGGAAAACCTTGGACGCGTCGACCACCCGTACATCCAGGTGAAAGTGCCGCTTGTACAGGGACTCGACCGCCTCGGACTCGCCCTTGCGAAGCAGGCCGTTGTTCACGAAGACGCAGGTGAGATGCCTCCCGATGGCCCTGTGGATAAGCGCGGCGGCGACAGACGAATCAACGCCCCCCGAAAGGCCGAGGATGACCCGCGACTTCCCCACCCTCGCCCGGATGTCCTCGATGGAGTGCTGGACGAAGTCCCTCATGCTCCAGTCGCACTTTGCCCCGCAGACTCCGGTGAGGAAGTTCCTGAGGATGTCCGCGCCGTGCTCGGTGTGGACCACCTCCGGGTGAAACTGGATCCCAAAGAAACTGCGCTTGCGGTCTTCGATGGCGGCAAACGGGGAGTTCTCGGTCGTGCCGATCGGCACGAAGCCGGGGGGAAGCTTCGTCAGCCGGTCGCCGTGCGAATTCCAGACCTTGAGCTTCTTCGGCAGGCCGGAGAAAAGGCGACCGGGCTTCCGAATCGAGAGGACGCCGTGACCGTACTCCCGGTGATCGCTCCGCTCAACGGTGCCATCAAGCATGCGCCCCATGAGGTGGATCCCATAGCAGATTCCGAGGACCGGCACGCCGAGCCTGAAGATCGCGGGGTCGGGCACCGGGGCTCCCTTCTGGAACACGGAATTCGGGCCGCCGGACAGGATGATCCCGATGACCCCGTCCCCGGCGAGCCTGGCGGCAGGCGTGGAAAAGTGGTAGATCTTCGAGTAGACGCCGACCTCGCGGACCCGGCGTGCGATCACCTGGGTGTATTGGGAGCCAAAATCGATTACGGCTAGGGTCTGGTGCATGGGGGCTAGAACCGCAGGCGGGTGTTCTCGTGCCCGCACCTGGGGCAGTGGCAGAGCCCCGCCCCTGCGGTCCCGGAGTAAATCTGGTCGCAACGGATGCAGTGGAACGCGCTCCGCCGCAGGACGGCCTCGAAGTGAACGTGATCCCGCCGGTCGAAATAGAACCAGAGGATGCCAAAAACGGTCCCGATGAGCACGCAGTAGATGACGGTTGCGTGGATGGGCTCGAACATGGGTCGGGATTCCGGGTTGGTAACGAAAAACGCGCCGAAGCGGGCTTCGACGCGTGCCTAATCAAGCAGGAGCTGTTCCGTGCTTCAACTTTTTGTATTCGGGGGCGGGGTCTCCGCGGCCGGCGCGGGAACCGGCGCCTCGGGCGCCGGCCTCGCCGCGGCGCTATCAGCGACGGGGGTTGGCACGGGCGCAAGCGCTGCCGGGGCGCCTCCGGCGACCGGCGCGGCCTTCGGGGCCTTCTTCGCCTTCTTGCCGGACTTCCGGCCCTTGGACTTCTTGTAGCCCGGGTCGTCGGCCTTGACGAACTCGATCAGGGCCATCTCGGCCGCGTCGCTGATCTTCTGGCGCCCGAGCTTGTAGATGCGTGTGTAGCCTCCGTTGCGGGCCGTGAACTCCTTGTGCTTCTCGTTGAAGAGGAGCGTGACGGCGTCCTCGTCGCGGACGTCGCGGAGGGCCAGGCGGCGCAGGTGGATCGCGTCCTTCTTCTCGGTCTTCGCCGCGGCCTGCTTGGCCTTGGTGATGACCTTCTCGATGAAGGGGCGCAGGGTCTTGGCCTTGGTGAGGGTCGTCTCGATCCGCCCGTGCGTGATCAGGGACGCGGCCAGGTTGGAGAGCATCGCGGCGCGATGCTCCTTGGTCACCCCCAGCGAGGAATGGTGCTTGTTGTGGCGCATGGGATCGGGCTTCAGCCTTCCTTTTTCGTGTCGAGGAGACGCTCGTCGAACTTCATGCCGAGAGACAGCCCGAGGGCCTCGAGCTTCTCCTTGATCTCGTTCAGCGACTTCTTTCCAAAGTTCCGGTACTTGAGCATCTCCTGCTCGGTCTTCATCGCCAGCTCGCCCACCGTGGTGATGTTGGCGTTGTTGAGGCAGTTGGCCGCGCGGACGGAGAGCTCGATCTCGTTCACCGACATGTTGAGGAGCTTGCGGAGCTTGTTCTGCTCCTCGCTGACCTCGCTCTGGCGGCTCTCGAACTCGAAATGCTCCTCGCTCACGCGATCAAACACATCGAGGTGGTGCTTGAGGATCGAGGCGGACTGCTTGAGGGCGTCGTCGGGCGTGATCCGCCCGTCGGTCCAGACCTCGAGGATCAGCTTGTCGTAGTCGGTGATCTGGCCCACGCGGGTGTTCTCGACCGCGTACTTGACCAGGCGCACCGGGGAGAAGAGCGAGTCGAGGGGGATCACGCCGATGGCCTGCTCCTCCTTCTTGTTCTGCTCTCCGGGGCAGTAGCCGCGGCCCGTCTTGATCTCGATCTCGGCCTCGAACGTGCGCTTGCCGTCGAGGGTGCAGATGACCTGGTCGGGATTCACGACCTGGATGTTGGCGTCGGCCTGGATGTCGCCCGCCGTCACCTGACCGCCCTTGGTGACCTTGATCTGGAGCGTGATCGGCTCGCGCTTCTGGGAGATGAGGAGGACCTTCTTCAGGTTCAGGACGATCTCGGTGACGTCCTCGACCACGCCGTCGATGCTCTGGAATTCGTGGTTCACGCCATCGATCTTGATCGACGAGATGGCGGCCCCCTCGATGGAGCTCAGGAGGACGCGGCGGAGGGAGTTGCCCACGGTGTGGCCGTAGCCGGCTTCGAAGGGCTCGGCGATGAACTTGGCGTAGGTAGGCGTGGCGCCTTCCTCGACCTTGGTGAGTTTATTGGGAAGTTCGAACTTTCCGAGGCGTTTGGGCATGGGTGAGACGGGTTTTTTCCTGAAAGGGTTGGTGGTTTCGTTGGCTTAGAACCTCGAGTAGAACTCGACGATCAGCTGTTCGTTGATGGTCTGGTCCATCTCCTCGCGGGTCGGGAGGCGGACGACGGTGGCCTTGAACTGCTCGGGCGTGAGCGAGAGCCAGCCGGGGACGTTGCGGATCCTGTTTTCCTCGAGGTTGCGCGTGGCCATCTGGCGGGAGGACGAGTTGTTCTTCACCTCGACCTCGTCGCCCGGCAGCACCGTGTAGCTGGAGATGTCCAGCTTGTGGCCGTTGACGCGGATGTGCCCGTGGTTCACGAACTGGCGGGCCGCGGCCCGGGTCTTCGCGAGGCCGAGCAGGTAAACCACGCTGTCCAGGCGGGTCTCCAGCAGCTGGAGGAAGCGCTCGCCGGTGACGCCGCGCTCCTTCTTCGCGATCTCGAATGTGCGGCGGAACTGGCGCTCGAGCAGGCCGTAGGAGCAGCGCAGCTTCTGCTTCTCCTTCAGGCCGACCGCGTATTCGCTGAATTTGCGGCGGGTCTTCTGGCCATGCTGGCCTGCGGGATAGGGGCGGCGTTCGAGCGCCTTGCCGGAGCCGATGATGAACTGGCCGAAGCGGCGGCTGACGCGCGTGCGGGGACCTAGGTAACGAGCCATGATTGCAGGGTGACGAGTGTTGGGTTATGAAATTCTGGACTAGACGCGGCGGCGCTTGCGCGGACGGCAGCCGTTGTGCGGGATCGGGGTGACGTCCACGATGGAGGTGACGTCGAGGCCGATCGCCTGGAGCGCCCGGATGGCGCTGTCCCGGCCGAGGCCCGGGCCGGAAACGCGGATGACGATGTCCTTCAAGCCGTGCGACATCGCGTTGCGGGCGGCGTCCTGGGCGACGATCTGGGCGGCGTAGGCGGTGGACTTGCGGGATCCGCGGAAGTTGCACTTGCCGGCGCTGGACCAGGCGACGACCTGCCCCTTGAGGTCGGTGATCGACACGATCGTGTTGTTGAACGAGGCGAGGACGTTGGCGATGCCCGAAATGACGTTCTTCGAGCCCTTCGCCTTGCGCACCTTGACCGTGCTCAACTCCTCCTTGAGGAGGTCCTCGGCGGTGGGCTGCCTCGCCACGCCGCCGATCATTTCAACCGGCTTGGCGGCGGGTCCTGCCGCGGGGGCGGCCTTCGCCGCTCCTTCCTCGGCGGGAGCCGGCTTGGCGGCCGCCTGGGGCGCCTTGGCATCGGCCGGGGACTCCGGCTTCGGGCCGGCGGCCTTCTTGTCCTTCTTGGGAGCGTTCTTTTCTTCAGCCATGAGGGGTTATTCCTTGATTTTGGTGACGCCGACGGTCTTGCGCGGGCCCTTGCGGGTGCGGGCGTTGGTGCTGGTGCGCTGGCCGCGGACGGGAAGGCCGCGGCGGTGGCGCACGCCGCGGTAGCAGTTGATCGCCTGGAGGCGCTTGAGGTTGCCGGCGAGCTCGCGGCGGAGATCGCCCTCCACGACCCACTTGTGGTCGGTGATCACGTGGAGGATCTTGTTGAGCTGCTCCTCCGTGAGGTCCTGGGCGCGCATGTTGGGGTCGAGGCCCACCTCGCGGAGGACCTGGTCCGCCCGGGTCGGCCCGATGCCGTAGATGTAACGCAGGGAGAACCCTACCTTTTTCTTTGCAGGAATTTCTACACCGAGGAGACGGGGCATGAACGTGTGGGTTGGATTGGGAGTTGTGAGTGGTTGTTGGTTGAAAGGGTTTGGGTCACCGGGCGGCGGGCCGGTCGACGGGCAGCGGGAGGGTCAGGATCTCGGGGCCCTTCTCCGTCGTGAGCACCGTGTGCTCGAAGTGGGCCGAAGGGGATCCGTCCTCCGTCACGACGGTCCAGCCGTCGGCGAGCGTCCTGGTCCGATAGACCCCGAGGTTGACCATCGGCTCGATCGCGAGGGTCATTCCTGGGCGGATCTTTTCGCCGGTGCCGCGGTGGCCGAAGTTCGGGATCTCGGGCGCCTCGTGCATCGAGGAGCCGACCCCGTGGCCCACCATGTCGCGGACGACGCTGAAGCCGTTGCCCTCGACAAAGGACTGGACCGCGGCCGAGATGTCGCCGATCCGGTTGCCGACGCGGGCCTCGCCGATCCCGATCGACAGGGCCTCGGACGTGACGCGGATGAGCTTCTTCAATTGCGGCCCGATGGTGCCGACCGGCACGGTGATCGCATTGTCCCCGATGAAGCCGCGGCGCTCGACCGTGACGTCGAGGGAAACGATGTCGCCGTCGCGCAGGACGCGCTTCAGGGACCCGATGCCGTGGACCACCTCCTCGTTGACGGAAACACAGATGTAGGCGGGAAACCGCCTCGAGCCGTGCTGGTAGCCGTAGTCTGCGCTGCGGGCCCCCTGGGCCGCGATCAGCTCCCGGCCCATCTGGTCCAGGTCGTACGTCGTGATTCCCGGGCAAACCTTCTCCTTCAACTCGGCCAAGACCGTGGCGGCGACGGCACAGGCGTCGCGCATCAGGGCTATCTCCTCCTTGTTCTTGATGAGGGCCATCAGGAGGGAAGCTGCGCCTCGGCCCCGCGAAACGGGACTTCGGCGCTGGAACCGTCGGCCAGAAGGCCGAGGCTCCGATAATGTCCGACAAGGGGGGCCGGGGCCCCCGGGGCCGGAAGGACCGCGTCGAGGGACTCGCCGCGGCACTCCAACCACTCGTCGAACACCTTGGCTTGGAGCAGCGTAGCCGGGAAGTCCTCCAGGACGAATCCCGCATCAGGTTTGCGCGCAAAGAACCAGCGGCGCAGGCGCGCCAGGCGGGTGGTCTCGTTCCCGAGGGTGTCGGGGCGCGAAATCTCCCGCCCAAGGAGGGCGGAAGAGACGTGCTCAATATTCAAAGAACGTGCCCGGTCCAGGAAACCGGAGAAGAACTCCGGCGAACCGAGAATCAGGACCTTCGCCCGGCGGGACAGCCCGAATGGCGAAAAGGGGTCATTGATGGCAGCCTGGACCATCTGAGTAAAGCACTATTTCAGGAGGGTCCGGTAGGTCCAGATGGCCAAACCCAAAACGAGCATACCCAGAAGAGGCCAGACAAGCTTCATGACGGCGTCGATGCTGAGGGCATCGCCGATCGCTCCCTGCTGGGCGTTCGCGCTCCGGGCCCGGATCCTGCCCTTCTTGAGGAAGCCGTCGTAGTGGCGCTGGAGCAGGAAGGTCTCAACCTGGCGCATGGTGTCCAGGATCACGCCGACCGTGATCAGCATCCCCGTGCCGCCGAAGAAGTAGCCAATGCGCCGCGGGATGTTGCGCTCAAAGAGCAGGATGTCCGGGATCACCGCGATGACCGTGAGGAAAATGGCGCCGGCGAGCGTCAGGCGCGTCATGATGAAATCCAGGAACTTGGCGGTCGGCTCGCCGGGGCGGACCCCGGGGACGTAGCCGCCGTACTTCTTGAGGTCATCGGCGATCTGGATCGGCTTGAACATGACCGACACCCAGAAGTAGCTGAAGAAGAGGATCAGCATGCTGTACAGGGTGTAGTACACCCAATGGCCGCTGATGAGGTTCTGCGAGAACTGGATCAGGAACTTCAGGTTGAAGGCGGCCCCGAGCTGGGAGAAAATCTGCTGCGGGAAGAGAAGGATGGCGTTCGCGAAGATGACCGGCATGACGCCCGAGTAGTTCACCTTGAGGGGCAGGAAGGAGCTTTGCCCTCCCATCACCTTGTTTCCGACGACCCGTTTCGCGTACTGGACGGGGATCTTTCTCTGCCCCTGGACGACGAGGATGATGCCCATCGTGACGACGACAAACAGGGCGATCATGATCACCGCCTCGGGAAGGCCGTGGCTCTCGCCGGTGCCGATCGGGCTGAAGAAGAAGCGGTAGGTTGCCGCGGCGGCGCCGGGCAGGTCGGAAAGGATGTTGATCGTGATCAGGAGCGAGACGCCGTTGCCGATGCCGCGCTGGGTGATCTGCTCGCCGAGCCACATGAGCAGCATCGAGCCCGTGGTCATGAAGATGACCGAGGTGACGAGGAACCCGGTCTTGTCGACCGAGACGATGTTGCCGTAGCGGTTGACGTCAAAGCCCGGGAAAAGCCGTGCCGGGTTCTCGAGGGCCAGGATCAGGATCGTGCCCTGGACGAGGCAGATGGCCACGGTGGCGTAGCGCGTGTACTGGGTCAGTTTCTGGCGGCCCACGTCGCCCTCCTGCTGGAGGCGGCTGAGGGAGGGCACGACGGCCGTCATCAGCTGGAAGATGATGGACGCGCTGATGTAGGGCATGATGTTCAGCGCGAAGAGGGCGCCCTTCACCAGGGCGCCGCCCGTGAACATGTTGTAGAGCCCCAGGACGGCCCCGCCCGCGCTGCCGCCCTGTTCCCTGAAGAACTCCTGCAGGGGATACGGGTTGATGCCCGGCAGGGGAATGTGGGCCCCCACGCGGGCGATGAACAACAGCGCCAGGGTGAAGAAGATCCTCGAGCGCAGCTCGGGGATCTTCAGGGAATTGGCAAAGGCGGAGAACACGGGAGTGGGGTTTTTCCTGAAATCAGACGACGAGGGCCTGGCCGCCTGCGGCCTCGATCTTCGCCTTGGCGGCCGCCGAGAACCGGGCTGCGGAAATCTTGATGGCGCGGGTGATTTCCCCATCGCCGAGCACCTTGACGGTCGTTTCCCCGCCGCGGATCAGGCCAGCCTTGGCCAGCGCCACGGCGTCGACCTCGGCCACCGAGGCGTCGAGGCGCGCCAGGTCGCCCACGTTGACGATGGCGATCTCGGTGCGGAACGCCGCCTGGTTGAAGCCGCGGTGCGGAAGCTTGCGGTACAGGGGCATCTGGCCCCCCTCGAATCCCGGGCGGATGCTGCTGCCGGAGCGGGCCGACTGGCCCTTGCCCCCGCGGCCGCTGGTCTTGCCATGGCCCCCGCCCTCGCCGCAACCGACCCGCTTCTTGCGGTGGATGGCGCCGGGCGTGTTCCTGAGTGAATGGAGTTTCATGGGAGAGGTCAGATCTTGCGGACGGCCGCGATGTCCTCGGCGAGGCGCAGGTGGGTGAGCGCCCGCACGGTGGCGTTGACGACGGCGATGTGGTTCTTGGAACCCATGGACTTGGTGAGGACGTTCTTCACGCCTGCGGCCTCCAGCACGGCCCGCACGGCGCCGCCGGCGATCAGTCCGGTACCCGGCGAGGCGGGCTTGAGCAGCACGCGGCCGCCGTCGCACTCGCCGATCACGTCGTGGGGGATCGTGTCCCCGCGCAGCTTGACGTGGATCAGGCGCTTCTTGGCGTGCTCGGTGCTCTTGCGGATGGCATCGGGGACCTCGTTGGCCTTGCCGTAGCCGACGCCAACGTTCCCCTTGCGGTCGCCCACGACCACGAGGGCGGAAAAACTGAAGCGGCGGCCGCCCTTGACGACCTTGGCGCAGCGGTTCACGAAAACCACCTTCTCGACCATGCCGGAGTCATCGGCGGCCCCGGGGCCGTTGCGGTTGTCCCGGCGGAATTCGCGGCGGGGGGGGGAGCTGGAGGTGCGGTCAGTGATCATGGGCGGGGCTTAGAATACGAGGCCGCCTTCGCGGGCCGCGTCGGCGAACGTTTTTACTTTTCCGTGGTACAGGGCGCCGTTGCGGTCGAACACGACCGAGGCGATGCCCGCGGCCCTGGCCTTGGCGGCGAAGGCGACTCCCAGCTCGCGGGCGCCCGCGAGGTTGGCGTGGAGCTTCTTCTCCTTGCGGAGCGAGGCGTCGAGGCTCGAGAGGAACACGAGGGTCGCGCCGGTCTCGTCGTTGACCGCCTGCGCGTAGATGTGCTTCGCGCTGAACTTGACGGTCAGGCGCGGGCGCGCGCCCGTACCATTGACCTTCTTGCGGATTCTCCAGCGGCGTTTCTGCAGCAGCGCGGCTTTGTGGATGGTGCTCATGATGGTTCGTGGTGGTCGCAGGCGGTGGGTCCGCTCAGGCGACGGTCTTGCCCTCCTTGCGGCGGACGCGCTCCCCGACGATGCGCACTCCCTTGCCCTTGTACGGCTCGGGCGGATAGTAGCTGCGGATCTTCGCCGTGACGGCGCCGACGAGCTGCTTGTCGCAGCCCTCGACCTTGATCTTGGTGCCGTCGACGATGGTGAGCTTGATCCCCTCGGGGACGTCCATGAAGATGGGATGGGAGAAGCCCAGGGCGAGCTCGAGGACGCTGCCCTTGAGGTTGCCCTTGAAGCCGACCCCCTGGATCTCGAGGTCCTTGGAGTAGCCGGTCGTGACGCCGGTCACCATCCCCGCGATGATGGAGCGGGCGGTGCCGTACATGGCCCGCGCGAAGCGGGACTCCTCGTTCGGGACGACGGTGACCTTGTGGTCCGCGACCGCGATGGTGACGACGGGGGCGAAGGTCTTCCGGACCTTCCCTTTGGGCCCCTCCACGAGGACGGTCGAGTCCTTGATGTCGACCTTGACCTTGGCGGGAATCAAAACGGGTTGCTTGCCGATGCGGCTCATGGTGGTGGCGCGGGTTACCAGACGTTGCAGATCAGCTCGCCGCCGGCCTTGTTGCGGCGGCAGTCGGCGTCCTTCATGAGGCCGCGGGAGGTCGAGACGATGCCGATCCCGAGGCCGTTGAGGACCCGTGGGATCTCGGTGTAGCGGTAGTACAGCCGCCGGCCGGGCGTCGAGGCGCGGACGAGGCCGGTGATGGCGGAGCCGCCGTCGACGTACTTCATCTTCACGACGACCGTCTTGTGCCCCTGAGCGTCGGCGCCATTCGTGTAGTCGAGGATGTATCCCTCGGCCTTGAGGATGGCGGCAATGCCCTCCTTGAGCCCGGAATGGGGGGCGGCGCACTCGTCGAGGCGGGCCTTTGCGGCGTTGCGCAGGCGGGTCAGAAAATCGCTGATCGGATCGGTCATGGTTGGATGTCGGGGGTTTGCTGGGGCCGGATCATATCCTACTTCCGGCAAAAAGGGTGTTTGGGCGGGAGGGGCGTCCTTACCAGGACGACTTGATGACGCCCGGGATCTTCCCCGCCAGCGCGAACTCGCGGAACTGGATGCGGGAGAGCCCGAACTTGCGCTTGAAGCCGCGCGGGCGGCCGCTCAGGGCGCAGCGGTTGCGGATGCGCACGGCCGCGGAGTTCTTCGGGAGCTTCTGGAGCTTCTTCTGGGCGGCGAAGAAATCCTGGTCGGCGGTCGCAGGGTTCTTGAGGATCGCCTTCAGCTCGGCGCGCACCTTGGCGTACTTCGCGACGAGGCGCCGGCGCTTGTGGTTGCGTTGGATGGCGGAGGTCTTGGGCATGGAGGTAAGGTGGGTTCGGGGCGGTCAGGCCGCGGCGGGCTTCGGGGCCGCCACTTCCTGGCGGCGGAACGGCATTCCGAGGAGGCGCAGGAGCTCGCGCCCCTCGTCGTCGGTCTTGGCGGTGGTGACGATCGTGATGTCGAGGCCGCCGGTCTTCTTGACGTTCTCCATCGTGATCTCCGGGAAGATCGTGTTGTCGGTGATGCCGAGGTTGTAGTTTCCCTGGCCGTCGAAGCGGGGCGAGACCCCGCGGAAGTCGCGGATGCTCGGGAGCGCGACCGCGATCAGGCGGTACAGGAACTCCCACATGGCGTCGCTGCGCAGCGTCACGTGGCAGCCCACGACCTGGCCCTCCTTCAGCTTGAAGTTGGAGATGGCCTTGCGCGCGCGGGCGAGGATGGGCTTCTGGCCGGCGATCAGCGCGAGGTCGCGCTGCACGTCGGCGATCTGGTTCTTGTCGGCCTCGGCGTCGATGCCTGTGTTCAGGGAGATCTTGACCAGCTTCGGGACCTGGTGGGCGTTCACGTAGCCGCGGGTCTTCACCAGCTCGGCGACGATCTGCTCCTTGTAGGCCTTCTTGAGTGTGGGAATGGTGCCCATGGGATGGTTCTTCGTTAGGCCGTGGCCGGCGCGGCGCCCTTGCGGGCTCGACGGGCCTCCTGGCGGGACTTGAGCATGAGGTTGGAAACATGGACCGAGCCTTCGCGCTCGACGATGGCGCCCTGGGGGTGCTCCTGGGACTTCTTCATGTGGCGCTTGATCATGGCCACGCCCTCGACGCGGACGCGCTGCTTCTCGGGGAGGACCTCCAGGACCTTGCCCTCCTTGCCCCGGTGGGAGCCCGAGATGACGACGACCTGGTCGCCGCGCTTTACGTGGAATTTTTGCATGGTCAGAGGACCTCAGGGGCCAGCGAGATGATCTTCATGAAGTTCTTGGCGCGCAGCTCGCGGGCGACCGGCCCGAAGATGCGGGTGCCGCGCGGGTTGCCGTCCGGCCCGAGGATGACGATCGCGTTGCTGTCGAAGCGCAGGTAGCTGCCGTCGGTGCGGCGCACCGCGGTCTTCGTGCGGACGACCACGGCCTTGGCGACCTCGCCCTTCTTCACGGTGGCGCCGGTGGCGCTTTCCTTGATGTGCACGGTGACGATGTCGCCGACGCGGGCGATGTCCGTGTTCTGGCCCTTCTTGCTGATCATGGCCGCACGGCGGGCGCCGGTGTTGTCGGCGACTTCTAGGATGGAGCGCAGTTGGATCATGGCGATTCGGTGGGTTTGAGCGTTTCGGCGGAGGCGGGCGCGAAGCCCTCTGCGGCCGCCTTGACCTGGGTCGTCTTCGTCGGCACCTGGGCGGCGACGTCGGTCTCGGAAATCGCGGCCGCGGCGGTGACGCCGCGCTCGACGATGGACACCACGCGCCAGCGCTTCAGGCGGCTCATCGGGCGGGTCTCCATGATCTCGACGCGGTCGCCGACCTTGGCCTCGTCCTTCTCATCGTGGGCGTGGACGACGGTTTTGCGGTTGATGACCTTGTGGTAGAGGGGGTGCGGGGTCTTGTAGGCGATCGTGACCTTGATCGACTTCGCGCCCGAGCGGCTCGTGACGAGCCCTAGGAGCGTCTTGCGCACGTTGCGGGAACCTGGGAGGGGGGAGGAGGACATGATGGTTAGGCGCTCTTCGACTTTTCCTTCAGGATCGTCTCCTGGCGGGCAATGGACTTCCTGAGGGCGCGCACCTCATGGGTCTTCTCGACCTGACCGCTGTGCTTGCGCAGGCGCAGGTGCAGGAGCTGGCCGCGGGTTTCAAGGATCTTGGCCCCGATCTCCCCGGGGGAGAGTTCACGGATTTCTTTGGAGGTCATGGCGTGGCGGCAAAGGGTTCAGACGACCGCGTTTTCGCGGGAGATGAAGCGACAGCGGAAGGGCAGCTTGGCGTCGGCCAGGCGGAACGCCTCCTTGGCGATCGTGGGGGAGACGCCGGCGAGCTCGTACAGGACGGCGCCGGGCTTGATCACGGCCACATAGTACTCGACCGGGCCCTTGCCCTGGCCCATGCGCACCTCGGCGGGCTTCTTCGTGATCGGCTTGTGCGGGAAGATGCGGATCCAAAGCTTGCCCTTGCGCTTCAAGTGGCGGGAGATGGTCACGCGCGCCGCCTCGATCTGCTGCCCGGTCATCGGGCCGCGGCTGAGCGACTGCAGGCCGTACTCGCCGAAGGCCAGCGTGTTGCCGCGCTTCGCGTTGCCGGCGCGGGAGCCTTTCTGCGATTTGCGGTATTTGGTGCGTGCGGGGGATAGGGCCATGGTGAAAGGGGGTCAGGCTGCGGCCTCGGGCTCCTTCTTGCAGATCCAGCACTTGACGCCGATCTTGCCGTACAGGGTCTGGGCCTCGGAAAAGCCGTAGTCGATGTTCTCGCGCAGCGTGTGCAGGGGCACCCTGCCCTTGCGCTGCCACTCACGGCGCGCGATGTCGGCGCCGCCGAGGCGCCCGGAGCACTGGATGCGGATGCCGTCGGCGCCGAGCGCCATGGCCATCTCGACCGCCTTCTTCATCGCCCTGCGGAACGCGATCCGGCGCTCCAGCTGGAGGGCGACGTTCTCGGCCACGAGCTGGGCCTCGATCTCGGGCTTCTTGACCTCCTGGATGTCGAGCAGGATCTCGCGGCCGGTGATCTTCGCGAGCAGCGCCTTGATGTTCTCGACCTCCTGGCCCTTGCGGCCGATGACGATCCCGGGCCGGGCCGTGTAGATCTTGACGCGCACGCGGTTCGACGCGCGCTCGATGAAGATGCGCGGCACGGACGCCTGCTTCAGCTTCTCCATCAGCTTGGTGCGGATCAGGTGGTCCTCGAGGATCAGCTTGGGGAAGTCCTTCTTGCTTGCGTACCAGCGGGACTGCCAGTCGCGGCGGACGGCGAGGCGGAAGCCTATCGGATTGGTTTTTTGGCCCATGGGGTGATCAGGTGGTTTGGCCGTCGGAGAGGATGATGCGGATGTGGGACATCTTCTTGGTCCGGGGCTTGGCGGTGCCGCGGGCGCCCGCCTTGAAGCGCTTGAGGACGGGGCCGTTCTCGACCACCGCGCTCTTCACGACGAGCGTGTCGGCGGAGAGGCTGTTGTTGTTCTCGGCGTTGGCGATGGCGCTGCGCAGGGTCGCCGCGATCAGGCGCGCGGACTTGCGCGGGATCAGCTGCAGGTACTGCACGGCCTCCGTGGCCTTGCGGCCCTGGACCGTGCGGACGACCTCGCGGACCTTCTTCGGCGACATGCGCGCGTAGCGTGTGAGAGCTTGTACTTCCATGGTGGTTGGGACTCCTCAGATCTCCTTGCGGGTCATTCCGCCGTGGGCCTTGAAGATGCGCGTGAGCGCGAATTCGCCGAGCTTGTGGCCGACCATGTTTTCGGTGACGTAGACGGCGACGAACGCGCGCCCGTTGTGGACATTGAACGTCTGCCCGACGAAGTCGGGCGTGATGGTCGAGCGCCGCGACCAGGTCTGGATCGGTTTGCGCGCGCCCGACTTGACCGACTTCTCGATCTTCTCGAGGAGGTGGTAGTCGACGAAGAATCCTTTTTTGATGGAACGTGCCATGGTGGTGGTGCGCCTGGGGGTTTACTTCTTGCTGCCCCGCGGGGGGCGGCCGTTGGCGCGGATGAGAATCTGACTGTTGGAGCGCTGCCTGCGACGGCGCGTGGGGAAACCCTTGGCGAGCTGCCCCCATGGGGAGACCAGCTGCTGGCGGCCGCCGCCGCCCTTGGACTTGCCCTGGCCGCCGCCGTTCGGATGGTCGACCGGGTTCTTGGCCATGCCGCGCGTATGGGGGCGGCGGCCGAGCCAGCGGTTGCGCCCGGCCTTGCCGAGCGACTGGTTGTTGTGGCCGCCGTTGCCGACGACGCCGATGGTCGCGCGGCAGTTCGCGTTGACCAGCCGGATCTCGCCCGAGGGCAGCTTGAGCTGGGCGTGGCCGTCCTCGACGGCAACCAGCTCCAGGGAGGCTCCGGCGGAGCGGGCCATCTTCGCGCCGCGGCCGGGAACCAGCTCCACGCAGTGCAGCTTGGTCGACGGCGGGATGATCGCCAGGGGGTAGTTGTTGCCGACCGTGAAGTCGTTCATCCCGGCCTTGTTGGAGTTCAGCACCTTGTCGCCCACCTTCAGCCCCTCGGGGGCCGGGACGTAGCGTTTCTCGCCGTTGGTGTAGACGAGCAGGGCCAGGTTGGCGCTCCGATTCGGGTCGTACTCCAGGGCCTCGACGCGGGCGGGGATGTCGATGATGTCCCGCTTGAAGTCGATGATACGGTAGAGCTGCTTGTGGCCGCCGCCCATGTTGCGCGAGGTCAGGCGGCCCAGGTTGTTGCGCCCGCCGGTCTTGTGCTTGTGCTCGGTCAGCCCCCTCTCGGGGCGCTTGCCCGAGATGGTGTCGTCGCGGTGGAGCGACGTGAAGCGCCCGGCGGGCGTCAGGGGTCGGAAGATTTTCAGCGGCATGGCGGTAAGGGTTCGGTGGGTTGGAGGGACGCGCGGGGGCTCACACGAGCTCGATCTTGTCGCCGGCCTTAAGGGTGACGATGGCCTTCTTGAAATCGGAGGTCATGCCGGGGCGCCCGCGCCCCCGCCGGTTCTTGCCGAGGTAATTCTGCACGTTGACGCGGCGGACGGTGACCTTGAAGGTCTGCTCTACCGCGGTCGCGATCGCGTGCTTCGTCGCGTTGGGAAAGACCTCAAAGGTGTACTGCCCGAGTTCCGCCGACTGGCGGCTGGCCTTCTCCGTCAGGCGGAGGGTCTTGAGTACGTGGTCGGCATTCATCAGTTCTTTCCTCCGTTGACGCGTGCGATGATGGCCTCGATGGCCTTCGCGCTCACGATAATCCTCTGGTACTGGACGAGGTCGAAGGTGTTGAGCTTGGCGGCCTCCTGGAGCGTGACGCGCCCGATGTTGCGGGCCGAGCGGGCGGTGTCGGGGGCGAAGGGCGCGTCCACGAGGAGGATCTTCCCCTTCGGTGCGATGCGGCCGACGACCTGGTTGACGGCCTTCGTCTTGGCGGGAACGGCGGCGAACGCCTCGATGACGGAAATCTCGCCCGCTGAGGCGCGGTCGAACAGGGCGCGGCTGAAGGCGAGGTTCTTCACCTTGGAATTGATCTTCTTGGAGTAGTCGCGGGGCTTGGGCCCGAAGACCACGCCGCCTCCGCCCCACAGGGGCGAACGGCTGGAACCGGCGCGGGCGCGGCCGCTCCCCTTCTGCTTCCACGGCTTCTTGCCGCCGCCGCGAACCTCGCCGCGGGTCTTGGTCGAATGGGTTCCCTGGCGCCCGTTCGCGCGGATGGCGACGACGACCTCCTTGACCGCCTGAAGGCCCTTGTCGCCCTCGAAGGCCGGGAGACCGGCAAACTCTTCCTCGCGGCTGCTGGCGCCGTCGGAGCTAAAAATGGTAAGTTTCATGGTCTGGGTTCCTTGCGGCTCAGGCTGCTGTCTTGGGCTGGCCCTTGATGGCGGTGCGCACGATCACGTCGTCGCCGTTCGCCCCGGGGACCGCGCCCTTGAGGAGGATGAGGTTCTTTTCCGCGATGATCTTTACCACGCGGAGATTCTGCTGGGTCCGGTGGTCGCCGCCCATGTGGCCGGGCATCGCCTGGTTCTTCCAGGTGCGGCCCGGGGTCTGCCTCATGCCGATCGAGCCGATCCGGCGATGAAACATCGAGCCGTGCGCGGCGGGACCGCCGGCGACGCGGAAGCGCTTCACGACGCCCTGGAAGCCCTTGCCCTTGGTGACGCCGATCACATCCACCAGCTGGCCCTCCTTGAACGCCTCTACGGTGACGACATCGCCGACCTTGACCGTGGGAGCCTCGGTGAGCCTGACCTCGCTCAGGACCCGCGGGGCGTACGTGAGTCCGGCCTTCTTCGCGTGGTTGAGCTCGGGCTTGGTGGCGTTCCGCGGCTTGCGCTGGGAGAAGCCGATCTGGACGGCATTGTAGCCATCGGTTTCCAGGGTCTTTACCTGGACCACGGGACAGGGGCCGGCCTCGACCACGGTTACAGGGACCAGGACGTTTTGGGCGTCATAGACCTGCGTCATGCCGATTTTCTTGCCTAGAAGGGAGGATATCATGGCTAAGCGGTAGGTGGAAAAATTCCGTTGCAGAACCTACATTAGTGGGGGGCCCGGCGGTCCCGACTGGGGGACACGGGTCCCGCTATGCGGGATGGTTGTCCGGGTGGGGTTAAACGTTGATCGTGATGTCGACGCCCGAGGGCAGGTTGAGCTTCTTGAGTTCATCGACCGTCTGGGAGGTCGGTTCGATGATGTCGATGAGGCGCTTGTGCGTGCGGGTCTCGAACTGCTCCATGGACTTCTTGTCGACGTGCGGGGAGCGGTTGACCGAAAGCTTGTCGATATGGGTCGGCAGCGGGATCGGGCCGGAAACGCGAGCGCCGGAGCGCTTGGCGGTCTCGACGATGTCCTGGGCCGACTGGTCGATGACGCGGTAGTCGAAGCCCTGGAGTTTGATGCGGATGCGCTGGCCTTTCATGGCGTGGTAAAGGGAAGGAGGTTAGCTGCGGGCCGGGCCCTTGGCGGAGGACTCGACGATGTCGGCAAGGAGGGAATTTGGAACCTGCTCGAAGTGCGAAGGCGTAATCGAGGCGCTGGCCCGGCCCTTGGAAAGGGAGCGAATGTCGGTCACGTATCCGAACAGGGTCTCGAGGGGCACGACCGCATCGATGATGCAGGCGCCCGCCTTGTTCTCGATCCCGCGCACGCTGCCGCGGCGGCGGTTGATGTCGCCGATCAGGTCGCCCTGGTAGTCCTCGGGGGTCGTCACCTCGACGCCCATGATGGGCTCGAGGAGGATCGGGCCCGCCTGCTTCATCGCGTCCTTGAACGCGAAGATGCCGGCCATCTTGAACGCGAGTTCCGAGGAGTCGACTTCATGGAAGGAGCCGTCGGTGATCCTGACGATGATGTCCACCACGGGATGGCCCGCGATGACACCGTTGTTGCGGCCCTCCTGGATCCCGGCGATCGAGGGCTTGATGAATTCCTTCGGGATGCTGCCACCGACGATCTCGTCGAGGATCTCCACGCCCTTGCCCTTGGCGTTAGGTTCGAGGGTCAGGACCACGTGGCCGTACTGGCCCTTGCCGCCCGACTGGCGGATGAACTTGCCCTCGCCCTCGGACTTCTTCGTGACGGTCTCCCGGTATGCGATCTGCGGCTTGCCGGCGTTGGCCTCGACCTTGAACTCGCGCTTCATCCGGTCGCGGATGATCTCCAGGTGGAGCTCGCCCATGCCCGCCAGGATGGTCTGCCCGGAATCGGGGTCGGTGGAGACGCGCAGGGTCGGATCCTCGGCCACGAGGCGCTGGAGCGCCGTGCCGAGCCTCTCCTGGTCGGCCTTCGAGTTCGGCTCGATCGACATCGCGATGACCGGCTCCGGGAAGGACGGCGGCTCCAGGCGGATGTCAAAGTCCTCGTCGCAGAGCGTGTCGCCCGTGACTACGTCCTTGACGCCCACCAGGGCGCAGATGTCGCCGGAGTAGGCCACGTCGATTTCCTCGCGGTCGATGGCGCGCATGAGGACCAGGCGCGAGACGCGCTCGGTGCGGCGAGTGCGGGGATTGTACAGCGACATGCCCCGCTTGAGGGTGCCGGTGTACACGCGGAAGAACACGATCCGGCCCACGAAGGGGTCGTTCCAAAGCTTGAAGGCGAGGCCCGCCATCTTCTTGTCGTCGCCGACCACGGCCAGGACCTCGGTGCCGTCGCTGTCCTGCCCCTTCATGGGCGGGACGTCGATCGGGCTCGGGAGATAGTTGACCACGCAGTCCAGGAGGCGCTGCACGCCCTTCTTCTTGAACGCGGAGCCGGGGACCACGCCGCAGAAGCTGAGCGAGATAGTCGCCTTGCGGATCGCGAGCATCAGCTCGTTGGCCGGGACGTTGTGGTCGTTCAGGTACTTGTGGGCGATGTTGTCGTCGAAGTCCGAGACGGCCTCGACCAGCTTGTCGCGGTACTTGTGGGCGTCGGCGACCAGGTTCTCCGGGATCGGGGAGGTGACCGGGTTCAGGCCCAGGGGGTCCGTGGTGTCGTCAAAAATGTAGGCCACCATCTCAACCAGGTCCACGAGCCCGGTGAAGTTCTCCTCGGCGCCGATCGGCAGGAAGAGCGCGTGGGCGTTCCCCTTCAGTTTCACCCGGATGTCGTCGACCGCGCGGTGGAAATCGGCCCCCACCCGGTCCATCTTGTTGATGAAGGCGATCCGCGGGACCCGGTACTTGTTCGCCTGTCGCCAGACCGTCTCGGACTGGGGCTGCACGCCGGCGACCGCGTCGAACACGGCGACCGCGCCGTCAAGGACGCGCAGCGAGCGCTCGACCTCGGCCGTGAAGTCCACGTGCCCGGGCGTGTCGATGATGTTGATCCGCTGCTTGATCCCCTTCCAGGGTCCGCAGGAGGCGTTCCAGGCGCAGGAGATGGCGGCCGCGGTGATCGTGATCCCGCGCTCGCGCTCCTGCTCCATCCAGTCGGTCACCGTGGTGCCCTCGTGCACCTCGCCCATCTTGTGGACGGCGCCCGAGTAAAAGAGGATGCGCTCGGTCGTCGTCGTCTTGCCGGCGTCGATGTGCGCGGCGATCCCGATGTTCCGCGTCCACTCGAGCGGGAACGGGCGGTTCGGGGAGTTGACCGGCGAGATGGCCGCCTTGTCCGTTACAATCGTGATTTCTGGTGTGGCTACGGCGGACATCGGAAAATCTCCTTACCAGCGGAAGTGGGCGAAGGCGCGGTTCGCCTGGGCCATCTTATGGGTGTCTTCCTTCTTTTTGACGACCGAGCCGGTGTTGTTGTACGCGTCGACGATTTCCGTCGCGAGCGCGTCCTGCATCGCGAGGCCCTTGCGGGCCGCGGCGGCGGACACAATCCAGCGGAGGGCGAGGCTCTCCTGGCGTTCAAAGGAAATCTCAACGGGCACCTGGTAGGTGGCGCCGCCGACGCGGCGGCTCTTGACCTCGAGGCGGGGCCGGGCGTTTTCCAGGGCGCCGAGCATCAGGTCGACCGGGTCGCCCTTCTCCAGCTTCTCTGAAACCTTCGCGAACGCGCCGTAGACAATGCGCTCGGCGAGGCTCTTCTTGCCGTCCTTCATGACGGTGTTGACCAGATGGGCGACCAAGGGGCTCCCGTAGCGGATGTCCGGGTTAACCTTGCGTTTGACGGCTCTGTGACGGCGTGACATGGTTCAAGGTCCTTTTCGGGCGGTCACTTCTTGGCCTCTTTCGGGCGCTTGACGCCGTACTTGGAGCGGCTGCGGCGGCGCTTCTCGACCCCCGTCGCGTCCAGCGTCCCGCGGACGATGTGGTAGCGGACGCCGGGCAGATCCTTCACGCGGCCCCCGCGCACCAGGACGATCGAGTGCTCCTGCAGGTTGTGGCCCTCGTCGGGGATGTAGGAAATCACTTCATTGCCGTTGGTCAGGCGAACCTTGGCGACCTTGCGGATGGCCGAGTTCGGCTTCTTCGGGGTGCGGGTCATCACCTGCACGCACACGCCACGTCGGAAGGGGTTGCCAGCCAAAGCCGGAGACTTCGACTTGGCACGCACCTGGCGGCGGCCTTTGCGCACGAGTTGACTGATGGTTGGCATATGAAATTTGGGAAAAGAGGTGAACCCTACCACCCGGTATTTCACGGGCAAGAACTTTCTGACAAAAAGCTGTTTTCGACCCGGGACCGTCGGGTACCAAGCCGACCCTCCGGGTCTCCCCGATGGGCCTCCTTCCGGGAAAAAAAACGCCCGGCTTTGAAGGCCGGGCGTTTAACCGCACGGAGCCAAGCTCGACATGCGATTTTTGGCGGGAGGAAGTAAGAACGTGGGCACTCATGCGTCCCAGCACAAGTAAAAAAACGCCCTCTGAAATCATTAGGGTTCTGAGGGCCGGCATTAGATCCCGCCGCGCGCGCCGCCAGGCGGCGCTCCCCGTCCTGTAGGCAGCGAGCTTGCTCGAGGCTGCGCTCGCGCCTCCGTGGATCTTGCACCCGCTTTACTGGGCACACCGCCCATATTCCGGGGTAGGGTTCTCCGGAGGAAAAGTCCAATGGTATGGTTCATCGCGGCCAGCGAATCGTGAGGTTCATGGGGTGTGATCCATGGGAATGATGGCGAAGATTGGAGTTCATCCGTGGGGCCGGCTGCTGAGCCTTTCCTGAGACGCACTACCAAGCAAGGACGCAACCGCTGGCGGCTCACACCTCCAGAGCCTCGTGAAAAGACCCTATTTGGGCCCCACGGTCACCGCAGCCGGGTCCCCGTCCTTCACGGCGGGCGCGCGACCCAGGTTCTTCGCGAGGAACTCGAGGATGGCCGTGAATTCCTTTTCCTGAACCCAAACACTTTTGTCATGGTACCGTTCCACCTCCTGGTAGGGGACGTGATTGGACCTAAGTGCAGCCATCAGCGTGTCGGACTGATCCCTAACATGGTAATCCGGGTTTGCTTCCGCCCAGTCGTGATACACAAGCACCGGCGACCGTACACGGCCGATTTTTCCAAGGGGCGACATCTCGTCGAACTTCTTCGGGTCGGAGGCAGGTTTGCCGAGATGGCGGCACAGGATATCGCATTCCGAACTGTCGCCTCTGGCATCAAGGCGCGACTCCTCGATCAATTGCCTCCAGTCAAAGATTCCGTTGGCAGAAACTACACAACGGTAAAGAGCCGGTTCACTGGTCACACCACATAGAGCAAGGTACCCGCCAAATCCCTCGCCAAGAATGGCAACCCGCTCCGGGTCAATGAGGCCAAGCTTCTCCACATACTTCACACCATCGGTCACATCATCGCTCATCTTCCTGAAGTTCCATCGGTCCTCGGGTGCGAACCTTCCCTCATAACCAACGGATCCGCGGTAGTTCGGCTGAAGGACGGCGTACCCGCGGGTCGCGAGGAGTTGAACGTCCGCAGAGTATCCAAAGACGGTCCTTTCAAAGGGCCCTCCGTGGGGCATCACCACAAGGGGTGGCGGTTCTCCGCTCGCTGTCGGAACCGGGAGCGTAAGGTAAGCCTCGATTGGAACCCCGTCCCGGGAGAGGTAGGAGATCACACGCATGGGTCGCATCTTTTCGGGCTTGATCCAGGGCGCCGCCTTGTGAAGGAGGCGCATGGAATTCTTATCGGGGTCCCATAGGTAGTAGCCGCCCGGATCCCGGTCAGAGTCGTAGCCAATGACATACCGGCGCTCGGCCACGTCGCTGTTGAGGATGCAGACTGTTTTTCCCCGAAGTGAGCGCTCCAGCCGCTGCTGCAGTGCGGCATACTTCGGGTCGAGCCAGATCACGCTTCTGCCCGAATTGAACACCGGAAATCCCAGAATCCTGCCCGTGGCACGCGATCGGAATGGCAAGCCAATGCAGAAATTGTTGTCGGTGTCCGTGTAGATGACGTCCCCGGGCCTTCCAGTGACGGCGTCCATCCGCTGCAGAACCCTGGAGCGCCCATCCTGGCGGGGGCCCAAAACGACAATTTCGCCGGGTTGGTCCCCTACGCAGGCAAACGCATAGCGTTCGAGGTCCACGGGGCATTTGACCCAACTGTCCTCGCTGCGGCGGAATAGGAGCGCCTTTCCCTGTTTGACGGTGAAAGCAAACGCCAGGTCTCCATCTTTGTCGCAGAGATAGGATTCTGCAGTGCCCTCGTCGGGCGCGCTTGGCTCGGAAACAAAGTCGCCATTCTGAAGGATGAGTTCAACTGGAGGCTGGCCACGGTTCAGTTGAAACCAAGCCGCGGGGGGCCCGCGGCGCGTCCTAGGGATCCCAATCACCCATCCCATGGTGAATCTTTTGAAGTTGGAATACACAACGCCCGTGGCAGGAGCCTTGCTCGATTCGCGCTCGCTCGCATCAACATCTCCCAACCACGCAACCAGCATGCGGCCGTAGCACGTGTAGACGATTTCGTCATCCTTAAGCCAATCGAACCATTCACCGCCGTCCAAGTACCTCGTCTTGCCCGTGTGCAAATTGACTATCGCCAAACTCCAGGCGCCGAAGCCGTTATTGAAGACGGCGGCTAGGCGGCTGCCGGATGGATTGAGCGCTGGTCGGCCAAACGCGAGCGGGTGAAAAAACTCTCGAACGGGGAGAAGGTCGTCCTTCTTTGCTCCCACCACGCCAGGTTCCGGGTTGTTGGCCGAGGCCAGCCCACCAGACGAGGCTACCCCGATAAGTGCCAGTGCCAACCGAATGGACCGCTTTAGTCCAGACGCCATCGTCCAGTTCAGGTTCACTCGGAATATTGTTGTGCCCATGGGGCGCATCGGCCGGCCACATCGTCACCTATGGCCTGGTTTCAGAGCGAGCAATAAGACGGCGCCAACGACAATTACGATCCACACGGCAACGGCCACCGTCCTGAAGTTTTTGCCGGCCCTCCGAGAATCGCCGAGTTCCTTGACGTCGTGGCTGGCGTCTTTGGCAGTGTCGGCGAGTAATTCATAGACATTCCAAAACGCTGCCTTCGTGAACCCGATCGGCGGCATAATTGCGACGCTTGCCCCGAGACGGATCGGCGGATCAAGCGCAATCTCGATATAGGCGGGTTCAGACCGTGAGAGGGCCTTGATTGCCCTAATGTCGGTAAGCGGAACTGAATCCAACCCGCGGTACGAATAGAGGAACAGATTGACGCCGTCGGTGGAGGCGAAGCAGAGGCGCCACGAGAACTTGGCGGACAGGTAAAAGAGGTATATCAGAATCGCCCAGAACAGAAGGCCGGCCAGCAATGGCGGGGGCTTTCCCGCAAGCCCCACCATGCACAAAAGCAGAAAAAGTGGATACACCACCATCGGGAAGAGAGTCGTGAAACTGCTAAGCGTCCGGCGCATGGGATTTGATTCTCCCGCGGAATCGCGGGGCCTTACAATGGAACCTTGCTCAACGTTCGTCGCGGAAAGTGTTTTGCAATGAAGTCAAAGTCGCGGAGCCCGTCGTAACCCGGGCCAACAAAGCCGCCGGTGGACTGCGTTCCAACAAGAAGCGGGACACCATTTGGACCATTCTCAATGGGCCAACTCAGCAACACGCCCTTACCGTCTTCCGGATAGTCATCGGGGAAAAATCCCCCCCAAGACATTTCGTCATCGAAGGGATACCGGTCCGGAACGAGGAATAAAACACGAATCAACGGAAAGACCTTTGACTGATTAACGTACGAATCCACACAGGGATGGAGATGAAGTGCATGGCGCCCGCAGTACCTATTCCAATACTCCGCTATCCCCTTACGCAGCAGAGTCGTATCGAACCTGTTTAGCCGTTCATATATCTGGACGATCTGAGCCCGGCCACGCAGATCTTGTGCATCGAGCAAGAGCCACGACGGGCATTGAACAAGCTCGTTGACGATTTGAGCTGCCTGTTCCTCGTCTCCCGTGAGAGCCGATTTCGCGCCACCAACGGGATGGGAAGTCTGGCTCGTCGCGACGGCCATTCTCTTATCGGGAAGGAATATTTCGGCCATGGCCAACCCGCCGACATCGGGGTTCCAGCCCCCTGCCAACAGAACCCGGCCATTCAGAAGCTCGGTGGCCGTCAGGTCTCTTGTGAACGCCATGTTGTTCAGCGAACCGACAGTTGGTTGTCTCAATGCTTGAAAAACGGCTTGGGTGACCGGAGTAAGAGTGGTGTCGATCGCGCCTACGACGGCCCAGCTTCCGGAGTCGGGGTCAAAGACCTCAGCGTTTGCAACTGACAGCCCGCGCGTGACGGCAAAGTTCGAGCTGCCGGTCACCATGACTCTGCCGTCGCGCAGCAGCACCGATGCGACTCCGCCAATCGGCAGTGGCATCGACCTCGCGACACTCCAAGTGTCAAGAGACGGGTCGTAAAGTTCCGCCGTGGTGATGCTGCGCGGAGGCTCGGAGCCTGGCAATCCACCTGCAACGAAGACTCGACCGTCGTTCAACAGCTCAGCAATCGCTACGCTCCGCGCGAAGTTCATCGAGTCTATCCCCATCCAGTTGCCGGACTCCGGATCGAAGAGCAAGGCATCCGAAAGTAGTCTGCCGCTGGCAGAGATTCCCCCCGCGAGCAAGACGCGTCCATCCCGGAGAAGGGTCGCGGTGTTTCCGCCTCGGGTTAGACCCTGGGCCCCGACCAAGGTCCATCGTCCGGTCGCCGGGTCGTAGATTTCGGCGCGGGCTGATGGTCCACAGCCCTCGAATGAATAGCCGCCTGTTACCAGCACGTTGCCACTTCGCAGGAGTGTGGCGGTGTGTTCGCTGCGCGCGAAGATCATCCCTCCTGTTTGGGTCCATCGACCCGTCTTAGGATCGTAAAGCTCCGCGCTTCCCACGGCTCTCAAGGCGCGGTTCCCCATTGTCAGTTGGGAGTTCCAGCCGCCTGCCACCAGGACCAATCCATTGGTCAGCAAAGTCGCAGTGTGACCGCACCTTGCCGTCTGCATGAAGCCTGTGAGCGCCCATGTTCCAGTGGCAGGTTCGTAGACTTCAACGCTCGCAAGTGCACGGCGGTCCGGCGGGAGCGAAACAAGCAGCCCTTGAGAAGTTGGTCCCGAGTAGTGGGCATCCCGTGAGGGAAGGTAATATTGCCAACCTCCCGCCACCAGGACCCGGCCGTCGGGCAACAACGTGGCCGTATGCTGAATTCGCACGGTGGACATGGAACCCGTCCTCTCGAAAGAGGCCGCCTGCGCAGCTGCACCCATCGGCAAGCAGGCTAAAAGCGCGGCGAGAGCCAGTACAGCCGTCGGCGACATCGTTGAACAACTAACGAGCTTTTGCAGAGTCGTCGTTGGGTCAATCCTAAGGGGTCAGGTTGGAATGGCGCTAAGATAAGGGGGTTGGTCGTTGAGAGCGACTTCGAACGATTTTCTATAACAGATTGATAATGAGCTTGATATGACAATGACGTTTAGTATTCTAACGCCATGTCAGGCAATACGTTATATTTGCCCGGGTTTTCTCATTTGCTGAGCGGCAGCCGGCCGCAGGCCCAAAAGCTGAAGAGGCAGGCCAACAGTCTGGATGGTCTTGCTGCGCTGGTGGGACGGTTCATCCCAGCGGAACCGCCCCCACATGAACAAGGTCGCCCAAGACGAGCATTGTCTGGCCGTTGCTCTCGACAACATAGGAGGTATGGCCCCCACCCCGCCCGGGCTGAGGCCAGAGTCAGACCTCACTTTCCGATCCCCACCGCTAACTGGTTGCGCTCGCCAGATCCGGCCGCACTTTTTGGTGGCAGTTCCGGGATACAAGCAACCGGCGTGCTTCAAGGCTTGGTCCTTTGGGCGGCTGACTCGTTCCCAATGAGAATGCACCTTTACAACCTTGGTGGGCGGGCGTAGTCGTCCCGAAACCCCAATTGGCGCTTCCATGAACAAGTCTGGATTTCTGGCCCTCTGCACCCTTGTTTTCTGGCTGCTTTCCTTGAGCGCCCCTCGCCTCCATGCCGATGCGTCCTCGCGCTCAGGCGATTTTCTGATCACGACGCCGGACGGAAGGACGGGCACGATCACGCTGGACCGCATCCATCTACATTGGGAGGCCGACAAGGATGCGGCTAAGATTTTGGGAATCAAAGGGGGCGAGTGGATCCCTTTCACATCGATCCTCCTGTTCAGCAGGGGCCGCGGCTCCTGCTATGCCTGCCTGGAAAACTGCGACTGGAAGACCTTCAGCGAAGGGGACAAAGGGGTCATCGACATCGATCCAAGCGGCCATTTGGACCCTACGCAGCTCCGCAAGGGATCGATTGTCGCCCAATTCACCTGCACAAGTGATCTCTGACGACGCGAACGATTGCCGAGCAGCTGAGGCCGGTGTGAGTGCAGTCCGACGGGACAGTTCTTCATCGTAGGTCAGCGAGCTTGCTCGCGCCTCCCCGAACGCGAGCAAGCTCGCTGACCTACAAGGGACAAGCTGATGCGCGGCGGCGAGAGACTGGACTGCAGGGTCAATCTGACGACGGCTCGTCGGCCCTTCGACTCGCCTTCGGCTTCGCACAGGGCGGGGACGACCCGCCCTACCTCGGGCTCCGGCGGTGAAGCGATTTTGGGCTTCGGCGCGTGCGTTTGGACTTCTTCTTTGGGGTTCCGTTGAAGATTTCGATCATCACGCCGAGGTCGCGGTCGGTGGGGAGGTAGGCGACCTTGACGCCGCTGAACGTGCCGCTCAGCGGCAGCTTCCTTCCCCGTCTGGCCTGCGCTGCCACCAGATCGTCGAAGTTCGTAGCGGCGACGGCAATGTGGTGGACGCCCTCGCCTTTCTCGGCGAGGAAGCGCGCGTAGACGCTCTTCTTGTCGAGCGGCTCGATCAGCTCCCACATCACCTTCCCGACCATCGTGACCGCAAGGCGCCAGGAGCGTTCGACGGGCCGTCCGTCCTCGCGGAGATCCTCGGCATTTCCAGGATTGAACTCGTAGATTTTCCACGGGCCGATCCCGTAATCGTCGACAAATGTCCGCATCGTCGCGTCGAGGTCGCGCACGACAATCCCGATCTGAACCGTATCTGTGAACGCCGGCGAACGCGCTGGCTTATGTCTCGCCTTCATCTCCTTTGGTATCGTTGCCCGGCTATCCAACGCAAGCCGTCACGGAAGAGCAGCGGATTAAGGCTTGGCCTGGGCTCCGGGGGCTGGCTGCGGCGGCTGGTGCTGGAGAGCTGAACGCGAGTGGATGAACGAGATGGCTATGTAGAGGCCCACGCAGACGAATAGGATGCCGGCGGCGATGGACAGTTTGTCCATGAGCGGCATTGGCCCGGATGTTTCTGATGGTTCTTCGTCCATGGATGCGTATGGGGACGGTAAGGCAGTGGACGTCAGACTCAAGCGAACGAAGCGAAAGGGGGAGGTTGCTCTTGGCCAATGTGTCCGAGCCCGCTAATTGCCACAAGGTCTGCCCGGACGGGCGGGCCGCCCGTCCCTACCAAGCTTTCGCGATGCGAAAGCTTGCCGCGGCGTAGCAACGCGAAGTCGGGCCCAAACAAAGAGCCGCGGAACGAAGTCCGCGGCTCTTGAAACTTTCGGAGGATCGGAAGCCTCAGGAGGCGGTGACGGCCTCGGGGGGCTTGATGTCCTCGGTCGGGATCTCGGCGCCGAAGGGCAGCGTGATCTTGAGGCGCTTGTAGGCCGGCAGGCCCGTGCCCGCCGGGATCAGGTGCCCCATGATGACGTTTTCCTTGAAGCCCTTGAGGAGGTCCACCTTACCCAGGGTCGCCGCGTCGGTGAGGACGCGGGTCGTCTCCTGGAAGGAGGCGGCCGAGATGAAGCTCTCGGTCTCGAGCGAGGCCTTGGTGATGCCAAGGAGGATCGGCTCGGCCTCGGCCGGCTTGCCGCCGGCCTCGTCGAGGCGACGGTTCTCGATCAGGAACGAGCTGCGGTCGACCTGCTCACCCCAGAAGTATTCGCTGTCGCCCGGGTCCGTGATCCGGACCTTGCGCAGCATCTGGCGGATGATGATTTCGATGTGCTTGTCGTTGATCGTGACGCCCTGGAGGCGGTACACTTCCTGGACCTGGCCGATGAGGAACTCGTAGAGGGCCGCCGGCCCGAGGATCTCGAGGATCTCGTGCGGGTCCGCGGAACCCTCGGTGAGATGCTGGCCCTTGTGGACCAGATCGCCCGGCTGCACGATGACCTGCTTGCCGGACTGGATCAGATGCTCCTCCTCCTGCTGGGTCTCCTCGTTCTTGACGACGAGGCGGCGCTTGCCGCGGACCGTCCCCTCGAAGGAGACGATGCCGTCGATGCGGGCCATCTCTGCTGCCTCCTTCGGGCGGCGGGCCTCGAAAAGCTCGGCCACGCGGGGAAGGCCGCCGGTGATGTCCTTGGTCTTGGACGCCTGCCGGGGCGTCTTGGCGAGCAGGGCTCCGGGGGTGATGGTGTCGTCCTCGCTGACGGCGATCTGCGCGCCAACGGGGATGGAATAGGCGGCCAGGGGCTTGCGCTTGGCGTCGCGGACCTCGATCTGGGGATTCAGGTCCTCCTTGTGCTCGATGACGACGGTCGCGATGCGTCCCGAGGTCGGGTCGAGTTCGCGCTTCACCGTGACGCCGGGGATCATGTCCTTGAAGGCGAGCGTGCCGCCCTTTTCGGAGAGGACCGGGATGTTGTACGGGTCCCACTGGGCGAGGATGTCGCCCTTGTTGATCTGCTGGCCGTCGCCGACGTGCAGGAAGGAGCCGACCACGATGTTGTAGGTCTCAACGTCCTTCCCCTCGTCGTCGAGGATCTGGATGGAGCCCGTCTTGTTGAGGACGATGCTGCCGCCGTCGGCCGTCTCGACCAGCCGCAGGCCCTTGTACGAGACCTTGCCGCTCGAGCGGACCTTGATCTCGGGGGTCTTGAACCCGCCGGCCGCGACGCCGCCGATGTGGAACGTGCGCATGGTCAGTTGCGTGCCGGGTTCGCCGATCGACTGGGCGGCGATGATGCCGACCGAGTCGCCGATCTTGGCGGTGCGGTTCGTCGCCGGGTTGATCCCGTACGACTTGGCATCGATCCCCTGCCTGCTGGTCGAGGTGAGGGGCGACATGACCTTGATGCGCTCGATGCCGACGTCGTCGATCCGGGAGGCGATCTCCTCGGTGATGATCTCTCCGGCCTTGACGATCAGGGCCGAGGGACTGAGCGGGTTCGCGACATCGTCGCTCGAGTAGCGGCCGACGATGCGCTCGCGCAGGGCCACGATCTCGTCGTCGCCCTCCACGATCGCTTTCTTCCAGACGCCGTCCCGTGTGCCGCAGTCGTCCTCTACAATGATGACGTCCATGGCCACGTCGCAGAGCTTGCGCGTGAGGTACCCGGCGTCGGCCGTCTTAAGGGCCGTGTCCGCGAGGCCCTTGCGGGCGCCGTGGGTCGAGATGAAGTACTCGAGGACCGACAGGCCCTCGCGGAACGAGGAGAGGATCGGGCGCTCGATGATCTCGCCGGACGGCTTGGCCATGAGGCCGCGCATTCCGCAGAGCTGGCGGACCTGCTCCTTGTTGCCGCGGGCTCCCGACTCCATCATGATGTAGACGGGGTTGAACTCGGCCTTGCCGTCGTTGTTCTCGAGCTTCGCGATGACCTCCTTCACCATGCGGTCGCGCGCCGTCGTCCAGATGTCGACGACCTTGTTGTACCGCTCGCCCGAGGTGATGATGCCCTTGTTGAACTGTCCCTCGACGTCGGCAATCTTCTTGCGCGAGTCGGAGATGATGTCCTTCTTCGCCTCCGGGATGATCATGTCGTCGATCCCGATGGAGATGCCGGCCTGGAAGGCGGTCGTGAAGCCGAGCTCCTTGAGCTTGTCGAGGGTCTCGATCGTGGCGGTGTCGCCCGCGACCTTGTAGGTGTTCAGGATGATGTCGCCCAGCTTGGACTTCGTGACGGGGAAGTTCACGAACCCGAGCTTGGCCGGCCAGATCTGGTTGAAGATCACGCGGCCGACGGTCGTGCGCAGGACCTTCCGGTCCTTCTTGCCGAACACGGTGTCGCGGTCGAAGTCCGGGTTGGGGACCTCGACCCAGTCGTGTACCTTGAGGGCACCGTCGGACTTGGCGTAGAGGACCTCCTGGAGGCCGCTCAGGAGCGGCACGCGCTGGCCCTTGGCGACCTTCTTGCGGGGCTCGATCGTGAGGTAGTAGGTGCCGAGGACGATGTCCTGGGAGGGCGTCAGGATCGGCTTGCCCGAGGAGGGCGAGAAGATGTTCGAGGTCGCCATCATCAGGAGTTTGCACTCCAGGATCGCCTCGAGCGACAGGGGCACGTGGACGGCCATCTGGTCGCCGTCGAAGTCGGCGTTGTACGCGGTGCAGACCAGGGGATGGATGCGGATCGCCTCTCCCTCGATCAGGACGGGCTCGAAGGCCTGGATCGAGAGGCGGTGGAGCGTCGGGGCGCGGTTCAGGAGCACCGGGTGGCCCTTGGTGACCTCCTCGAGGATGTCCCAAACCTCGGGCGACTTCTTCTCGATCATCTTGCGGGCGCCGCGCACGGTGTGCACGAAGCCAAGTTCCTTGAGGCGGCGGATGATGAAGGGCTCGAAGAGGACGAGTGCCATCTTCTTCGGGAGGCCGCACTGGTGCAGCTTCAGCTCGGGCCCGATCACGATGACGGAGCGGCCCGAGTAGTCCACGCGCTTGCCGAGCAGGTTCTGGCGGAACCGGCCCTGCTTGCCCTTGAGCATGTCGGAGAGGGACTTGAGCGGGCGGTTGCCGGCGCCCGTGACCGGGCGGCCGTGACGGCCGTTGTCGAATAGGGCGTCGACCGCCTCCTGCAGCATCCGCTTCTCGTTGTGGATGATGACGTCAGGGGTCTTCAACTGCATGAGGTTCCTCAGGCGGTTGTTCCGGTTGATCACGCGGCGGTAGAGGTCGTTGAGGTCGGAGGTCGCGAAGCGGCCGCCCTCAAGGGGCACCAGCGGGCGCAGGTCGGGCGGGATCACCGGCAGGACCTCGAGGACCATCCACTCCGGGCGGGACCTGGAATGGATGAAGCCCTGGATCACCTTCAGGCGCTTCGAGAGCTTCTTCTTGATCTGCTTCGAGCGGGTGGCGCGCATCTGCTCGTGGAGCTCGGCGACCGTGGCCGGGAGGTCCATCTTGACCAGGGCGTCGCGCACGGCCTCGGCGCCCATCTTGGCGACAAAGGAGTCGTGGCCGTACTCGTCGATCGCCTGGCGGTACTCGGTGTCCGTGAGCAGCTGGCGCGGCTCGAGCGGGGTCTTGCCCGGGTCGACGACCAGGAAGTTCTCGTAGTAGATCACGCGCTCCAGGGCGCGGGCGGTCATGTCGAGCAGGAGCCCGAGTCGGCTCGGCATGCTCTTCAGGAACCAGATGTGGGCCACGGGCACGGCGAGCTCGATGTGGCCCATGCGCTCGCGGCGGACCCGGGCGATCGTCACCTCGACGCCGCAGCGGTCGCAGACCACGTCCTTGTACTTGATCCTCTTGTACTTGCCGCAGGCGCACTCGTAGTCGCGCACGGGCCCGAAGATCTTCTGGCAGAACAGGCCGCCCGGCTCCGGCTTGAAGGTCCGGTAGTTGATCGTCTCGGGATTCTTGACCTCGCCCTTGGACCACTTGCGGATCGTGTCGGGAGAGGCCACGGTGATGGAAACGCAGTCGAATGCGTTCTCCTCGAGGCCGAGGGCGGAGCGTGCATCCTCGCGGGTGGAGGCTGCTGTGTCGGCGGGTTGGATCATGGGTGTTTCGTGTAAGGGTTGGAGGGATCAGGCGCCGAGGCTCAGGGCGTCGCGCTTCTGGAGCTTGATGTCCAGCCCGAGGGACTGGATCTCCTTGATGAGCACGTTGAAGGACTCGGGCGTTCCGGCCGAGAGGGTGTTGTCCCCCTTGACCAGCGACTCGTAGATCTTGGTGCGGCCCTGGACGTCGTCGGACTTGACGGTGAGCAGTTCCTGGAGGGTATGCGCGGCGCCGTAGGCCTCGAGGGCCCAGACTTCCATTTCGCCGAAGCGCTGGCCGCCGTACTGGGCCTTGCCGCCCAGGGGCTGCTGTGTGACGAGGGAATAGGGGCCGACCGCGCGGGCGTGGATCTTGTGCGAGACAAGATGGTTCAGCTTCATCATGTAGATGTAGCCGACCACGACCTCCTGATCGATCTTGTCGCCGGTGCGCCCGTCATAGAGGACGCTCTTGCCCGAGGGCGGAAGCTTGGCCTCCTTGAGATACTCGCGGACGCGCTTCTCGGTGATGCCGTCGAACACGGGGGTCGCCACCTTCATGCCGAGCTTCTTGCAGGCCCAGCCCAGATGGGTTTCGAGCACCTGCCCCACGTTCATGCGCGAAGGCACGCCCAGGGGGTTCAGGCAGATCTCCACGGGAGTCCCGTCGGGAAGGTACGGCATGTCTTCCTCGGGCACGATCTTGGCGACCACGCCCTTGTTGCCGTGGCGGCCGGCCATCTTGTCGCCGACGTCGAGCTTCTGCTTCGTCGCCACGTACACCTTCACCTGCTTGATGGCGCCGTCCGCGGAGTTCTCGCCGGACTCGACCGAGCCTATCTTGCGCTCGCGGTCGGACTCCAGCTCGTCGAACTTGCCCTGGTACGAGCTGATGATCTCCATGATCTTGATGCGGACCGGCGAGGGGTCGATCTGCACGTGCTTGGAGACCGAGGCGAGCTTGCGCAGCAGGGTCTTGGTGATCTTGCGGTTCGCGGGGATGATGACCTCGCTGCTCTCGCCGTTGACGACGTCGAGCGGGATCTTCTCGCCGAGGAGGATGTTGGACAGGGCCTCGGTCAGGCCCTCGCGCAGCTTGTCCATCTGCGTCTTGTAGTCCTCCTGGATCTGCTTGATCTGGCGGCGGCGGTCGGACGGGGAAAGCTTCTCCTGCTCGTTGTCGATGCGGGAGGAGACCTTCACGTCCATGATGATTCCGCCCACCCCGGAGGGGACGACGAGGGACGTGTCTTTCACGTCGGCCGCCTTCTCGCCGAAGATGGCGCGAAGCAGCTTTTCCTCGGGGGCGAGCTCGGTCTCGGACTTCGGCGTGATCTTGCCGACAAGGATATCGCCGGGTTTCACCTCGGCGCCGATGCGGATGACGCCGTTGTGGTCGAGGTTCTTCAGGGCCTCTTCGCCGACGTTCGGGATGTCCCGGGTGATCTCCTCGGGCCCGAGCTTGGTGTCGCGGGCGGTCACCTCGAACTCCTGGATGTGGATCGAGGCGAAGACGTCCTCCTTGAGGACCTTTTCGGAGATCAGGATCGCGTCCTCGAAGTTGTAGCCGTTCCAGGGCATGAACGCGACCAGCACATTGCGGCCGAGGGCCATCTCGCCGTGGTCGGTGGAAGGGCCGTCGGCGATGATGTCGCCGGCCTTGACCTTCTGACCGATCCGCACGATGGGCTTCTGGTTGAAGCACGTGCCGGCATTCGAGCGCATGAACTTGCGCAGCTCATACACTTGCACGTGGTTCTTCGGGTCGTGGCGCGGGCTGCGCGGCAGTTCACCGTCCTTGGTGATGACAATCCGCTTCGCGTCGACGGAGGCGACGACGCCGGAGTCCTCGGCGACCACGACGATCTTGGAGTCGCGGGCCACGCGCTCCTCGATCCCGGTGCCCACGAACGGGGCCTCGGCCTGCAGCAGGGGAACGCCCTGGCGCTGCATGTTCGAGCCCATGAGGGCGCGGTTCGCGTCGTCGTGCTCAAGGAACGGGATCATTCCGGCGGCGATCGAGATCACCTGCTTGGGCGAGACGTCCATGTAGTTGACCTCGGCCGGGGCCACCTCGAGGAATTCGCCGTCCTTACGGACGGTGACCTTGCCCACAAAGTGTCCCTTGTCGTCGATCTCGGCGTTGGCCTGAGCGATCACCTTGCCCTCCTCCTGGTCAGCCGTCAGGTACTCGATCTTGTCGCTCACCCGGCCGTCCTTCGCGAGGCGGTACGGTGTCTCGATGAAGCCGAACTCGTTCACGTGGGCATAGGTCGAGAGGGAGTTGATGAGTCCGATGTTCGGGCCCTCGGGGGTCTCGATCGGGCAGATGCGGCCGTAGTGCGACGGATGCACGTCGCGCACCTCGAAGCCGGCGCGCTCGCGGTTGAGACCTCCGGGCCCGAGGGCGGATAGGCGGCGCTTGTGCGTCACCTCGGCCAGGGGGTTGATCTGGTCCATGAACTGCGAGAGCTGGCTGCGCGCGAAGAAGTCGCGGATCACCGTGGTCAGGGCCTTCGGGTTGATCAGCTTCTGCGGCGTGATCGAGTCGACGCTCTGGTCGTACATGGTCATGCGCTCGCGGACGAGGCGCTCCGTGCGGGCGAGGCCCATCCGGCACTGGTTGGCGAGCAGTTCGCCCACCGTGCGGACGCGGCGGCTGCCGAGATGGTCGATGTCGTCCACGACACCCTCGCCGCGGCGCAGCCGCACGAGGTACTTGGTGGCGGCGACGATGTCGGCGCTCTCGAGGATGCGCTGCTCCAGGTCGGTCTTCAGCCCGAGCTTCTGGTTGACCTTGTAGCGGCCCACCCGGCCGAGGTCGTAGCGCTTGGGATCGAAGAAGAGACGCTTGAGCAGGGCCTTGGCGTTGGCGGTCGTCGGCGGCTCGCCGGGACGCAGGCGCTTGTAGATCTCCTTCAGGGCCTCCTCCTCGTTGCGGGTCGGGTCCTTCTTGAGGGCCCGGATGATGGCGCCCTCGTCGACCGCGGTGTCGATCACGCGGATCGAGGAGATCTCGTGCTTCTCGAAGGTGCGGACGATCTGCTTGGTGAGGGGCTCGAACGCCCGGGCCAGGACGACGCCCTTCTGGGCGTCGATCGCGTCCTCCACGAGGACCAGCGCGCTCACGTTCTCCATGTCGAGCGCTTTGGCGACCTTCAGGTCCTTGATCTCGTAGAAAAGGTTCAGGATGTCGACATCCGCGCTGTAGCCGATCGAGCGCAGGAGCGTCGTGATCAGGAACTTACGACGGCGGCGGCGGCGGTCGAGGTAGACGTACAGCAGGTCGTTGTTGTCGAACTGCACCTCGAGCCAGGTCCCGCGGTCCGGGATGATCCGGAAGGAGTGCAGGAGCTTCCCGTTCGGATGCGGTGTCACCTCGAAGGCGATGCCCGGCGAGCGGTGGAGCTGGGAGACCACGACGCGCTCCGCGCCGTTGATGATGAAGGAGCCGCGCTCCGTCACCATGGGAATCTCCCCCATGTAGATGTCCTCGTCCTTGATGAAATCCTCCTCGCGCAGCCGCAGCTTCACATACAAGGGCACCGAGTAGGTGACGCCCTCGCGAATGCACTCGATCTCCGTGTTCTTCGGGTCGCCGAGCGTGTAGGACACGTACTCAAGCACCAGGCGCTCGTCGTAGGAGCGGATGGGGAACACCTCGCGGAAGACCGCCTCCAGGCCCTGGGGCTTGCGCTGCTTCTCGGGCACGCCCTTCTGGAGGAACTCCAGGTACGAGTTGATCTGGATCTCGATCAAGTTCGGCGGCTGGATGACTTCGCGGAGCCTGCCAAAGTTTATGCGGTCGGTGTGAATGCGATCAGCCATGATAGGAGGAGGGAGCTGGACGGGCGCTGCTTAACCCTGACGATGAAATAGGGAAACGGGAGCGGGCCGCGCGCGGTGCGCGGCCCGTCCCGGAAAATACCGCGGCGGTGGGGACAAGTTCGCCAAGCGGGCTTACTTGAGCTCCACCTTCGCTCCGGCGGCCTCGAGCTTCTTCTTGATGTCCTCGGCCTCCTGCTTGGAGACGCCTTCCTTGACGGGCTTCGGGGCGCCCTCGACCAGGTCCTTGGCCTCCTTGAGGCCCAGGCCCGTGATCGCGCGCACTTCCTTGATGGCGCCGATCTTGTTCGCGCCAGCCTCGACGAGGACGACGGTGAACTCGGTCTTCTCCTCTGCGGCGGCGGCGGGTGCCGCGGCGGCGGGCGCTGCGGAGGCAGCGGCGACCGGGGCTGCGGCCGATACGCCCCACTTGGTCTCGAGGTCCTTGACCAGACCTGCGATTTCGAGGACCGACTGGCTCGAGAGCCACTCGACGACTTGATCTTTTGTGATGTTGCTCATGGGTGTCTCCTGCCTCCGGCTAGCGGCCCCAAACTTGGGGCCATTTAAGGGACGAATCCCCTGGCTGGCTGCGTTTGATGTTGTTTTTCGCGGGCTTGTTGCGCCTGGGAAAGTGTGGATGTTCCGGCTCCCGCCTCAGCCCGCGGCGCGGACCTTGGCCTGGAGGACGTTGACCAGCCCCTGGGGGGCTGCGTTGAGGACGCGGACGAACTGGCTGGCGGGCTGCTGGAGCAGGCCGAGAAGCTTTGCGCGAAGCACCTCGAGCGGCGGCATGTCGGCGAGCTGCCCGATCTGCTGGGCCGTGATCAGCTTCTTGCTGAGGATGCCGGCCTTGACCTCGATCTTCTGCTTGTCCTTGAAGAACTGCTTCAGGATCTTGGCGACGCCGGGGGAGTTCCTCCCGCCGACGATGACGGCCGTGGGGCCGGTCAGCGCGCCCTCGATCTCGGGAAGGCCCAGGGCCTTGGCCGCGACGCGCAGCGAGCTGTTCTTCACCACGTGAAACTCCGCCTTCTCCGCGGAAAGCTTCCCGCGCAGATCCGCGAGGTCCGAGACGGTGGCCCCGTTGTAGTTGGTCAGGATGACGTAGTCGGACTTCTTGAGGTGGCTCTCGACCTCGGCGATCAGGAATTTTTTTTCTGCTCTCATGGTCGGGATGCGTTCAGTATTTGGAGTATTCGCTCGGTGCGATGCGGACCGCCGGGCTCTGGGAGGAGGAAAGGACCAGGGTCTTGATGTAGTGGCCCTTGAAGAGCGCGGGCTTTGCCTTGCCTACCGCCTCGAGGACGACGCGGGCGTTCTCGAGGATCTGGTCGGCCGTGAAGGAGCGCTTGCCCACCCCCACCCCGATGTTGCCCGTCTTGTCCATCTTGAATTCCACGCGTCCGGCCTTGACGGCCTTGATGCCCGCGGCGAGGTCGTCGGTGACGGTGCCGCTCTTGGGATTTGGCATCAGCCCCTTCGGGCCGAGGACGCGGGCGATCGTGCGCACGGTCTTCATGGCCTCGGTCGTCGAGATGGCGACGTCGAAGTCGAGCCAGCCCTCGTTGATCTTGGCGATGATGTCCTGAAGGCCGGCCGTGTCCGCACCTGCGTCCAGGGCGGCCTTCGGGTCGTCGGTAAAGACGAGCACGCGGACCTTCTTTCCGGAGCCGTTGGGAAGGGGCGTTGTGCCGCGGACCATCTGGTCGCCGGCGGTCGGGTCGACCCCCAGGCGGAACGAGAGCTCGACGGTCTCGTCGAACTTGGCCTTCGGGAACTTGGCCAGGATGTCGGCCGCGTCCTTCAGGGGATACTCCTTGGCGAGGTCCGCGACCTGGACTGCGCTGCGATAGCGTTTGCTTGGTTTGTGCATGTTGACTCCTTGCGGTGCGAACGTCCCGGGTGGGACTCCCGCGGTGAGTGTTTGGGTTGTCAGTCGACGACCTCGATGCCCATGTTGCGGGCCGTGCCGGCGATGATGCGTATTCCGGCCTCGTCCGACTTGGCGTTGAGGTCCTTCTGCTTGAGACGGTAGATCTCGAGAAGCTGCTTGCGGGTCACCTTGCCGACCTTCTCCTGGTTGGGCTTGGCCGAGCCGCTGGCGATGTTCGCGGCCTTCTTGAGAAGGACCGACGCGGGCGGCGACTTGAGGATGAACGTGAAGCTCTTGTCGGAAAAGACGGTGATCACCACCGGCAGGATCATCCCGTTCTGGTCCTTGGTCCTGGCGTTGAAGTCCTTGCAGAACGCCATGATGTTGACGCCCTGCGCGCCGAGCGCGGGACCGACCGGGGGGGCCGGGTTGGCGGCGCCGGCAGGGAGTTGTAGGCGGATGTAGCCTTGGATCTTTTTGGCCATCGGGGGGGTGTCGTGTTGGTGTGAGGGTGTGGGTGTGCGGCGGCTCCTGCGGTTCAGTCCGTGACGCGCTGAACCTGCCAGTATTCCAGCTCGACGGGCGTAAAGCGACCGAAAATGGAGACGGAAATCTTGAGCTTGCCGCGGTCGGGGTCGACCTCGTCGATCCGTCCGTTGAGGTTTGCGAAGGGGCCGTCGTTGATCTTGACCTCCTCGCCGACGGAGTACTGCACCTTCGGGACTTCCTTGCCGTTCGCGGCCTCGATGCGCACGCGGATCTCGTCGATTTCGCTCTGGCGGAGCGCGGCGGGATGCTCGCCACCCACGAAACCGATCACGCCCGCGACCTCCTTGACGAAGTACCAGGGCTTGTTGATCAGCTTCCGGTCCTCCCCGAAAAGGCGCATCTGGATGAACACGTACCCCGGGTACAGCTTGCGGTGCTTCGTGGTCTTCTTGCCGTTCTTGACCTCGGAAACGACCTCGGTCGGAAGAAGGACCTCAAAGATGCTGTCGTCGAGCTCCTCCGCGGACTTGAAGCGCTCGATGTATGCCTTCACCTTGTTCTCCTGCCCCGAGAGCGTGTGCAGGGCGAACCATTGGGCGTCGGGCGGGGCAACTGTCTGTGGTGCGGACATGTTCGGGCGTATTAGCTGACCCAGGACGTGAAGAGATCCACGACCTGGAAGAGGGAGAAGTCGCTGATGCTGGTGAACACCCCAAGGAGAGCCACCGCCACGATCACGACGATGGTCGAGTCGCGCAGTTCGATGCGCGTCGGCCAAGCGGCCTTCTGGAGCTCCCCGACGATCTCGCCGAAGAAGATGCGCGTGCTGCGAAATGGGTTTTTCATGTCTTGGAGGTGGCAGGGGCGGAGGGACTCGAACCCCCAACCGACGGTTTTGGAGACCGCTACTCTACCAATTGAGCTACACCCCTAGGTCGTAAGTTTTTTAGACAGGACAGCCGGGAGTCCCTTCGCGGAACGCCCGGCAGTCGGTTCAATCTTTGAGAAGTGCCCCTTACTCAACGATCTCCGTGATACGTCCGGCACCAATGGTGCGGCCGCCCTCGCGAATCGCAAAGCGCTGGGTCTTCTCCATCGCGATGGGAACTATGAGTTCGACATCGATGTTGATATTGTCGCCCGGCATGATCATCTCGACCCCCTTGGGAAGGACCACGATGCCCGTGACGTCCGTTGTCCGGAAGTAGAACTGGGGCCGGTAGCCGTTGAAGAACGGCGTATGGCGGCCGCCCTCGTCCTTGGAAAGGACGTAAATCTCGGCCTTGGCCTTCTTGTGGGGGGTGATGGTCTTCGGGGCGGCCAGGACCTGGCCGCGCTCGATGCCCTCCTTCTCGATGCCGCGGAGGAGCACGCCGACGTTGTCGCCCGCCTGGCCCTGGTCCAGGAGCTTGCGGAACATCTCGATGCCCGTGACGACCGTGGAGGTCGTGTCCTTCAGGCCCACGATCTCGACCGTCTCGTTGATCTTGACGACGCCGCGCTCGATGCGGCCCGTGGCGACCGTGCCGCGCCCGGTGATCGAGAACACGTCCTCGACCGACATCAGGAACGGCTTGTCGATCTCGCGGACCGGCTCCGGGATCTCGTTGTCGATCGCGTCCATCAGGTCGCCGATCGCCTTGAGCCCCTCGGGCTTGCCCTCGAGGGCGGCCGTCGCGGAACCGCGGATGATCTTGGCCGTGTCGCCGTCGAATTTGTACTTGGTCAGGAGCTCGCGGACCTCCATCTCGACCAGGTCGAGGAGCTCGGCGTCGTCGATCAGGTCGACCTTGTTGAGGAACACCACGATCTTCGGGACGCCCACCTGGCGCGCCAGCAGGATGTGCTCGCGGGTCTGGGGCATGGGGCCGTCCGCAGCCGACACGACGAGGATCGCGCCGTCCATCTGCGCGGCGCCGGTGATCATGTTCTTGACGAAGTCGGCGTGTCCGGGACAGTCGACGTGCGCGTAGTGGCGCTTCGTCGTCTCGTACTCCACGTGCGCCACGGAAATCGTGACGATCTTGGACGCGTCGCGGACGGTACCGCCCTTGGCGATGTCGGCGTAGGCCTTGACCTCGGCCAAGCCTTTCTTCGCCTGCACCGACAGGATGGCTGCGGTGAGCGTGGTTTTCCCATGGTCAACATGGCCGATCGTGCCGACGTTGACGTGCGGTTTCTTGCGTTCGAATGTTCCTTTAGCCATAAAAGTTTGGTGCTTTGGTTAGGGTTTGGTTCGGGAAAAAGGGCTGCTGGCGGTGGATCCTGTTTGTGTTGTCGCTGACTTTTGCTTGAACTGGAGCCCAGAACCGGATTTGAACCGGCGACCTCATCCTTACCAAGGATGTGCTCTGCCAACTGAGCTATCTGGGCAGAAATGACCGCCTGTTTGCGGAAACCACGCCAACGGGTGACGGGTTCCAACGCGCAGGCGTTGAACTTGCGGTCAAAAAACGAAAAAGAGGTTAGATAGTGGACGCTGAGATTTACCCGTCAACAGCAATCTTGAAAATAATGGCTAAAAGGAGGTAAGGCAGGGAAATAGGGGCGCAGGTGGCCGACATCGACAAAGGGGTCAGGCTGAGTTCCGGGACGGGTTCTCTCCGGTCGCTTTTAGTTCGCAAAGCCACAAAAAGTCGACCACCCAAAAA
>Ga0302320_10002420_pt1 | contig 43837 bp, 38 predicted proteins | sample Bog_T0_3_FD_202130 | JGI IMG/M metagenome (GOLD analysis project Ga0302320, IMG submission 202130) | Peat permafrost microbial communities from Stordalen Mire near Abisko, Sweden - Bog_T0_3 | ecosystem: Environmental > Terrestrial > Soil > Wetlands > Peat | place: Sweden: Abisko, Stordalen Mire...
TCTGGTATCCGGGGGCTGAGCCCGGTGGCGGAGGCTACATTGCGCAGCGTATTTTTTCCGCTCGCGATGAGCGCCAAGGACTGCTCAGCGTGCTCTGGTTCAACGTCGCGCATTACGCGATGCGTCCCTGGCCCTGGATTCTTACCGCTCTGTGCGTCATCGTCCTCTATCCCGGTCTCGCGCATCCGGAAACCGGCTACATGCTGGTGATGAACAACTACCTGCCGCACTCGATGCGCGGGCTGGCCATCGCCGGATTCCTGGCGGCGTTCATGTCTACGGTAGCCACACAGCTCAACTGGGGCGCCTCGTACCTAGTCTCTGATTTCTACCGCCGCTTTCTGCGTCCACGGGCCAGCAACGCGCACTATGTTGCGGTGTCACGACTGGCCACGGTGCTGCTGGTGATCGCTTCGGCCTGGGTCTCCGTGCATCTGGATTCGATTGCCAGCGGCTGGCAGGTTGTGATGGAAGTGGGCGCAGGAACCGGAGCCGTTTATCTGCTGCGCTGGTACTGGTGGCGCATCAACGCATGGTCTGAGATTTCGGCAATGGCCTGCTCACTGGTTGTCACGGTCACGCTCAATGCGCTCCATCCATTCACGGGATCGTCGCCGGTACTGTTCGCCAAGACGGCGCTCACCACTACGGTTATCACTACTTTCGTCTGGCTGGTGGTGACGTTGCTTACACCTGCGGAGCCGATTGCAACGTTGGAATCCTTCTACCGGCTGGTGCGTCCGGATGTGCGCGGCTGGAAGCCGATTGCGGCTAACGTCAAAGGCGTGGCGACTACGCACGATCTGGGCAGCAACCTGACGGCATGGGTGCTGGGGTGCGCCATGGTGTATCTGTGCCTGTTCGGGACCGGAAAACTTCTGCTCCATCAGCCTGCGGTTGGATTGGGCCTGCTGACGCTTTCCGGGGTCTGCGCGTATGCGCTGTATCGCAACTTTGTTGCAGGGTTTGTCGAGGAGCCGGATGCCACGGCAAATGCCGTTGCGCGTAGGCAGTCTTGACAGAATCTCTGGTTGTATTGATATTGGTTGATATTGCAAAGCTGTTCCCGAAAGTGCCGTTCCCGCTTTTGCTGTCCCAGTCATTCGTATGGTCTCCATTGCCGTCTCAAGGGCCCCTGAGAAATCTGTCGTCCAGCCTCGCCACTCCTCGTTGGGTGTGAGGTGTGGGCTGCAACACTCCGAATTGAACGTGAAAGGGATTTGCGCATGAAAAGGCTTGTTCTTATCGCTGGTATGCTTCTGTGCTTCTGCCTGCAAGGTTTTGCTGACCAGATTGTGTTGAAGAACGGCGACCGTCTATCGGGAACCATCATCAAGTCGGATGGCAAAGCCCTGGTGATCAAAACCGACTATGCCGGCGAGGTCACGGTGCAGTTTGCTGCGATTGACCAGATTACCTCGACGCAACCGTTGCACCTTACGCTGAAAGATGGCAAGACGGTGGCAGGTCCGGTTGCTACCGCGGATGGAAATGTAGTGGTTGCTACTGGCGGCTCCGGCGCGGTCACTTCTCCGAAGGCTGAGATTGTCACCATTCGGGATGATGCGGAGCAGGCAGCGTATGTGAAGGCGCTGCATCCTGGGCTCACCTCCGGATGGGCTGGAGGGGTGAACGTTGGCTTTGCGCTGACGCGGGGCAATAGCGAAACCAAGAACCTGAACCTTGCGTTCCATGCTCTTCGCAAGACTTCCAACGATCAGATCAAGGTCTACCTGAACTCCGTTTATGCCACCAATGACGCTCCGGGGGCGACGCCTGCAATCACGGCGGACGCGATTCAGTCGGGCGCCCGGTATGATCGCAATATCAACCCACGCACGTTCGGTTATGGCAGCGGAGACTTTCAAACCGACGATTTGCAGAATCTCAACCTGCGCTCGGTGCTGGGCGCGGGCTTCGGTTATCACGCCATGAAGAGCGGGTCTACCACCATTGACCTGATGGGTGGCATCAACTACACGCATGAGAGCTACACGGAGTTTTCAAGAAGCTTTCCGGCGGCGACTCTGGGCGAAGATCTGACATACAAATGGAAGCCGAACACGGTTCTGACTCAAAGCCTGTATTTCTTTCCTGATCTGACGGATGGTGGGGAATACCGCGCCACCTTCAACTTTGGCGCAGTCACCAAGATCAAGAAGTGGCTGGGATGGCAGCTTGCTTTCGGCGATATCTACGTTACGAATCCGCCCGCCGGAAAGAAGCAGAATGACATTCTGTTTACAACCGGGCTGAATTTTTCATTCGTCCACTGAGTGCAGCGAGTCCGGGGCTGTCGCATTGACCCTGATCTGCATCTCAAAAATTAACAGCGCGATTCATAGCGCTCTCGGGCTGAGTACCCGGGACCTATCTTTCGTGCCCGAAGCAACACACCTCGTTAACTGGAGAGCTAATGTTTAAGCTACGTTTCACAGTGTTCCTGGTGCTGGCCCTGTCCTTACTGGCGATTCCACTCGCAGCGCAGGGCCACGGCCAGTACGTGATTCTAAGTGCGCAGTATGGCCATGACCGCAAACATGTTGACGTGACCGACCGGCTCAGGGAGTTAGCGAGAGCGGACCGGCCGTTACGGGTGAGCAACGCGGATTTTGGCGTTGACCCAGACCCCGGGGTGAGGAAGACGCTTCGCATCTATGCGCGTGGTCCTAACGGGCAGGAACGAATGTTCGAGTATCGCGAGGGCAGTGTGATTGATGGCGGGCAATTCCGAGGCTGGCGCGGTGGTGATTGGGGCCGCCGCGAAGAGTGGAGCGGCCGCTGGTAGCCGGTTAACACTTATATAGAACAAACCTTGCCGAATGCTCACCGGACAGGTGCGCGGATTCTGGGCGGAGCTGCGGCTCAGGACAGGATTCGGGGGCATTCGAGTCAGGGTCAAGAGCCGCGCTACGCCTTGACCTTTTTCTTTCTCTCCTCTGTGCCTTCCGGCTCAAACACGGCCCTGTGCTTTGGGTCGGCGGCCATGGTCTTGCAGACGTTCATGAACGCTACGCCCGCGTGGGATGGCGTGGCTCCCTTGCGTGTTACGAGGCGCAGGGTGCGCTCCAGTCTCAGTTCATCCACGGATACAGCCACGAGTTCGCCGCGCTGCAACTCGTCGTCCACGCACATTCTGGGCATGAGGGCGACGCCGTTGCCCATGCGGACAAATTCCTTGATGCTGGAAAGGGTGGGCAGCTCTACGTCCATGTGCAGGGTGGTCCGGGTCTTCTTGAAGGCTTCGATCACCTTGATCCGCAGGGGCGAAGGGACGTTGTGCGCGACGAAACTCTCTCCGGCAAGATCGTGAATGCTGACCTTTTCGGCTGCGGCCAGCGAGTGTCCGGGATAGACGACGAAGACCAGCTCATCGCGATAGAAAATGGTGGAGCTCAATTGGTCGTCCTCGGGCTTGAAAGAGAGCACTCCGAACTCGACCTGGTGCATGAGAATCTGGCGCGGAATTTCGCCGGAGAACGAGCGCTGCACCTGAATCTTGATGGACGGATGCATGCGGTGATAGAGGTGCAAGGCGGGCAACAGGCACAGCGAGGTAAATTCATTGGCCGCCACCATGAGCTTGCCTTCATGCAGGCTGCGCAGCTCGGAGATGGCCTCACGAGCCCGTTCGCGGAGATTCAGCAGCTCTTCGGCGTACTGCAGCAAGACCAGCCCGGCAGCGGTGAGGGTGCCATCGCGCGACGAGCGCTCAAACACTTTTTCACCCACCAGCTCTTCGAGCTTGCCAATAGTCTGGCTGATGGCCGACTGCGTGCGATGCAGGCGAAGCGCGGCGCGGGAGAAGCTGCGCTCCTGCGCTACGGCGAGAAATGCTTCCAGTTGATACAAGTCCATGATTAGCCGCCTGTGTGCGCGAATTAGTAGTGCTTATTAAATCATATCTACTAATGCACGCTGAAAGAAAAGTAGTTTGACTAATGTCGCGGCGACCTACAAAGTTAATAGATGGAACCTGAAGTAGTCTCCTCCGAACAAGTTCTCATCTTTGACACCACGCTCCGCGACGGCGAACAGTCTCCGGGATGCAGCATGAACACGGATGAAAAGCTGGTGATTGCGCACCAGTTGGAGCGCCTTGGCGTTGATATTGTGGAAGGCGGATTTCCGGTTGCCTCGCAGGGAGATTTCGAGGCGGTGGAGCGTATCGCTCGTGAGGTTCGCGGCGTGCGGGTTGCGGCGCTTGCGCGATGCGTACACAAAGACATTGATATTGCGGCCAAAGCGCTGAAGGGTGCGGCGCGACCGCGCATTCACACCTTTCTTGCTACCAGTGACATTCATCTCGCGTTCAAGCTCAAAATGTCTCGCCAGGATGCTCTGCGCACCGCTGGCGAGTGCGTTGCGTACGCGCGCTCGCTGTGCGATGACGTGGAATTCTCACCCGAGGACGCAACGCGCTCCGATCCTGATTTTCTGTGCGAGGTGCTGCAGGCGGCGGTCGATTCCGGGGCGACTACGTTGAACATTCCAGACACGGTGGGCTACACCATGCCTGAGGAGTACGGCCGGTTGATTCGCAAGATCCGCGAGACGGTGCGGGGAGATTTCGTGATCTCCGCCCACTGCCACAACGATCTTGGCATGGCCGTGGCCAACTCACTGGCGGCCATTGCCGCCGGAGCGCGGCAAGTTGAGTGCACGATCAACGGGATCGGCGAGCGCGCCGGAAACGCCGCCCTTGAAGAGCTGGTGATGGCCCTGTATGTCCGCGGAGACGTCTTCCCCTACACCTGTGCCGCCGAGCGCGCGCAGCTTTATCCCACGAGCCAACTGCTCTCACGCACGCTTGGGTTCAGCGTGCAGGCGAACAAGGCCATCGTGGGCCGCAACGCCTTTGCCCATGAGGCCGGAATCCACCAGCACGGCGTGCTCAGCAATCCGCTCTGCTATGAAATCATGACCCCGGAATCGGTCGGCATGCCCGCCGACCGGATCGTTCTGGGAAAGCACTCGGGGCGTCACGCCCTTCTGCATCGCTTCGCCGAACTTGGCCTGAACGTGGCAAAAGATGAGATTGACCCGCTCTACGCGCGATTTACCCACTTGGCTGACCGCAAGAAAAAGGTTTACGATCAAGACCTAATCTCCATGGTTCTTACGCATCGTGGACCGATGGGGAAATCGCAGGATCGGGTGGCTGCGCAACAACAATGAAATTGAATATAGCTGTTCTCCCTGGGGATGGAGTTGGGCCGGAGGTGACACGCGAAGCGGTTCGCGTGCTTCGCGCGGTATCTGACTTCTGTGGGTACGATTTCAAGTTCGAAGAGTCTCCGATTGGTGGTGGAGCCGCGCTCGAGTTCGGACTGCCGTTTCCTGGGCACACCCGCGAGCGTTGCCTTGCCTCGAGCGCCGTGCTGCTGGGAGCGGTGGGCGGCCCGCAGTTTGACTCGCTCTCCAATGAACAGCGTCCGGAAGCCGGATTGCTGGCGCTGCGTAATGCCTGCGGATGCTTCGCCAATCTTCGTCCGGCGATCGCGTTTGAATCCATTGCCGAATGCTCGCCGCTGCGCCCTGAGCGCATTCGCGGCGCAAATATTCTGCTGGTGCGCGAACTTCTGGGAGGCCTGTACTTCGGCGAGCCTCGCGCAATTGATGTTGAGGGCAAGCAAGCGTTCAACACCATGCGCTACACCGAGCATGAGATTGAGCGCGTTGCGCGCGTTGCCTTCAGGCTGGCGGAGCGCCGCAGCAAGAAAGTGGTCTCGGTTGACAAGGCGAACGTGCTTGAGACTTCGCGCTACTGGCGTCAGATTGTCACGCGCGTCGCCACGGAATTCCCTGAGGTAACGCTGGAGCACGCACTGGTCGATTCCTTTGCGATGAACGTTATTACGTATCCGACGCGCTATGACGTGGTGCTCACGGAAAATCTGTTTGGAGACATTTTGTCTGATGAGACTGCGGTCATCGCGGGATCGCTGGGCATGCTGCCCTCGGCGAGCATCGGCGGCAAAATCGATCTCTACGAGCCGATCCATGGCTCTGCCCCTGACATTGCGGGCAAAGGAATTGCGAATCCTATCGGCGCCATCGGCTCGGCAGGGATGCTGCTGCGCCACACGGCAAAGCTTTACGCAGAAGCAGACAGCGTCCAGATTGCCATTGAAGCGGTGCTCAAGTCGGGCCTGCGGACTGCCGATCTGCTGCCTGCGTCGGAGCGTTCCAAGGCATGCAGCACGGAAACAATGGGTAAGCGCATTGCCGAGGCTACGGTTGAAGCGCTGAATTCGCGCATGGCATATTTTGCTGTCTGAGGTTTCCAAGTTGACCACATCTTCTGTTTCAACCGCTCCCCGGAGCTTGTTTGACAATCTCTGGGCCTCGCATGTCGTCTGGCATGAAGAGCCGCAGCCCGCGCTCCTCTACATTGATCTGCATCTGGTACATGAGGTCACCTCGCCGCAAGCGTTTGAGGGACTACGGCTGGCGGAGCGCAAAGTGCGCCGCCCCGATCTCACCTTCGGCACCGTCGATCACAACGTGCCCACGACGCGCGAGCATCGCTTCAATATTCTCGATCCGATTGCGGCGCAGCAGATCAATGCGCTGCGCCAGAACTGCGTTGAGTTTGGCATTCATCTGGCCGATGTTGGCTCAGCCGAGCAAGGGATTGTTCACGTCATTGGGCCTGAGCTGGGGCTGACGCTTCCGGGTAAGACGATTGTTTGCGGGGATAGCCATACGAGCACGCATGGAGCCTTTGGGGCGCTTGCCATTGGCATTGGAACCAGCGAGGTGGAACACGTTCTGGCCACGCAAACGCTGCCGCAGAAGCGTCCACGGTCGATGCTCATCCGCGTCTCCGGCAATCTGCCCGCGGGCGTTACGGCTAAGGATCTTGCTCTCGGCATCATTCACCAGATTGGCACCGACGGAGGCACGGGATACGCCATTGAGTATGCCGGCGAGGCGGTGAGTGGGCTTTCCATGGAAGGCCGCATGACGCTCTGCAATCTGAGCATTGAGAGTGGTGCGCGGGCCGGGATGGTGGCTCCGGATGAGACGACGTTCGCCTATCTGAAGGGCCGAGCTTATGCGCCCAAGGGTGAGCACTGGGAGAAGGCTGTCGCCTACTGGCGCACGCTGCCCACAGATGAGGGCGCGCACTTTGATCGCGTGGTGGAGTTTGATGCCGCTGCGCTGCAGCCCTGGGTGACGTGGGGCACGTCGCCGGGAATGTCCGCTCCGGTTACCGGCAGCGTTCCGCGTCCTGAAGATGGCCGCGACGAAATTGAAAAGCTGGCGATCACGCGGGCGCTAGACTACATGGGCATCCGCGGCGGCTCGCCTATTACCGCGCTGGCGGTGGATCGCGTCTTTGTTGGCTCCTGCACGAACGGACGGCTGGAAGACCTACGCAACGCCGCACGGGTTCTGAAGGGACACAAGATCAGCGCCAAGGTCCAGATGCTGGTGGTCCCGGGCTCTGAGGACGTGAAGAAGCAAGCGGAAAGCGAAGGCCTTGACCGCATCTTCCTGGCCGCCGGAGCGGAATGGCGCGAGCCGGGGTGCTCGATGTGTTTGGGCATGAACCCCGATATTCTTTCTCCCGGCGAGCGCTGCGCCTCGACCAGTAACCGCAACTTTGAAGGGCGACAGGGACGGGGTGGACGCACTCACCTGGTCAGTCCTGAAATGGCCGCCGCAGCAGCGGTCGCCGGACACTTTACCGACGTCCGCAACTGGGATTACAAGGAGTAGCTCCGATGCAGCCGATGCGCACTCATCGCGGACAGGTCATCCCGATGGACCTTGCCAACGTTGATACCGATCAGATTATCCCCAAGCAGTTTCTCAAGCGCATTGAGCGCACCGGGTACGGGCCATTTCTGTTTCATGACTGGCGCTATGACACCTCGCGGGCGCAGGAGGCGAACAGCAATTCTTACGGGTTAGGGGCTCCGAAGGCCGACTTCATTCTCAATCGCGAGCCTTATGCTCATGGCAGCATTCTGCTGGCGGGGAAGAATTTCGGTTGCGGCTCTTCGCGTGAGCACGCTGCATGGGCGCTGAACGACTTCGGAATTCGCATCGTCATCGCGCCATCGTTCGCCGACATCTTTCACTCCAACGCCGCCAACAACGGGCTGCTGACCATCGCTCTGCCGGAAGACAAGATGGCCGAACTGTTCGCCCGGGCCGCCGCCTCGGCGGCCTATGAGCTGACGGTCAACGTTGAAACCCTGACGGTCTCGGATGACTCCGGGTGGAGCGCGAAGTTCCCGCTTGATTCGTTCCGCCAGCATTGCCTGCTCAATGGACTGGATCAGATCGGGATAACGCTGCAGAAGGAACAGGCGATCGCGGAGTACGAGGCGCGAACGGCGGCGTACTAGAGCCGTCGAGAAACTGTCTCCATTCTGGTTGCTTCTGTGCCAATTCAGCGACACTCCTGCCTACCTATTTACCACTTCTTGCGAAAACCTGTATTCATTTACGGTTTTGATTGAACTCTGTCCAAAGACTCACTAGATTTAACGTATGTTACCTCGCACTCAATGCCCGGCCAGAACGTTCGAGCCGTCCACAGAGGTTGAACCTTGCCCGAGACCGTAGAATTGACAGCCACTGCCGCAGCCCCGGCTCCAACCCTTGCCTACCAGGCGGAGCAGGCTGCGCGCCGCGCCACCCATGCCCTGCAGCACAAGCAGTATGGCGAGGGCTACTGGTGTGGCGATCTTACCGCCGACTCGACGCTGCAATCCGACTACATTCTGCTGCAGATGTGGCTGTATCCGGCGGCTGCGGACGGCGAGTGGACGCCGCCGACGATGGCCAAGATCCGCAAGGCGGTGCAGGCGATTCTCGATGACCAGCGGCTGGATGGGGGATGGAACATTTACGAGCCCGGCCCCTCAGAGATCAACGCCACCGTCAGGGCATACACGATGCTGAAGATGACCGGCATGGATATCAACGAGCCGCGCATGAAGAAGGCTCGCGAACTGATCCTGCGCATGGGAGGCATCCAGGCTTGCAACAGCTATACGAAGCTGAACTACAGCCTGTTCGATCTGTTTCCGCGCAAGTATGTTCCGACGATTCCGCCGGAGATTCTTATCATTCCCGGCAACGTGCTTTACGAGATGTCTTCATGGACGCGCACGATCATCGTGCCGCTCTCGCTGGTGCAGGCGGTTGGAGGCACGAAGCTGACACCCGGGCTGCGGCGCATTGACGAACTGATTCATCCGCATCGCAAGCTGGCGCTGGCCCGTAAGGATCGCATTGCGAATCTGTTCATCCAGGCTGACAAGCTTTTCAAACGCTGGGAGCGCAAGGGGGTGCAGGCGATCCGAGACCGCGCCATAAGGGCCGCCGAGCACTGGATGCTGGACCGACTGCAATACACGGACGGGCTTGGGGCGATTTATCCGGCGATGATGTACGCCATTATGGCGATGGACGCGCTGGGCTACGAGAGGGACCATCCTGACCTGGAACTGGCGCTCCGGCAGTTTGACGATCTGATTCTGGAAGGCGAGCGCAGCCTGATCTTTCAGCCCTGCAAGTCTCCGGTGTGGGATACGGCGATTGCGGCTTTTGCTCTGGGCGAGCAAGGCGAAGGCGATGCCGCGGCCATGCAGCGCTGTGCCGACTGGCTGCTGAGCAAGGAGATTCGGAGAAAAGGCGACTGGGCGGCGAAGCGTCCTGACCTGAAGCCGAGCGGCTGGGCGTTCGAGTTTGCGAATGAGTTTTATCCTGATATTGATGACACGGCCATGGTGCTGCTGGCGCTGCTACACGCCAAAGGCAGCGATCCGGAGCGGCAGTTGAGGGCCGAAGAGCGCGCCGTGGCCTGGCTGCTTGGAATGCAGAGCAGCGACGGTGGCTGGGCGGCGTTTGACGTGGACAACAACTGGCAATTCCTCAACAAGGTTCCGTTTGCCGACCACAACGCGATGCTTGATCCGACTTGCGCGGACATTACGGGACGCGTGGTGGAGTCGCTGTGCAGGCGCGGCTTTGACCACACGCATCCGGCAATCGACAGGGCCATCCATTACCTGCTTCGGAATCAGGAGAAGAACGGTAGCTGGCTAGGGCGCTGGGGAGTGAATTACGTTTACGGGACATTTCTTGCATTGCGTGGACTGAAATCGACCGGCTCTCCCGAGGCCAGTGAGGCCGTTGTCAGCGGAGCTGAGTGGCTTGCGAGCGTGCAGAATCCCGATGGCGGCTGGGGAGAGAGCTGCATGAGTTATGAGACTCTGAGGTTTGAGCCTGCAGAAAGCACGCCTTCGCAAACGGCATGGGCGGTGCTGGGACTGATTGCCGCAGGGGACACGGATTCGGAGGCTGTGCGGCGCGGAATTCTGTGGCTGCGGGGGCACCAGCGCGTGGACGGCACGTGGGACGAAAAAGGGACCACCGGGACCGGCTTTCCGAACGTGTTCTACATCAGCTATCACCTGTACCGCGACTACTTTCCGCTGCTGGCGCTGACTACCTACGCACAGGCTCAGACGGCGGAGGAAGCGAAAGTAATTGGTGCCGCCGGCTTGATAGAGTAGTCCGATGCAGGGTCATGTGCTGTACGAGATTCCCTTCTTTAGCGGACCGGTTCGAGTGGTTGTGGGCCTGACCTGCGCGGTGATGGCGACGGTGGTTTTCGGCTGGCTGTTTCCAATGTTTCTGGCCTTTCTGCGGACGCTCGCTAGCAGGACAAGAACGCAGAATACGGTGGGTGGCGCGTTGTTCCTGGTTGTGCTTGGGCTGGGCTGCGTTCCGGTGATCTTTCTGGTAGCGGCGATCACCAATCCGAAGACTTCTGTCACGGATACCGGCGTCGTCCGCGAGGGCATCTTTCATGGGAGGTCCAAAGCATTCGCATGGAGCGACGTCGATCATGTGGAATGCACGGTCACGCGGGAAGGCCGGGTCAACGCGCTCACGATCATCGCGTCTGACGGACGGAAGATCGGGGTTGGAGACTCCGCGGTCTTCGATCTGGGGCCGTTACACGACCTGCTGCTAAAGCGGTTGGGGGCTGCCGTGGTGCGTGGCTGCGAGCCTGCGCGGCGAGGATAGCTCAGGCGACGATGATCGAGATGCGTGATCAAGATGCGTTGACACTCCAGTGGCCATCCGCTAATCTCTTACCCAGAGTTGTTTTAACCCAGAGTTCTTATGCACACCACTCGATTTACTTTCGATTTCTTCGCTTACCGCGGCTTCTTTACACCGCGGCTGGGCAAGACGGTGTGCGCTTCTGGTTTCAGACTCTAGACTTCGCACACACTTTCTGCACCGGCCGCGATCCTTAAGAGATTGCGGCCTTTGTGTTTTTGCACACATTTCAAAGGAGAGACCCCTCGTGAATCCAGCGCTGACCCAGCACCGAAGCGAAATCGACCAGCTCGATCTCGAACTGCTCAACCTCATCAATCGCCGTGCGCAGACGGTTTCGGAGATCGCACGGCTGAAGCAGGAGCATGCGCTTCCTGTCTCGGACGAAGCCCGTGAAGCGGCGGTTCTTCACTCGGTTCTTGAGCGCAACTCCGGACCGCTGAATACTGCCAGCATCCGGCGCATCTTCGGGTCCATTCTGGCTGAAAGCCGCCGATTGCAACGCAACCTGGGAGCGGAGCCGTCATGCACAAGATAGATCGCGCCGCCCGAATCGCGTTTCAGGGAGAGGCTGGAGCGTTCAGCCAGATTGCCGCCCGCAAGCTTCTGGGCGAGGGGGTGCAGACCGTCGCGTGTGCCACCTTTGAGTTGCTGTTTGACTCCATTGCTCAGGGGCGCGCCGATCTGATTCTTGCGCCGCTTGAGAACACTCTTGCCGGACCCGTGCTGCGCTGTTATGACCTGCTGTACCAGGGATCTCTGCGCATGGTTGGCGAGGTGGTGCTGCGGATCAGCCACTGCGTGATCGGATGTCCCGGTGCATCGCTGGATGCTGTTCGGCGCGTTCAGTCTCATCCGGTGGCGCTGGCGCAGTGCGAGCAGTTCTTTGCCGCGCATCCTCAGATTGCGAAGGCCGTTGCGGAAGACACGGCGGGCTCGGTGCGCGAGGTGATGGAGCGCGGCGATGCGACGGTGGCGGCCATTGCCAGCGAGTTCGCCGCCCGTGAATATGGCGCGGAAATTCTTGTCCGTGACATTGAGGACGATCCCAAGAACTTCACGCGCTTTGCCCTGCTTCAGCCGGAAGCCGACGCGCTGGAATTCATCCCGGAGGCCGACGCCAGCACGCTTGTGCTGACGGTCGCGAATCAATCCGGCGCGCTCTTCCATGCGCTTGAGCCATTTGCGCTAAACAATGTGGATCTGATGAGCCTTGTCAGCCGTCCGCTGGTGGGAACTCCGTGGCATTATCGCTTCTTCCTGGAAGTGGCCGCCGATGCCGCCGATCCGCGGATGGTGAAGGCTCTGGGCGAGCTTGCGCCCCATACTGTTGATCTGCGGGTGTTCGGCTCCTACCGCTCGGGCAAGTAACTGGTCTGGAAGGCACTGACACCACGGACGCTAAATCGCGCATCTACGTTTATAGTGGGCGTTTGGCGACGAGGTACGCTCATTGCGTTCGTTTTCTGTTCTGGTATAGATTCGAAGTAAGGTGGATATGCGGTCGATTTCGAAGGGGATAGCGTGGCTGTGCCTGTTGCTGATGTTGTCATCGGCGATTGCGTTTGTTGCGCACCATCACTCGGAGACGAGTGAATCGGCGCGATGCACGGTCTGCGTGGCTGCCCATTCGGCCTCTCCGACGGGAGCGGCACGCGCGCCTCGCGTTACGTTTGTTGCAGTATCCACGTTTCGAGCTGAGCCGATCACTTCGGTCAAACGGCGGCTGACGGTTTTTGCTCTCTTCGTTCGACCACCCCCTCTGGAAGTCCAACTCTCCCTGGCCGTTCTTTAGCTTCATTCTGCAGCTTCATTCGTAACCCAATTAGCAACCCAGATCATCCGGGAGGAATCATGTTGGCTTCTTGCAGGAGGTCGCTTTATGCGACTCTGCTCGCATTTCTATATGTGACGTTTTGCCTGAGCGTTTACGCCGCCCAGTCAGCAAGCTCGACATCGATTACGGGAACGGTAGCTGACCAGTCTGGCGCCGTGGTTCCCAATGCCACGGTTGAAGTACAAAACCCGGTGAGCGGGCTTTCGCGCTCCACGGTGACGGACGGCGCGGGAAGGTTCACGTTTGCGAACATTCCTTTCAATCCGTATCACCTGACGGTGAGCGCACCGGGGTTTGGCAGCTATGTACATGACGTGGATGTGAGGTCAGCGGTACCGGTCAATCTGAACATCAGTTTGAAGGTGGAGAACTCGACCACATTGGTCACGGTGGAGGCTACGGCGGAAGATCTGCTGGAGAATACCTCGACGTTCCACACGGATGTGGACAAAGCGTTGATCGACAGGATTCCACTGGAGAGCGCGTCTTCGTCAGTGAGTTCGCTGGTTACGCTGGCGACGCCGGGAGTTGCGGCGGACTCGAACGGATTGTTCCACGGATTGGGCGATCACGCTGAGAACCAATTTTCGGTGGATGGCCAGGCGATCACGGACCAGCAGAGCAAGGTATTTTCCAACCAGATTCCGATGGAATCGATACAGTCCATGGAAGTGATTTCAGGCGCGCCACCAGCGGAGTTCGGCGGCAAGACGAGCCTGGTGATTGACGTTACAACACGCTCAGGACAGGGGATGACGACTCCGCATGGCAGCGTGACCACGGAATACGGGAGCTTTGGCACATCAAACCTGAGCTTTAACCTTGGATACGGCGGGAATAAGTGGGGCAATTTCATTGCTGCCAGCGGACTGAATACGGGCCGCTTCCTCGATCCTTCAGAATTTGCGGTGATGCACGACAAGGGAAACGAAGAAAACCTGTTTGACCGCGTGGACTTTCAACTCTCTGCGAAGGATTCGCTGCACACGAATCTGCAACTGACGAGATCGTGGTTCCAGACGCCGAATTCGTTTGATCAGCAGAGCGCCTTGGCGGATCAGCGCTCGCAGATCAAGACATTCAATATTTCTCCTGCGTGGACGCACCTGTTGAGCGATACGACTCTGTTTACGCTGGGGGCATTTGTGCGGCGGGATGGGTACAACTACTATGCGAGCGGCAATCCGCTTGCGGATTTTGCACCGGATTTGCAGTCAGAGACGGTGGGCCAGGATCGGACGTTGTTGAATACCGGGCTGCGCACCAATGTTTCATACGTGCATGGGGTTCATAACCTGAAAGCCGGCGCGACCTATGAGCAGACGTTTCTGGACGAGCACGACAGCATAGGAATCGTCGATCCTACGCTGCTTCCGGAGTTTATCGCAGGCGGCAATCCGGGGATTGCGACTTTGCTGGCTCCTTATGATTTGACTACCGGCGGAAGTGTGTACCACTTCAACGGCCACACTGACGTGAAAGAGCTGGGCCTGTACATTCAGGATGCGATTACAAAAGGAAATTGGAACTTCAACCTGGGACTGCGCGGGGACTTCTACAACGGGCTGGCTACTCACAAGGAAGCCGAACCCCGGCTTGGTATCGCGTACAACGTAAAGAAGACGAATACGGTTCTGCGGGTCTCGTATGCGCGAACGATGGAAAGTCCGTTTAACGAGAACCTGATCCTATCGAGCATTGGATGCGCGAATGCCGTCCTGAACCCGTTACTTGACTGCGGTTCGCACAGCCTGTCAACGTTGAATCCGGGCTGGCGCAATGAGTTTCACGCCGGATTTCAGCAGGCGCTGGGAAAATACATGGTGTTCTCCGGCGAGTACATCTGGAAGTACACGCATCACGGCTTTGACTTCAGCGTGCTGGGCAACACTCCGATCACGTTCCCGGTGGAATGGGACCGCTCGAAGATTCCTGGACTGGCAGGCCGCCTGAGCGTGCCCACGATTCATGGATTTTCTGCGCTGTTCGTGTTCTCCAGCGTATCGGCGCGCTTCTTTACGCCACAGGTGGGCGGCGCCGGGGAGAATCCTTCGGCTTCGTCGGGGGTCTTCCGCATCGACCACGACGAGAAGTTCAACCAGACGTCTCACATCCAGTATCAGCCCTGGAAGCGGGGGCCGTGGATGGGCTTTAACTGGCGCTATGACAGCGGACAGGTCGCAGGGTCAACCCCGTGCTACAACCCGTTGACGGGCACTTGCGAGCCGACTTCGACTACGCTGAATGGCCAACCTGCGATTTTGCTGGTTAACACCGTGGCCAACCCTGCCGGGGTACATGAAGCACTGAGCGCCGACCAGGAATTCCAGGCCGGATTCATGTGCGGCGGACTGCGGGCGACTCCGACTCAAGCGCTGCCCGGTGGCGTTTGCCTTGCGTCTCAGTTCAGTTCATCGCTGATCAAGGTGCCTGCTGCCGGAACGGAGAATGACGACCACAATCCGCAACGCATTCAAGCGCGCAACCTGTTCGACCTTTCGGTTGGACACGACAACCTGCTGCATGGAGACAAATACAAGTGGAGCGGACAGTTCACGGCTATCAACCTGGCCAACAATTACGCGCTGTACAACTTTCTTTCGACCTTCAGCGGGACGCATTACGTTACTCCGCGGAGTTTCACGGCGCAGCTAGGTTTCCACTTCTAGCAAAAGGACTGCACAAAGAGGGCTCCGCCGGAAGATGGGGCCCTGTTCACAGTCCTGTAATGTAATGGCTGTTTCTTGATGGAAAGCAGTAAACTGGTCTGTTATGCCCCCACGTTCGCTTGTCAGCCCGGAGTACTTCCTGAATCGCAGCCTGTCATGGCTGGCGTTTAACCGGCGCGTGCTGGAGGAGGCGGAGGACGAGAGCAATCCACTGCTGGAGCGGGTGAAATTCCTGGCGATCACGGCGAGCAACCTGGACGAGTTCTTCGAGATCCGGATTGCGGGGTTGTTGCAGCACCTGGAAGAAGGACAGGTGGACGCCGGTCCCGACGGCCTGACTCCGATGGACGAGCAGGAGATGGTGGCGGAGGCTACCCACAAGTTTGTACACGAGCAATACGAGTGCTGGAACCAGAAGCTGTTGCCAGCGCTGGCGGAGCACCGCATCCGGATACACTCGCTGGCCGATCTGAACGAGGAACAGCGCGAGGTGGTGGACGACTACTGCCGCAACGAACTGGACGCGCTGCTGACTCCGGTGACGGTGGATCCTGCGCATCCGTTTCCGAGAGTGATTCACAAGGCGCTGTGCCAGGCGCTGCTGCTGCGAAGGCGGAGACGCTCAGCGGCCAACGTGAGCTACATGGGCGTGGTCACGGTTCCTCGATCTCTGCCACGTTTGGTGCGGCTGCCGGATAGCGATGGCGACAGCTTCATCGCGCTGGCCGACCTAGTGGGACTGCATGCGGGACGCATGTATCGCGGCTATGAGATTTTGAGCGAAGGCGCATTCCGGATTACGCGTAACAGCAATCTTTACTTGCAGGAAGAAGAGTCGCGCAGCGTTCTGGAATCAGTGCGCACGGAGCTGCACAACCGTCGCAAGGGCGACGCGGTGCGACTGGAGATTGAATCCGACGCGAGCGCCGAGATTGTCTCAAGGCTGCAGACGGTATTTGAGTTGCAGGACTGGCAGGTGTATCGCACACCGGGACCGGTGAACCTCTCGCGGCTGATGCATTTGTACAGCGCGGCGAACCGTCCGGACCTGAAGTTCAAGGCTTTTCAGCCGCGCGAGTGGTCGCTGCCGAAGGGAACTCGCGACATTTGGGCGGCGCTGCGGCAGCGCGACGTGTTGCTGCATCATCCGTTTGACAGCTACAACAGCGTGGTTTCATTCATCGAGGCGGCGGCGCAGGATCCGGCGGTGCTCTCGATCAAGCAGACGCTCTACCGCACGAATGACAACTCACCGATTGTGGAAGCGCTGGTGCAGGCTGCCGCGACAAAGGAAGTTACGGTGGTGGTTGAGGTGAAGGCGCGCTTCGATGAGGCTTCAAACATCAAGTGGGCGCGCGAGCTGGAGGACGCGGGAGTGCAGGTCTTCCACGGACTGGTGGGACTGAAGACGCACTGCAAGCTGACGTTGATTGCGCGCAAGGATTCCGACGGAGTGATGCGGCGCTATTGCCATCTGGGTACGGGAAACTACAATCCAACGACGGCAGCGTTCTACACGGATCTGAGCCTGCTGACGGCGAACGACGAGATGACGATGGCAGTACACAACGTGTTCAACTTTCTGACGGCGTACTCCGAGCAGCCGAACTACAACCCGCTGATGGTGGCTCCGGTGGACCTGGCGGAGCGGGTGGCGAACCTGATTGCGCGCGAGGCCGACCACGCGCGGGCAGGCAAGCCGGCACGCATCATTGCCAAGATCAATTCGCTGCTGGATAAGAACGTAGTGCAGGAGCTGTATCGCGCGTCAGAGGCGGGAGTGCAGGTTGACCTGATCGTGCGCGGCATCTGCTCGCTGAATCCGGGGATGCGCGGCATCAGCGACCGCATACAAGTGCGCAGTATTGTGGGCCGTTTCCTGGAGCACAGCCGCATTTACTATTTTCAGAACGGCGGGGAAGATGAGATTTACCTGGGCAGCGCCGACTGGATGCCGCGCAATCTGCATGAGCGCGTAGAAGTGGTATTTCCGCTGCGCGACGCCATGCTGCGCGACCGGGTGAAGAACGAGATTCTGGCAGCATACCTTGCGGATAACGTGAAAGCGCGCATCTTACAACGTGGCGGCAGTTATGTTCGCGCGGCGGGGAAGAACAAAACCGCTCCGTTCAGCGCACAGGACTTTCTGATTGACGTTGCGGAAGGCAAGAGCGACGAATCGGCGATTCCGGTAGTTCCGGCGAGGCCGGTAAAACGCCGCCGGAAGGCGAAGCCACGAGCAATGGCACGCGGCAAGGTAACCTAGAGAGATGATCGTCTACTTTTTGCGCCATGCGAATGCCGGACAGAAACGTGTGAGCCCGGTGCAGGATGAGAAACGTTCGCTGGACAAGGAAGGCATTGAGCAGTGCCGTTATATTGGACGGCTGCTGACTTCGGTGGATACACACGTGGACATGATTCTCAGCAGTCCGCTGAAACGGGCGACGCAGACCGCGTCGATGGTGGGAAACGAAATCGACTACGAGCAGCGGATCGAACTGACTCCGGCCCTGCGCCCCACGGCGGCCTATGCGAGCTTCCGTGAACTGATCGGCCAGATCAGCGGTCTGGAAGCCGTGATGGTGGTGGGACACAATCCGAACATGAGCAAATTCTTGTCGCTGATGGTGTCCGGCGGGCTGAGCGAACGGGCCATCGAGATGAAAAAAGGCAGCGTGGCCCGAGTTGAGATGGGGCCGAAGCGCGCCGTGCTGAACTGGCTGGTTACACCACGGCTGGTGAAGAGCGTTTATACCTCAATGCAAGACAGTTCCCTGCCAAAAACCTCAAAGAAATAGGGCCGTTCTTTTTCCAAAGCCCAGAGTTCAAGTTCGGCACCGGTGGGACGGGTGACGAGTGTGAGGTACACGCTGCGAGGCTGGATTTTGGCTCGCAGGCTGAGGACCGCGCCGCGCCTTCCCTGCTCAACGGCGCGAGCGAGCCTGAGCAGGAGAACCATGCGCGGCAGCAGCAGACGATCAGTCGGGGTCAACCCGCGGATCGCCAGACTGGTAGGGATGATCTTCGACTTGCCGAGATAGCGCGCGATGGCGGCGATGAAGCGCCGCTGCGCCAGAGAGAAGCCTAGCAAATCCGAATGCGCAAGGATGTACAAAGCGTGGCGGCGGCGTCCGGCGCGGCTGATGAAGGAGCCGACTTCATGCAGCATGGCGGCGGCATGAAGCAGACTGGCATACTCGGGCGGCAGATGATGCATGGGTGAGAAAAGTTTGAAGAGGCGCTGCGCGTGCTCGGCGACGCGGGTGGCGTAGCGCATGTCCACGTTATAGTGCGCGGCGAGATTCAGGATCGAATTCTGACGCTCGTTCTCCAGTTGTGGACGCAGGCCAATGTCTTCAATGTCGGTAGCCATCTGGGCGAGAATTCCGTCTCGCAAGCCGAACGGCAGGTAACGGAAGCTGGTGAGTTCGAGTTCGGTGAAGAGTTCGGCGAAGACATGGGCTCCGGCAACGATGATTTCAGCGCGGCGCGGACCGATTCCGGTGAGTGCGCGGCGCTGTTCGACGTTGAGGCCGGAGAGTTTGTGGGTAAGGCGCAGGAGCGCGGCCCGCGGCACGGCGGAGACGCTGGATGTCTGGCTGATGCTAAAGAGTTCGCTGAGCGCTGCGGGGGTTCCGGAGGTGGCGACGGTGAGATTGATTTTGTGTTCGGTGAGCTTGCGGCGAAGGCGGCCGATCTCCTCGCCGATGTAGGTGCGCATCTGGTCGAGTTCGGTTTCGGTGGGAGGATCGTGCTTGAGAAACTCACGGGTGAGGCGGACGGCTCCGAGAGGCAGGCTATAGAGGCGCTCGATCTGACCTTTGTTGGAGACGATGAGTTCGCAGCTTCCGCCGCCAAGGTCAATGAGCAGCACGCGTCCGGCAGCGATGCGGGAGTTCGCCATGACGCCGAGGTGAATGAGGCGGCCTTCTTCCAGACCGCTGACAACCTCGACGCGCCATCCGGTTGCGGCCTGCACCCACTGCAAGAAGGCTCCGGCATTGTTGGCGTCACGCAGGGCGCTGGTGGCGACTACGCGAACCTGGGTGGCTCCGTGAGCCTGCGCCGCCTTGTGGAAGCGCCGCAGCACGCGCACGGTGTGCTCCATGGCGGAGGGATCGAGAACGCCGTTGCGGAAGACGCCTTCGCCAAGGCGCACCACCTCGCGATCTTCATGCAGCACCTGAAGGTGCTTGCGTACGACGCGTGCAATTTTCAGCCGTACCGAGTTTGCGCCGATGTCCACGGCTGCGAGGGTCGCCATGGGACTATTCTGCCACACGGAGGATGGATTGAGTGAGGTACGCTCGCCACGAGCATCGCGGTTTCGGCAACTGTGGCATGAGTTGCGGGTGAGGGCTGCAGGCGAGGACGACTGCAGAACTCCGGGAATGTACACTCTGGCACTTGCACCGACTTTCATGCAAATTTCACAACCGCTTTATGGTGGTGTAACTGGTGCGGCGCATGATGGCCATGTTATGTCAGACCAGGCGATGGACACGCTGATTCTCTCCGACGTGCATCTGGGCAGCGATGTAAGCCGGGCGCGCGAGGCGACGGAGCTGCTGACGGATACGAAGTTCCGCAGGCTGGTGCTGCTGGGCGATATCTTCAGCGACCTGAATTTTCGCCGCTTGACGAGCGACCACTGGAAGTTTCTTTCGCGCATCCGCAAGCTCTCAAACCCGAAGCGCAAGGTTGAAGTTGTTTGGGTGGAGGGCAATCACGACCAGGGCCTGTCACAGATGATGTCACACCTGGTGGGCGTACCGGTGTATCAGCGCTATGTGTGGGAGTATGAGGGCAAGCGGCACCTGGCAATCCACGGGCATCAGTTCGACCCCTTCTGCCGCCAGAACGAGGCGTTCGGCCGCTTCGGTGAGCGGCTTTTTTATACGCTGCAAAAACTGGACAGCAACAGCAAACGGCTCTCGCGATTTGTGGACCGGATCAACACGCGCTGGCTGCGCATGGAATCCAGAGTGGCCGAAGGTGCATTTCTCTACGCGCGCGCCGGACGCGTGGACCGGATCTTCTGCGGACACACGCACGCCGCCTCTCACCAGAGCCGCCACGGGGTGGACTATTACAACAGCGGAAGCTGGATTGACGCGAATCCAACGTATCTCATGATTGATGAAGAGGGCGTGGAGATTCGCAAGTACGAGGGAGCGAAGTACGATTACGAGACTTCAGTGAATGCGGCAGCGGAGACGGCGGACTTATTTGATCCTGCAGGTTTGCCTAGCTTGGGAAGCTATGAGAGCTTGCGCTGCTGAGAATCCCTCGAAAAGCTATTCTCCGGGAGCTTTCTCCCACTGCTCCAAGGTTTCGCGGCGGATTCCTTTATCGGCGATGATCTGGCGGTAGATTTCAGCGCTGGGACGGGCGGTGCGCTGCTGGGTGAGCTCGTCGAGAGCATAGAGACCGAAGCGCAGATGCCAGCCCTCACTCCATTCGAAGTTATCCACGAGGCTCCAGTGAAAATATCCGCGCACGTCATAGCCTAGCTGCCACATGCGGCGCAGCTCGCGCAGGGAGTTGACGAGGAGCCACGGGCGGATGCGGTCGGTGCGGTCAGGGACACCGTTTTCCATGACGTACATGGGGCGACCGAGCGGGGCGTAGGCTTCGACGGCGGCCGAGACCACCTTGGGATACGCCTCACCATAAGGAGCGGCGACGCCACGATCTCCCTGTGGCACATTGCGGGGAACGTGGAGTCCGCCGGGACCGAATTTCTCACCGAGCGGGGCGCGCACGTGCAGGCGGTTGTAAACGTTGAGTCCGACGAAATCGATTTTGCCGGCGCACTCGGGAACCGGGGCGGCCATCATGGCAAAGGGCAGCGGAAGCGGCGTGCCCTGGAGGTAACTGAGGGTGGCACGGTTGAAGAGCGTGTCATAGGCCGAGGCCAACTGGCGGTCGAGAATATTGTCACGCGCAGGTTCAAAGACGACATAGTTCACGGCGAGGCCGACGTTGGCTTCGGGCTGCTCGCGATGGAGAACATCGTAGGCGGCGGCGTGGGCGCGCATCATGCCGCTGAAGACGCTGAGCGTGGAGTTCAACTCGTTGAGGCGTCCGGGAGGAAATTCTCCGAAGAGATAGCCGAAGGCGGCGTAAACATTGGGTTCGTTGAAGGTGACCCAGTCGGTGACGAGGTCTCCGAAGGAGCGCACGGCGCGCTTGGCGTAGTGGCGGAAGAGTTCGGGCGCCTGGGCGTCAAGAAAGCCTCCACGGGCCTCAAACCAGCGGGGATGGGTGAAGTGATGCAGGGAGACGAAGACGCGCAAGCCGCGGCGGCGTGCTTCGCGTAGAATCTCGCGGTAGCGCACTACGGCGGAGTCGCTCCAATGGCCATAGGAGGGCTCCATGCGGCTCCACTCGATGGAGATGCGCAGAGCGTTGAGCCCGAGCTGGGAGCAGAGCTCGAGATCGCGCTCGGCATTTTGCCACCAGTCGCAGGCATCACCGCAGGCGTGGCCGGAGCGAATGTGTCCGGCACTCTCCCAGTCATGCCACTGGTTGAGCGTGTTGCCTCCTTCAAACTGGTGCGAGGAGGTGGAGACGCCCCAAAGAAAATTATCTGGAAATGAAGCCGGGATCGTAAGCATAAGCGTATTCAGCCGAGGGAAGATGCAAGACTAGCACAGAGCAGACGAAAACATAGCGCGTTTTGAATTGCGCGAAACGGAAGAGCAAGGTCAACAACCCCACTTCTGCTAAAAGCGGCAGAAATGGGGCACCAGATCAAAATCAACTGCCGGGGTCTCATGCGAAAACGGGCGCGGCTTCGCAAAGTTTTACAAAGTTGGAGAGGATCTGCATTCCGTTGCTGGTGAGCACGGACTCCGGATGGAACTGCACGCCTTCAATGGGGAAAGTGCGATGGCGCACGCCCATGATGATTCCGTCAGCGGTGGTGGCCGTAACCTCAAGCTCGGCGGGGCAGCTCTCGCGTTCAATGATCAGGGAGTGGTAACGCGCGACCTGAAGGTCATTGGGCACTCCGGCGAAGATGCCTCGTCCGTCATGCTGTACGCTGCTGGCTTTGCCGTGGATGGGTCGCGGTGCGCGCACGATGCGTCCGCCGAAGGCTTCGCCGATTGCCTGGTGGCCGAGGCAGACGCCGAGGATGGGAAGACGCGCGCCGAGTTGGCGAATGACCGCGAGCGAAACGCCCGCGCCTTTGGGCTCTCCGGGGCCGGGAGAGATTACGATGCCGCGATAGCTGCCGTTGGCGATCTGTTCGACCGTCACCTGATCATTGCGGCGCACCACTGGTTCGGCACCGAGTTCGCCGAGAAATTGCACAAGGTTGTAGGTGAACGAATCGTAATTGTCGATGACGAGCAGCATGATTATTCCTCCGCCTCAGCCAGGGCCACGGCACGTCGCACGGCACGCGATTTGTTGATGGTCTCTTCCCACTCGATGGCCGGAACGGAGTCGGCGACAATGCCGGCTCCGGCCTGCACGCTGAGTTCATCGCCCGCTAATTCCATGGTGCGGATGGTGATGCAGGAGTCGAGATTGTTGGCGTAGTCGGCATAGAGCACCGCGCCGGAATAGGCCTCACGTGGGCCGCGTTCAAGTTCGGCAATGCCCTGCATGGCGCGAATTTTCGGCGCGCCGGTGACAGTTCCGGCGGGGAAACAGGCTCCGAGGGCGTCAAAGCGGTCGAGTTCGGGAAGCAACTCGGCGTGCAGTTCGGTGACGAGATGCTGGACGTGCGAATACTTCTCCACGGTCATCAACTTATCCACCTTCACGGTGCCGTAGCGGGCGACGCGGCCAAGATCGTTGCGTCCGAGGTCTACCAGCATCATGTGCTCGGCGCGCTCTTTCTCATCGGCCAACAACTCATCGGCGAGACGCGCATCTTCTTCAGCGTTGATGCCGCGGGTGCGGGTTCCGGCGATGGGACGATAGGTGAGCTCGCGATCGCGGCAGCGCACCAGCATCTCAGGCGATGCGCCGATGAGCGCACGCTCTCCGCCGGTTTCGTCACGGCCGAAGTTCAGCAGAAACATGTATGGCGATGGATTGGTGGCACGCAGCGCGCGATAGAGCGCGACGGCATTGGCGCGGGTCTTGCGACGGAAGCGCTGCGACAAGACAATCTGGAAGCACTCGCCGGCGAAGATGAGTTCCTTGCCCTCGGCAACGGCGCGCTCGAACTCCGCGCGCTCGAAGTTCGACTCAAAGGCGGCCTCGCCCGCGCCCGCTATGGCCACGGCGTTCAACGGCAGCTCGACGGCAGCGCTCAACTTATGCACGACCTCGCGATTTTTCGCGGAGGCCGCGTCAAAACTTGCCTTGAGCGCAGACTCGCTTGCACCGGGTTCGACTTCCGCAAGAGTGCGAATTTGTATTTGCTGGCGGGCATGGTCGAAGGCCAGAACGGTGCGGAAGATGAGGAAGCAGGCGTCATCGCCAAAGCCCGTGACCGCCTGCATCGCGGGATCAAACCAGGCGGAAGCGGCGTAGCCGAGATAGCCCACGCAGCCACCGGCCATGGGTGCAATGTTTTCCGGCGCGGAGAGCTTGCGATGAGCAAATTCGCGGCGCAGCACGTCGACGGCGGTGCCGGGTTGCCGGCGCACACCATAGGCGTCCTCCACGGTGGTCACTCCATGACGGCTGCGCACCACCATGGTGGGTGAGGCTCCGAGAAAAGAGTAACGGGCAAGATGCTCGCCACCTTCGACGGACTCCAACAGAAACGAGCGCGATGCGCCTTTGGCGATGCGCAGGTAGGCGGAGAGCGGCGTGAGCAGGTCGGCTGAAACCGTTTCGGTGACGGCCACAAGGCCGCCTGAGGCAGCCAGTTTGCTGAAGGCTGCGAATTCTGCGGTGGAGGTCACTTTGCCTCCACGGCGCTGACGGGCTGATGCTTAGTATTTGGCTCGTACATAGTGCGATCCACGAGTGCGGCGATGCCGCGCAGGGTTTTCACCATGGCGGCGAACTGAACGGGATAGAGCGATTGCGCGCCGTCTGAAAGGGCGCGGTCGGGATCGCAATGGACTTCGACGATAAGACCGTCGGCCCCGGCTGCGACTCCGGCGCGGGCGAGTGGCACCACTTTGTCGCGTGCGCCAGCGGCGTGGCTGGGATCAACGATGATGGGCAAGTGCGTCAGTTTCTTGACGGAGGGAACAATGCTGACATCGAGCGTGTTGCGGGCATGATCGGCAAAGGTGCGGATGCCGCGCTCGCAAAGCACCACGTTGTAGTTGCCCTCACTCATGATGTATTCGGCGGCCATTAAGAGTTCGTCGAGGGTGGCGGCCATGCCGCGCTTGAGCAGCACCGGCTTGCTGGTGCGTCCGGCGAGTTTGAGCAGCGCGAAGTTCTGCATGTTGCGTGCGCCGATCTGAATGATGTCGGCGTAATGATCGACGAGCGCGAGCGACTCGTGATCGATGGCCTCGGTGACGACGAGCAATCCGAAGGCTTCGCGGGCTTCGGCCAGAAGTTCAAGACCTTTCTCTCCCATGCCCTGAAAGGCGTAAGGCGAGGTGCGCGGCTTGAATGCGCCTCCGCGAAGGAATCGCGCGCCGCTTGCGGCCACGGCTTCCGCGGCGCGGAAGAGTTGGTCGCGGCTCTCTACGCCACAGGGACCGGCCATGAGCGCGAGTTCTACTCCACCGATGGTCGCATCACTGCCTGCGAAGCGCACGATGGTGTCTTCGGCCTTCATGTCACGACTGACAAGTTTGTAAGGTTTGGAGACTGCAATGACTTCGGCGACGCCGGGCAACTGGCTCAGCGAGTCGGCTTCGACCGCGCCTTTGTTTCCGGTGATTCCGATGGCGCAGCGGGTTGCGCCAGGTAACGGATGCGGGCGATAGCCGAGTTCTTCCACGCGTTTACAGACCGCCTGGGTCTGCTCTTCCGTGGCATTTACATTCATCAATACGAGCATTGTATTACGCCTCCACCGCCTGTGCCGCAATCAACTCGCGCACAAAGCGTTCGACTTCCGCGGGAGCTTGCGCTCCGAATTCTTCAATCTTCCCGACAATCGCCGAACCCACGATGACCGCGTCCGCGCCCTGTGCCCACGCCTGCCGCGCCTGCTCCGGGTTGCTGATTCCGAAACCGACGGCGACCGGCAACTGGGTCACGCTGCGGATGCGGGTGAGGAGCGCGCCAGCATCTGTGCTCAACTGCTGGCGCGTGCCGGTCACTCCGGTAACGGAGATGGCATAGAGAAATCCCGTGGCGTGCTGCGCGATCTGCGCGATGCGTTGCGCGCTGGAGGTGGGAGCAACAAGCGAGACCAGGTCAAGCCCCCGGGTCTGCAGCGCACCGGAAAATCCTTGCGCGGACTCGGCAGGCAAATCCGTGACCAGCACCCCGGCAAGACCCGCATCTGCGGCGTCTTGCGCAAGACGTTCGAGGCCGCGGCGCAGCAAAGGATTGAGATAGCTGAAGAGCACGATTGGAATTCCGGTGGCTTTGACGGCGCGCCCGGCTACGGCGATTACGTCCTGCAGCTTTACATGGCGGGCCAGCGCTCGCTCACACGCCCGCTGAATCACCGGGCCGTCGGCCGCGGGATCGCTGAAGGGCACGCCCACTTCAATGGCCGTGGCTCCGCCGCGCGCCATGGCCACTAGCAGTTCGTAGGTGGTATCAAGGTCTGGGTCTCCGGCGGTGATGTAGGGGATTACACCTTTGCGTCCGGTTTCACGCAATGTTTTGAAAGCCTGCTGAAGCCGTGTGGTCATTGCGCGCCACCTTTCTTGAGCGTTGCCACGGTATCCACATCTTTGTCGCCGCGCCCCGATAGATTCACAATGATCAATCCATTCTTACCAAGTTCCCTGGCGAGTTTCACGGAGTAGTAGACGGCGTGTGAAGACTCGAGGGCGGGGATGATTCCTTCGCGTTGCGAGAGCAGGTCGAATGCCTCGAGGGCCTCAGCGTCATTGGCGGAGACGTATTCGGCGCGTCCCAACTCGCGCAGGTGCGCATGCTCGGGGCCGACGGAGGCGTAGTCCAATCCGGCGCTGACGGAATGAGTCGGCGCAATCTGGCCGTCATCATCCTGAAGCACGTAACTGTAGGTCCCTTGTAACACACCGGGAACACCGCCGTGGAAGCGGGCTGCGTGATCGCCAAGCGATTCGCCGCGCCCTCCGGCTTCTACGCCGATGAGCCGCACATTCTTGTCTGCGAGGAACGCGGTGAATGCGCCGATTGCGTTGGAGCCGCCACCGACGCAGGCGACCACCGCATCTGGAAGCCGGCCTTCACGGGCCAGGACCTGGGCGCGCGCCTCGTCTCCGATGACGCGCTGAAACTCGCGCACCATGGTGGGATACGGATGCGGGCCTAGAGCGGAGCCGAGCAGATAGTAAGTGTCGCGAACGTTGGTGACCCAATCACGGAGCGCCTCATTGATGGCATCTTTGAGGGTCTTTGAGCCGGCCTCCACGGATCGCACTTCGGCGCCCATGAGCTGCATGCGGAAGACGTTGAGCGCCTGCCGCTTCATGTCTTCTGCACCCATGTAAACGATGCACTGGAGACCGAAGCGTGCGCAGACAGTGGCGGTGGCGACGCCATGCTGTCCGGCTCCGGTTTCAGCGATGATGCGCCGCTTGCCCATTCGCCGCGCCAACAGCACCTGTCCCAACGCGTTATTGATTTTGTGCGAACCGGTGTGGCCGAGGTCTTCGCGCTTCAGAAGTATTCTTGCGCCACCGGCGTATTCCGTGAGCCGCTCGGCGTAATAGAGGGGCGTGGGTCTTCCGCTAAACTCCGCGAGCAAGCCGCTCAACTCACGCTGAAAATCCGGATCCTGGCGAGCTTTGGCGAATGCTTCGGTCAGTTCATCGAGGGGCGCAACAAGAGTCTCGGCGACGAAGCGTCCGCCGTAGCTGCCAAAGTAACCTTCGCCGGAGGCGGTTAAAAGACTCTCCAACACTGCGTGATCTTTCATTGCTCCTGCCTCTCCACGGCTCGCACGGCCGCGACGAAATCCCGCATTTTCTCCACGCTCTTGATTCCTTTGGTTGACTCGACACCACTGCAAACATCGACCACATCGGGCTGGACCGCAGCGATCGCCTCGGCGATGTTTCCTGTGTGCAGACCTCCGGCGAGAAACAATTTTGTCCGGGGAAGTACGCGGCGCACGCTGGTCCACTCGACGGTTGCCCAATCAAAGCTCTGGCCCGAGCCTCCATGGGTGGTGCAGGGAGTATCGAGCAGCAGACCGCGGCAAACGGCGAATTCAGAGGCCCGCGCGACGCTGAAATCCGCGTCCACCTTGAGGGCGCGAATCACATCGAATTCGGAGGCAAGAGTAAGACAGTCTTGCGGCGATTCGCCTCCATGCAACTGTACGGCATGAAGCGGCACGGCGCGGGCGATGCTCAACACGTCTTCTACATTCATATTTACGAATACACCGGCGAGTTTGATCCGACCTGCAACGGCTGCGGCTATTTGCTGGGCAAGTTCAAGACTGATGTGGCGCGGACTGCCTGCATAAAAATTCAGTCCGATCATGTGAGCGCCCAATTCTACGGCCGCGAGCGCGTCACTGACGCGAGTGATGCCGCAGATTTTAATTTCCACGGTACTCATCGCGGTTGCTCCAAGGCTTGCAGTTGGCGCAATGTGGTGAGCGGGTCTCCGGAGCGCATCAGCGCCTCACCGATGAGGAACGCCTTGTATCCGGCGGCGTGAAGGCGCTCGATATCTGCGCGGGTGCGCAGTCCGCTTTCAGCCACCAGAGTGGCATTGGATGGAGCCAGTTCGGCGAGGCGCAGTGAGGTTTCAAGATCGACCTTGAGAGTTTTCAGATTGCGATTGTTGACACCAATCAAGGTTGCGCCCAAGGCCGAAGCACGCTGGAACTCCTGCGCGGTGTGAACTTCAACCAAGGCGTCGAGATGAACGAGGTGCGCCGCGTCGAGCAGTTTCAATGCCTCGGCATCGGTCAGTCCGGCGACGATGATGAGCACGGCTTCGGCTCCGGCAAGCGCGGCTTCATACACCTGATGGCGGTCCACCATGAAATCTTTGCGCAACAGCGGCAGCGTAACGCCGGTGGCGACGCGGCGCAGATCGTCGAGCGATCCTTTGAAATGCTCCGGCTCGGTGAGCACCGAGATGCCGGCCGCTCCACCAGCCTGGTAGATGCGGGCAACGTCGAGCGGATCGGCGGTGGGCTGAATCTCTCCGGCGGAGGGCGAGTGGCGCTTGAACTCCGCAATGATGGCGGTTGGCGTGTCGAGCAACGCGGTGCGAAAGCGGGCGGTGCGCTCGCTGCGCATGGCCAGGGCCGCATCGCGAAGGTCTTCGCGCACTCGATCACCGAGCAGACTCACTTGGCGGCGCTTGGCGTGCATCACGCGTTGCAGAAATTCAGAGCTCACCGGGCTGCTCCTTCCGCTGATTGCGACATTTCGATCAAGGATTCCAACTTCTTGAGAGCGGCTCCGTCATCGATGGCGCGCTGCGCGCGTTCAGCGCACTCACGCAGACCGTCTCCGGTGCGCACATGCAGAGCAGCGGCGGCGTTCAACACAACGAGATCGCGCGCCACATCACGACGCTCACCGGCGAGCACGGCGCGAACGATAGCCGCGTTCTCTTCGACACTGCCGGTGCGGGCGTCATCGGTGGGCTGCTGGGCAATTCCGAAATCGGCGGGTGAAACGGTGAGCCACTGATTATGCTGACCCTCTTGCACTTCAAGCACACGGGTACCACCGGCGGTGGTGATCTCGTCAAGGCCGTCGCCGCCGCGCAGCACCCATCCGCGCTTTACTCCGATGAGGGAGAGGGCACCGGCGACATCGGTCATGCGCGCCTGGTCAGCCACGCCGAGCAGACGGTATTGCGCGCGGCACGGACTTACCATGGGCCCGACAAGATTGAACGTGGTGCGAATTCCAAGGGCGCGGCGAATGTGGGCGACCCGGGCGAGGGCGGGATGGTATTTCGGCGCGAAGAGGAAGCAGAGGTCCAGTTCGCGCAAACATCGGCCAGCGATTTCAACCTCGCAATCGATGCGAACGCCAAGTGCGGTAAGCACGTCAGCGCTGCCACTGTGGCTGGTTGAGGCACGCGCTCCGTGCTTGGCAATTGCGCAACCAGCACCGGCGATGACGAATGAAGCGGCACTGGAAACATTGAAGGTTTTCACCTTGCTCGCGCCGGTGCCTGCGGTGTCCAGCACATTCGATGGGATCCCGATGGGCAGCACACGCTCGTAGAGGGAGTCGGCAAATCCGGCGAGCTCTTCAGGATTTTCTCCCTTGGCGACCATCAGGGCAAGTGCCGCGGCAATCTGTGCATCGGGGGTATCCGGGGACAACATGCCGTTGACGAGTTGCGCGGCCTGGATGCGGGTGAGATCGCGGGCGGCCAACAAATGACGAAGCAGCTCTGGGAGAGTGGCCGGGGAAGTTGTGGAGACTGCTTTCATTTGAATCGTCCTGAAATACGCGCAAAGTCAAACGCGTTGCGGCAAAGATGTTTTGGTTCTATTGCGGGCAAACGAGAAACGCGCCTGGACTAGAGGCACACGACGGTGTAGGGCCACCAATGACGGGAGGAGCAATCAGCGCAGGATGGAATTACAATGCTCACGAAAAAAGATTACGACGGATGGGGCGGGAAGGTCAAACGAAAAAGCCGAACATCAGCGCAGAGACCAGAGATAGGTGGTGATGTCGCGGGCCTCGGTGTTGCCGATTTCCAGCTCAGGCATCTTCGTATTCGGAAGAATGGAATGCGGAGCTTGAATCCAGCGCATGACGTTTTCCGGCGTGTTCGGCAGGTTGCCCGAGATGTAGGGCTCGCTGGCAAGGCTGGCGAGCGAGGGGGCGGCTTTGCCCGCGGCTCCCACGACGCCCGGAATCCGATGACAGCCCCCACAGCCATAACGCTGTATGAGGAACGCGCCGCGCTCAGGATCGCCGCCGACACGAGTCCTGGCGTCTTCAAGCGCGCGATCGTGAGCGCTCTTGCAGCTTGAGGCAAACGCGAAAAGGAGGAGCAGGGCGAGCCAGTTCAACGCCACGCGCATGTCACTGCATTCCCTTGGCGGCGCGGATCACGGCACGCAGGCTGGGATGGCTGGCACCCTTGGCCGCGACGAGGAAAAGGCGCCAGCGCGAGCCTTCCAACTCTCCAGCGGGAACGAGGCCGTGCGATTTCTTCAACTCCTCACGCTGCGTGCTGGATGCGAAGATTGCCGCACGGGCGGCGGTGGCGTGGGACTCTGGACGCGGCATCTCCGCGATTGTGCGCACGGTCAGTTTGCGGGCTGCGAGCCAGCTCTCGACCTCACGGCGGAGAGCGCCCGGCGGAGGCATGATTACCGGAGCGCCGGCCAGCCGGAGCGGAAAATCAACGCGCATTTTGCGGGCCAACGAGGCCGGAGCAAACACTTCAATCGAGCTCTGCAGCAGCATACGATTGTGAAGGGTTTCGCTGGGGCCTGTGAGCTGAATATCGGTGAATGCGAACGACAGCCTGGCGGAGGCCACCTGAGCGGCGAGAGTGTCCGGCGCAGCTTCGGAGATGGTCATCAGGTAACGTGGTTCGAGGGCAAAGAGTGAGTTCAGCAGAGGTGCTATCAGCGGTGGCGGAAGCGACGAGCTTACGCCTACAGACAACTTTGGCGCGGCGTCAGGATGGCCGTGAAGCTCAAAAAGCATTTCGCTGCCCAATCCGAAGATGCTCTCAGCGTAGCGAAGCACGGTCTCTCCAGCGGGCGTTATCTTCAGGCCGCGCCCACTGCGCTGCAGCAGTTTGCGGGCAAGATTCGTTTCCAGTGCGTGGATCTGCGCGCTTACCGTGGGCTGCTTCAATCCGAGGCGCAGGCTGGCGCGCGCGACGGAACCCTCACGCGCAACCGTGTAGAAGTACAGCAGATGATGGTAGTTCAGGCGTTCCATGGACAGGATGAATGTACATCATCCGGGGGTGGGTGTGGTTGGGGACGGCATTTCCATAGATGAGGAAAGAGTTGCTGGAGGCGCGGGGCGGAATCGAACCGCCGATGGAGGTTTTGCAGACCTCTGCCTTACCGCTTGGCGACCGCGCCTCAAGTACTCTTGGTGGAAACCTCTAGATGTTATCGTGAGTGCGTCTTTGGTGCAAACGCGGGCGCAAACTCAGCCAGAAAGCTGCCACGCCACTGTTCCCTTCCGCCCGCTGTGCCGGCCTAGATTCCAGCGCCAAAATCGGCGAAGTTACTTTTGTCGAACTCGCTGCGGTAATCGCGTCTCAACTGGTCTTCATTGGCGAGGCCTTCCACGGTGCTATCCTCGCAGCCCACTACAGCTTCCAGGTGCGAGAGCCTGTCCAAACGAGAGCGCAAATCACTGACATCCTTGGCCAAAGCGATGAGGGCGTCACTCAAGGGATCCTTGATATCGCGGGGATCGGTGATGAGAACCCTCTTGCCGTCGCGATAGACAATGTGCGCCGGGACGCCAACCACGGTTGAGTTCGGCGGCACGTCACGCAGTACGACGGAGCCGGCACCGACGCGCGAGTTGTCTCCGACTACGATGTCTCCGAGGACGCTGGAAGTGTTGCCGACAACCACGCCATTGCCCAGCGTAGGGTGCCGTTTCCTTTTTTCCAGGCTGGTGCCGCCCAAGGTTACGCCGTGGTAGAGGGTCACGTCATCGCCGACGATGGCGGTTTCGCCGATGACCACTCCCATGCCGTGATCGATAAACAATCTGCGCCCGATCTGCGCACCGGGATGGATTTCGATTCCCGTCCAGAAGCGCGCCACCTGTGAAAAATAGCGGGACAAGAGCTTGAAATCGCGCCGCCAAAGCCAGTGATTCAGGTGGTGTATCCAGACCGCATGCAGGCCCGGATAGAGCAGCACAGCCAGTTTGCTGGAGGCCGCCGGATCGCGATCCAGCACGGATTGAATGTCTTCTCGAATTGTCTGCAGCACGTTCCTGCCTCGCGGTTAATTCTCGCCCGTTCTGCCAACGCTGCACCAGATGCGCCGGAGAGAGTCTCAACAGGTCTGACCCACTATGTAACTACGCCTTGCATCCCAATGTCTAGCGATGCATGCCCGAAGCTGCATCCTAAGAATTGGAACCACCGCATATTGTCCATGAGAGCCGGGCTGCTGGGTACCGTGCGAGAAATCTGTTTTCGGAGCAATTCATCCAAACCTCAAAGTCCGCAGGTAAACTATTCCACAGACCACTGATCGCTCGAGGTATATCTCTGCGCCAACGCAAACTGTCCATGCACGTTCGACGGATCACCATTGCCGCGCTGCTTTTCGCGGCACTTTGCGCGTGCGTGGCCCAGGCCAAACCGGAGACTCCTGGCGCGGCACTTCTGGCATTCGTCTCTCAGTCCATAGACTGGTACCGTCACGTGCAGCTTCCCGGCCAACTCTCCACTGACCCGGGAGATTCGATCTACTCCACCTACAATCAGAACTCCAGCCTGCAGACGGTGTCTCTGATCTTTGAGGCAGCACGCGAAGAAGCCGTGCAAATTCAGCTTGAACATCCGCAGGATTCCGATCCTGCGGCCGACAATGCGGGGGCCACGCGCAACCTTACACAGTTCCTCGCCAGCGCAGCGGAAAAGGTGAAGCAGGCCACCTCCGACTTGGACGCCCTGCAACAGAAGGCTTCCAGCGGTACAGAAAAGCAGCGCCGGACCATCGCCGACCAGATTGCAGAGCAACAGAGTGAGCTCGCCCTGGCGCAGGCGCGGCTGGAAGCCGTGCAGAACATGAGTTCGTTCGCTTCTGCCGGAACCTCCGGCGGATTGCTGGGCAAGATCAATGAGCTTGAACGCACGATCCCGGAGATCCGCACCGTAGTACGAAACGTGCGTCCGATGCACACGGAAGGAAACCACGGCGAAGGCTCCAACAACGCGGGCGCGGCCCAGACGGACTCGGAAAACAATCCGGCTTCCAGCGGCAGTGGGGCGACGCGGTCTCCGAATTCAGCTACGAGCTCGACATCGACGAAAGCGGCCGCGACTAACCCGGCGATGCCCTTCGGCCCTATGATGGTGAGCTCGCCTGCAGCTCCGGCGGCACCGGCCAAGCAAAACAATGGCGGAATTCTTGGTCTGGCGGGGGAGCTGTTTTCGCTGAACAGCAAACTCTCTGCCCAGAAGGACGCCATCAAGGCCACGACGCAACTTCACAACTCGCTGGAACACATCCGCGACCCGCTCACCCGGCAATTGCAAGCGGTGAATCAGCGCGGCGACCTGCTCTCAGCCCAGCCCCAGACGAACGATCCGGCAGTGCTGGCCGACCGCAAGAAACAGATTGAGGCGTTGACCGCCGACTTCAAGCATCTCTCGGGCATCCTGCTGCCGCTGGCGAAGGCGAGCCTGCTGCTCGATTCCACCTCCAACAATCTGGCGGAGTGGCACAACGAATCCGAACGCACGTATCGCTCAACAGGGCGTGGACTGCTGCTGCGCCTTGGAGTGCTGGTGATGGCGCTCATCTTCGTCGGAATCGCTTCTGATTTCTGGCGTCGCGCCATCTTCCGCTATATTCGCGAGCAGCGCCGACGCAACCAGTTTCTGCTGCTGCGCCGCATCCTGGTCACCGCGGTCATCGCGCTGATTCTGATTTTCGCGCTCTCCACAGAGATCGGCTCGCTTGCCACCTTTGCCGGATTCCTCACGGCGGGCATAGCCGTGGCACTGCAGAATGTGATTCTCAGCGTTGCCGCATACTTCTTTTTGATCGGACGCTATGGAATTCGCGTGGGAGACCGAATTCAGATTGGGGATGTCACGGGAGACGTTGTCGATATCGGACTGGTGCGGTTGCACCTGGTGGAGTTGGATACTTCGAGCGGCGAGGCCCGTCCGACTGGCAGGATTGTCGTGTTTTCGAACTCCGTGGTCTTCCAGCCGTCGTCGAATTTCTTCAAGCAGCTACCGGGCTCCAACTTTGCGTGGCGACGTATCTCGCTGACGCTTTCCGCCGACGTGGACTACGTTCTGGCGGAGCAGAGTATCTCAACGGCAGTAGCCGGGGTTTACGAGACTTACAAGCCCGAACTCGATCAGCAACACCGCGTGCTTGAAAGCTCGCTGGCCATCCACATTGCCAGCACCGAGCCGCAGACCCGGTTGCGGCTGATGGAGACCGGCCTGGAAATCGTCATTCTGTATCCGGTGGTACTGACCCAGGCGGCGGAGATCGATGATCGCATGACCCACGCCCTGCTTGACGCCATTGAGGGTGAGCCCCGGTTGCGATTGGTGGGAGGCGGATTGACGAACATAAAACCTGTGGATGCGACTCCCAAACCGGCCGGACCCATCAAGCCGGCACAGGTCAACAATTGAATCGATTGATCTAATTATTGAATCCCATGGGTCATGTGCCAACTGCGCTTTGCGGGCGGCACTCATACCAACAGAAGTGAGTCCCTACCCGTGAGTGTCCGATAGATGAGCGATTCGCCCGTAGTTTCAGCGCAGGCGCCGATTCCGGCGTCAAATCCGTGGCTGGTGGCCATCTCGGTAATGCTGGCCACGTTCATGGAGGTGCTGGACACCTCGATAGCCTCGGTGGCGCTACCCTACATCGCCGGATCGGTTTCAGCCACGAACGACGAAGCGACCTGGGTTCTGACCAGCTATCTGGTCGCCAATGCGATCATTCTTCCCGCCAGTTCGTGGTTCTCGCAACGGTTTGGCCGCAAGCGCTTCCTGCTGACGTGTATTGTGATCTTCACGGTCTCTTCGTTTGCCTGCGGAGCTGCCGACAGCCTTGTCGTAATCCTGATCGCGCGCGCCGTGCAGGGAGCCGGAGGTGGTGCATTGCAGCCGCTCTCGCAGGCAATTCTGCTGGAGAGCTTTCCTCCGCACCAACGCGGGCAGGCCATGGCACTTTTCGGACTCGGCGTGGTGGTTGCGCCGGTGCTGGGTCCGACGGTGGGCGGCTGGCTGACCGAGACTTACTCCTGGCGGTGGGCGTTCTACATCAACATTCCAATTGGCATTCTGGCGATTTTCATGATCATGCGCTACGTGCATGATCCCGACTACATCCGCGACGCCAAACCGGGACGCTTCGATGGCATTGGCTTCGGCCTGCTGGCCATCTGGCTGGGAGCGTTGCAGATTGTGCTGGACAAAGGGCAGGAGGATGACTGGTTCGGCGCAACCTGGATTCGCTGGGCGGTGGCGATTCTGGTCATCTGCTTCGTCAGCTTCATCGCCTGGGAACTCAGCCACCATGATCCGCTGGTGAAACTACGCGTATTTTTAAACCGCAACTTCACCCTCGGCTGCGTGCTCATTGGGCTATTCGGCGGCGTCATTTATGGACTGATCACTTTGCTGCCGCTGTTTTACCAGGAACTGCTTGGCTACAACGCCCTGAATGCCGGTATGGCCGTGAGCCCGCGTGGCCTGGGCGCGCTGGTAGCCATGCCGCTAATCGGACTGATTGGCAGCCGCATTGATAATCGCTACCTGCTAGGATTCGGCTTTTCTCTGTTCGGCTTCTGCGGCCTGTGGTTCGCCCGCATCAATCTGGATCTGTCGCAGTGGAGCATGCTCTGGCCGGTCATTCTCAGCGGCTTCGGAGCCGGGATGGTGTTTGTTCCCCTTGCCACTACCAGCATGGCCAACATGCCCAACGATCAAATTGGCAATGCTGCCGGCCTGTTCAATCTGCTGCGTAACATTGGAGGTTCGATTGGAATTTCAATTGTGAACACGGTAGTGGCACGGCATGAACAACTGCACCGGGTTGAGATGTCTCGCCACATCAATCACGCGAATACGAACTTTGAGCAACTGCTGAACGGAGCCACGGCATTAACCGGGCGTGTGGGAGGGTCGTCTTTGCAGGCCTATGGAATCGTCAACGGAGTACTTTCGCAACAGGCTCGCCTGCTCGCCTACGTCGACGACTTCCAGTACTTGGCCGCGATCTGCTTTCTGTGCGTGCCCATCGTGTTTCTGTTACGCAGGAGCACCGCAAAAAAAGGCGCGGTAAGCGCGGCACACTAAGGAAAAGGCGGTTCAAGATTTCCGGGCAGACGGTGAGATATTTACCTTCCGGCAGTGGTGCTTTGGCCTAACTTGTGCGTCTTATCCTCTTCGCTTAGGGACGAGGCTGAAACTGGCCGGAAGTTGGGCGGAATTTCGAGGAGGCTCGGCAGTATTTCTCGCGCAGCGACGCGAAGACGTTCGATAGCTTCGCTTTCCAGTTGAGACTGCTGGCGAGGTTGAAGATATGTGCATTGAAATAGAATTTGCAGAGCTGTACACACTTCGTGGCTCATGCGTTCACCCGCCAACCTGCGAGTTTCCGTGCGGCTCACTTCGCGGATATGAAAATGCGCGAATATGGTAGTTATCAAACCCGTGATCAGGGCAACGGCAAGACCATGGAACCACCACGGCCAGATTCCTCCGTGGAACTTGATCAGTGCCAAGCCCGCACCAAGAACAACGAATGCCGCTGCCGTTCCAACAGCCAGCGCCACGATCTTCTGCGATCGGGGACTCAATTCGCATATCCGCTGCCCGTAGGTGCGCAAATTCGCTCTTCTCACGTAAGGTTCACTACCCCAAGGTTTTTCTAAAGCGGGTAATTGAGATTACACTTCTCGCGGCAACAAAACAACATAATCCGTCTCGACATTTCCCTGGAAATTGAGCTGTCGCGAATCGCGTTTGCGCCTGATCAGGCGCTCTATTACTCGTGATGGAACAGTGGATGGGTCACAACTTCCGCGAGAATCAACAGCAGCGCGGCGACGGATGTCACGATCTGAATCCAGCGCTGGCGGCGCTGTTTTGGAGTGAACGGCTGCAGACGCCATTGCGCGGAAGGGTTCTGGCGGATTCTGTTTTCATTCCACAACAGCAGCAGATTCAGCGCGGCAATCACGCCCGATATCCAAAGAATGGGCACGCGCAAGGCCTCGCGGTGGAAGCCATGAGCGGGCCCAGCGGCGGTGGCGGCGATCAGCGAAGTCATGCCCAGAACAACGCGCACTCCGCTCAAGGCTACGGCGGCGACGCAGAGCGACTCGAGGGCGGCAAGGAAGAGTGACGACCAGCCAAGAACCGTGCTGGAAATGTTTGAGTGGCTCACATTCGCCAGTTTCTTGCGCTCCGCGTCTACGTGCCCGTCTGCGCTCATTGAGCCTCCTGTGGCTATTGCTGCTCCTGTTCCATGGCATCCGCAAGCCGGATTACCGTGGCTTCGTCGAAGAGCTTGCCGAGGATTTGAATTCCAAGAGGCAGCCCTTCGCGATTCTTGCCGCACGGAATCGAGATGCCCGGCACTCCGACCAAGTTTGCCGTCACCGTGTAGATGTCACTCAGATACATCTCCATTGGATCGCCGGTTTTTTCGCCCAGCCTGAAGGCGGGTGTTGGCGTAACCGGAGTGACGACGGCATCGACACTTGTGAATGCGTTCTGAAAGTCGCGAGTGAGAAGGGTTCGAACCTGCTGCGCCTTCAGGTAATACGCATCGTAGTATCCCGCGCTTAATGCGTAGGTTCCCAGTAGGATGCGGCGCTTGACCTCTGCGCCAAAGCCCTCGTCGCGGCTTTTGCGATACATATCCGCAAGGGTTTTGGTCTGAGGCGAACGCGTGGTGTAGCGCACGCCATCGAAGCGCGCGAGGTTGGCCGATGCCTCGGCGGTGGCCACGATGTAGTACACCGGAATCGCGTACTCGGTGTGCGGCAGCGAGACATTGACAATCTCACAGCCGGCTTTGCGGAGACCGTCGATGCGGCGTTCGATTGCTTCGCGAATCTCCGGGTCAAGCCCTTCAGCGAAATATTCCTTCGGAATTCCGATGCGCAGACCCTTGATGTCTCGCCCGCACTCGGCAGAGTACTTGATGGCCGGTACGTCGGCGGAGGTGGAATCCATGGGATCGCGTCCGGCAATTACCTCCAGCAGCGTCGCCGAATCCTTGACTGTGCGCGTCAGCGGCCCCACGTGATCGAGCGAACTGGCGAAGGCGATCAGGCCGTAGCGCGAGACGCGTCCATAGGTGGGCAACAGCCCTACGACTCCGCAAAAGGCCGCGGGCTGGCGGATGGAGCCACCGGTATCTGAACCCAGGGTGGCCACGGCAAAACCGGCGGCCACCGCGGCAGCCGAGCCGCCTGAAGAGCCTCCGGGGACGCGGGTGATATCGCGCGGATTGCGCACGGGGTGGAAGGCCGAGTTTTCATTCGACGAGCCCATGGCGAACTCATCGCAATTCAGTTTTCCGAGGCACACGGCGCCTGCGGTCTCCAGCCGTTCCACTGCCGTGGCATCGTAGGGGGCGATGAACTTCTCAAGAAATCGTGAGCCGGCGGTGGTGCGCTCGCCACGCGTCATCAGCACATCTTTGATGCCGACCGGAACGCCGGCCAACGGCGGCAGCGGATCGCCTTTTTCCGCCAGACGATCAATGCGCTCGGCCTGCTTCAGGGCACGCTCTTTTGTCAGCGTAAGAAACGAACCGATGGTGCCATCGCGCTCTGCAATCTGCGCGTAGTGCGCTTCGGTCAGTGCCTGGGCGGACACCTCCCGACTCTGCACCAGCGAGCGCGCGGCATCGATGGTCAGTGCGCCGATATTCAATGCATCGATATTCATCGATCTTTCTCCAGTGTTCGCTTAGCGCTCAATGACCTTGGGAACCTTGAAGCAGATTCCATCCGTGTCCGGTGCATTGGAAAGAGCAATCTCGCGGCTCAGTCCAGGCTTTACCAGATCGGCGCGCTGCGCGTAGGCGAACCTATTGCTGCCCTCGCCTGCCGAGGCAAAGGCCGAAACTACTTCGGCGAGCGGTTCCACGTTGCGGGTGTCCAGTTGGTTCAGCTTGTCCATGTGGCCGAGAATGGAGTTCAAATCGGCGACCATGCGCGCGCTCTCGTCTGGCGTGAGTTCGAGATTGGCGAGGTCGGCGACGTAGGCTACGTCTTTTTCGGTGACCTTCATGCGTTTCCTTCTTCTTGCGAGCGCACGGCGGGTGCAGCGTTCGGGCGTGCGAGTTCGAATTTAATGTGCTCAATGCGAATGAACTGATTGAGGCGCGCCACAAACTGCGGAGCCATTGCGTAGAGTTGAGCGCGCCAGTTGGCGTCTGGAACCTCGACCACCAGCGTCGTTGTTTCGCAAGCGAGCACCCGTGTTTTCTCGGCGACTGCACGGCCGGCAGCGAACTCCCACGCGGCTTCGGGCAGTTGGCCGGACGGAAGGTTCTTCAGCGCCCGTGCCAGGATGTGTTGCAATGTGTCGGAAGCCCGCTCCATCGGTCGATTATAACGGAGAGCGGGAATGGCAGGAATTTCTGCGCTTCTTGCTACGTTCGCGCGAAGTTGCTCTCGGCAAAACTCATGGCCTCATCGCGGCTGGCAAAGGAGCCTTCCAGTTGCGCGTCCTCCACTGCCGCCAAGATTTCAGCAAAGCGCGGGCCGGGTGCGAAGCCTGCGGCAATCAGGTCATGTCCGTTAATCAGCGGCACAGGGCGCACCGCGCCAGCGGGAATCGCAAGCAAGCGCTGCCGCGTGTAATCGTAAAGATCGAGTTTGCCGTGGCTGGCGAGGCAATCCAGGCGGTGAAGCGCAAGGTGCTCGTCAAACTCCGGCAGGCGCACAAAGCGCTTGAATGTGGAGTCTTTCATTTTCTGCACGTCGGCAAAGCGCATGTGATTTTCCACCAGCGCAAGAATCTGCTCGCGCTCGCGATTACTGAAGCGCAGACGGATCAGCATATCTTCGGCAATGCGCACACCGATCTCCACGTGGCCGTCGAAGCGGATGCGGTCAGGAGCGCGGCGGAAAGTCGCGGGCTTGCCCACATCGTGCAACAGCGCGCCCCAGGCCAGGGTCAGAGGACATCCCGCGGGCAATCCCTCCAGCAGCAGCAGCGTGTGTACAAACACGTCTCCTTCGGGATGATATTGCGGAGGCTGTTCCACGCCTTTCATGCGAGAGATCTCCGGCAACACCTCGCGCAGCAGGCCGGTTTCGTCCAGCAATTCAAAGGCGCGGCGCGCGTGGCCTTCGGTGAGCATCTTGTTGAGTTCGTCGCGAATTCGCTCGCAGGAAACCTGGTGAATCTGCGCCGCCAACCGGCGGATAGCGTCAGAGGTTTTCGCCTCGATCACGTATCCGAAGCGCGCCGCAAAGCGCACTGCGCGCAGCATCCGCAGCTTGTCTTCCGCAAAGCGCTTTTCAGGATCGCCGATGGTGCGCACGATCCCGCTTTTGAGATCGGCAAGTCCTCCCACGTAGTCAAACAGTTCGCCGTGCGGAGTGTTCGGAGTGGAAGAAAGCGGATCGAGCAGCAGCCCGTTGATGGTGAAGTCTCGCCGCTCTACGTCATGTTGCGCCGAAGTGGTATAGCGCACCGAGTCTGGATGTCTTCCATCGAGATAAGCTCCGTCAGAGCGAAAGGTCGCGACCTCGATGTGTCCGTGCGCCTGCGGATCGCCCAAGACCTTTGCCGGAATCAGTACCACCCCGAACTGCGCACCCACGGCATAAGCTTCCGGGAAGATGCTCATCACCACGCGCGGCGTGGCCGAGGTGGCAACGTCGTAATCGGCGGGTTCGCGGGCCAGCAGAAGGTCACGCACGCATCCTCCGGCCCACAGGGCCTGGTAGCCGCGAACGCGAAGAACCCGAATTGCCTCCAAGGCGGCATGGCGGTGCATGAGGACATTGTAGATCGAAGGCGGTATTCTATAGTTGTGGACAAAAGTGCTCTGATTCTGGGAATTGAGAGTTCGTGCGACGAAACCGCGGCGGCCATTGTGCGCGGTGGAGAAGAGCTGATCTCCAGCGTGGTGGCCTCGCAGATCGCGACACATTCTCCTTATGGAGGCGTTGTGCCGGAGCTGGCGAGCCGCGAGCATCTCCGCAACCTTGTGCCGGTGACCCGCGCCGCGCTGACGAAGGCTGGATTGACGTACGCCGATATCGACGCCATTGCCGTGACGAACGGCCCCGGACTGGCCGGTGCGCTGCTGACCGGCGTCAGCTTTGCCAAGTCGCTTGCATGGGCGCTGGAAAAGCCGCTCATCGCGGTCAATCACATTGAAGGGCATATTCACGCCGTACTGCTGGAGCAACGCCAGAAAGGCAACGGAGTCCTCGATTTTCCGGTGTTGGCGCTGGTGGTAAGCGGCGGGCACACGCATCTGTTCCTAGCCGAGCAGCATGGAGAATCATGGCATTACGAAAATATGGGACACACCCGCGATGATGCCGCCGGAGAAGCCTTCGACAAGACCGCCAAACTGCTAGGTCTGGGCTACCCCGGCGGCCCGATTATCGACCGCATCTCGAAGTTCGGCGATCCGCGGTCGGTGAAATTTACCTTCGCGCAGTTCAAGCACGCGGCGCGCAATGAATCCAAGCGCGCCGGACGCATCGAAGAAGACCGCAAGCGTTTCGACTTCAGCTACAGCGGAATCAAGACGGCAGTGTTGCGCTATGTTGAGACGCACGAGATGTTCGCTGCAATCGAAGCCCGGCGTCACGCGCTGCTGCAGATCGCCTCTCCATCCGACGAGGATTTCAAGCGGCTGTGCGACCGGAAAACTCTTGACCTGGTTGCAAGCTTTCAGGCTGCGGTGGTTGGCGATCTCACCAGCCGCACCATGTCTGCCTGCGAAGAATACAACGTGCAAACCCTGCTGGTGACCGGAGGAGTGGCCGCCAACAGCGCCCTGCGAGCCAGCTTTGAGCAGCGCGGCCCGCGGAGTGGAGTGCGAGTTCACTTCCCTTCGCGCATGATGTCCACGGACAATGCCGCGATGATCGCCGCCGCCGCATACTCGAAGTGGATTTCAAGGGACTTTGCCGGACTGGGAATTTCAGCCGAGGCAAACCTGCAACTGCGCTGAGTGAGTGTTCACAATTTGGGAAATGCCAAGGCGGCCTTCGCAGGCCGCCTTGATAGTAGGGGTAGTAATAATGAACAGGTCTTCTCCTCCTACGAGGTTGTTAGTGGGAGTAACCTGAGCTGGCACGAGCACTTTATATCGCCGCCTGATCTCGGAGTCCCCGTTCTTGTCCCCGTTCTTTATATCGCTCTTCCAACGCCGACGAAGACAATCGCGCCTGTTCCAGCAGCCTTGGCTTTGGCCGCATCACGCGCAAACACGGACTCCTCGAAGGGCACGACTTGCGGCCCGTCTTTCTGCTTCTGAGGAGTGAGCGGCTGTGCTGTTGTGACAGTCCCACATCCAGGGCAGAACTTCTGGTCACTAGTGAGCGACGTACCACACTTGTCACAGAACATAGATGCTCCAGCTATGTAAGGATAATTGGAATAGAACCGGCTTACTTGGCTCCGGCTCGGTCCCACGAGTTTGGCATATTCTTACTCTCTTTCGACAAAATAGACCATTTTGTCGATACTCTGGCCCCCTGCACTGTTTTGCGGGTTTCCGGGGCATCGCACAGGGGGAACTCTCGACAAAATGATAAACGGGCGCAAAAGCGGAAACACGGGCGGGGGGAAAGCGACCGGGAGCGCATCGCTTTGCCATCCGCCCCGGAACAGTGGCGAGCCGTCTGGGCGGGAGGTCGAGCGGCCGACCGGATAAGTAATGGGAAGTCGGCCAGGGTCCTCCGAAACCGCCTCGTCGCCCGTGATGATCTCTCCTAGGCGCTTGATGGTTCGTTCCGAGCTTCTCATGCCGTTTGCTCTTTTCTTCTTACTGCGCAGCGCGCGCCATCTTGAGATCGTCATGCTCGAACGCTGACGCCATGCGCTCAATCTCGGTTTTGCGTAGACCGTGCAGAGCGGCTTCGTCGCGCCACTTCGAGACTACATTGCCGACCTGTTTTGCGATTTCGCGGGCTTTGCCGGCGTCCAGCTCGAAATATCCTGCCACGTCCATAGCCAGCGGGAGGGAGGCCGTGTTGTCGTCCTCGTTGATAGCCGTGGCGAGGATGCGCGGCTTGATGTCGGTCGGCACGGGATTCAGATCGTAGGCCGGCGAGAGACGCCAGCCCTCCTGTCCCGCGTAGAGAAAACCGTGGTTGCGCAGATGGTCGTCGGTGTTCGAGATCAGGATATTGAACACCATCCGCCGCCACAGTGCCGCCATGTCGGCTTTCGGCGCGGACCCGTGCTGGCGCAACGCGTCGACAATTTCCAGATAGCTTCGACTTTCGTTGTCTTTTGATCCCAGCATGCTCATGGCGGAGAGGAAGGGAATGCGCCG
>Ga0302320_10002421_pt1 | contig 43835 bp, 34 predicted proteins | sample Bog_T0_3_FD_202130 | JGI IMG/M metagenome (GOLD analysis project Ga0302320, IMG submission 202130) | Peat permafrost microbial communities from Stordalen Mire near Abisko, Sweden - Bog_T0_3 | ecosystem: Environmental > Terrestrial > Soil > Wetlands > Peat | place: Sweden: Abisko, Stordalen Mire...
ACGGTGTTCACGGCCTGGCTGCTCGGCCGGCCTTTCATGTACGACCCACGCCGTGTGGTGTGGTTTCTGGCCTCAGGCATCACGTTTGCCACCATTCCGTCGATCATCATCTTCTGGACGCACTCGTTGGCGCTGACGCAGGCGATGTTCTGGCTCTTCATCCCATTCATCTACTTCTACATCGGGCCGGGCTTCGGACTGTTGAACAACCTGTCGCCGCCGCGCATGCGGGGCCAGTTCTGCGCTATTTCGCTGCTGCTCGCCAACGTTGGCAACCTGATCATCGCCCCGCAGCTAGTAGGCGGGCTGAGCGATCGCCTGGCGCCCGGGCACATCGCCAACGCCGAGTCGCTGCGCCTGGCGCTGCTGTGCCTGGCGCCGACCGGCTTCTGGTCGGCGTTTCACCTGTTCTGGTCCACGCGCCGCCTGCGGCAGGAACAGGAACGGGCCATTGGCATCGCCTGAAGAATGACCATAAGGAGATCGCGTGCGACCCCGATCTGTCCGCCTGGCGCTGCTGGGCTTAGCTCTGGCGCTGACCGCCTGCCATGGACACGCGGACGGCAAGAAACTGCGCTTGATCACGTGGGCCGACTACGCGCCGGCCGATGTGGTGGCGCAGTTCGAGCGCGAAACGGGCATCAAGGTGGCGGTGACGCTGTCCAACAACGAGGAGATCATCTCCAAGCTTCACGCCACCGATGGCGCGGGCTTCGACCTGGCACAGCCGTCGGTCGACCGTCTCACGGGGGTGCAGCGCGATTTTGGCCTGTACAAGCCGATCGACGAGAGCAAGGTCAAGCTGGAGCAGTTTCGTCCCGAGATCCTGGAGATTGCGCGCAAGAACGCCACGCTCGATGGGCATCTGTACGCACTGCCCTACCTATGGGGCACGGACGGGGTCGTCGCCAACAGCAAATTCGCCCGCAACGTCTCCGACTACACCGATGTCTGCCGCCCGGATCTGAAGGGCCGTACCTCGTTCCGCCTGCGCCGGCCAATCCTCATGGGCTTCGCCTTTGCGATGGGCAAGGATCCGTTCGCGCTCTACGACGACCCCAAGGCCTATGCCGCCCTCATGGAACAGGTTGGCGACAAGCTGGCCGCCTGCAAGAGCAACCTGCGCTTCTTCTTCGACAACAAGGATCAGCTGCTCAACGGTATGCGCGCCGGAGAACTCGTGGTCGCCGACATGTGGGACACGGGCGGCTGGACGCTCAATCGCGAGAATCCGGACATCGACTATGTCGTGCCCAAGTCTGGCGCACTCGGTTGGCTCGACACCTTTGCACTTCCCGCGCGCGGCCGCAACGATGCCGCGGCCTATGCCTGGATCAATTTCACCATGCGGCCCGAGATCGCGGCGCGCATTACGCGCAACGTCGGCAACTGGACTGCTGCGCGCGGCACCGAGGACCTGGTCGATCCGCGAATGCGCGCACAATTCTATGCCAGCTTTCCGGGCGGTGCCTTTGCGAGCATCCACTGGTACCCCGCCATTCCGTCTGGCCTGGAAGAGATCGAAGGCCGTATCCTCGACCGCGTCAAGGCCGCGCAGTAATGCGCACACCCCAACCTCCGATGAGCACCCTGCCATGAGCACCCCGGATCTTGCCGTCGAGCAGCTCGTCAAACAGTTTGCCGACTATCGCGCCGTCGACGAGTTGAGCTTCAAGGTCGAGCGCGGCAGCTTCTTTTCGATACTGGGTCCTTCCGGCTGCGGCAAGACCACGCTGCTGCGCATGATCGCCGGATTCATCGTGCCCGACGGCGGCACGATCCATATCGGCGCACGCAACATGCACGGCGTGGCGCCCAACCGCCGTCCGGTCAACATGGTTTTCCAGCAGCTGGCGCTGTTTCCGATGATGTCGGTCGGAGACAACGTGGCGTTCGGCCTCGCGCGCCGCGGCGTCGGCAGCGCCGAGCGCCGCAAACGCGCGCTGGGCATGCTCGAACGCGTGGGTCTGGGCGGCGCGGCCAACAAGCGCGTCGATGAGCTCTCCGGCGGCCAGCGTCAGCGCGTGGCCATCGCCCGCAGCATGGTGCTGGAGCCGACGCTGCTGCTGCTCGATGAACCGCTCGGCGCGCTCGATCTGAAACTGCGCGAACACATGAAGATCGAGCTCAAGCAGCTCCAGGCCTCCTTTGGTACCACCTTCGTCTACATCACGCACGATCAGTCCGAGGCGCTGGTGCTGTCCGATCATGTGGGCGTCATGAATCGCGGCCGCTTCGAGCAGCTCGGCACGCCGCAGGAGCTGTACTACCAGCCGGCGACGGCATTCGTCGCAGCCTTCGTGGGGGCCAACAATCGCATCGCCGGACGATTCACGAGTCGCGACGGGGAGATCGCCGAGATCACCTCACCACAGGGCTGGGTGGTACGCGCGCGTCACAGCGGCGGCTGTAACATCGGCGACGAGGCGGCGGCCTTCGTGCGTCCCGAAGTGGCCAGCCTCGAACGCGCGGCCGATCGGCTCCCGGCTGATTACCTGAACTTCGGCGGCACCGTGCAGAGCCTGCTGTTCGATGGCGCCAACTCCGCCGTGCTGCTCAACGAGAACCGCAGCGGCTTCGAATTTCGCGTGGCGCTGCCCCAGACCGGGCGCTTCGCCGATCTCAAGGTAGGCGAGAAGATTTACTTCGGCTTCGATCCGCAGCGCGCGATCTGCTTTGCGGGCACCGGGAGGCCGGTTAATGTCTGACGATCCGATGGCGCTGCCGGTCTGGCGACGGCGCCTGGTGCTGACATGGTTGCTGGCGCCGGCGCTGCTGTGGCTGCTGCTGTTGATGGTGATGCCCCACGTCGATCTGGCGGTATTGTCCCTGCGGCAACGCGTGGCGCCGCACGTCTATAAACCCAGCCTCCTGCAGTTCAAGACTTTTTTCACCGAGCCGCTGTATTGGCACGTGTTCGTCCGCACCGCGTTCATGTCGGCGCTGGCCACGGCACTGACGCTGCTGATCGCGTTTCCGGCGGCATGGATCATCACCAAGGTTGCGCGCGGCCGCTCGGGCTCGCTGCTGTTCGTGGTGTGCCTGATCCCATTCTGGGTCAGCGAAACCGTGCGCGCACTCGGCTGGCTGATCCTGCTGCGCGAAACCGGCGTGCTGCCGGCGCTGCTGGTGAAACTTGGCATCACCGACATGCCCGTGGAGCTGCTGTACCACGACGCCACCATTCTGGTGGGCCTGGTGTACACCTCGCTGCTGTTCATGGTCGTGCCGCTGGTCAACAGCCTTGAAAGCCTCGACAACGCGCTGATCGAGGCAGCCTATAACCTCGGCGCCGGCGGAGCATCGATCCTGCGCCACATCGTAATTCCCCACGCGGCGCCCGGCATCACCGCCGGTTGCATCATCGTCTTCATGCTGACCCTCGGTAACTACCTGACCCCGACACTGCTGGGCGGCAAGAACTCGCAATGGTTCACCGAACTGATCTATACGCAGTTCATCGTGCGCTTCAATTGGGAACAGGGCGCCGCGTTCGGCTTCCTGCTGCTGGGTCTCTCAACCGCCATGGTGGCCGTGGGACTGCGACTGAGCGGGCAACGCTTCGTCGATGTCATGCGTCGCACCTGATAGCCCCATGATTTCAACCCTTCCCCGTCCGGTCTGGCTGCGCACCGCGACTGCGTTATACGTAGGGGCCTTCCTGGTGTTCCTGTTCCTGCCGTTGACCACGGTTGCCGTGTTCGCCTTCAACAACGCGCCGTATCCGGCGCCGCCCTGGCGTGGATTTACGCTCGATTGGTTCCTGGGCAATGCCGCCAGCGGTCGCGTCGGGCTGTTCCACGACACGGAACTGCTCGGCAGCATTGTCACCAGCCTGATCGTGGCGTGCTGGGTGACGCTGATGTCGGTGATCATCGGCACCGCCAATTCATTTCTGATGGAACGTTGGGAGTTCCCGGGAAAGCAGGCGCTGTCAGTGCTGATGCTGGTCCCGCTGGTGATCCCGGGCGTCATTCTTGGCATCTCGATCCTGGCGCTCTCCAGCCGCATCGCCGAACTCGCCGATTCGCTGTTCGGCTGGGACCTCGACTTCCTGCGGCCCGGCCTGCCCCTGGTCGTGGCCGGACAGTTTTCCTACATCGCCACCATTACGACACTCATGATCAGCGCGCGCCTGAAACGTTTCGATCGCACGCTCGAGGAGGCGGCGCTGAATCTCGGGGCCTCGCACGCGGCCGTGCTGCGCACGATTACCTTTCCGTACCTTCGTCCGGCGCTGATCGGCTCGGCCGCGATCTCGTTTCTGATGTCGTTCGAGAATTTCAATACCACGCTCATTCTCGTCGGCAACGATGCGCCGCTGACTGTCACGATGTATGGCCGCATGCGCGAGGGTGCCAGCCCCGTTCTCAACGCAGTGAGTCTGTTCCTGATGCTGGCATCGGCAGCGCTGGCGCTGTCGCTGCTGCGCGGGAGTAAGCGCGCGTCTTGAAGCTCGTCGACGTCAGGACCTTCGTGGTCGGCAATCCCCCGCCGCACTACGGCGGTCGTTACTTCGTATTCGTCAAGCTCACCAACGATGCGCGCGTCGAGGGCATCGGCGAGGCCTATTGCGTTCCCTTCGAGCCGCACCTGGTGGCCCGGCTGATCGAGGACACCTTCGAACGCTACCTTGAGGGCGAAGACCCGCACGACATCGAGCGGATTTGGCGGCGCGTCTACTCGGCGGGCTTCACGCAGCATCCGGACCTCACCCTCATGGGGGTCCTCAGTGCGCTCGAGATGGCCTGCTGGGACATCATCGGCAAAGAGGCCGACGTGCCGGTTCACAAGCTGCTCGGCGGCCGCGTGCATGAGCGGCTGCGAAGCTATACCTACATCTATGCACGCCCCGGCGACCGCACCGATGTCTATCGCGACCCGGTGCTGGCCGCGGAGCGCGCGCACGAATATCTCGCCCAGGGTTTTACGGCGCTGAAGTTCGATCCGGCTGGTCCCTACAGTGCCTTTGATGGACGGCAGTTGAGTCTCGAGGATCTGGATCGCTGCGAGCGCTTCTGCCAATTGCTGCGCGAGGCCGTGGGGTCGCGCGCCGACCTGCTTTTCGGCACCCACGGACAGATGACCGCGGCCGGCGCGATCCGGCTCGCGCGACGCCTGGAGCCCTACGAGCCGCTTTGGTTCGAGGAACCGGTGCCCCCCGATGCACACGAGGAGATGGCGAAGGTCGCGCGCGCGACCTCGATTCCCATTGCGACCGGGGAGCGGCTGACGACCAAGTACGATTTTGCCCGCCTGCTGCGCGCGGACGCCGCGGCAATCCTGCAGATGAACTTGGGTCGCGTCGGCGGCCTGCTCGAAGCCAAGAAAATTGCCGCGATGGCGGAGGTGCAGCATGTGCAGATCGCGCCGCACCTGTACTGCGGGCCGGTGGTCGGCGCCGCCAACATCCAGCTGGCCACCTGCAGCCCGAACTTTCTGATCCTCGAGGGCATCGAGCGCTGGGGAGGCTTCCACGCGGATATCCTTAAAACGCCGATCCGATGGGAAGACGGCTACGTGATTCCGCCCGCGGGCCCCGGACTCGGGGTGGAACTTAACGAGGCGGTCATCGCGCAGCATCCCTACACCGACAAGGCGCTGCACCTCGAGATGGCGGATCGGCCGATCTGCTAAGGCCGTGGAGTCGTTCGACCACATCATCGTCGGCGCCGGCACAGCCGGCTGCGTGATCGCAAGCCGGCTGATCGCCGCTGGTTCGCGGCGCATACTGCTGCTGGAAGCGGGCGGCTCGGACCGTCGCTTCTGGGTGAGGCTCCCCATCGGCTATGGCCGCACGTTCACCGACCCGCGCGTCAATTGGATGTTTGAGGGCGAACCGGATGCCGGCCTCGCCGGCCGCCGTGGCTACGTGCCGCGCGGCAAGATATTGGGCGGATCGGGTTCCATCAACGCCATGGTCTATGTGCGAGGAATGCCGCACGACTATGATGACTGGCGCAACCTGGGTAATCCCGGCTGGGGCTTCGACGATGTGCGCCCTTATTTCGAACTCGCCGAGCAACGCATCCAGCGGACGGACATCTCGCCCTTTGCGCACCTGCTGACCCGCGCGTGGCTCGAGAGCTGTCAGCGCCTCGGACTGCCATCGAGCCCGGATTTTAACGGCCCTGCACCAGCGGGCGTCGGCATCTATCGCTTCACGACGCGCAATGGCGTGCGCGAGTCGACTGCCACGCGCTATCTGCGCCCCGTGCAAAAGGCTTCCAATCTGACGCTGCGCCTGCGGTCGAGGGTGCTGCGCATACTGATCGAAAATCGCCGCGCGGTCGGCGTGAGCTACACCCACGGCGGCCGCACGCTCGACGCGCGCGCCAACAAGTCGGTCGTGCTCTGCGCGGGCTCCATCAACACACCGCAACTGCTGCAGCTATCCGGCGTCGGGCCCGCGGCATTGCTCGAGCAGCACGGCATTCCGGTGCTGGCCGACCATCCGGCCGTGGGCAGCCATCTGCAGGATCATCTGGCCGTCTCGTATTTCTTCCAATCCACTGTGCCGACGCTCAACAATGAGCTCTATCCGTGGCACGGCAAGCTTCGCGCCATCGCACGCTACCTGGTCAGTCGCAGCGGTCCGCTGTCCATGAGCGTCAATCAGGCCGGCGGATTTGTCCGCAGCGACGCGTCACAGCCGCGCGCCAATCTGCAGCTCTACTTCAACCCGATGACCTTCACTTCCTCTCCGGGTCCGCACCGGCGGCTGCTGAGCCCCGATCCGTTCCCGGGCTTCAGCCTGTCCTGCCAGGGCTGCCGACCGACCAGTCGCGGGCACCTGAAGATCCGTTCGGCGAATCCGCTCGACGCGCCGCTGATCTACGCCAATTCGCTATCGACCGAGCACGATATCGGCGAGGTCATCGCCGGCACCCGACTGCTGCGCGAGATCGCCGCCACGCGGCCGCTGAGCGATTACGCGGCCTGCGAAATTCGCCCGGGTATCGGGACGCAATCGGATGCCGAGCGGCTCGATGATTTCAGGCAGCGCGCCGGGTCGATATTTCATCCGGTCGGCACCTGCCGCATGGGCCCGGATCCAGGGGAAGCGGTGGTCGACGCGCGCCTGCGCGTGCACGGCATCGCAGGCCTGCGCATCACCGATGCTTCGGTGTTTCCGACCGTGACTTCAGGCAACACCAACGCGCCGACCATCATGGTGGCGGAAAAGGGGGCGGCAATGATGATCGAAGACCCGGGGGCGTGAGACGTGAGAGGATGGACAGCATGAACACCAGCGCCCTCGAAGCCCCCGACCAGCAGCGCCTCTCCCACGCGCTGCGCCCGCGCCACGTCACGATGATCACCATCGGCGGCATCATCGGCGCGGGCCTGTTCGTGGGCAGCAGTGTCGCCATCTCGGCCGTCGGTCCGGCGGTCATCGTCAGCTACGCCATCACGGGACTGATGTTCCTGCTCGTCATGCGCAGTCTCGGGGAGATGGCAGTCGAGATGCCGACCGTTCGCTCCTTTACCGAGTTCGCGCGCGCGGGGCTTGGTGACTGGGCCGGCTTCGCGGTGGGCTGGCTGTACTGGTATTTCTGGATCGTCGTGATTCCCGTCGAAGCCATCGCCGGTGCCACGCTGCTGCAGCGCTGGGTGCCCCTGCCCAACTGGGGGCTCGGCTGCATACTCATGTCAGCCATGGCGGGCGTGAATCTGATGTCCGCGCGTTCCTTTGGCGAATTCGAGTTCTGGTTCGCCTCGATCAAGGTCGTTGCCATCATCTTCTTCATCGCCATCTGCGGCGCATTTGCATTCGGCATCACTTCACCCACGGGGGCCACCTTCGGCAATCTGACCAGCCATGGCGGCTTCGCGCCCTTTGGCCTGGTGGCCATCCTTGCCGGCTCCGTGACGGTGTTCTTCTCGATGATGGGTGCCGAGATCGTCACGATAGCCGCCGCCGAATCCACCGAGCCGGCGAAAGCCGTGGCACGAATGGTATCCACGGTGGTGTGGCGGATCCTGGCCTTCTATCTGGGCTCAATCGCTTTGATCGTCAGCGTCGTGCCCTGGGATTCGATCAGGCCCGGCGAATCCCCGTTTGCGCACGCGCTCGACCACATGAAGATTCCCTACGCGGGCTCGATCATGTCGGCGATCGTGTTGACCGCGGTGCTCTCCTGCCTTAACTCCTCTTTCTATGTGGCCTCGCGGGTGCTGTTCGTATTGGCGGAGCGCGGCGATGCGCCGCGCTGGCTGGTGGTCACAAACCGCCGCCACGTGCCGGCGCGCTCGGTACTGCTGGCGGCCGCGGCCGGCTTCGCCGGCGTGATCGCGGCCATCCTGTCGCCCGAGATCGTATTCGGCTGGCTCGTCAAAGCCTCCGGCGCACTGATCGTCTTTATCTATCTGACCATTGTGCTGTCGCAGATCCGACTGCGCCGGGCGCGCGAACGTAGCGGCGCACCGGCGCCGCTGCTGCCCATGTGGTTCTTTCCCTGGCTGAGCTATGTCGCCGTGGCGGCCATGGTCGGCATGCTGATCGCGATGGGAACGATACCGAGTCTACGCAGCCAGCTCTGGGCCAGCATCATCAGCGTGGCCGTGGCACTGGCGGCGTATGCCGCCAAGCGGCGGCGCGCGTAACCGGATCGCGCGGGATCGCTTGGCCGGGCAGGTCCGGGTCCTCGTCATCGGCGGTGGTGCCGTCGGGTGCAGCTGTCTCTATCACCTGGCAGCGATGGGCTGGAGCGATGCGATCCTGCTGGAACGCGACGATCTGACCGCAGGATCCACCTGGCACGCGGCCGGTAACTGCCCCACCTTCGCCACCAATCCGTCGCTGCTTAAACTGCAGCAATATTCCGCCGCGCTCTATCGGCGAATTGGCGATGACACCGGCTACCCGATCAACTATCACCTCACCGGCTCGGTGCGGCTGGCCCACACAGCGGAACGCATGGACGAGTACCGCTACGTTGCCGCTATCGCACAAGCCTGCGGACTCGAGTACCGGATCCTCAATCCGCAGGAATTGCGCCAGCGATATCCGCTCGTGGAGCTCGACGATCTTGAGGGGGCTCTTTGGGATCCGTGCGACGGCGACATCGATCCGGCGCAATTGACGCAGGCATTCGCCGCCGGTGCCCGCCGATTGGGCGCACGCATACAGCGCTTCACTCGCGTCACCGGAATCGAACGGTGTGCTGCAGGCGGCTGGCAAGTGACCACCACCAAGGGCGAGTACACCGCGGAGGTCGTGGTCAATGCGGCGGGTTACCGCGCGGGTGAAGTCATGGCACTGCTCGGCCAGGATCTGCCGATCGTGATCATGTCGCACCAGTACCTGGTTACCGACGACATTCCGGAACTAAAGGCCCGCGGGGAGCGGCTGCCGCTGCTGCGCGATCCCGATGTGTCCTACTACCTGCGCCAGGAGGGCAGCGGCCTGATTCTCGGTCCCTACGAGCAGCGTGCAACGCCGGCGTGGCTCGAGGGCATTCCCGAAGACTTCTCCTTCAGGCTGTGGGACGACGATCTGGATCGGGTCGAGTCCTATATCGAGGCCGCGTATCGGCGCGTACCGGTGCTGGCCAGCGCCGGCGTCAAGCGCGTCGTCAACGGACCGATCCCCTACTCGCCTGACGGTCTGCCCTACTTAGGGCCCGCCCACGGGCTGCCCAACTTTTATCATTGCAACACCTTCAGCTTCGGCATCGCGCAGGCCGGCGGAGCGGGTAAGTCACTCGCTGAATGGGTCATACAGGGCGCGCCCGAGTGGGATCTGTGGTGCGTGGATCCTCGTCGCTTTACGCACTATGCCACCAGCGGCTATGCGCTCGCGAAGGCCACCGAGACCTACCAACACGAGTACGCACCGGCCTTCCCACTGGAAGAACGTGCCGCTGGCAGGCCATTGCGGCGCTCGCCGCTCCACTCGCGGCTGGCCGGCTGCGGAGCGCACTTTGGGGTTCGGGGAGGGTGGGAACGAGCGCTCTGGTACGACCCATCGCAGCCCGACGCACATGCCAACGCGCATGCTGGCGCGTCCGACAGCCTGAGCTTCCGCCGCCAGCGCGGCTGGAACAGGCTCGTCGGCGAGGAAGTCCGGGCCGTGCGCAGCGGCGTTGGCATCATGGATCTTCCAGGATTCACGCGATTGCTGATCGAGGGGCCCGGAGCTGCGGCATTTCTCGATCAGCTGCTGTGTTCGCGGCTGCCGCCGTTGAATCGGGTCGCACTCGCCTACGCGCTCAACGCCCAAGGCCGCATCGTCAGCGAATTCACTCTCACACGCATCGCACCCGGGAGCTTCTACGCCATGTCGGCGGCAGCGGCCGAGTGGCACGATGAGGATGTGTTGTCGCAATTCCTTCCGACCGACGGCTCGGTTCGAATTCAGCGACTGACGGAATCCGCTGATGCGCTGGTGCTCGCAGGTCCGCGCTCACGCGCGCTCTTAAGTCAGATCACGACGGCGGATCTGTCGAATGATGCCTTCCCGTGGCTCTCGGCCCGCTCGATCGACATTGGCGGCGCGCGGGTGCTGGCGCTGCGGGTCAGCAATGCGGGCGAGCTCGGTTGGGAGCTGCATGCGGGCAATGAGGATATGCCACGCCTCTACGAGGCTGCGATGGAGGCCGGATCCGCGCACGGCCTTCGCCGCTTTGGTCTCTACGCGCTCGATAGCCTGCGAATCGACAAATGCTATCGGGGCTGGAAATCCGACTTCGACTCGACCATATCGCCGTGGGAGGCATCGCTCGACCGCTTCGTCGACATGGATAAGCCGCAGTTCATCGGGCGCGATGCACTCGTGGCCCAGCGGGTGCGTGGCATCGCACGTCGCCTCGTGCCGCTGGTGCTGCAGGATCCGGGCAGCGCCGATGCACTGACCGGCAGCCCGATCTACCGGGCCAGTGAGCCGACCAATGAGGCGATCGGCTTCGTCACCTCGGGCACCTGGAGCTACACGCTTGAATGCAGTGTCGCGCTGGGCTACGTGCGAGCCGGGGAAGATGCGCCCGGCACGACCCTCTACATTGATATTCTCGGCGAGCGTTGCGCGGCGACAGTCGGACGCGAACCACTGTTCGATCCGGAAAATCGTCGCCCACGCGCGTAGCGGCGGCGACCGTCGGCCTAGTTCGGCTTCGGGAAGCGCGCCATGCTCTCCAGATCGTTGAGTTCCTGGTCGTTGCGGATGTACAGACGACTGGCATCGCGCACCGGCTGGAAATCCCATGACCGGAAGCGGCCCTGACGCAGGGCCGCGTAGACGAAATGGCGACGCTGCTGGCTGGCCAGCACCTCGCCGTGGATCGCGTCAAGATTCCACCGCCGCGCGATCTCGGCACGGAACTCGGCCGCCAGCGCCGAACCCTCGGGGCGTGCAGCCAGATTGCGCAGTTCGAGGGGATCCGCGGCCAGGTCGTAGAGCTGATCCGGATCGACCGGCGAGTGCACGAATTTGTGCGCGCCGCGGCGGATCATGACGATGGGCGCGATCGCGCCTTCGGCAAGATACTCACCCACCACTTCACCGGACCGCCGCCCACCTTCCAGATCCTCGAGCAGGCTGCGGCCATCCAGAGGTGCCGCGTAGTCCGGCGGCGCGCCATCGCCCGCGATCTCGGCCAGCGTCGGCAGCAGATCCAGCAGCGAGGCGGAAGCCGCGACGCGGCGCGGTGCGAATCGCCCGGGCGCGTGCACGATCAGCGGAATGCGGCAGGCGGATTCGTAGAAATTCATTTTGTACCAGAGGCCGCGCTCGCCCAGCATATCGCCGTGATCGGCGATCAGCATGATGACCGTGTTCGAATCCAGTGCCGCCTGCCGCAATGTCGCCACGAGCATCCCGACCTGGTCGTCCACATAGGATACCGCGCCGTAATAGGCACGCCGCGCAGCGCGAATCTGCGCCGGATTGGGTTTGGCAAGATCAAGCCCGATGACGTGCCGCAATCGTGTCGCGTGCGGATCCTCGGCGCCGGCGAGATCGGACACCTTCGGAGGCGTGATCTCCTCATCGCGATAGCGGTCCCAATAGAGCTGCGGCACGACGTACGGATCGTGCGGATGCGTCATGGACACCACCAGACAAAAGGGACGGCGGTCGGGGCTGCGCGCCAGGTCGAACAGCTTCTGCCGCGCGGCGGTAACCACCTCATCGTCGAAATCGATCTGGTTGGTGCGAACACAGGAGCCCGCCTGCAGCACCGAGTCCATGCTGTGATACCAGCCGGGACGCTCCTCAAAGCGCGTCCAGTCAGGCGTCCAGCCGAAATCCGATGGATAGATATCGGTGGTCAGCCGCTCCTCGAAGCCGTGCAGCTGATCGGGTCCGCAGAAATGCATCTTGCCGGATAGGACGGTCTGGTAGCCGGCAGCGCGCAGGTAGTGCGCAAAGGTCGGCACCTGCGCCGGGAACTCAGAGGCGTTGTCATAGCCGCCGATCTTCGACGGCAATTGGCCGGCCAGCATGGAAAAACGCGACGGTGCGCACAGCGGGCTGTTGCAGTAAAAGGAGTCGAACACCACGCCGCCATCCGCGAGCGCATCGATGGCCGGCGTGCGCGCCGTAGTGCCGCCGTAGGCCTTTAACGCCTGCGCGGTCAATTGATCGGCCATCAGGATCAGAAAGTTCGGGCGCGTTGCCATGCGATTCAGCTTCGGGTTCAGCCTGGGATCAGGGTCTTGGCAAGCAGTGTCTCATCGAGCGCATAGCCCATGCCCGGGGAATCGCTCAAAGTGATCACGCCATCGGGCCCCACACCCAGCGGCTCGACCATCATGTAGTCGCGCCGCCTGAGATCCCACTCCGGTGGATCAAATGGGTATTCGAGAAACGGCGAGTCAGCAAGGCCTGCCGCGAGGTGCGCATTGGCGGTCACGCCCATGCCGTTGGTCCAGGTATGCGGCGTGAATACGATGCCGTGTTCCTGCGCCATGATCACGGCGCGGCGCGCGCCGGTAATGCCGCCGACCAGCGCGACATCGGGCTGCAGCACGTCCAGGCAGCCGCGCGTGACCAGCTCGCGCAGTTCGTGCAGCGAGCGCGTCATCTCCCCGCCTGCAATGCGCACATCGGTGGCCTCGCGCAGCGCGCGCATGCCGTCATAATCGGCACGGTGCAGCGGCTCTTCCATCCAGTAGACATCGAGCTGCTCGAGCTCGCGCGCCACGGTCAGTGCATCCTTGAGCGTCCACGGTGCCTCGGTATCCCAGGGCATCCGCCAGCCCTGGTTGCAGTCGACCATCAATTCCAGCCGATGCCCGACCCGCGCGCGCACCGCCTCGAGCGCGCGGATGTCGTCGCGCCAGTCGCCGCGACGGAATCGGATCTTCAGCGCCTGGAAGCCGCGTGCGAGGTATGCTTCGGCAGCCCCGGCCAGCGCTTGCGTATCGCGCAGGACCCCCGATGAGGCGTAGGCAGGTACGCGGTTGGACAGTCCACCCAGCAGCTTCCAGCAGGGCTGGCCGGTGATCTTTCCTGCCAGGTCCCAGAGCGCCAGATCCAGCGGCCAGCAGCGGCCGTAATGAAAGTCGATGTGCGAGAGCACGCGGTAATGGCGCTCGAGAGCGAGCGGGTCCTGGCCGATGAACAGATGCTCGTGCCCCGCGAATCCCACCATCAGATCGCCCGATCCCATGCCCACCAGTCCGTCCTGCGTCTGCACGCGCACGATGGTGGCGTCGAAGTGTTGCCGCGGCTTGCTGTCCCAGCTGGCGTGAAACGGCGGCTCAAGCGGCAGCCGATGGTGAGTGATCCCGATCGATGCGATCCGATGCGCGCCGGCAGCGGGCGCATGCACCGCTATTTGTACGCCGTCCACAGCGTCTTGAGATCCGTGTACTTGTCGATGGCGTGCGGCGAGCGATCGCGGCCGAAGCCGGACTGCTTGAACCCGCCGAAGGGCGTCGCGAACGAGGAGCGGTCGAATGCATTGACCCAGACGGTTCCGGCGCGCAGCGCATGCGAGAGCCGGTGCGCGACATTCATGTCGGTGGTCCAGACGGCCGCGGCCAGGCCGTAGATACTGTCGTTGGCCAACCGCAGTGCCTGCGCTTCTTCCTTGAATGTGCTCACGACCAGCACGGGACCGAAGATCTCTTCCCGCGCCACACGCATGTCGGGTTGCACGGCATCGAGAATGGTCGCTTCGACGTAGAAACCGCCGGTCTCGCTGAGCGCGCGTTTGCCGCCGAGCGCCACGCGCGCGCCGGCCTGCACGCCGTCGTCGATATAGCCGAGTACGCGCTTCATGTGGCCCTGATCGATGAGCGCGCCCATCTGCGTGGTGGGCTCCCATGGAAATCCCAGGGTGATGCGCGCCGCGACGCGCGCGATGGCGGCGACCAGTTGGTCCTTGACGCTTTCGTGCACAATCACGCGCGAGCCGGCATGACAGGTCTCACCGGCGTTGTAGTAGATGCCCCAGGCAATGCCTTCGGCTGCGGCTGTAATGTCCGCATCGGCCATCACGACGTGAGGACTCTTGCCGCCACATTCGAGCGCCACGCGCTTCATGTTCGACTCGCCGGCGTAGCGCAGCATGAGCTTGCCGACCTCGGTGGACCCGGTAAAGCTCACCATATCGACATCGACGTGCAGCGCCAGCGCCTTGCCGGCTTCCTCGCCATAGCCAGGAACCACGTTGAACGCCCCGGGCGGCAGGCCCGCCTCACAGGCGAGCTCGCCGAGTCGAATCGCGCTCAAGGGCGATTGCTCGGCCGGCTTCAGTACCACCGAATTGCCCGACAGCAGCGCGGGGCCGAGCTTCCAGGCACTGATGATGAGCGGGTAGTTCCACGGCACGATGGCGGCGATAACGCCCAGCGGCTCGCGGCGCACCAGCGCCAGGTCATTGGGACCGGTGGGCGCGACCTCATCGTATAGTTTGTCGGCAAACTCGGCGTAGTAGGCGATGCATTCGGCTGCGAAGGGCACATCGACGGCCAGCGAATTGCCGATGGGCTTGCCCACATCCAGCGTCTCGAGCACCGCCAGGCGTTCCAGATCGCCTCGAATGAGTTCGGCAAAGCGCAGCAACACGCGCTTGCGATCCTTTGGATCGCGATGGCGCCAGTGCCCTGCCTCAAAAGTCGCGCGCGCATTAGCCACCGCGGCATCGACGTCCGCGGCCGCGCAGCGCGCCACCGTGCCGGCGGACTTGCCGTCGATGGGACTGATGTTCTCAAAACTGGCACCGGACTGGGCGGCGATGAGGCGTCCGTTGATGAAGGCACGGCCCTCGGGCGCCAGGCCCTTCCGGGCCTGTTCCCATTGTGCGCGGCTGCGGGTGGCAAGCGATGTCATGCGAAGATGATTCCGGCGATCCGTCAGCGTCAGTTTGCCGTCAACACGGCGGTCGCAAATTCAAGCAGGTCCTGCTCGCGCACTTCGCGGCGGTTGGACCGACGCATGGGTTCGTTTTCCGGCTGCGCCATCTGCTGCGCCAGCAGCATAGGAGTGATCCCATCATGGCCTTCGCCTGCCAGCGAAACTTTGATACCGACCTGGCGCAGCAGCCGTTCGAAGGCGCCGGGCAAGCGCCGGGCATCGGCCGCTTCGCCCATGGCATGCGCGGCGGCCGCGAAGGCCGCATCGTTATCGGCGACGCTCCAGTCCAGCGTGGCGCGCATCGCAAGCCCGACGGCACGGCCGTGATGGACGGGACGCAGCGAAGCCAGCGCATGACCGATGTTGTGTGCGATGGCCGTACCGCAGTTGTCGATGCCGATGCCGGCGAACGTTGCGGCCCACTGCAGCCCCGCGCGCGCGGCAAGATCACCGGGCGAATTGACGGCCTGCCGCAGATGCCGCACCACCAGGCGTATCGCCTGGTGGCAGTACATGTCATTGGCCGGATTGGCATTGCGGTTGGTGGAAGCCTCGATGGCGTGCACCAGCGCATCGATGCCCGTCGCCGCGGTCAGGTGCGTCGGCAGGCCGGTGGTCAGCACGGGATCGAGCAGGATGACATCCGCCTTGAGCGCATCGCCCCACAACCACACCTTGCGGTGCGCGGCGTCCGAGAGCACCGCGGTGCGTGTTGCCTCCGAGCCCGTACCCGAGGTCGTCGGCACGCACACGCAGGCCAGCCGCGCGGCGGGAAAAGGATTGGCGCACAGGCCGTAGTGACTTGCAGGTGCCGTGGCTCCCGCGATCGCCGCTACGGACTTACCCAGATCCATCGCCGAGCCGCCGCCAATAGCGACCACGGCCTGGGCACGCTCGGTGCGCGCCAACTCGGCCGTGGCGTCGGTCTGCGCCATGGTCGGATCGCTTTGAACCTGGTCGAACACGCTGACGCTTAAGGCCCCCGCGCGCAGCGCGCGTTCGGCGGTGTCGATCAGGCCCAGCGCCTTCATGGCCGGGTCGGCGACCAGCAGCACGTGCCTGATCGCGCCCGCCGCAGATGCGATGCCACCAAGAACGCTGACGAGATCTTCGAGGGCGCCGGCGCCCTGCACGATCTTCGGGACGCGATCGAGAGAGAGAGAGCTCATGTAGTGTCGGCCAGTGTCGACGGCTGTCGGCGGCGGGCGTCAGGGCTTCTTCGGCGTGAAGAACGGATTGCCCACTGACTGCAGGGCGCTTTCGAGCTCAACCCGCGATGGCCAGCCGGTCATGAGCGCGCGCTGCGCGGCCAATCGCGCAGCCGCCTTGTTGTTGGCATAGACCGCCTCGGCATCGTCGGCTTTGGTATTGACCCAGACCAGCGCGATCGCAAGCCAGGAATCCTCGGCACCGGCCGGCAGCATGCCATCGAGCAGTGCGCGCGTGATGCCGGCGCCGACCCCGAGCTGCGCAGGACCCCAGGTCATGTTCTCGTGGTTCGCATCGTGCAGCACGGCCTTGCCGATAAAGAGTGTCGCCGGCTTCACGGGCACATTCGGCTTCAGCACGGCCTGGAACGGGATGTGTCCCGGACCCGGGCTCGCGGCCGCGGTAGCCCAGGCGGTGGCCAGCGGGCCTTCCTTGGGTCCGAGCAGCAGATTGATATGTGCCGCGTTCGGGCCGCTGCCCTCGAAGCCTTCGCCGATATAGATCATGCCGGTCTCTTAAGTGGGAGAAATGATGGTGCGAAAATTATTGCTTGCCCAGCGCGCGCGGGCGACGGACCGGGTTGTAGTCGTTGATCTCATCGCGCGGCCGGTAGGGTGCCTCCAGATGCGCACGCTCCTCGGCGGTCAGCTCGAGCGCTGCAGCCGCGACGGCAACATCGACCTGGTCGGGCGCATCGGCGCCGATCAGGGGCGCGGTGACGCGTGGACTGCCGGCCACCCAGGCGGTGGCGATGTGCGCCGGGGTGACGCCGCGACGCTGACTGAGCTCACGCACGCGACGCGCGATCTCGACGTCGATTTCATCGCCGTAGAAATTCAGATAGATATCGTGCGCCGTGCGCGCGGTCTGCGTGGCACCGGTCAGGAAGCCGCGCGCGAGCGGGCTGAAGGTGGTCACCGCAATGCCCTCCTCCTGGCAGTACGGCATCATCTCGCGCTCCTCCTCCCGATAAAGAAGATTGTACTGGCACTGCATGTTCACGAATGGCGTCCAGCCATGCAGCCGGGCGGTGTAATTCATCTTGACGAACTGCCACACATACATGGTCGAGGCGCCGAGGTAGCGCACCTTGCCGGTCTTGACGAGGTCGTGCAGCGCCTCGAGCGTCTCCTCGATACGCGTGTCGGGATCGAAGGCGTGGATCACGTACAGGTCGATGTAGTCCGTGCCCATGCGGCGCAGCGAGCGATCGACCGAGGCCATGATGTGTTTGCGCGACAGGCCACGATCGTTCGCCGCCTCGCTCATCGGATAGAACACCTTGGTGGCGAGCACGAGGTCGTCGCGTGCGACGCGCTTGAGCAGGTTGCGCGCCACCACCTCTTCATTACGGCCGTTGGAGTACCAGTCGGCCATGTCGAAGAAGGTGAAGCCCAGATCCAGGGCGCGTTCGAGGATGGGCAGCACCTTGTCCTCATCGAGCACCCAGCCCTTCCAGGCAGAGCTGCCGAACCCCATCGTGCCGAGGCACAGTTTTGAGACCCGAAGACCGGTCTGGCCGAAGCGGACTTGCTGCATTGTGGTGATCTTAAGCGCTCCCGGGGCGCAGCGGACCAACAGACTGGCATGGCCTTAAGTCCCTGAAAAGCTGAGAAAATGCATACCGCTATCGAAAAATAGCATGATTTGTCGTTCGCACGGGGGATCGCGGCGCGCGCAGCGCTACGATGGCGCCATGGGAAAGCCCCAGATCGGCCGACGCTGGCTGCCGCTCAACGCCTTGCGCGCCTTCGAATCGGTGGCCAAGCACGGCAGCTTCACCGCGGCGGCGAACGCACTGCAGATCTCGCAAAGTGCCCTCTCGCGCCACGTCATGGCGGTGGAGACGCTGATCGGGGTGCAGCTGTTCGAGCGCCGTCCGCATTCCCTGACGCTCACCAGTGCCGGCGGGCAGCTGCTGGCCGCCGTGATCAAATCCCTCGATGGACTCGAGCTGGCGCTCAACAATATCCGCCGGCACGACACGCCCACGCTGCGAACACTGCGCGTGCAGATGCCGCCGAGCTTCGCGACCCACCTCGCTGTGCCGATCCTGCGCGACTTCCGGCGCGCGAGCGCGGAAGTCGAGATCGATGTGATCAGCCCCTATGGCGTCGGCCCGCCGCTCGCGGATGTCGATGTGGCCGTGGTGTATTCCAAGCCGATGGTCACGGACCTCGTCACCGATCTGCTCTGGTCCGCGCGCCTGAGCGTGCTCTGCCACCCGCAGGTGCATGAACGTCACCGGGGTGAGGACCTGGCTGCATTGATCAGTGCCAATGAAATCATTCACGTCCGCATCAATGACCTGCCCCGGCACTATTTGTGGACGCAGTTCGTGCATCATGCTGGACTGGGCGGCATCAATGTCCAGCGCGGACTGGTGTTCGATACCGCGATGCTCGCCGTGCAGTACGCGCTCAGCGGCGAAGGCATCGTGCTGGTCGACACCAACCTGTTCGCTGAGCACGTTCGATCCGGCCGGCTCGTCAAGCCGTTCGACGTCGAACTCGATGAGGGCTACGGCTATTACCTGCTGACGCACCCGGAGGCCCTGAGCGATGCGGCCATCGCAGCCTTCCGTTCCTGGCTGATTGCGCGGCTCGGTTCGAGTCCCTGACGCGGATTTTCAGTCCTGCCCACCGCAGTGTACTGTTCGCCAGGGGCTGACCGACGCAGATCGCAGGGAGACATCACTCATGGCGCCCATACCGGCCCAGGCACCCAGGGAATTGACCGTCCGCGGTTTGATTCTCGGGGTTCTGATCACACTCGTCTTTACCGCCGCCAATGTCTTCTTCGGTCTGAAGGCCGGCCTGACGTTCGCGACGTCGATACCCGCCGCGGTCATCTCGATGGCCGTGCTGCGCGGTTTCCGCGGCATGACGATCCAGGAGAACAACATCGTGCAGACGGTCGCCTCGGCGGCAGGCACGTTGTCCTCGATCATCTTCGTGCTACCGGGCCTGGTGATCATCGGCTGGTGGAGCGGCTTCCCCTACATCGTCTCGATGCTGATCTGCGGGTTGGGCGGCATACTGGGCGTGATGTACTCGATTCCGCTGCGGCGGGCGCTGGTCACGCAATCGGACCTGCCGTACCCGGAAGGCGTCGCATGCGCCGAGGTTCTGAAGGTCGGCGGTGGTGCCGAGGCGCACGAGGGCGCCGTCGAGGATTCGCGCGCTGGTCTGCTGGCCGTGGTCTGGGGTTCGGTGCTCTCGGCGCTGTACGCAATCGTGGTCGCGACGCGCATTTTCGCGAGCGATCTCGAACGCTACTTCAAGGTCGGCTCACGAGGTGCCGTGAGCGGCTATGATTTCCTTTTCTCGTTCGCACTCTTTGCAGTCGGTCACCTGGTGGGGCTTTGGGTCGGCATCGCAATGCTGGTCGGAGCGCTGATCGGTTGGGGTTGGGGTGTGCCGCATTACTCGGCGCTCCACGCCAGCCACGCGACCGCCGCAGTAACCGCCGCTAACGCCGCCGCCGGCGCCGGCGCCGCACAGGTTGCGCAGGCAACCTGGAGTCACGAGGTTCGTTTCGTCGGCGCCGGTTGCATTCTAATCGCCGCGCTCTGGACCCTCACCAAGCTGGTCAAGCCGGTCTATGGCGGCCTGCTCTCTGCAATGGCGGCCTCGCGCGCACGCCGCTCGGGGAACGAGGCGGCGCTGCCGCAGACCGAGCGCGACATTCCGATTGGCCTCGTGGGGTTGATCACGCTGATCTGCCTGTTTCCGATCGCGCTGCTGCTGGCAAGCTTCGATTCGCATGGAGCACTTAACGGGCACATGATGCTGCTGGCGATCGGCGGCATCATCTACATTGCGGTGATGAGCTTCTTTGTCTCCGCCGTCTGCGGTTACATGGCAGGCCTCATCGGCTCCTCCAACAGCCCGCTGTCCGGCATCGGCATCCTGGCGGTGATCGGCGCAGCGCTGCTGCTGGTATTCTCAGTGCGATCGAGCCTGCCGGACACCGCACAGCAGGCATTGGTGGCGTTCGCGCTGTTTGTCACGGCCGTGGTGTTCTCGGTCGCGACGATCGCCAACAACAATCTGCAGGATCTCAAGACCGGCCAGCTGGTGAATGCCACACCGTGGAAACAACAGGTGGCGCTGGTGATCGGCGTTATTGCCGGAGCCCTGATCATTCCGCCGATTCTCGATCTGCTCAACCATGCTTACGGCTTCGTCGGCGCGCCCGGCCCGCATCGCGATCACCCGTTGCCCGCGCCCCAGGCCGGACTGATCTCGGCATTGGCGCAAGGCGTGCTGCAGAACAATGTCGACTGGAGCCTGATCGAGGTCGGCGTCGGCATCGGCGCGGTGATCATCGTCATTGACGAGGTGCTCCGTAAAACCACCCGAAGCGCGCATTTGTCGCCGCTCGCCGTGGGGCTGGGCGTTTATCTGCCCACCTCCAGCACCCTCACGGTGGTGGTCGGGGCGATTGCTGGCTGGTATTACGACCGGTGCGCCGACCGCCGTGCCAATCCCGCCAGCATTAAACAACTCGGCGTGCTGCTCGCCTCGGGCATGCTCGTTGGCGAAGGCCTCATCGGGGTGGTGATTGCGGCGCTGGTGGCGTTTTCGGGCAAGGACTTTCCGCTCTCGCTGGTCAGCGACAGCTTCGCCGAACACGGCGCCGAAATCCTCGGCACGCTCATGTTCGTGCTGACGCTCGCGGGCATGTACCGCTGGGTCTCACGCCTGCGGCCCTAGCGCCACTCTGATCACGAGCGCGCGCTACGCCCTCGAGTGCGGCGCAACTTGCTGATCTAGTTAATTTTTCCGCGGGCAATCAACCATGGCGTCGAACGACGACGACGCACGCCAACTCGACGCCTTACAGCCGCGGCATGAATTACTGGAGAAAGAGCTGACGTAGCCGCCTGGGAAACTGCGCTGCCTTTTGCGATTTTGTTTACAAGTAAACAAATCTCGGGAACGACTGCCATGCAACGCGCGCCGGAACGAATCAGCACCATCGAGTCACACCTGTCGTATTGGCTGCATTACGTGGGCTACCGCCTCGCTCACGAGCTTCGCCTCAAGACGCAGCAGTTCGGCGTTACGGCCGCCGAATGGGTCGTCCTTCGCATGCTATACGACGAAGGTTCGAGGCCGACTCATCTGGCTATACGGCTTGGGCTGACCCGCGGCGCTATCTCGAGGCTGGCGGTGAGGCTCGAAGCCAAGGGTTTGATCGATCGCGAAAAATCCCTGTCCGATCGTCGGACACAGATGCTGACGCTGACGGGATTAGGGCGCGCGGTCGTCCCCGTACTGGCCGCGCTGGCGGATGAGACCGATGCGCGCAATTTCGGTGATGCGGGCCTCGCGTGGCGCGAGAAAATCGAGCAAGTGATGAAGTGGATCGTCCGGCGGGATCGACTGAGATTCATTCCGCCGGGTCAGTGCCGCATCATCCGCGACTACCGTGACGGAGACGAAGAAGGAGACGGTTAGGGATACGGACCGCCGGTCGCATCGTTGCCGCCATCCACGGGCAGGTTGGCGCCGGTGATATAGCTGGCTTCGCTCGAGGCCAGGAATCGGATGACGCGGCCCACTTCGTGCGGCGCGGCGAGGCGCCGCAACGGAATGCCGGCGGCGAGCTTCTGCAAGTGGTGCCTGGGATCTCCCCCGTGTGTGGCAAGAATGTCATCGACCATCTGGGTGTGTATCTCGCCGGGACACACCGAGTTGACGCGAATATTGTCGCGCGCGTGATCGAGCGCCAGGCAGCGCGTCATCTGCACTACCGCGCCCTTGGAGGTGCAGTAGGCCACGTGGTTGGCCTCGCCATTGAGTCCCCATTCGGACGCGACATTGACGATGACCCCGCCGCCGACGGTGCGCATGTGCGCGATGGCGGCGCGGCTCAGATAGAACACGGCCGTGACGTTGACCGCCAGGGTATCGATCCATTGCGCATTGCTCGTGTCGGTGGCACTGGCCGTGTAGAGGATACCGGCGTTGTTGACCAGTATGTCCAGGCCACCGAGTTCCCGGACCGTCGTCGCGATGAGCGCTTCGCAAGCACCCTCGGCGCGGACATCGACGGTCGCGAATGCTGCCCGCACGCCGCCGGCGCGCAGCGCTGCCGTCACGGCTTCGCCGCGCACGGTATTGCGCCCGCACACCATGACGGCCGCGCCGGCCTCGGCCAGGCAGCGCGCCGTGGCCTCTCCGATGCCCGTGGTCGAGCCGGTGACGAGCGCGACCTTGCCGGACAGGTCGACCACGGCGGTCAGATGATCTTCACCATCACGTGACGCACGAAGGTGTAGTCCTCGAGCGCGAACATGCTCAGGTCCTTGCCGTAGCCCGACTGCTTGAGTCCGCCGTGCGGGGTCTCGCTGACGATCATGAAGTGGGTATTGACCCAGCTGCAGCCGTAGCGCAGCCGTGCGGCGGTTGCCATGGCGCGCGTGACATCCCGGGACCAGACCGAGGAGGCGAGTCCGTAGTCGGAATCGTTGGCCCAGGTCACCGCCTCTTCGACGTCCTTGAAGGGCGTCACGGTGACGACCGGACCAAAGACTTCGCGGCGCACGATCTCATCGCTCTGCAGCGCACCGGCGAGCACGGTGGGCTGGTAGAAGAAGCCCTTGCCCGAGGCCGGGCGCTGTTTGCCGGTCGCGGCCGTAATGTGCGGGCTCGTGAGTGCGCGCTCGACGAAGGAGGCGACGCGGCTGCGCTGCGTGCCGGAGATCAGCGGACCCAGTTCGTTTTCGCTGTCGGTGGCACTGTCGTACTTCAGAGAGTTGGCGGCGCTGGAGAGGTCCGCGACCAGCTTCTCGTAGATCTTCGAGCCTGCGTAGATGCGGCAGGCCGCGGTGCAGTCCTGGCCAGCATTGTAGAAACCGAAGGTGCGGATGCCCTCGACTACCGCGCCAAGATCCGCATCATCGAACACCACCACCGGCGCCTTGCCGCCGAGTTCGAGGTGAGTGCGCTTGATCGGCTTGGCGGCCGCGGCCACGACCTTCTCGCCGGTCGCGATGCTGCCCGTCAGCGATACCATCGCCACTTTCGGGTGGCGAATCAGGTGATCGCCGACCGTCGCGCCCTTGCCGGAAACGATATTGACGACGCCCTCGGGCAGGATCCCGGCAAGATGCTTGCCGAGCAGCAATGTCGTCATCGGAGTCAGTTCCGAGGGCTTCAGCACAATGGTGTTGCCGGCCGCGATGGCCGGTGCCAGCTTCCAGGCGCCCATCATGAGCGGGTAGTTCCAGGGCGCGATCGAGCCGATCACGCCGAGCGGATCGCGCCGGATCATCGAGGTGTGACCCGCCAGGTATTCCGCCGCCACTGGCCCGTGCATGCAGCGCACGGCGCCGCCAAAGAAACGAAAGCAGTCGGCGATCGCCGGAATTTCATCGCGCAGCATCAGGTGCTTGGGCTTGCCGGTGTTCAGCGCCTCGAGATCCGCAAACGCGTCAGCTTCGCGTTCGATCAGATCGGCGATCTTGAAGAGATACCCGGCGCGCTCCCCGGGCGTGGTCAGCGACCATTTCTCGAACGCCTTCGTGGCGGCATTGACCGCCGCATCGACCTGCGCCGGCGTTGCATCGGGCACGCTCGCGAGTGTCTGGCCCGTGCGCGGATTGAGCACGGTTTCAGCCGGGCCCTGCCCTGCTTCCAGTCGGCCCCCGATCAACAGTTCCGTGTGCATTATGCGTACCTCTTCTGCAACTGACCGTCGGCCGCGAGCTGTGCGGCCACATCGTCGAGGGTTTTCTCCAATCGCCGGTTGACTTCCTTAACTTCAGCTTCCGTGATGATCATCGGCGGGCACAGGGCGATGGTGTCGCCGATCGCGCGCACGATGAGTCCATTGTCGTGGCCGCGCGCATAGACGCGCGCGCCGACCTTGAGCTGCGGATCAAAGGGCCGCTTCGAGACCTTATCCTCCACGAGCTCGAGGCCTGCGATCAGGCCCGAACCGCGCACCTCGCCCACGAGCGGATGCGAGGCAAGCTTCGCGAGCTCCTGCTGCATGTACGCGCCGACGCGCGCGGCATTGCCCATCAGATCGCGCTCCTCGATGATCTTGAGGTTCTCGAGCGCGACGGCCATGGCGAGCGGATGTCCCGAGGTCGTGAAGCCGTGACCGAAGGTGCCTATTTTCGCGGTGTTGTCGGCGACGACCGAATAGACCGCTTCCGAGAACAGTACCGCGGCCAGCGGCACGTACGAGGAGGTGAGCTGCTTGGAGACGACCATGATGTCGGGCTTGAAGCCGTAGTGCTGCGCACCGAACGGGCTGCCGACTCGGCCAAAGCCGTTGATCACTTCATCCGACACCAGAAGAATGTCGTACTTGCGGCACAACGCCTCGATGCCCTGCCAGTAGCCCGCCGGCGGCGGCATGACGCCGCCCGCGCCCATGAGCGGTTCGCCGATGAAGGCCGCGACCGTGTCGGCACCTTCCTCGAGAATGACTTTCTCAGCTTCGGCCAGCAGCCGCGCGGTGAACTGGGCTTCGGTCTCACCGGGATTGCCAAACCGATAGAAGTGCGGACAGCTCAGGTGCACTACCGGTATGGCCGGCAGATCGAAATCGCGGTGGTTGTTGGGCAGGCCGGTAAGGCTGCCCGACGCTACGGTGATACCGTGATACGCCTTATTTCGCGACAGAAACTTTTTCTTCTTCGGCCGACCCAGCGCATTGTTGTAATACCAGACCAGCTTGACGACCGTGTCGTTGGCCTCGGAACCGGAATTGGTGAAGAACACGCGCGTGAGCTGCGGCGGCGTCATCGACACCAGCTTCTCGCCCAGCCGAATCGCGGGCTCGTGCGATTTGTGACTGAAGATGTGGTAGTAGGGCAGCTTTGACATCTGCGCCGAGGCGGCCTGCACCAGGCGTGGCTCGTTGAAGCCGACCGCAACGGACCACAGGCCGGCCATGGCTTCAATGTACTCGTTGCCGGCCGTGTCGTAGACGAAGATACCCTGGCCGCGATCAATGACGATCGGCCCGGTCTTCTCGTGCAAGCGCGCATCCGTGTATGGATGCAGCTCGGTCGCGACGTCGGCGCGCGCCAGCGGGTTCGACAGGTTCTTGTTCATGATCTTGCCTCAGGAGCGGACCCGGCATTGTAATGACTGCGGGTACTCCCGGACCACCCCCGGGGCCGGGCGACCCCCGGCGCCGAGCTTCCTATAGCAGATCGAAAGTAAAGGTGTACGCGGTAGACTTAGGATCGCGCGAATGCAGTTTCAGCGTGCCCTTGGCGCCCACGTACTTGCCCGTGCCGCCGGTGACCGACAGCAGCGAATCCTTGTCGTCGTAGAACACCCCCGAGACAGTGATCTGGCCGTCCTTCAGCAGATTAGTCCAGCTGCATTCCCAGGTTTTGCCGACTTCGATACGCACGCAGTAGCCCTGATCACTGCCGATCTGCGTCTTGTTGGCGGCGTCGAACAGCGGGTTCGACCAGGTCAGCAGGTCCCCGGCCGAGTCACCCTTCGCACCCAGGTCCAGCGTTGCGTCCGTGAGCGCGCGCTCCACGGCCTCGAAGTGCTCGGTTGCCAGCGCGGCCACCGGCACCTGCAGTGCCACCGCACTGACGAGCAGCGATGTCAGTCTCTTCATGGTCAATCCCCGCCGATCAGAATTTATAGGTGAAGTCGAGACCAAGCGTTCGCGGCTGATTGGTCGACACGCGCGTGATCGTCGGCTGCTGCCAGGCGAACACGGTGTTATCGATGGTCAACGCCGCCAGTTTGTCGGTCAGATTGGTGGCCACGAAGTAGGCGCCCCAGTGGGCGTTGAACAGGCCCGCCCGGAGGTCCACCGTGTTGTGCGATGGCAGCGTCTCACGGTAGTACGCTTGGTCCTGGATCGGACCGACCAGCGAGCTCGAGACTCGCGCCATGCCGGTGTACTCCCCGGTCAGCTGGTGGTGATAGTCGAGAGAGGCGATCATCGTGTATTCGGGCACATTGATAATGTCGATGCCCGGGGTGAAGCCGGCCCCTATGGCCGCAGCGTTGGGATCGTTGATCTTGGCGTTGGTATAGGCACCGGAGATATCAAACGTCAGCTCGTCCGTAAGCCGCGTCGACGTCTCCACTTCCGGTCCGTACGCGCGCGCGTTGCCCGCATTGGTATCGTAGGGATAGCCGCAGGTCAGCGACACCACCTGCTGAATGTTGGTCCACTTGATGTAATACACGTCGGCATTGAGCGTGAAACGCCGGTCGTCAAATCTCGCCTTCTCTCCGAGCTCGAAGCTTAAGACCGAATCCGGGCCATAGGCCGGCTGCTTGGTGACGTAGGATAATCCGGCTGGAATGGGCAGCGACGGATCGAGCTGATTGGCCAGTGGCAGGTTACAGTTGTACGCGTTCTGATTGGCTTCCAAAACCTGCACCGACGGGAGCGGGATGGGCAGGTTCACGCCGCCGGGTCGCGCGCCCTTGGCCACCGTGCCATACAGAGTCAGGTCCGGGTTCGGCGTATAGGAAATGTTCACGCGCGGCAGCACCGCGTTACCGTTCTGGCGCACGTCCAGCAAAGTGTGATCCTGGTTGAGTGACGCCGTGCCCAGGCCAGCCTGGTCGGCATGGTTGCCGATCGTGTAGTGGAAGAAGCGGATGCCGGCGGTCACCTTGAGGTCATCCAGAATCTTATAGGAGGCCTCGCCGAACAGGGCGATCTGCTTCATGACGTTGGGGTTGTTGTCGTTGAAGATGACGCCGTTTGGATTGGCAGCAAACCCACTCGGGTACTGCGGCAGGGACGGGTCCGGATAGCGATACGTGCTGTTGGCGTTGGCCTGTTCACCCGCCGGGCAGTGTCCGCCGACAGGATTCGCAAGCGATGGCGGGCCGCAGGTGATGGCATTGGCGTAGGGCGCGTTCTCGTTATAAGTGACGTAGCCGGAATGCAGATCCGCGCCGTAGACGCCACCCTGCCACTGCAGTTTATCTTCACCGTTGGATGCCAGGCGCAGCTCGAAGCTCGACTGCGTCGTCTGGTCCTCCTCGACGTACAGACTCTGGAGGAATTGCGTCAGGTTGTTGATGTTCTGCAGGGCCTCGGTCGAGTCCGTCGACTGGAAGACGAATCGCTTCCAGTAGGCCGGGACAAACGTCAGCGTCATGGGGCCGAAGTCATAGACCGCGTCCAGACTCACCATCTTGAAGGAGTCGTAGTACGGCTCCTGCGTGTCATAGGGCTGATAGATGCCCGGATTCGACGGATATGGCGAGGGCGAGGTGCCCGTGGCCTGGTAGTTGTTGTAGCCATCAGCGGAGATACGCTGATACATCAGGTTCGTCGTCACGGACAGCTGTTCGGTGGGCTTCACGAGCAGGGCGGCACGCGCGGAGGAGAACCGCTCCAGGTTCGAACCCTTGATGACCTTTGAAGCCGGCGTGTCGGCGACATCGCCGCGATTGCAATAGTAGTAGGCGCATTGCGTGGGTGTCCCGGCGCTACCGTAAGGCCCAGTCGGGAACGGGAAATTGGGTTCGACGACGCGTTCGATCCAGCCGCTGATGTACTTGTCGGTGCCGACGACGCGCAGTGCCGCAATGTCGCCGAGCGGCAGGTTCACCATGCCACTGATACCGCCGTTCCAGCTGCCACCGGAGTCGGTGTGCGAGGTATTCAGATCTGCCGCTGCGTCGAACTTGCCCAGCTGTGGCTGATTGGTGACAAGCTTGATCGTGCCGCCCATCGATCCGGCGCCGTAGAGAGTACCCTGCGGGCCGCGCAGCACTTCGACGTGATTCAGATCGAACAGATCCGGGTCGATGACCGTGCGGCCGTTGAGCGCCACGGCCGACGCCGACAGCGGTGTCTCATCGATATAGAATCCCACCGTAGCCGTGGAGCCGCCGGCGGAAGTCAGGCCGCGCATCTCGTATTCGGTCTGGCCGGGGCCTGCTGTGCGCAGCGACACGCCCGGAACCGAGGCCGCAAGATCTTCGACCGTCGTGATGTTCTGATTCTGCAGATCGGCGCCGCTGATCGCCGACAGGCTGATCGGCGTCTCCTGCACGGTCGAGGAACGCTTTTCGGCGGTGACTACGACCTCCTGCAGTTCCTCGCCTGCCTCTGCGGCTGCCGCCAATACGCGATGCGGCGCGTACAACGCCAGCAGCGGCAGCAATGTCGCCACCACCGAAACGCTCAGCCAGGATTTATCCGAAGTCCGACCGTCGCAGCCGACGACGCTGACAGTTTGCGGCGCTCTTGGCATGTAAAGCTCTCCCAGAAGAAGTCGATCGGCAACGCCCGTATGGCATCAGCAGGCACACCATGGTTTCTTATCGTGCGGCGTTTGCATGGTAGTGAACTATATTGCGTACGAATATCACGCGCGATGAAGACAGGTCAACTCCGGCGCGTGTGGTTATTGCGAGACATCGGCTCCGGCGCGTAATGTTGCCGGCGAAAAAGCGCTCGCCTTATCGCGGCGCACCAGCCTGACGCGCGTCGTGCCCGGACTGCACTAAGCTGCGACACTCCAGGGCACGATGGAACCGAACCGGAGCGAGGAATGACGATGGGAGCCGAGATCATCGATGGTAAAGCCGTGGCGGCGAACCTGCGGCGCGACGTCGCCGCGCGTGTGGCCGAACTGAAAGCCAGCTATGGCATCCAGCCCGGACTGGCGGTGGTGCTTGTCGGCAACGATCCGGCCAGTGAAGTCTATGTGGGCAGCAAGGGACGCAGCACGGTCGAGGCCGGCATGCGTTCCTTCGAGTATCGCCTCCCTGACACCACCACGCAGGCGGAATTGCTGGCCGTGATCGCGCGCCTGAATGCCGATGACAGCGTCGATGGCATCCTGGTGCAGCTGCCGCTGCCCAAACAGATCGACAGCACCGTGGTCCTGCAGGCCGTTGATCCGGCCAAGGACGTGGACGGGTTTCACCCCATCAACGTCGGCCGCGTCGCGACGGGAGCCGGCGGCATCGTGCCTTGCACGCCGTATGGCTCGCTGCTGCTCATCAAATCACTGAATCGGCCCCTCGTGGGACTCGATGCGCTGATCGTCGGCCGGTCGAACATCGTCGGCAAACCCATGGTGCAGCTGCTGCTGGGCGAGCAGTGCACGGTCACGGTAGCGCACTCGAAGACGCGCAACCTGCCGTGGCACTGCCGCCAGGCCGATATCCTGGTCGCGGCCGTCGGCCGCCCCGAGATGATCCGCGGCGATTGGATCAAACCTGGTGCCATCGTCATCGACGTCGGCATCAATCGCCTGCCGCCCGAGGCTGGCGGCAAGTCCCGTCTCGTGGGCGATGTGGCCTTTGAGGAGGCCCGTGCGGTGGCGGGCGCGATCACGCCGGTACCGGGCGGCGTCGGCCCGATGACGATCGCCTGCCTGCTGCATAACACCCTGCAGGCCGCACGCGAAAGACGCGCGCGATGACGATCAAAGCGCTCACGGGCATTCATCCGCTGATCTTCCTGCTGATCGCCACGATCCTGGAGGCCAGCGGCGACGCCGTCGTGCGGCTTGGGCTCTACAACCATGCCGGGCTGCTGCGCATCGGCCTGTTCGTGGCCGGCGCGTCACTGCTGTTCGGCTACGGCTTCCTCCTGAATCTGTCGCCGCTGGAATTTGGGCAGGTGGTCGGCCTTTATATCGCGATCCTGTTTGTCGTCTGGCAGGTCATCAACTTTCTCGTCTTCCGCGCCGTGCCCACACTGCCGATACTCATCGGCGGCGTACTCATCATCGCCGGCGGCTGCATCGTCTCGATGTGGCGCCCCGCGGGATAGGCAGCGATTCTGGGCCGCGGCTCAGCCCGATGCGCTGCGCTTCTTTTTCTCCGGATCGTCGAACGGCAGTGTGTGGGCCGTGGCACCGCCCTTCACGTTCTTGCCGCGAATCTCCAGGCGCTTGCCGGCAACCGCCGCCGACAGCTCCAGCCGCGCCAGCGCCATCGACTTCTTCGTCAAGGTCGAATACATGCCGCAGGTGACGACGCCGACCTTGCGGCCGTCGGCGTAGACCTCATCGCCCAGGTCGGCCGGCGTATTGCCGTCCACGAGCAACCCGAATATCCGGAAGCGCTCCTTGCCCTTGAGCCGGTAGTGCTGCTCGGCACCGCGAAAGTCGGTCTTCTTGGGGCTGACCGTGAAATCGAGCCCCAGCTCCCACAGCGAATCGCCCGGGGGGTCCTTCTCGAACGGGTACATCTGCGACATGTCGTAGGGGTAGAACAGCAGGCAGCTCTCCACGCGCAGCATGTCGAGCGTGGCGAAGCAGGTGGCCGTAATGCCGAAGCCCTTGCCTTCCGCGAGCACGCTGTCCCAGATATGGCCCGCGTCTTCGGCCTTGCAGAAAAGCTCATAGCCGCGCTCGCCGCTGTAACCGGTGCGCGAGATCATGACCGGGCGGCCGAAGAGCTGTGCCGGCATGTGATGGAAGTACTTGAGCTGCCGTACGCCCGGCACGAATTTGTCGAGGAAATCCACGGCCACGGGTCCCTGCAGCGACAGGTCATGCAAGTCATCATCGACAATCATCGCCGCATTGCGGCCGACCACGGCCTGCGTGAGGGTCTCGTGTCCCGCGCCGCTGCCATGCACCACCATCCAGGCGTTGGGCGACATGCGGTAAAGAATGCAGTCCTCGATAAAGTGGCCGGCGTCATTGAGCATGCAGGAATAGGCGGATTTGCCGGGATAGATTTTGGTGACGTCGCGCGTCGTGGCGTAGTGCAGGATGGCCGAGGAATGCGGCCCGACCAGGTAGAGCTTCTTGAGGCCCGACACGTCCATGAGACCCGCCTTGGTGCGGATCGCCACGTGATCGAGCGCCATGTCGTGCGCGTAGGTCCACGCCGTGCCCATTCCGTTCCAGTCCTCGAGCTTCGAGCCCAGTGCGCGATGCCGATCGGCGAGAACTGAATAACGCCAACTGAGTGCCATGTCCTGTCTCCCCTAACCTTAAGTTGCCTGTCTGTGTTTTCGGTCGTGTCGTGTGTCGTTGCCTGTTCGGGCGCTTATTCGGGTGCTTATTCGGGCGCTATGCCCGGAGTCGTCGGCGAACCATCGTCGAATTGGGATAGCCAGGCGACCGCCGTGGGACGGTGGCGCGTGAGCCCCTTGTAGTCGACCAGCGCCGGGTGCAGGTCGCGCAGCACGCGATGCACGCGGCGCGCCCATTTGGGCACGGTCGCGATGTCGCCGAGGCTGAGCATGTAGGTGCGCACCATGAAGACGATGCCGTTGGAGCGCGGCAAGCGCCATAGCCCCTGCAATTCGGTGCGCAGGTGCAGCTTCTTCGCCACGTTGTCCATGGTCACCGTAGCGCGATCGGGGCCCCAGTCGGGATAGTTGTGCGGTGAACTGTCGAGATTCGCATTGACGGTCATGGTCCAGTTGTAGCGCCGCACCGGCTCGTTCAGGCGCAGATTGAGCAGGAATTTCAGCGCGCGATCGAACACGCCCATCTCGTGCCCCAGCGGCACCGGCCCGTGCCATTCCTTGAAGCTCATACCCATGTCGAAGTCCATCGACCAGTCGGCCGGGCCGGTGACCATGCCGCCCTCGACCCAAAGATCGTTGTCGCGCTGATCCATGATCACCCAGTCGCCCTGCAGCTGCCGCGTGATGTACTCGAGCGGCTCGTACGGGAGACTCTTCGGCTCGCCGAAAATGAACTTCTGATCCAGTTCCAGCGGCCGGTTGATCCAGTGCCAATTGCGACCATTGCGCGTGAGGGTGAATTTGTCCGGATAGGACTGCGACAGCGACTGCATGCCCAGCTCGAGCGTGTCCCACTGCGCGCTCATCATGTGCGGCAGCGCCTGGATGCGCAGCGGGTCATTGTCGATGACAATGGCGCGCTCGCGGCATTCTTCCACGTAGTGCTCATCGCAATCGATCGGGAACTCGATGACTGAGCCCTCAGGACCGCCCATGTGCGGCTCGATGTTCACCGAGTACATGTATCGGTCCTCGGGAAACGGCATCGGAAAGCGCCGGATGGCCGTGGGGCTATTGCGGAAGGTGTAGTCGCCCCGGTAGACCTGATCCTGTTTGAATGCAACATTCATGACGGCAGCTCCTTAGAGATCCAGCACCAGCTTCCTGCAATGGGCCCTGGAGACGCAGGGCATGATGACCTTGCCCGATGCCTTCTCCTCGTCGGACAGGAAGTGATCGTTGTGCACGAGTTCGCCATCGAGGGAGACGACCTCGGTGCGGCAGAAACCGCAGACACCGCCGCGGCACAGATAGGGCGCATCCACGCCGGCCGCCTCGATGGCTTCGAGCAGGCTCTGATCCGGCTGCACGTGCACCTCGATACCCGATCGCAGCAGGGTGGCATCGAAGGCATCCCCGGTGGGCGGCGCGGCGAATTTCTCGTAGTGCACGTGGCTGTCGGGCCAGCCAAGGGCGTGCGCGGTGTCGAGCACACGCGTGATCATGCCGGCCGGTCCGCACACATAGACGTGCGTGCCGAGCGGCTGCCGGCCGAGCAGGCCCTCGATGTCGATGAAGTGCTTGTTGCTGTCGTGATAGAGACTGACGCAGCTGGGTTCCGTGCTCGACAGCAGCCCGCAGTACGCGCCGTGCGCCGGTGAGCGGGTCGCATAGTGCAGCTCATAGGGCACATTGCCCGCGCGCAGATCGTGCAGCTGCGCCATGAAGGGGGTGATGCCGATGCCGCCGGCCAGCAGCAGGTGCTTGCGGGCCAGCTTCGCCAGTGCAAAAAGGTTCACCGGATGCGCAATTTCGATCTCGCTGCCCACGCGCACCTGCTCGTGCATGTGGGCCGAGCCACCGCGCGAAGGATCAACGCGCAGCACGCTGATCTGGTAGTTGCCCAGATCGTGCGGCGAGCTCATCAGCGAATAGGGATTGCGGTAGACGCGCTGCGCGCCGCGCATGACGACTATGATGTGCGATCCGCCCGAGAACGCCGGCAGCTCGCCGCCTGCGATCGGCTCGAGCGTAAAGCGCCGGATCTGCGGTGTGACCTCGTCGATCGCGACCACGCGCACCGGAATCGTGTCGGCGTGATCGGCGTGACCGGCGCTCACAGGAATACTTCCTTGACGTCGGGCCGCTCACCCGGCGCCTCGGCGTCGACCATGACGCCCATGTAGGCGGCGAGGCGGCGCGAATAGTGATCGCGCACGACCAGCCAGCGCTTGCAGCCGCATTCCACGATATTGGTCCGGACCCCCTCGATGATGGCGCGGCAGTGAATGCAGTGCACGCGGCGCGCCATAGTGCCGCATTCCTCGGCACGTACTTCGTCGCCGGCAAGATTGAATTCGTGCGCGATGCGCATGATCAGTCCCATGAAGCTCTCCGGCCCCGCGACATACAGACGCGTGCCCATGAGCGCCTGGTCCATGGCCGCGGTCAGATCGGCCAGCAGCGGATCTACGCGATCGAAAGTGCGCAGCTCGGCGACGTGGGCGGCGCGAAACGCGTCCGCATTGCTTTGCGGCGAAGCCGGATCGCGCACATACCAGATGCGCGTGTGAGCGAGCGCCGCGGGGGCCGCCGAGATAAGTTCTCCGAGCAGTCGCGCCAGCGGCGCGGCGCCCACGCCATGGCCGACCATGACGTGGTAGCGGCCCGCGAGGTCCGGTTGCAGCGGTGCATAAACCGGTTTGCTTCGAATTCCCGTGATCAGCATGGAGTGTCCCTCCGCGGTCGTTCCATGATGATCAGTACCGCGCCAGCGCGTGCGTGACGAGGAGAACCAGCACGGCCAGCACCAGCGTCACATACGGCCAGATACCGGCGCGACGCGTGAGCTGCTGACCGGGACTGATCTCCAGATCTTCGACCATCGAGGGCGGGAACTGTCCCTTGTCCTGCAGGTAATGGCGGTAGACGAATACCGGCACGATCAGCGCGGCAAATATCAGTCCGCTGCGCAGCGCGCCGACGCCGGTCACATCGGCGCCCATGCCCATGAAGGCCAGGTTGACGAACCCCAGCACCGCGCCGGCGGCGATGATCCAGCTGGGCGCGCGCCAGGGGCGCGCCTGGTCCGGTCGATCCATGCGGTGAATCCAGCCCGCGTTGAGATTGAGGAAGCTGAAAATCAGATAGCCGACGTTCGCGGCGGCCAGCACGAACACATAGTCCGACATCAGCAGCAACGCCAGGTTGAATGCGAGGTTGGTCCACATCGCGCTGGTGGGCGCGCCGTGGTGGTTGAGCCGCGAGAGATATTTGGGCAGCCAGCCGTCGAGCGAGGCCTGGTACAACGTACGTGAAGATCCGGCCATCGAAGTCATGAGAGACAGCACCAGCGCCAGGATCAGCATAATGATGACGAACGCACCACCCACGGTGCCCCCGATATGCACCATGCGCGCCATGACTTGCGCCACACCCATGCCGCTGTAGATCTCTGGCGCCAGCATGCCGCTGTAGACGGCGGGCGTGACCACGGCTCCATTGGCATCGAGCACCGCGGGGCTCACGAGATCGCCCAGTCCCAGGTAACCCTGGAAGGTAAACGGCACCAGGGTATAGACCACCAGGCACAGCAGACCGGAGTAAAAAATGGCCTTGAAGGTATCGGTCTTGGGGTTCTTGAACTCGCCGGTGTAGCAGACCGCGGTCTCGAATCCATAGGTCGACCACGCTGCCAGGAACATTCCGCCCGCGATGACCGTCCAGCCGGCCAGGTTCCAGGTTCCCTGGCTGACCGTACCCACGGCATCGTGCGCCAGCGGCACCAGCGGAAAGAAGTGCGCCCTGACGATGTCGCCCGTCAGCAGCGGCATGACGCCGATCAGGATGAGAGGAATCATGGCAGAGATGCCCAGGATCTTGGTCGTGTTGGCCGAGCGAAGGATGCCGCCATCCTGAATGAGTTTGACGGCAATCAGGATCACGGCGCCGAGCACGAACACGGCATTGATGCGCAGGCTCAGACCCGCCTTGACGGCGCCGAGGTCGAGCAGCGTCAGCTGCCAGGTGTTGATGACAGAGTCGGGCGCGAACAGGCCATTGAGAATGTAGCCGGCGGCCAGGCCCGAACCGATGGCCTGCACGGGCGACCAGGCAAACCAGTTACACCACACCGAAATCGGCGCGATCAGTTTGCCGTAGCGCACCCAGGCAATGGCGCCGTAGACCGAAGTGCCCCCCGATTTGTTGGGGAACAAACCGGCGATCTCGGCATAGGTGAAGGACTGGATGAATCCCATGATGATGGATGCGGTCCACACCACCCAGGACAGATTGCCGACGATGGCGGCGACCGCGCCGATCGAAAACAGCACCAGCGGCGGCACGCCGCTCGCCACCCAGAACGCACCGGTCCAGTCGATGCCGCGCTCGAGGCCCACGGTGGTGGTGGTCGCGCTATCGGCCGTCGCGCTGTCTGCCGCTGTGCTCATGAAGACCGCTCCTGCAAGGCATCCGCCATCTCAAAGATATCGGCTACGACGCCGTAGCGCGCGACGCTGAAAATCGAGGCGGCAGCGTCGGAGTTGATGGCAATGATGGTACTCACATGCTTCATGCCTGCCAGATGCTGAATGGCGCCCGAAATACCCATGGCGATATAGAGCTTGCAGGCGCTGGCGGTCTTGCCGGATTGGCCCACCTGGCGGCTTTTCGGCAGCCAGCCGGCATCGGCGATGGGTCGCGAGCAACCGAGCGTAGCGCCGAGCTTGTCGGCGAGGTCGCGGAATTTCTGTACGTTGGCTTCCTCGCCGATGCCGCGTCCGATCGAGAGAATGAACTCCGCCGCCGTCATATCGACATCGTCGCTCGGCGGCGGCTCGATGAATTCCAGACTGCGTACCCGCGATGGAACGGCCGCCACTGCGAGGCTCGATACGGACGGCGCGGCGGTTCCCTCCGGCGGCTTGTACACATTGCCGCGAATCGTGAGCAGCGCGATCGACTTGCCCGGAAATTCGACCTCGATGTTCACCTTCTGGCCATAGCCGCCGCGGGTCGCGACCAACACATCCCCGTGGTACTCGATCTGAAACACGTCGCTCGAGAAGCCGTAGCCCTTTTTGGCAGCGATGGCCGCGGCATAGCCGAAGGCATCGATGCTGTGAGGCACCAGCACGATCGATGGCTTGCGCGCCTCGATCAGCGCGTTCACGGCCGCCTCCATGAGGTCCGGCTCGAACTCGGGCGCAGCCACCTGCACCGTAATAATCTCATCGATGCCTGCCACGCTGACCGCGGGCACCAGCTTCTGCGGCGCGGCCCCAATCAGCGCGACCGTGACTTTCTCGCCCGCGCGGCGTACGCCCTGCGCGGCCGTGACGAGTTCGAGGCTCGCCGGCCGCAACTCGCCCTGACGGTGCTCCGCAATGATCAGGATGCCGCTGTTATCGTTGATGCCGCTCATGCCACACCGCTCGCCGCTTCGCCCGCCACTTCACGAATGATTTCGATGACGCGCTGCGCTTGGCTCTCGATACTGCCCTCGATCATCTCGGCGCGTCCCTTCTCGGGTATATACATGCGGCGTACGCGCGAGAGCGAACCCGCCTCGCCAACTGCCTGCGCGGCCACCGAAAGATCGGCAAGCGTGAGCACCTCGATGGGTTTGGCCGCGGCCTGCTTGATGGCGCGCAGCGATGCATAGCGTGGCGTATTGATGCCGAGCTGAATGGTCAGCACGGCCGGCAAGTCGGTCTCCATCTCGTGCAGCAGTCCGCCCTCGAGCTCGCGTCGAAACCGGGCGGTGCGCGCGCCCGGACTTACGCTTAGCTGCGTCAGCACCGCCGCGTGCGCCCAATCGAGCAATGCGGCGGTGGCGATGCCGGTGGCGGCAAAGGCGTGGTCGGAGGACTGCGCGCCCGCGAACAGCAGCTCCGGCGCCTCGCGCCGTGCGACCGCGGCGAGCACTTGCGCAATCGCGATCGGATCGGAGCCTCCGATGGCATCATCCCATACCCTGATGGCGCGGTCGGCGCCCTTGGCCAGGCACTTGCGCAGCGTCTCGTCGGCATCCTCAGGTCCGATGCTGACGACTATCACCTCGACCGGTGTGCCCGTCGAGGCCTCCTTGATCCCAACCGCCTCCTCGAGCGCGAAATCGTCCCATTCGTTGAGGTCGCGCAGCAGGAACTCCGCTTCCACGTCCTTGCCATCGGCGCGGATTTCGAAGTCCTCATCGAGCGCTGCAACCTGTTTGACTGCCACCAGTATCTTCATGTGCCCTGCTGTGTGAGTTTCAGGCCGCGACCGGCGCGGCGGGAGTGCTCTGCGGTTGTGCGAGCGCCTCGCGCACGAGCTCGATCAGCTCGCGCACGACGAATTTGCCTTCGAGGCCCGTGGTCTTCAGGGCGTCCTCGAACATGGTCAGATCCTTCGGGCAACTGACCACGTAGACCTGCAGGCCTTCGATGGTGGCAGCTTCGCGCATGCGGTTCTGCGCGGGCTTTTCCGCGCCCACCGGATCGGGAATCCAGATTCGGCCACCGCCGGCGCCGCAGCAGAAGGAGTTCGAGCGGCAGCGGCCCATCTCGACGAGCTCGCAGCCCAGACGCTCCAGGATTTCGCGCGGCGCTTCGTAGCCCTTGTTGAAACGCCCGAGATGGCAGGGATCGTGAAAGGTCACGCGAAGGTTGAGTTTCCGATTCACCGACAGGCAGCCCTGCTGCATGAGCCGAAGCAGCAGCGTCGTGTAGTGCTCGATCTCGAACCTGCCGCCGAAGTCCGGGTACTCGTTGCGAATGGTGTTGTAGGAGTGCGGATCGGTAGTGACGATGCTGTTGAAGGTGGCGGAGGTCAATGTATTGATGTTGCCTTCCGCGAGGACCTCGTAGAGGCCCTCCTCTCCCACGCGCCGCACGTCATTGCCGGCATTGGACTCGCCGTCGTAGAGGATGCCGAAATCCACGCCCGCATCGTGCATCAGGGTCGCGAATCCCGCGGTCACCTTCTGATTGCGCGGATCGAAGGAGGCGTAGTCGCCGACGAACCAGAGCACATCGACGGCTTCCTTGCGTGCATCCTTGACCGGAAAGCCCAGCGTTTTGGTCCAGGCCGCGCGCTTGCGCCTGGATTCCCCAAACGAATTGCCGGTCTTGTGAATGGTCTGCAGCGTCTTGCGCAGCTGCGGATCCATCTCGCCCTCTTCGACCAGCTTGCGGCGCAGCTGCACGATGATGGGCACGTGCTCGACAGCCACCGGGCACACCTCGACGCAGGCCATGCAGGTGCGGCAGGACCAGAGCGTCTCCATGGCCACCTGCCCGGGCCCCTTGCCATGCACGTCGAGCTCGGCCTGTGCGGGCAGCTGCGCGGAATTGAGCGTCCGGTTGGCGAATTCGCGTAAGGAAAGAATCACATCGCGCGGCGAGAGCGGCGCGCCCACCGCCCGCGCGGGGCAGGCCTCATGACAGCGTCCGCACTTGGTACAGGCATCCAGGCTCAGCAGCTGCTTCCAGTTGAAGTCGGTGATGTATTTCGCACCCGGGTGCGGCGCGTCTGCTTTCTCGCGCGGCAGCCGTTGCGCGGCCTTGGGATCGCGGAACATCAGCGTGCCCATGGCCGTGAAGATGTGCTTGACCTTGGTATAGGGAATCAGCGCGATGAACAGCAGCGCCAGCAGCCCGTGGAACCACCAGAGATTACGGCGCCACTCACCGGCGGCTGCATCCGATAAGCCTGCCGCCTGCAGACCCTGCGCGATCGCCGCGCCCACGGGTGACCACCAGCGCGTATCCCAGACGTCGGGCCGGCCGCTCAGCCACACCAGGCGCAGCGCCTCGAGCAGGTAGCCGGTGGCGGCGATCGTGAGTAGCGTCCAGAGGAAGGCCCAGTCCTCGCGGACGTAGTTGCTGCGGTCGTAGTCCGGGTCAGTGGGGGCGCGATCGGGCCGGGCGTAGTCGAGCTTCGGCGGCTTGAGCCAGCCGCGCCGATACATCATATAAAGCAGTCCGCCGCCCAGCATGACACCGGCCACGTCCAGCACCAGCGAGAACCACAGATAGAACTCGCCATGCCAGAAATGCACGCCGAAAAGGGGCCCTAAGATGTCGTAGTCGAGCGTGATCGTGGCGGTCCCTAAGAACAGCAGCACGAATCCATAGAAGATGAGTCGATGCGCTTCACCGGCAGGCCGGTCGCGACGCCTGATCATCCGATGATTCAGCAGAATGGCAAACATCGATTCGAGGCGCGGCAGCAGGTTCAACGGAATACCGGCGGGCGCCCCCCGCCGGTATTTGCGCACCTGCGCATAGACCCCGTAGAGGAATACTGCAATGGCCGAGTAGCCGATCGCGTAGAACAGGCGTACCGCCGAGGGCGTGAAGTCCTCGAACAATACGCGCGTGACGGCGTCGCTACCGGCCATGTGTCCCGTGACTGTCCCGTGCCGCCGGGCTAGCCCTGGTACTCGATGTTCGGATTGCCATCGGGCATGTGCGAGACGCCCCACACGGCCACCTCGCGCTTGTACGGCTTGGGCTGCTGCGCGTCGGCCTCCTCGATCTCGCGCGCCAGGCGATGACCCGTGAAGGTCGCATCGGCGATCAGTCGCGGCGCCTCGGCATCGCCAATCAGGTAAACGGCCTTGACGCCGTTCTGCTCCCATTTGGACTGCTCCGCCTTGAGCTGCCGGTGAAGCGCATCGTTGGAGTGCCTTCCTGTGACCAGCACCAGCGAATCGAATTCGATCCAGCGGTGGGTCTTGTTGGTATCGCGCGGCGACTTGCCCGCACCGCGAAAGGTGCGCCTGGAACCGTCGCCGTAGATGTCGTAGATCTCGAGCTTTCCCGGCTCGACGCGCGATGCGAAGGTGTTGTGCATCTCCTTGATGTGCAGCTCATGCAGCCGCCGCATCATGTTCGGATACTCGAGCGTGAAGTGCATGTAGTTGGCCAGGTGCACGCCGGTCACGATCGTGACTTCGTGTCCCGCTAAGCTAAGCTTCTCCGCCAGGCTCGGCCCCATGAAGTAAGTGTCGGCATTGAGAATCACGACGCGCTTGCCGATCTTCTTCTTGCCCTCGATCACCTGCTCGGGGCTGAGCTGATCGGGACGCGAAGCGTCGGCCCCCGGGATGGGATCGTGCGACAGGCAGTTGGTGCCGTCGGTGTTCCAGCTCGAGCCGGTGGCGATCACGATCTTCTCGGCGCCATAGGCCAGCGCCGCGGCCGCGGTCATCGGCTTCTGGTTCAGCATCAGCTGATTCTGCTTGTTCTTCTTGACCAGCTTGTTGATCTGCAGCTCGCGATAGTCGCGGTGGTAGCCCCACTCACCGAGTCCAGGCAGCGTCGCCACCTGATTGACGTGGCCGCCGACCTTGGCGGCCGAGTCGTACAGATGGACCGTGTAGCCGCGCTCCATGAGCACGCGCGCGCACTCGGAGCCCGACGGTCCGGCGCCGACGATCAGCACCGAATCGTCGGAGCCTTTCTTCGGGAAGCGCTCGGGATGCCAGCCGCGCCGATACTCTTCGCCGGCGGTCGCGTTCTGCGTGCAGATCATGGGCGGCCCGCCAATCTCCCAGCGGGAAATGCAGACGTTGCAGCCGATGCAGACGCGGATGTCGTCGTAGCGGCCTTCCTCGATTTTCTTCGGCAGCCACGGATCGGAGATCGAGGGTCGCGCCGCACCGATGATGTCGGCGTAGCCCTTGGTGACGATCTCGGTCATCTTCTCCGGATCGGTGAAGCGGCCGACGCCCAGCACGGGCTTGGTGACCACGGCCTTGATGATCCTGGTCCAGGGCACCTGGTGGCCTTGGCTGTAGAAGCGCGACGGACCCGCATCTTCGCCCCACTCGGCGATATCGCCGACGTCGATGTCCCACAGATCCACCAGCGGATCGGCAAGCTTCGCGAAGGCGACGCCATCGACCTCGGCCTCGACGCCGGCATCGCCATAAAGCGTATCGACCGCAAAGCGGGTGGCAATGGCGCAGTCCTTGCCGACCGCGTTACGCACTTTCTCCAGCGTCTCGATCCAGAAGCGCGCGCGGTTCTCGAGCGAGCCGCCATAGCGGTCGGTGCGCTTGTTGTAGTACTTCGACAGGAACTGCACCGGCAGGTAGGAGTGCGCACCATAGACATAGACGATATCGAAGCCGGCATCGCGCGATCGAATCGCCGCATCGACGTAGTACTGCTGCACCTGGGCTATATCGTCCAGATCCATTTCCTTGCAGTAGGTCAGCGTCTCGAACTCGGAGGCGTACTGGCTGGGTCCGCGCGGCGTCGCGCGCGATTCCATGTTCGGCGCGTGCGAGGCGCCGTACCAGAGCTCGACACCGGCCAGCGAGTTGAAGCTGTGGATGTGATCGGTCATTGCGCGCAGGTTGCGCACGTCGCCCGCATCCCAGATGCGCGCCGAGAGGCGGTGGGTATCGTCCGATTCCGGATGGATCGAGCAGTACTCGGTGTTGATGCCGGCCCAGCCGCCCTCTGCTTTCAGCGAGCGGTGCGCAGCCTGGAAACCGGGGCGATCGGAGCCCGCGCCAATGCAGTGCGGCACCTGGTAGAACCGGTTGCGCAGGGTCTTGGGCCCGATCTTGATCGGCTGGAACAGAATGTCGTGTTTGGGATCGCGCGCCATAGAAAATGCCCTCCGTCGTACCGTGTTATTCGAATCAACCCTGGATTTTCGCACCGTGGCCCGGAATCCACGAGGTCCCGGCCAATGGCACCCCAGCCATCGCCGCCGCCTCGATCGTCAGGGCCACTAGATCCTCGCGCTCGAGATGATGCACGTCCTGCTTGCCGCAGGCGCGCGCGATCATCGTCAATTCCATGGTCATGGTCTGCAGGTAGTTGCGCACGCGTTTTGCGCCCACCGCCGGCTCGAGGCGTTGCTCGAGCACCGGATCCTGCGTCGTGACGCCGACCGGGCAGCGTCCGGTCTGGCAATGATGGCAGTATCCGGGCGCGGTGCCGAGCTTGTGATAGTCGGACACCGCCGAGACATGCTGGCCGCGCTGCACGAAGCTGCCCGAATTGCAGCCCAGCGCCACCAGCACGCCCTGCCCCACCGACACCGCATCCGCGCCGAGCGCGAGCGCCTTGGCCACATCGGCTCCCGTGCGGATGCCGCCCGAGACGATGAGCTGCACCTCCTGCTTCTTGTTCAGATCCTCGAGCGCATCGACAGCCTGCCGCACGGCCGCGAGGGTCGGAATGCCTACGTGCTCGATGAAGGCCCACTGCGTGGCGGCGGTGCCGCCCTGCATTCCGTCGACCACGATGACATCGGCACCGGCGTGCACGCAGAGCTTCACGTCGTGAAACACGCGCGTGGCGCCGACCTTCACGTAGATCGGTGTCTGCCAGTCGGTGATCTCGCGCAGTTCCTTGATCTTGATCGCCAGGTCATCCGGCCCGGTCCAGTCCGGGTGCCGGCAGGCCGAGCGCTGATCAATGCCTTCGGGCAGCGTGCGCATGGCCGCGACGCGCGGGCTGACCTTCTGTCCGAGCAACATGCCGCCGCCACCGGGCTTGGCGCCCTGGCCGATGACCACTTCGATCGCATCGGCGCGGCGCACGTCATCCGGATTGAAGCCGTAGCGCGAGGGCAGGCACTGGTAGACCAGCGTCTTGGAGGACTCCCGCTCCTCAGCAGTCATGCCGCCATCGCCCGTGGTGGTCGAGGTGCCGATCTCGGTGGCTGCGCGGCCGAGCGCTTCCTTCACGTTGGCCGACAGCGCGCCGAAGCTCATGCCCGCGATCGTGATCGGCGTGGCGAGCTTGACCGGCCGCTTGGCGAAACGGGTGCCGAGCAGCGTCGTGGACGAGCACTTCTCACGGTAGCCCTCCAGCGGATAGCGCGAGAGCGAAGCGCCCAGGAACACCAGGTCGTCGAAGTGCGGCAGGTGGCGCTTGGCGCCGAGGCCGCGGATCTCGTAGAGGCCGGTGGCTGCCGCACGCTGGATGTAGTGGATGATGTGCCTGTCGAGACTCGCGCTCTCCTCGAGCTGCAGGTTCGAGGGCAGTTCGGGTACGGCATCCGCTGGAACTGTGGCCATGTCTTTGACTCTCGCTCGAAGCAATTCGGTCGTGTCTTAAGATTTCGTTCGCGTGTGAGTTGGCGCGCGTCAGTAGGTCTGCCTGGCCTCGGCATTCCAGTGATACAGCGTGCGCCCGGAGGCGATGCGCTTGAAGTCACTGCTGGAATGCGACAGGCCCGCGGCACCGAGAAGTTCCCTGACGGCTGCGTGATCGCGCTCGCCCATTGGTTCGAAGCGCGCATCCGCGCCGAGCGAGCGCACCTTGCCGCGCACGTAGAGCACTGCCTCGTAGAGCGAATCGCCCAGTCCGTCGCCTGCATCGCCGCAGATCACCATTCGCCCGGCCTGCGCCATGAAGGCCGAGAAGCTGCCGACCTCCCCGCCGACCACGATGTCGGC
>Ga0302320_10002422_pt1 | contig 43833 bp, 39 predicted proteins | sample Bog_T0_3_FD_202130 | JGI IMG/M metagenome (GOLD analysis project Ga0302320, IMG submission 202130) | Peat permafrost microbial communities from Stordalen Mire near Abisko, Sweden - Bog_T0_3 | ecosystem: Environmental > Terrestrial > Soil > Wetlands > Peat | place: Sweden: Abisko, Stordalen Mire...
CTGTCGGAGGCGCATTCAGCACATCCAGCATCCCGAGGTTCTGCTCGAAAGGGAGGAACACCGAGAATGCGGTCCCGCTTTTTCCCTCGCGAATGCGGCTGCTCACGTGGATCGTCCCCTCGTGCTTGTCGATAATCCCACGACTCACCCAGAGCCCCAGCCCCGTTCCCTTCTCGCCTTTGGTGGTATAGAACGGAGCGAACAGGTTCTTGCGCACGCCAATCGGGATGCCGGCTCCGTTGTCCAGCAAAGTGACGCGCACCCCCGCGCGCGAGGGATCGGACGCGAGGCTGGACTCGCGAGTATGCAGAACCATCTTTCCTTTTGCCGGCATGGCGTCGAGGGCGTTGCCGATGAGGTTGGAGAACACCTGCCTCAACTCGCCCGGAAATCCCCGAACGCTGCGTTCGGTTTTGAAACGGGTTTCGACGGCAATATGGTTTTGCTTGATCTGGGGAGCGAATAGCACTAGCACGCTTTGCAGTACCTCGGTAAGGCTGACATCGACTGGGTTGCGGGCCTCACGATGGAAGGTCAATAACTGGCTGGTGATCTGCGCGATGCGGGCCAGTTCATCGCTGGCCATCTGCAGATAGTGCGCCGATGCCAAGTTTGGAGCTTGCTCGTGCTGCAGCAAGTAAATCAGGTTGGTAACGGTATCGAGAGGATTGCGTATCTCGTGCGCAATCGTCGCCGATAACCGTCCCGCCAGGGTCAAGCGTTCGCTGGCGCGCAAGGTCTGCTCGGTCTGGCGCCGCTGGGTCACGTCGCGAAAGACAATGGCCACTCCGACGATTTCGCGGTTTTGGTTAAGGATCGGCGCTCCGGTCAATTCGATGGGATACTCCTTACCCGAGAGGCTGGTAAGAACCAGGCTGTTGGAAAAGCCGACCACGTTTTGCGCCCGCCGAACCGCTTCCACCGGGTCTTCCGATTCGGACCGGGTCTTCTCATCGCAGATGCGCAGGACCTCTCGCAGTGGCCGCCCTTGTGCGGCTTCGTACTCCCATTCCGTGAGCTTCTGGGCCACCGGATTGATGAATGACACGTTCCCCGCGTGGTCGGTCGAGACGACCGCCTCGCCCAGGCTCTTCAGCGTGATCTGAAACCACTCCCGGCTTTCTTTGAGCTGTTGCCGCTGGTTCGCCTCGGCCCGCAGATGACGTTCGTAGGTAGATGACAGGGCGAGTAATTCACCTCGGGTGAGGGTAAACATCAGGACCGCAATCAGCAGTGAGAGCGCCACCGCGGAGCCGATCACGGTGGCATTCAGGATGGTGGCACGGCGCGAGCGCTGTCTCCGAAGCACCTCCTCGGCACCCACGAATTGCCGTTGTTTGTCTCGAATGGTCTCTATCAATTGCTGGCCGGCGAGCAGGTCCTGGGACGATGTCGCAGCGCCACGGGGTTGCGACAACTGCTGGCCGGCCCACTCAATCCAGCGCAAATCCAGGTTGCGCAACTCTCCTAAGCGCTGTTGCTGGCTGGGATTGTCAGCGACCAACTGCAGGAGGAAGTCAAACTGTTCCGGTATCTTGGACTTGGCCTCGTCGTAGGCTTGAAGGAAACTCCGATCGTTGGTGAGATGATATCCGCGAAGGCCCGTATCCATTTCAACGACGTTGCGCATTAACTGCCGCGCATTGGCGATGACCAAGTCGGAGTGATCGACCCAATGCAATGAGGTATTGAGTAAGAGTATCTCGCCGACCAGTATTAACGCCAACGACACCAGCATAACCACTGGAATGGCAACCGTGCGGCGTAGCAGTCTTTGGAAACTGCGTTGATCCATGGCGTTCGTTTAGCCCCAAGCGAAGGTTAGATAATACAGCTTCCGCGGTGCCCGCCATAGGGAACTCAGAAAGCTAATCGCCAGAGAGGGAACTTTGTTCCGTTCGAAAAGTAGTTTGCCTGGGACGAAGCGTGGGCGAATCTTTTTCGCAAGAATTCGATAACGTAGCAGGGCGGCCAGTATGGCGGCGTAGATCCGCGGCTTACGCACATCTTTCGTGAACAGCCAGATTTAGTGCCCCACTCCGGCGATGGCACTCCGCAAGCATGGCGACGGAATTGATCAGCTCGTCCCTAATCCGATTGTTTCTGCTTCGAGATGCGCGCCCCTTTCCCCTGCTGACTTTCCATCGTCTCACCCGGACGGAGAAGCGAGGGATGAGCCGGAGACGACGTTTGCTGCTGGTCGGCTGCCGTCAAGGCAGCGGCGGAATTCGTGCCAGATGCTGCCGGCGGGTTTGCGCTCGCTACGGGAGTTGCGGCTGCCGTCTGCGGGGGCGCGGATGTGGCGGGCGCTGGGGTCGAAGTCGCGGTTACGGGCGGAGGGTTAGCAGCAGACGAAGCCGCTCCGCCTCCCGGTTCGGTCGCACTGGCGGCTTTGATGGGCGGCGCGGAATCGAAGACGACCCTCTCGTCGGTCAGCGGCTGCAACTCGCTGTCGTGAGGCGCGGCGAAGAACCACGTCAATAGGTAACCCCTGCGCTCGGTCAGCGCCATGGCAATCGACAATCGGCGCGAAAGCTCATCATCCGGTATCCGAAACGCGACCGCCCCGTGCAGGAAAAGGAAGGTGTTGCCGCCGGCGGCAAAAGCCTTGGCGTCACGCATGTCAGTCAGAATGGGGTGGGTCAACCCGAATTGCAGGAGAAAATTCTTGAACCCCTGACGGTCATTCGGATCCTGGGGAAACTTCATACCGGGAAAACACGCGGCAGAAATGGCAGTGACCGTCACCTCGCCAAAGTCGTCGTAGGGAATCTGGCCATCGGTGCCCGGCCGCTTGGCCCACGACGAAAACAGTGTCCGGCTGCACGCTTCAAGCAATCTGCGCTCGGTTGCGCCCAATGCGGGCCTGCCAAAATCTTGGCGGGCTCGGTCGCGCTCAACCGCCGGCTGGACAGCTCCTTCGGCCTCCAAAGTCCACCCCTGCGGGATACGGTAACTGAAGCCAAGCGCTGCATTCTCGTAGAAATCGCCGTCAATTTTTCCCGGATCGAGGTGGCTAATGGGCGGGTCGGCCTGCAGCGATGCTAGCCGATGCGAGGATATCGCCGGCCCATCGTAGGGCTGGGCCGTCGCATCAAGGTGCTGCCGCAATTCTGTGGGCGAAAAAAAAACCACGCGCTGAAACGACGATTCCAGTTGCTTCAGGATTTTGTCGTCGTGGGCCGCGAGCACCACTCGCAAGATGTAGCCGTCAAGGGTGGTCGCCAGGAGCATGTGCTGTTCAACGCCGCGCCGCGTTTCGAAAAAGTAAAACTGGCGCCCGGAAAGTTCAGCCTTCGTCAAGCCGCGCAGCTCTTCCACTCCGCGGAACAATTCCTGGTCAAGTGCATAGCGCAGGAACGCCTTGGCGTCCTGATTGTTTCCCGTCGCTATTGGGATAGCGGTTATCGATATCTCGGCATCGACCGGAGGCGGGCCGCCCAGCTCCAACAACTGCAGGCTGCCATCGCGCGCGGCCGACTGCGGGATGGGCTGCAAATGAGCATCCGGCGGAAGGTCAAAAGTTAACTTAAAGTATTGGCTTAGATAATACGATGCAGATAGATAACCTTGCTCAGGATAACCGCCACTTTGAGACTCAGAGGACAGCGGTGTGGCGGAGGTCGTCGAAGGCGCCTGCGCGCTCAGCAACAGGCAGCCATTGAGCACAATACATACCAGCACGGTTAACGCTTTGGTTGGGAAACGCATCGGATCTCGCGCGCTCGCTCAGCTATTGTTAGCCGTTACTGGCTAAGAGTCAACGTAGGGCGGGCCGGGTTGGTTGTCCACCAACCAGAACTCGTGTCCCATTACCCTCCTTCAGAAACTCAGCCTTCATCACCGGAGCCAATTTCTCCCCCAACGGCCCTTGTCGTGCCGCCCGTGTTCTCTTCACCAACTCGGGGTTCCTGGTAGTTTTCGCGGGCCCGTCAGGTACAATCAACGGTTTGTGGAGCTAATTGGGACCGGATGCCACGACAGGTCCCGACGTTCCTGACGGAGTGCGCTTCTGAACGCTGCCTTCAGCCTGCTGTGCTGCGCGCTGGTGGAACCTCACGGGTTTCGCCACTACCTACGGTCTCATTTTCTGGATACGACATTCAAAGGCCTGTACCACGCCAATGCTTTCGACATGTTGTTGCTGATTCCCTACTTCATCGTCCTGATCTTGCTGGCGTTTTACGGAATGCACCGCTACCAACTGGTCTATCTCTATTACAAGCACCGCGAGAAAAAGGTGACGGAGGCGGAATCGCGCTTCGCCGATCTTCCGCGGGTGACGATTCAACTGCCGATCTTCAATGAGCAGTACGTCATCGATCGCCTGGTCGAGTGCGTTTGCAAGATCGAATACCCGCGCGAAAAGCTGGAAATCCAGGTACTCGACGATTCAACCGATGAAACCGTCCAGGTAGCGCGGTCGGTCGTGGAGCGTTACGCAGCGTTCGGGCACAAGATCAGTTACCACCACCGCACCAACCGTGAAGGCTATAAGGCGGGCGCGCTCGATGCCGGGTTGAAAGTTTCGACCGGCGAATTCGTGGCTATCTTCGACGCCGATTTCATGCCGACCCCCGACTGGCTGATGAAGGTGATCCACCACTTCGCCAATCCCGAGATCGGAATGGTGCAGACGCGCTGGACCCACCTCAATCGTAACTACTCATTCCTCACTGAAGTTGAGGCCATTTTGTTGGACGGCCATTTCATACTGGAGCACGGAGGCCGCTCGCGGGCCGGGGTGTTCTTCAACTTCAACGGCACAGCGGGAATGTGGCGGCGCAAGGCAATCGACGACGCCGGAGGCTGGGAGCACGACACGCTGACCGAAGACACCGACCTCAGCTACCGCTCGCAACTCAAGGGATGGAAGTTTCGCTATCTGCAGGATGTTGAATGCCCGGCCGAGTTGCCCATCGAGATGACAGCGTTCAAAACCCAGCAGGCGCGATGGGCCAAAGGGCTGATTCAGTGCGCCAAGAAAGATTTGCCGAAGGTGCTGCGCGCCAACGTCAAGCGGCGCGAAAAGGTTGAGGCCTGGTATCACCTGACCGCCAACATCAGCTATCCCCTGATGATCGTGCTCAGCACGCTGCTGCTGCCGGCTATGGTCATCCGCTTCTACCAGGGATGGTTCCAGATGCTGTACATCGACATCCCGCTATTCCTGGCATCTACTTTTTCGATCTCCAGCTTCTACCTGGTGTCGCAAAAAGAACTGTTCCCCGGAAAATGGTATCGAACCTTTCTATTCCTGCCTGCGTTGATGGCGCTGGGCATCGGACTGACCATCACCAACAGCAAAGCGGTGCTGGAAGCGCTGGTCGGCCATCAAAGCGCATTTGCCCGCACTCCAAAATATCGCGTCGTCAGCAAGCAGGACAAAGGCATAGCTGCGAAGAAGTATCGCAAGCGGCTGGGCTGGATCCCCTGGATTGAAATGTTAATTGGGGGCTACTTCGCTCTGACCGTCTGGTACGCCATCGCCAACGAGAACTACATCACCGTACCGTTCTTGTTTCTGTTCGTCTTGGGCTACTGGTACACCGGCTTGATGTCGTTGCTGCAAGGCCGCTTCGACAGCCTGGCAAAGGAGCGCGCCGAAGAGCGCAGCCCCAAACCGTTTCCGGTGGGGGTGTAGAGCAAACGGGGCCCAGCATTACTGCTGTTTGCCGGTTTTGTTTTTCGAACGCGGCATAGGGATTGAGCTGTCGGTTGGCTTCACGTCGCCACCCACCAAAGTCGTTTGTCGAAGATCGCTGCAGCCCTTCTCATCCACACCCATCGGCACCCAGATGATATCGACGACCTTCTGCTTTCCAGCACCTGTTCGAACCTCAACGCGTATCCGGTCGATTCCTTGCTGTGTGACGAGGTAAGACTGAGCATTTACCGACCGCTGCCCTGCCAGATTCGTCGAGTGTGGCTCGGTTCCCGCTTTATTTGGTGGCACCTTCTCCCGATCGGCGAATCCAACCATTACAATTCTCGCAGTTGGATCGGACTTCAGGCGTGAGGCGACGTTGTCTAGAATCGCCTTCGCTGTGTTGTCAACCCGCCACGGCCGCTTCAGATCCGGAAACTGAATCGAATTAATCTTGCTGCATGTCGGAGGAGGAGGGGCCTGCTGAACGCCGAGGATGCAGTTGGCCTCTCCGACACGATGGAGTGCGTCAGTTACCAAGACGGTAACCACAACCTGACCTTGCGGCAGCCCCATTGTGTCCAAGGTCGCTGTCGCACCCGCGCCGTCGATGCGACCCGCCATAGTGGTGAAACGGTAAGCAACGATCTCCGCGCCGTCCGGACTCACCGCATTCGCGGAGAGCGTTGGGGCATCACCTGATACGACGCTATCCGAACTTACCTCACATTCCACCTGCGGGAGAACGTATCCGTCAACAGCCGGTTCAACTACATTCACTGGATTTAGGCCGGCACCAAGATCGTTTGGCAATGATTCGCTGCCTCTAGCGCTAGGTCTATTCTTGGCGGCAACATCGATGCTCAGAAGTGCGAGCGCAAGCAGAAGGGTCATGATCAATGGAAATCGAGACGAAAGGCGCTGTATCGACGGCAGAAGTCTGGCACCTTTTAACATGAGTAAGCACCTTCTTAGTTCATAGGGCAGGTCACATTCTACCGACATATTGCTACGGTGCACGAAGTTTCTTGAGTTCCATGGCCAGCTTGGCCATAGTGGGAGCTGATAAGTGGGTTGCTCGGCGTACGGGGGACACTACCGCGCAGTGGACGCGCCCGTCTACGAGAAAATTCAATGGCTGACGAAACAGATAGGCAACCTTTCCTTTCAAAGTTCGACAAACTTCAAATTGAAAATGAGAAGCTACGCAAGGAAAAGGACAAAGTCGGGTATGAAATCGATGATCTCAAGCGCTGGCGGAAGAAGCTTTGGATAAGCTTTCTCTCCGGGGCAGCCTCGGCGTTAATCGCAGTAATGACGTTTCTAATCGGCCAAAGTGCCACGAAATCTCGCGACCGTATCCACGAAGGAGATGTCCTTTATCAGCAGCCTCTGACTGAGCTTGGGGACAAAGACCCTGCCCGACGGCTATCTGCACTGACCGCTCTTAAGAAGTTCATCCAACCCCTGCCAAGGGAAGCTCGTTTCACTCGCTTCCTGAATTACTTCTCCGATGACGAAGTTACAGAACAGGCAGAAGCACAAAGGCACGACGCAATTGTTTTACTTGTCGCCCGGCTCCGTAATGAAAGTGACTTCGGGGTAATCCGCCAAACGCTAACCACTGTCCAATCCAGCCCCGAGTTGCCGATTGAGGACATTGCCGATCTTAACCGGGCAGCCGCCGCTTCGTTTATTCAAAGCGCGGCCCAGTTCTCGGGGCTGCTCGTGTTAGCCACTGCGAAACATGGCTCCATGACACAGCTTGAAGCATGTCAGGTGCCCGGCTTGCTCGTCTCGATTGAAACAGAAATGCAGAACCTGGTTCTTCGATCCGCGATACCCTCGCCTCGATCAGGTATCCCGAGTTCATCGTTCATGATCTGGCCTTTTCTCTACAGTCCGTTCTCTGCCTCACGGTTCGAAAGCGAACAGCGGTTGGCGCTCAATGACCAATCCGGTCAGACAATAAAGGTCATAATACCTGGATTGCATAAGCTCCCGACCGAGTCGGAAATAAGTTCCGCCCGCACAGATTTTCTGCAAAAGGCACTTTTCCTCGAAACCACTAGCATTCTGCTGGCCAGTGCTTTGGATAGAAAATCGGACCCCCTCCCTCTCGATTTGTCATACACGGCCTGGGTAGCGGGACAGCTAGGTTCCGAAACAAGGGATAGCTTCGGTGTCGCCAGCCCCAAACCGGCTCCCATGCTCAAGCTGTCGGGGGTGAACCTCGGCGGAAGCTATTTCGGCATCAGAGTTTTCTCGACCTTGTTCAGCGGCGCCGACTTATCCAATTCCGATCTTAGAGAGATGGCGCCCGGCAAAGACATTAGTTTTGAAAGGAGCATTCTAATTGGAGCCCACATTGCCGACGATACAGAGACCAAACGGGCATTCGCAGCAGCGCATGCGGACCTGACCGGCTCCGGTTTTCTACGTCCCCAACTCGACGACCGCATCAAGATCTTGCCTGACAATCCGCCGCTCTGCTGGGGCCAATAATCTATTTCGCCATCCACTGGAAGCAAAGGTTGTACCCATCCGGATCGTGAAAGTACATCTCCTTCATGCCATAGCCGGTACCGGTTGGCTCCTGCACCTTCACGCCCTTGCCGCGAAACTCCGCGTAAGCTGCCTCCACATTCGGACACGCGAAGAAATATATGGCGTCCCCGGGGGACTCGGAGCGCAACACGTTCACCCAGCGTTGAAACGCTGGCCTTAGATATGCTGTCCCCTTCGGGGACGGGAGCAATCTTCAGAAAACGTATGGCAGCACCACCCAGCGCTTCAACGCCAGGAAGCCGGGAATCAGTCGGCAACATTCCGACAACCCAGGCCGCTGCGCGATCCAAAAATTGGGGCCGAGCCGACCTGCTTCTGATATCCTGACTCTCTGTGGTAATCAAAGTTTTCTTTTCGGTTCTGGTGCTGTGCACCGTAGCCGTCGTCGCCGTGGTTCTGGCGATTCACTTCCGCGTGAAGCGGCATCTTCGCCCAGAGGGACCCCCGACAAGTCCTGAATCTGGACTTGATGAGGTGGAGGGGCAAATTGACACCCAGGTTCGCCCGGTGATCGAAAGCGCCGCGACCGGCGCTGCCGACGAGAACCGTCCCAAACAGGCTTCTTAGCTAACGAGGTAAGCACATGCTAAAAACTGCTCTTTCTACTGACATAAGTGTTGCGGAACGGCCCGCCAGCCTGATCAAGCAAGTGGGAATCGTGATTTGCGCCAGCGCCGTCATCGCCGTCTGTGCGCGTCTGATGCTGCCTCTGCCCTTTACGCCGGTACCGCTGACCCTGGCCAACTTCGGAGTGTTGCTGGTAGGTCTGGCTCTGGGAAGTCGCCGAGGATTCGCCGCCGCTGCCCTTTATCTGTCTTGGGGCGCGATGGGACTGCCTGTCTTTGCCTCGTCGGGACCGGGAAGTTTTGCTCAGATGCTGGGGCCGACGGGCGGATACCTGTGGGCTTATCCCGTAATCGCATTCTTGGCCGGCTGGATCGCTGAGCACGGCAAGCCGAGCTTCGTTCGCAACCTGGTGGCCTCGCTCAGCGCTGAGGTCGTGCTTTTTGCCGCGGGCATCAGTTGGCTGGCGATCTTGACCCATAGTTGGCGGCAGGCGGCGTTCTTTGGGCTTTACCCGTTCCTGTTCGCCGAAGTGTCGAAAGTGATGATCGCGGCAGCGGCAGCGGTCCGTTTGCGCCGAAGCCTGTAAGCACGCCTGCTTGGTGGTCAGGTCTTGCTGCCGTGATTTTTCGTAAACGTAATTTTGCATTCAGGGAAACTTCCTGGCAACCCCATTCTTATGAGCCGCAATTCTGAAAAGAGCATTCTCGAAATCAAAGTCGCGCATAGCCCCGACTCCGACGACGCCTTCATGTTTTATGGCATGGCGACCAATAAGATTCGCGTGCCGGGGGTGAAGTTCACCCATACGCTGACCGATATCGAAACCCTGAACCGCAAGGCCCTGGAGGGTTTCTACGACATCACGGCCATATCGTTCCACGCCTATCCCTACATCCAGGACAAGTACGCCCTGATGCCCACCGGTGGCAGCGTCGGCGAAGGCTACGGCCCCATGATCGTGGCTTCGCACAACATCCCGCTGGATGAGATCGCCCAACATAAAATCGCCGTTCCCGGAACCATGACCACCGCCTACCTGACGCTCAAGCTATTTGCGCCCGATATCGCGACCGAGGTGGTTCCCTTCGACGAAATCATTCCTAAAGTGCTCGACGGCAAATTCGAAGCGGGGCTGATCATTCACGAAGGCCAGCTCACCTTCAACAAATCCGGCCTGCATAAGATTGTGGACATGGGCAAGTGGTGGCGCGACCAGACTGGCCTGCCCCTGCCGCTGGGCGGCAACGTTGTCCGTCGCGATCTTGGCCCGGAACTCATCGCGTCCTGTTGCACCGCGCTGCGCGACAGCATTCAGTATGCGCTCGACAATCGCGAGGAAGCCCTGCAGTATGCCATGCAGTTCGCCCGCGATCTGGAGCCGCAGATGGCCGACAAGTTCATTGGCATGTATGTCAACGAGCGCACCCTCGATTACGGCAACGATGGGCGCGAAGCTATCAGTAAGCTACTGGAAATGGGCTACGCCGCCGGCATCATCACCCAGAAACCGAATGTAGAGTTTGTCGGGAATTCAGCGGCGTCAGCAAAGACTTCGCTTTCCTCGATTGAAGGCTAGGATGCAGCGGCTACTGCCGTACATCTTCCCGCGAGACCACCCTCACCTGTGATGGTTGAATACTTTGTGAAAATTTCGCTTCAGGCCCTTCGAGCTATGGCCACCCAGGCGGTGAAGCGCTAATCTATCCCTCATGACTTTGCAAGAATTCCGCGATTCCCTGCTGCGCGATGAGCCGCCCCGTGAGTTGAGCGCCGACCTCGCGGCCTTGTGGTGGGATGCCAAGGGTGACTGGAATCGCGCCCACGACTCGGCCCAGCAAGATGAAGGCCCGGCGGGCGCGTGGGTCCACGCCTATCTACATCGCAAACAGGGCGATTCGTCCAACGCCGGCTACTGGTACCAGCGTGCGAACCGGGCTTCTCCGCAGCGCTCACTCGAAGAGGAATGGATCGACATTACCCAGTCGCTGCTTGGGTAACGGCGAGCCAGACGCTAGGGTTGAATCTTCAGCGGTGCCAATTCATCAGTTTCAAATTGCCGCCATTGCTGCAGTAATGTCGCGGTTGATTCATTGAGCTTGGGAATAATCTGCACCACCTGGGTCGTGGGCGCAACATCAACCTCCTGCAACATATTCAGCACCTGCAACAGCGAGGCCCGCTGAGTAGCCAGAGTTCCGTGGTGCGGCCCGCGTCTCGGAGCGCCTTCCTCTTCTTCCTCTTCCGTCCCCACCAGAGAATCAAGCTGCCTGCTCAACCCGTCCAGTTTTTCGGCGTCGGCGCCAGTCGCGTTATCGCGCAACGACTTCACCTGGGCGCGAATGGCCGGCACTCTCGCTGCGACTGATTGAAGAGTTAGCAGATCCTGATACAACTGCGCCGAAAGATCGAACTGCTGCTGCAGTCCGGCGTTGGAGGTGTGGACGCGTGGATCCATCTGTACCGCGAACGGCTGCGTGTACTTCTGGCCGTCCACAGTCAGCACCACGGTGTACTTCCCCGGCATGATCCAAGGCGAGGTGGGAGTGGGCGTAGTGTTCTTGTAAACCGCCGCGATCGGGTATTCCGGCCTGATTCCGGACACGGGCGCATAGTGCATGTCCCAGACAAAGCGATGGAAGCCGGCAGCGCTCGACAACCCTTCCGCTGGCCGGAGCCAGTAGGCGGGAATGTTCAGCTCAGGATCTGGGGGCGGGATGGGATCGGTACTGGAGAAGCGTCGAACCCTCTTCCCGGAGGTGTCCAGAATCTCCAACGTTACTGGTGTTGACGACGAAGACTTCAAGTAATAGTTGAAGATTGCTCCGTCCGGAGGATTCTGTCCTGCCGCAACATCGGGCGGCAGCGGCGTGTCGCTGTTGGTGTTCCAACGAACGCGGTAGGTGAGCTGCGGAGCGAACAGAAACGCCTTGGCCGCGATTACCTTGTCGTCCAACTGCCGCAGCGGCGTGATGTCGTCGAGGATCCAGAATCCGCGGCCATGCGTGCCCACGGCGAGGTCGTCGCCCTTGATGAGGAGGTCGCGGACCGACGTGGCCGGCATGTTCAACCGCAACGACTGCCAGTGGTCGCCGTCGTTGAACGAAACGTAGACCGCGCGCTCCGTTCCGGCGAACAGCAGGCCCTTGCGCTGGGGATCTTCGCGCACGGCATTCACGTTCTCGTTGGCGGGAATGCCGTTGATGATCTCGCTCCAAGTCTTGCCGGAATCGCGAGTGCGATAGATGTGGGGACGCAGATCGTCGAGACGCAACGTGTTGATGGCCGCGTAAGCGGTTTGCGGATCGGTGTGGCTGGCCTCGACGATCGAAACCTTCTGCCACGCCGACAGCTGCGGCGGCGTGATGTTGTTCCAGTCCTTTCCGCCGTCTGTGGTAAGCCAGATGAGGCCGTCATCGGTGCCCGCCCAAATGCGGTTGATGTCCAGAGGCGATGGGGCCAGGGCGTAGATCACGCCACGCTGCCGCGGCTGGGCCGACGCCTCGGAGCGGAAGATGCCGACGGTTGCGGGCACCTCAAACGTCTTGCGCGTGAGGTCGGGACTGATCTGCTTCCAACTGTTGCCCCCGTCGCGCGTCACCCAAAGCGTGTTTGCCGCAAAGTACATCAGATGCGGATCGAGCGGTGAAAAGACGATGGGCTCGGTACGGATGACGCGGAAGTCCGGACCGCGCAGGGGCATCGGCATGATGTTCTGGGCTTGCGTCGTGCGGCGATCGTACCGACTCAGCTTGCCCCCGTAGACGATGTCAGGGTCGAGCGGATCGGGCACCACGTAGCCATACTCTTCCGCGGCCACGGGATGCCAGTCGCGAAAAGTAATCTCGCCGTCGTTGCCGCGACTGGAGATACAAACCGAGCCGCTCTCCTGCTGTCCGGCGCAGAGGCGATAGGGAAAAGCGTTGTCGGCATTCACGTGATAGAGCTGCGCCGTCGGTTGGTTGTACCAGGAGCTCCAGCTCTCGCCGCCGTTGATGGTGACGATGGCTCCTTGATCGCTAGTCAGGATGATGATCTTGGAGTCGTTGGGATTGATCCAGATGTTCTGGTAGTCGTCGCCGCCGGGCGCACCGCGGAACCCAGTCCAGGTCTTGCCGCCATCAGTCGACTTCCAGGTCACGATGCTCACCATGTAAATGACGTCGGGATTCTTGGGATCAATCGCCGGTATCGGCAGATCGCCACCGCCCCCAATGCGGACCTTGGGACGCGGATCGTTGGTCACACTCGACCACGTATCGCCGGCATCGTTGGAGTGGTAGAGCTCAACCTTGTCCTTGGTCGCAACTACGGCGAAGAGATTCTTGGGATTGCTGCGCGAAATCGAGACGTAGGCTTGCACCATGCCGTCCGGCAAGCCTCCCGCCAGGGGATGCCAGCTCCGGCCGCCATCGGTCGACTTAAAGATACCCCCGCCGGTGCCATTCCAAGCGCCGTTCTCCCAAGGACCTTCGCGCGCCTCCCACAATGTGGCATAAACGGTGTTCGGATCGGAAGGATCGATCTCGACATCACCGCCGCCGATGTTCTCGTCTTTGTAGAGGACCTTTTCGAAGCTCTGGCCGCCGTCGATTGAACGGTAGATGCCACGTTCGGGATTGGGTCCGTAGGGATGTCCCACAACTGCAACGAAGAGGCGGTTGGGATCGTGCGGATCAATCGCCATTTCGGAGACTTGCTGGCCATCCCGCAAGCCCAAGTGCGTCCACGTGGCGCCGGCATCGGTGGATTTATAGATTCCGTCGCCCACCGACAAATCGGGACGATGCAAGCCTTCGCCGCTGGCAACGTAGACCATGTTCGGGTCCGAAGGCGCGACTTCAATAGCGCCGATTGAGCCGGTGGGCTGCTGATCGAAGATGGGATTCCAGGTGCGGCCGAAGTCGGTCGTCTTCCATACTCCCCCGTTCACGGCACCCACGTAGAAGACGTTTGGCTCGCTGGCGACGCCCGAGACCGCGCGCGTACGGCCTCCCCGAAAGGGTCCGACATTGCGCCAGCGCATCTCGGTGAGCATCTGCGTGTCGATCTGTTGCGCCGGAAGCTGAGCGATGAGAGCGAGAATAGAGAGGCCAAGGAGGAAAAAAGCTGAAAGCGAATTTCGCATCATCAATCAGTCACCGTAATCCAATAGCCTGGTCCCGCATGGCATACCCGCGTCGCGTCCCTTGAGAGCCTCTCCTCGCGTCGCCGAGTCGTGGAGCGCATCGCGAAAGTGTAATCTATTCGCACCGATCTTGCAGGGCAGAGGACCTCCGATTGAGCCATCAAGGAAGCCGTTTTTCGCGTTCCATCGTTATTGTTTTCGCTGCACTTTTTCTGAACATCCCGGCTACCGCCCAGGCGGTTTCTCCCCAGCTCTTCGGCGGATTGCAATGGAGACTCATCGGCCCGTTTCGCGGCGGGCGCGCCGCCGCGGTCACCGGTGTGCCAGGGGACGGAGTTACGTTTTACTTCGGTTCGGTGGATGGCGGCGTTTGGAAGACCATCGACGCCGGCGTTACGTGGAAGCCGGTGTTCGACGGGCAGCCGATCGCGTCTATCGGAGCGCTGGAAGTTGCGCCGTCCGATCCCAACGTCCTTTACGCAGGGACGGGAGAGTCGGACATTCGCTCGGCGCTCAGCTCGGGAGACGGCGTCTATAAGTCCTCCGACGGGGGACAGACGTGGAAGAACGTCGGACTGCACGACTCGCGGCAGATCAGCCGCATCGTCATCGATCCACGCAATCCTGACGTCGTTTACGTCGGTGCGCTGGGCCACGCTTATGGGCCCAACGATGAGCGAGGCGTCTTCAAGTCAACGGACGGGGGAAATACTTGGAAGCGCGTGTTGGATGAAGGGCCGTCGATCGGAGTCTCCGATCTCGCTATTGCGGCGTCGGCTCCGAACATCCTATTCGCCGGTACATGGAATACGCATCGTCCACCGTGGAGCACCTATGCTCCTTTGCCAGGTCCTGGCGGCGGAATCTACCGCTCGATCGACCGCGGAGCCACCTGGACGCAGTTGTCCGGCAACGGGCTACCAGATGGCGACTGGGGCCGCGTCGGCGTGGCATCTGCGCCGGATGGCGAGCGTGTCTATGCGCTGATTGATGCCGGAAAAAAGTCAGGCCTCTACCGCTCAGATGATGGTGGAAATGTCTGGACGCTTGAAAATGGCGATTCGCGGTTGACCAGTCGAGGCTGGTATTTCATGGGCATCACGGTCGATCCCAACCATCCCGATGTCATCTACATGCCCAACATCGCGCTGTATCGCTCGGAGGACGGCGGCAAGACAATCTCGATTGTGCGCGGCGCTCCGGGTGGCGACGACTATCATCAGCTTTGGGTCGATCCGAAGAACTCCTCGCACCTGATTATCGGCACCGATCAGGGAACGACCGTCAGCCTTAATCGCGGGCAAACCTGGTCGTCGTGGTACAACCAGCCTACGGCGCAGCTTTACCACGTCACCACCGACAACCAGTTTCCCTATCACGTTTACGGGGCGCAGCAAGACACCGGCAGCATTGCCGTGCCTAATCGCACCGATCACGGACAGATCACCGGCCGCGACTGGTTCATGGTTGGCGGCGGTGAAAGTGGCTGGCTGGCGCCCGATCCCAACGACCCAAATATTCTCTACGCCAGCGGCGTGTATGGAAGCGTGGCGCGCTGGGACCGTCGCACGTCGTTGAGCCAGGACATCACGCCCTGGCCCATGCCGAACTTTGGCAGCGAGATCAACGAGCGCAAATATCGCGCTCCCTGGACACCGATGCTGGTGCTCTCGCCGGTGGAAGAGAATGCGCTGTATCTGGGGACGCAGTACGTGATGAAGACGACTGACGGTGGCCTGCACTGGAAGCAAATCAGTCCCGACCTCACCGGTGCCATTGATAACGCGGCAACCGTGAAATCGGTGACACCCACGACCACGCAGAATGCAAAGGAACGCGGTTACGGTGTGGTCTTCAGCATTGCGCCATCGCCCATCCATGCCGACGAGATATGGGCAGGCAGCGATACCGGGCTGCTGCACCTTACGCGCGACGGCGGCAAGAGCTGGCAGGATGTCACGCCCAACGGTTTGAGCGACTGGAGCAAGATCGCCATGATCGCGGCTTCGCGCTTCGACCCCGCCGCGGCTTATGCTGCGGTTGACCGTCATCGCCTCGACGACCAGAAGCCGTACGTCTATCGCACTCGCGATTACGGGAAAACTTGGCAGCCGATCACGACCGGCATCGGCGCCCACTCCTTCGTGAATGCAATTCGCGAGGACACGCAGAACCAAGGCTTGCTCTTCGCTGGAACCGAACTCGGCATCTATGTCTCGTTTGACGACGGTGACGATTGGCAGCCGCTGCAGCTGAATCTGCCCGTCACATCGGTTCGTGATGTCACCATCCATGGTGACGACTTGGTCATCGCGAGCTATGGGCGCTCGTTCTGGATACTGGACGACATCACGCCATTGCGTCAGATCAACCAGCAGACGAAGACGGCAACCGTCCTGCTCTACAAACCAGCTACTGCGATTCGCATCGACAACGACGTTTTTCTCGGCAGCCCATTGCCGCCGGAAGAGCCTGCGGCGAACAACCCGCCGGACGGCGCCATCGTGGACTACTACCTGCCTTCGGCGGCAAAGGAGGTCCAGCTGGAGATTCTTGACGGCAGCGGAAAGTTGGTGCGACGTTTTCGCAGCGGACCCCGGAAGGAAGAAAAACGTCCTCCCTTGTCCATCGCTGAGCGTTGGCTCCCAAAGCCTGTGGTGCTGGAGAACGCCGCCGGTGCGCATCGCTTTGTTTGGGATCTGCGGTGGAGCAGCTCCGGCGGAAGTGAAGAGATTGAAGAGGACGAAGGCCCTGGGGCTCCTCACGGTCCGCGAGTGGTGCCGGGAACCTATCAAGTGAAGTTGACCGTGGATAGCAACACCTCCGCGCAGCCGCTGCAAATCGAGATGGATCCGCGAGCCCAGATCACGGCAGCAGAGCTCAACGAGCAGCTTCAACTTGGCCTGGAGATTTTCGACGACGTGCGACGGACCCGCATGGTGCTGGCCGAATTGGAGTCAGTGAAAAAGCGCCTGGGCGAGGTAAAACCGCAGCTCACCGGCAACAGCCCGGAACTGCTGGCGCAAATCGCCAGCCTGGAGGCGGCAATCACGAAGATCCAGAAGGGCGGCAAACCACTTCCCGGGGCGATAACCGGCTTGGAGTTGGCCGGCACAGGCTTGTCGGCGGCGCTAAGGGTAGTTGAAACCAGTGACCGCAAGCTGCCGTCGCAGGCGATAGAGCTCTATCGGCAGGCAGACCAGGCCGCAAGAACTGGAATTGCCGCGTGGACCGAAGTGAAGAACACGGAGCTGCCAAAGCTCAACCAAGCGCTGCAACAGGCGGGCGCCGCGACCATTCAGATATCGGAGATTGAGCAGGACGTGGAGTACTGGATGTCGGAGTAGCCGATGCCAGCTCGGCCATGCAACCTCGTATCGCCCTGAGGGATTGTCATTACGAGGGCCTGGCTTTGACGCAAGGAATCTGCTTTTACGAAACACGAAAAGCAGGACCCTCGCTTTGCTCATGATCACAGTTTTCAGTCGGCTGTCCAACCTGCCATCAGAAGCAGACTAGCGTTCCACCAACTTTTCCAGGTCTTCGAAAAATGCCGGATAGGAGATCGCGACGCAGTCGGCGTCGGGAACAAGAGTTTCTCCTTCCGCTCGCAGCGCGGCGATCGCAAAAGCCATGGCGATACGGTGATCGGAAAAAGTCTTGATCAGCGCGCCGTGCAGCCGCTGCCGGCCAGGAATCCGCCAGCCATCGTCCGTTTGCTCGACCTGTGCCCCCATAGCCTGAAGATTGCGGGTGACCGCACTCAGTCGGTCGCACTCCTTCACTCGTAATTCGCCAGCGTCACGTACTTCCAGGCCGCCGGCGGTATAGGGAGCGATGGCCGCGAGGACGGGAAGCTCGTCAATGAGCAGCGCAGTCTGCGGGCCTGCGATGATGACAGGCCCGCCGCTGCCTGGGATGAGCGTGATGGTCCCCACCAGTTCGCCGTGTTGCTCATCCACGCGCACCAAGGAGGTACGTGTGCCCATCGCGGCCAGCACATCCAGCAAAGCCGAGCGGGTCGGATTCAGCAGCACGCCGTCGATGACGAGGTTGGAGTCGGGAAAGATGGAAGCGGCGCACATGAAGAAGGCGGCGGACGACATATCGCCGGGAACATAAGCCTCCAGAGGATGTAACTCCTGACCGCCCCGGATGCTGACCGAGTTGCGCGTCCTGTCGACGTCAGCTCCGAAAGCACGCAGGGCGATCTCGCCGTGATCACGCGTGCGCGCCGGTTCTTCAATCGTGGTCTTTCCTTCCGCCAGTAGTCCTGCCAAGAGTACCGACGTCTTCACCTGCGCACTGGCCACCGGCGGGCGATACTCAATGCCGTGGAGTTGCGCTCCGGTGATGCGCAAGGGCGCACAGTCACCGTCGGCTGCGCGAATTTCAGCGCCCATCCGGGTCAGAGGCTCGATGATGCGCTTCATGGGCCGCCGGGAAAGCGACTCGTCGCCTATCAATTCGCTGGTGAATGGCTGGCCCGCGAGAATTCCGGACAGCATGCGCATGGTCGAGCCCGAATTGCCGCAATCGAGCGGGCCGGCGGATTCTTTGAGCTGGGGACCCAGTCCGTCGATGATCACCGCTCCCTTCTCATCGCGTTCGACGTTGCAACCCAGAGCGCGCACACATCCCAACGTGCTGGCGCAGTCGGCGCCGGGGGCGAAGTTGTCGAAGCGCGAGCGTCCCTTGGCGAGGGCTGCGAGCATCGCATAGCGATGGGATATCGACTTGTCGCCGGGTACGCGCAGACTGCCCAAAACGTTGCGCGCGGGGCGCATTAAGACAGACTTGGGTTCAAGCATGGTCTCTTGGAGGCTGACACTCTTGGGGAGCCTTTCGTGCTCATCGACAGCCTCTTCCGAACTGTACTATATTCCTCCGGCGAAGCAGTGCGGCTGAACATGACTTGGCCGCACAGGCTACAATTCCGCACAGGTATTTGCGCTTGGACAATAAGGCTATCGCTCACGTCTTCTACGAAACCGCCGACCTGATGGAGGTCAATGGCGACGACTCGTTCCGCATCCGTTCCTATCGTCGGGCGGCGGAAGCCCTGGAGGGACATCCGCAACAGGTTTCTGAACTGCTGGATGAACCGAAAAAGCTGCTGGGGATTCCCGGTATCGGTAAAGGAATGGCGGCGAATATTCAGGAGCTGTGCCGCGAAGGCAAGCTTTCTCAGCACCAGGAACTGCTGCAAAAGTACCGGCCCAGCATGCTGGAGCTGCTGAAGATTCAGGGGCTCGGACCGAAGACCATCGCGCTGTTGTGGAGCGCCTTCCAGGTAAGCGATCTCGCCGGAGTGGAACAACTGGCGCGCGACGGCAAGTTGCGCGAACTGCCGCGCATGAGCGAGAAGAGCGAGCAGAAAATCCTCAAAGCAATCGAGGATTATCGCCGCATCTCGGGGCGGTTTCTGCTGGATGAAGCCGACCGCACGGCGGAAAAGTTGACCGAGCACCTGCAGCAGGTCGAAGGCATAGAGAAAATCACGCCTGCGGGATCGTTGCGCCGGGGGCGCGAAACCGTCGGCGATCTGGATGTGCTGATCACCGGGCCGTGCTGCATGAACGAACAGCAGCGCGCGGCCCTGATCGAGGAGATATTGCGCTTTCCTGGCATCGTTCAAGTGCTGGCGAAGGGCGACAACAAAGTCAGTTTCAAACTGCGCAGCGGAATGCAGGTGGACGTGCGTATGCTGCCGGCAGAGTCCTACGGCGCGGCGATGCAATACTTCACCGGCTCGAAGAACCATAACGTGACCCTGCGCCAACGCGCTCTGAAGATGGGATTCACACTCAACGAGTACGGACTGTCTCGCCTGGATGACAATCACCGCGTGGCCGGAACGACCGAAGAGGAAATCTACAACACGCTAAACCTGGATTTTATTCCGCCTGAGTTGCGTGAGAGTTGCGGTGAGATCGAGGCTGCAGCCGAGCACAGGCTGCCCAAGCTGATTACGGTAGAGGAATTGCGTGGCGAAGTACACATGCACACGGTCGAAACCGACGGCCGCTGCACTATCGACGAGATGGCGCAAGCGGCAAGGCAGCGCGGCTACCAGTACATCGCCATCACCGATCATTCAAAGAACCTGGCATTCGCCAACGGTTTGGACGACAAGCGCGCCGTGGAACACATTGCACGAATTCGCGCCGCAAATGAGCAGACGGAAGGCATCACTATCATGGCCGGGATTGAGGTGGACATCCTGGCCGATGGAACGCTCGACCTTTCGGACGCGGTGCTGGAGCTTATGGATGTGGTGGTTGCCAGCGTGCATTCGGCATTTAATCAAGAGCCCGGGCAGATGACGGATAGGCTGCTGCGCGCAATCGACAACCAGAACGTGTCGATCCTGGGACATCCGACGGGACGGCTGCTGCTGCGCCGCGATGCCTACCAGTTCGATATGGACGCGATCCTGAAAGCGGCGTTAAAGAACAAAGTGGCGATGGAGTTGAATGCGTATCCCGATCGGCTTGATCTGAACGACGTGCATCTGCGCATGGCGCGCGAACGCGGAGTGAAAATCGTGATCAATACCGACGCGCATCACACCTCGCATTTCGAGAAAATCAAGTACGGCATCTTGCAGGCGCGACGCGCTTGGCTCACCGCGGCGGATGTGCTGAACACGCTGCCGGAAAAAGAGTTTCGGCAAGCGATGAAGCATTAGTGGCCAGCGGCTAGTGGGTAATGTAATTGCGTCGGATGCTGTTGCAAGACTCGATGGCGAGCGCAGGTCACGGAGACCGCAGATCCCTCCGCTCGGCCCGGAAGGCCTCGGTCGGGATGACAAGAATATATGGGAACTCTGACACACAATACTAGCCGCACATCACGCGCACGGATCGGAATCGGAGGGAATCATGGCTGAGAATGAGGGTCCGAAAACGCCGGACAAGGCTAGCAGGCCGGAGTACGATGCCGGACACGTTCCCATCACGGAAGAGCTTGATAGTGCCAAGCGCACGCTGCCGCCGGCGGCACCGGTCGCGATTGCCCTGGTCGTGGTCGCCATCGTGGTTGGGATTATCGCCTACACCGAGCGATCCAAGCCGGTGGCCCAAGGCGGCATCGACGGGGTCTATTTCAGCCAGCCGGCCAACATGCCGAGTCCGATGATTCTGCTGGAAGTCACGCTGCGCAATGTGGGCGACAAGACGCTCTACGTCAAAAACATCTCCGCCAACCTGCGGACCGACCAAGGCGACCAATCCGATGAGGCCGCCTCCGCGAGCGACTTCGATCGCTACCTGAGCGCCTATCCTGATCTCCTTCAGCACAAGGGAGCGCCGCTGGTGGTGGAAATGAAGATCCAGCCCGGAGCGGAGCAGAAAGGGACGGTAATGGTGTCGTTCCCCGTCAACCAGCAGCAGTTCGATGCGCGCAAAGACCTGAGCGTGACCATCGAGCCGTATGACCAGAAGGCCATCGTGTTACGCGAAAAGAGTGCTGCGCCTCCGAAATAGGCCGTCGCCTGTACTGCGCCGAAGCTGCTCTATGGCGTCACCGGCGTGGGCGCATTCTTGGGGGTCGAAAGATATCCGGTGATGCTGTTCTTGTTGGCGGTAAAAACCACCAGCTCGTACAGCATGTGATCGCGCCCAGTGTAGAACTGCAACGGCTCGCTCACGGTGCGGTCTTTCTTCTCGATAGTGCGATCGTCAGCGATAACGTTCACGGTGAATCTACTCTTCTTGGGATCAACCTTCTTCAACTGCAAACTGACCGTGGAAACCGGCATGCGGGCGCCCTTTTGCAACGTGAAGTCGTAGTAATTGCGTTCGCCCTTGCGCTTCAGCATCTCCAGCTCTTGGCCATTGTGGGCGATCAATCCACTCTGCACGCCGAGGTCGCCCATGGCGTGCTCCAGCTTGGCATTGGTTGCCGCCAGATCGGTCTGGGTCTTCTGGATGTCGGTCTTGGCGGCGCCGACGTCGGTCTTTACTCCGTTGACTTCCCCACTCACCGCGGCAATTTGCTGGCCCTGCTGGTTCTGTGCGGCCGAGAGTTTGGCGGCGGCAGCCTTCTGCTGACGCTCCAGTTCCGCGGCGCGAGCGGCCATCTCCTGCTTGGTCATTCCGACTTCCGAGGTGAGCGCCTGCTTGAACTCGGATGAAGTAGCGTGCAGCCGCTTGCCCAAGTTGTCCTGCGCGGTCTCGAGTGCCAGTTCCTTCTGCTCCAGCGAGAGGACGCGGGTCCTCATGTCGTACATAAGGTAGAGCGACGCAATTACGTAGATAGCGGCGGCCGCCAGCAATACGTATCGCAGAATTGAGCTCTTATCGGCGGGAGGTGCAGGATGGTCGAGAGAGTTACCCTCAGCTTCTTCAAACATCAACAAATCCTTTCTGCTACTCCAATTCTCTGGGAGCGGAAAATCCCTGTCAATGAGCATATGCCGTTGGCGAGGGCATTTGACCACCGGCCCCGCCTGGTCATCGGCCACGGGTCGCGCCGGACCAGACGCTGATGCGCACGCCTGCCACGGGTTACGATAACCGCGTTTTGCCGTTGGTATAAATGTCGCAAGGCAAACTGCCATCGGAGTTGGCCTGGCGCCGCTTTATTTGCCTGTTGTCGAATTGGGCTACAAGTCCATGGAACCTAATCGGGGATCGGCGCGGGCCTTCCATTCGCAATCTCGCGAACAGTCGTCACCTTTAACGGCCCCACGGAAAAGATTCGTTACGCGACGGAACCCTTCGCGGACATCTCCAGAAGCTGCGGCTTAAACGGGCAGGGTTTTCTTGCCATGTGGGGCGCTCTGGCGTCTGCGATTTCTTTTTTCACGACTTCTCGGCCGCCGCACTAGCTTCGATCTGCTCCTGTCTTATACAATCAGAAGTTTCCTGCTGTTACGCCATCCTTGTAAGGAGCAGACAAATCCGGCCAGACTGGCCAGGACCGCGGGTGAACATTCCTCCCGCTGTCGTCATACCAACATGAAAATACACGAGTACCAGGGAAAAGCCATTCTCTCGAAATATGGAGTCGCCGTGCCGCGCGGCCAGATGGTGGAAAATCGCGAAGACGCACTCGACGTGGCCAGGCGGCTGTTTCAGGACGGCGCGACCGGCGTCGTCGTCAAAGCGCAGATTCATGCGGGTGGCCGCGGCAAAGGCGGCGGCGTCAAGATCGCCAAGTCGCCGGAAGAAGCCGGAGAACTGGCGACCAAGATGCTCGGCATGAATCTGGTCACGCACCAGACGGGTCCTGAAGGCAGGACGGTCCAGCGATTGCTGATTGAAGAGACGCTGCCCATCGCGCGCGAGCTGTATCTCGGCATCGTGCTGGATCGAACCAACGGCCGCAATGTCTTCATGGCTTCCGCCGCCGGCGGCATGGAGATCGAAGAGGTTGCCGCAAAAGATCCCAACGCCATTATCAAAGAGCACATCATTCCTGGCTTCGGATTGCAGGCATTCCAGGCACGTGAAATCGCATTTCGTCTGGGCCTTGAGGCCAAGTACATCAGCGGCGCGGTGAAGTTCATGATGGCGCTGGCGCGCGCAGCTGAAGACACTGACGCGTCCTTGGTGGAGATCAATCCCTTCATCACCACGACCGATGGCCGGCTATTCGCGCTCGACGCCAAGATGAACTTCGACGACAATGCGCTGTATCGCCATCCTGACATCAAAGATTTGCGCGATATCGGCGAAGAAGATCCGCTCGAAGTCGAGGCCAGCAAGTACAACCTGAACTACATCAAGCTCGACGGCAGCGTGGGCTGCATGGTGAATGGCGCCGGCCTGGCGATGGCGACCATGGACATCATTCAGTACGCCGGTGGCATGCCCGCGAATTTCCTCGACGTCGGCGGCGGCGCCAATGAAGAGCAAGTGACCCATGCTTTCGAAATCCTGCTCAGCGACAAGAACGTGAAAGCGGTGCTCATCAATATTTTCGGCGGCATTCTGCGCGTGGACACCCTGGCCAACGGCATCGTTAGCGCCGCGCGCAAGACGAATATCCAGTTGCCGATCGTGCTGCGGCTGGAGGGTACCAACGTCGAGCAAGGCCGCAAGACCTTGAAAGAGAGCGGACTGAAATTTATCGTGGCAGAGACCATGAAAGACGCGGCCGAGAAAGCTGTCGCCGCCGCCAAGGGGCAATGATGGGAACAAAGACGATTACTTTCGATAAGCCCTCGCACCTGCCGGCGTCGATGACATCGACATTGGGCGACGACAGCTGGATTCTTACATGTCTTGAACTCAGTTGTGAAAACAGCGTTCAAACGACTAACTTCGAGCAGGAGTGCAGAGGTGTGTGCCACGGTAATCTTGTCTTAGTCACGTGTGCGGAAGGCTCGAAAGGGGAATGGCTAAAGTTATGAGCATCCTGGTTGATAAATCAACGCGACTGCTGGTACAGGGACTGACCGGACGTGAAGGCACCTTCCACGCCAAGAATGCTGCTGCGTACGGGACGACCGTCGTAGGCGGAGTGACTCCCGGCAAGGGCGACACTACGCATGAGGGCTGGCCCATTTTCAATACGGTAAGTGAAGCGGTCGATAAGACGGGCGCTAATGCGACCGTGATTTTTGTTCCGCCTCCGGGCGCGGCTGATGCCATCATGGAAGCCGCCGAAGCTGGTCTGCCGCTGATCGTCTGCATCAGCGAGGGCATCCCCGCCAAAGACATGGTCAACACCTGGGAGTTCCTCAAGACCAAGAACTCGCGGCTGATCGGACCGAACTGTCCGGGAATCATCTCGCCGGGCAAATGCAAGATCGGCATCATGCCGGCGCACATTCACAAGGAAGGCAACGTCGGGATCGTGTCGCGCTCGGGCACGCTGACCTACGAGGCGGTCTATCAGTTGACCACCCGCGGCATTGGGCAGTCAACCGCCATCGGCATTGGCGGCGATCCGATTATCGGGACGAACTTTGTCGATGCCATCCGGCTGTTCAACGATGACCCGGAGACGGAAGCCATCATCATGATCGGCGAGATCGGCGGCAGCGCCGAAGAGACGGCGGCGGATTTCATCAAGCAGAACGTGCGCAAACCGGTGGTGGGCTTCATCGCCGGACAGACCGCGCCTCCAGGGCGCCGCATGGGCCACGCCGGAGCTATCATCTCCGGCGGCAAGGGAACGGCGGCGGAGAAGATCAAAGCCATGGAAGCAGCCGGCATTTATGTAGCGAAGTCGCCAGCCGAGATTGGCGAGACGCTGGTGAAGGCGCAGTCGGCGATGATGAATCGGTAGGAAGCCGCTTTTCGCCTTTCGCTCTTCGCTGGCAGCTTATAGCTCTTAGCTTTTAGCCAACAAAGAGTACACGTTGGGATTTTCGCTGGAGGGCCTTCAGCCAAGCGGAGAGACGTGCGGTTCCATTATTTGTGGGTTCAATGGGACCCTGTGGCAGCACAGTCGTTCGCTATGGCTTCGCACCAGTCGCAGAGCGGCGGAATTGAATTTAGCCCCGGGCGTAAGCCCGGGGGTGGGAGAAACAAATTGCTACCGAGTCCCGTAGGGACGGCACGCATTGTCACGCGTCAAGTCACAACCTAGGAGCGAAGAGCGACGCAGCATCGACGAATCGCAGGTTCCTCCGCTCGTGGCTGAAGCCACTCGGTCGGAATGACAATTCATAATTTGTTTGCTAACAGCTAAAGGCTAGGAGCTAAGAGCGACTAGCAACTGGCGAAAAGCGAATCGCGAAAAGAACGAGGACCTAATCCAAGCATGAAGACACTGCAACGCACTCTTTCCATCATCAAGCCCGACGCAGTCGAAAAAGGCGCGGCCGGCGACATCATCCACACTCTGCTGGAAAACAAGTTTCGCACCATTGGTATGAAGATGCTGCACATCAACAAGGCGCAGGCGGAAGGTTTTTACGCGGTGCACGTGAGTCGGCCATTTTTCGAGTCGCTGACCAACTTCATGTCGAGCGGGCCAATCATCGTGATTGCGCTTGAAAAAGAAGATGCCATCGCCGACTATCGTAAGTTGATGGGCGCAACCGATCCGGCCAAGGCCGAAGAGGGCACCATCCGCAAGAAGTGGGCGGCAAATATTGAGAAGAACGCGGTCCATGGCTCCGACGCCGAAGATACGGCACGCTTCGAGCTGAGTTATTTCTTCGCCGGATACGAGTTGGCGAAGTAAGTCGCAGTTGCGGGCTTGAAACTTATGCCGCCGCCGATGGATCGGAATTCGCTGTCCTTCGGATTTCGCTCAGGGCAGGCCACGGTACGGAGTACAGAGAGGCCGGAAAACGCTTATTCGTAATTCTGGCGCCTCTGTGGTGAAATGTTGCAACGGAGAGTCGTATGGCTCATGTGCAAATCACGTTGTTGGCGGGCCGCACCATCGAGCAGAAGCGGCGCGCGGTCAAACGCATTACCGATGCCATGTGCGAGGAACTCCACGTCAAAGCTGAGAAGTTGACCATCTCCTTCGTGGAAGTGCCACGCGATAGCTACGCCCGTAACGGTGTTCTGTTGTCCGATCGAACCGACTTGAAGTAAAGTCGCGCTTCGTTCGTTGGCTCCCATCATCCGTGGATGACCCCACCGGTCACTACCAGCCGGCAAGCTGCGTTTCACAATCCCACAGCGACGGCGCGACTTTGCATCGATTGTCATAAGGGGCAAAATGCCGTCTGGCGCGTTTACTGAGAGCCTTCTTAATCTTGGCAGCGCGGATTTGCCGGGTCACTCCAGGAGGAGTTAGCTGCGCCGTTCAGCTTCCAAAAAGCGCGGCCCCATGAAAGGGAGCGAGCACTAGCGTCAGCCCCAGCATGACGACTGCAGCCGCCGCCAGCCATCGGCGTTGCGGGCCAATGTCGGGCCACTGCGGCACGTTGGGATGTCTCAGGCCGGTGAAACCCAGGATCAGGGCCCAGACCAGCCATCCCATCCAGAAGAAGACGCCTAGCGGGATGAGTATGCCAATGGTGGTGCGAGTAACCCACTTGTGCGCCCGCGGCGCCACGGCGTAGATGATGTGTCCTCCGTCAAACTGGCCGCCCGGAAGAAGGTTCAGCGCAGTAGCGAACATTCCTACCCAAGCCGCGATCCCAACCGGGTGCAGATACAAGTTTCTGAGCGGAGCGGTGCTGTGGGTAAAGGGCGCCAGGAAATGATGGAGGAGGCTGAAGATTAGCGGATAGCCAAACTCCAATGCCGAACTTGGGGCATCGGAAGGCATCGGCTTGGAAAGTGCCAGGCCCCACAGCAGCACGGGAAGCGCAACCAGGAAGCCGGCGATCGGTCCGGCGATGCCGATGTCGAACAGCGCCTTGCGTGATCGGATAGGCGACTTAATACGAATGAGTGCGCCAAATGTCCCGATCAGGGTGGGCGCTGGAACAAAGTACGGCAAGGTCGCGTAGATGCCATTCCTTTCGGCCAGAATGAAGTGCCCGAACTCATGCGCCAGAAGAATCCCCAGCAGAGTGGCGGAGAACGGAATCCCCATTTTGAGCCGCGCCGGATTTTGCAGGATCCAGTGCCACGGAAACAGCGGAAGGGCGAAGGCGTCGGTAGTGAACGCCGGCAGGTCGTGAATAAAGTTATACTGCAGACGCGCGCCAACGACCAGCGTCGTCAGCGCCGTCAGCAGCAGCAGTAGAATGTGCAACCAATACGGTCGGCGGCGCGCAGGGGCAACCACAAAGACTTGCGGATAGGAAGGAACTTCGAAGGTGTAGGACGGCGGCGTGAGGTCAGACATCGCTTAATTTGATGATGCACTAATGGTCGCGGAAGCGCAGGTTACAGATCTCTTCTCCCGGCACGAGACACCTTAGCGACCGCCGCGGCAGGCACTCTACTCGCGTCGGCTACTCGATGGATTGCAATTCCTTCCCCGGCTTGAAGCGAACGGCTTTGCCGGGCGGTATGTTGACCTCGGCGCCGGTGCGCGGGTTGCGGCCAATTCCGGTTTTCCGCGGCCGGACGGTGAAGACGCCAAAGCCGCGCAGCTCAATGCGATCGCCGCGCGCCAGCGATCTCTTCATGCTTTCGAATACGGTTTCGACCGCCATCTCGGCCTTGGTCTTGGTGACTCCGGTCCTAGTGACGACTTCGTTGATCAGATCCAGTTTGATCACAAGTGGCTCCGTCAGGCGCGCTCGCCCGTCAATATAGCCCGGACCGCAGGCGCTGCTGCGATTCTATCCCACTTCGCAGAACCTACGGTAAGTCTTCATTCGACCGCGACTTGCAAGCTGATGCGCGAATCGTAGTGAAGCCCGCGCCCATTGTCAACCGGCGGTTGCTTTCCGTAAGATGGCATATTCGTCAAGGTCGAGCTTTGTATCAGAGCACGACTTCAGTCGTGCTAAACGCGGCGGAATGAAATTAGGCCTTTAGCCCCTGCACAACGTCCATCAGGGGCTAAAGCCCAAGTTCTCTCGCGATCGCCCGGCACGACTGAACAGGTTGCTGAAAAAGTCGGATTCGATATGTTTTGAAGGGGCCCACCTTTAGGTGCGCCGTCCTAAGCCCTTTATTTTTTGCCATTCCCGATTTTTTCAGCAGCCTGTGAAGTCGTGCCCTGATACAAACCGTTAGCGCCATTATCAAACCATCAATCATTCAGGGGCTTTAGCCCCAAGGAGCCGCATGTCCATTAAGAGTGACCGTTGGATCCGCAAAATGGCCACTGAGCACGATATGATCAATCCCTTCTCGGAGAAGCAGGTCCGCGAAGGCGTCATTTCTTTCGGTCTCTCTTCCTACGGTTACGACCTGCGCGTCGCCGACGAATTCAAGATCTTCACCAACGTCAACAGCACCATCGTCGATCCCAAGAAGTTCGACGAACGCTCCTTCGTCAGCCTGGAGTCCGATGTCTGCATCGTCCCTCCGAACTCCTTCGCCCTGGCGCGTTCGGTGGAGTACTTCAAGATCCCCCGCGACGTGCTGACCATCTGCGTCGGAAAATCCACTTATGCACGCTGCGGCATCATCGTCAATGTCACGCCGTTCGAGCCCGAGTGGGAAGGCTTCGTCACCCTCGAAATCTCCAATACCACGCCGCTTCCGGCACGTATCTACGCCAACGAAGGGCTCTGCCAGATCCTATTTTTCCAGTCAGACGAAATTTGCGAGACCAGCTACAAGGACAGGAAGGGCAAGTATCAGGGACAGAAAGGCATCATGCTGCCGAAGCTGTGAGGTGTTCGACGGAATCGGCGCTATCATTCTCGTTATGCCCCCACCGAATGATGCGTCGGTTCTCGGGAGCGAGGTCTATATCCGCGCATCCGATGACGGAGCACTGTCATTACCGGACAAGTTGTTGGAACTTTTCGTACAGGCGCGGGAGCAATATGCATGGCCGCGAAGCGTAACGACTGGGGAAAGCTAAAAGAAAATCATCGACCTTGAAGAGCAGGTTGAGATTCGGCTCACGGATCTAAACAGCGAAAACGCGCAGTTAATCATGCAGAGCGTTGCGGAATGGGGCGGGAATAACGCCAAGGCAATTTTTGCGATACGTACTATGAGGTCGACCCAAAAACAAGACGCTGCGAAGTGTATCGGGCAACTTCTCGCACCAAGCTACGCGGAGCGTTCTTTACGAGGCCTGATACGCCTGCCGGGAATCGATCTTGTAATGGCGACGAAGATCTATCGTTTTTTGCGTTCCACCGATCGGAGCAGCGGTAGACAGGCACTGCTCGTATTTTTTCAATTCATTGCTGGACTGTCGTGTGCGGACTGCCCCAAGGGCTTGCACTCATTTCCGCCGCGAGTGGTACCGCAGACCTCATACCACCCGTTTACCCTACTCGGACGGGGCGCGTGAACATAATCTACAGGAATATTTCGGGTGCTACTTACCGCTACAGGTTCACCTGCTGCCGAAACCATTCCAATACATCGTCATCCAGACGGATGGTGATTCTGGTCTTAGCTTTCGGAATCGAGAGCATAGGCCCACGCTTCGCATTGGCAAAGTTGTACTCACGCTTCATGGCAGATTCTGTTGCCGAGTTGCATTCAGTTAGCTGACGGCTGAAAGCTGATGGCTGACAGCTGATGGCTGACAGCTTCCTACTTCCGCTGACCGGCTTCGCTTTCCTTGAACATGTATTTGATGCTGGGCTTGTAGATCAGCAGATTCGAACCGCTGGTGCGGTTCACTTTCAGGCAGTACTTGTCGTACCACTCGATGACGCCGTGGACCTCTTCCCCGTCCTGCAGTACCAACACCATCGGCGTCTTGGATTGCATTTGCTTCTGATAATAAAAATTCTCGGCGTGGGTCTGCTCTGGCGGCGGCGTCTTCTTGCCGTTGCTGGAGGCGCGCTCCGGGCGCTCGCGGCGATCGCCGTCCTGGCGGCGTTCGGCGTCCTGCCGCGGATGATCGTTACGGTTGAGAGCGGGACGAATTAGCTTGCGATTAGCAAAGACTTCCGGCTCAATAGCTCGTCCTACGGCGGTGGCATCCATGGAATCTTTCATGGGAGGTTGCTCCTGTGGTCTGCACACCGGCCTTTCGGCGATCGTCAACTCGGATGCGAAAAACGTCCCCAGACTCCGGCATGTTCCTTGGCGTGACCGCCCCGAGGTTCTTCTAGGTGTGAAGTTAAGCGCTACCCTAACACAGGCGCACCTCCAAGACAATTACTCAGGTGCTACTTTGGTGTGACCGGCTCCAGCGCTGTAGCCAACGTGTCCAGCGCCAGGGAACGTAGCAAATTCCTGCGCATCCCGCTTTCCACCTCGCCCAGCCGCTGCCCGGCTGCCGCAATCCAGGCAAAATCCACTTCTGACGCCATTCGGGCCAGCTCCGGCTGGATGTCTTGATTGCGCACCAGCTCCGCCGTTCCCGACCTCAGGAACAACAGGTCCTCCAGCAGCGCGTATAAGGTGCGAAGCAGTTGTTCGGTTTTCGCTTTGCCGTCTGCGCCCGACCGGTAGGTATCGGTCACCCGAAACAACGCGCTGTGGTCCTGGATTCCCATGGCCGGACCCAGCAGCGTGAGCGCATCCTGGCGCGCCGCCAGATACCCTGCCAGATCGAAACCGCGCGCGCGGCCCAGGCCTCCGCCGCAAACTCGCCCCACCAGCGCCCGCGCGCGCGGCTTCCACTCCGGACACACTGCGGCCAAATACTGCTCCACCTCGGCAGTCGGAATTGGTGCCAGCCGCAGATGCATACAGCGCGAACGGATGGTCGGCAGCAACGCCGTAGGATTATCCGTCAACAGGAAAATCGTAGCGAATTCGGGCGGCTCTTCCAGAATTTTCAGCAGTGAGTTTGCCGCTTCTTTCATGAAGTCGGCGTCGCTGAAGATGTAGATCCTTTCCCCACCCTCCGCCGGCTTGTAGTAAATCTGGTGAATCACGTGCCGCACTTGGTCTACCTTCACCAGCATCTGCGGAGGATCGGGCGGAATGACCATGACGTCGGGATGCGTCTGCACGTACAGCCGGGTCTCCCGCTTGTCGGTTTCGCGCAGGTTCTCGCGCGCCTCCACCGCTTCTGCAAAGCGACCTTCAAGGTCATCCGCCTCGGCAATGCGAATGCAGTTGGCGCAATGTCCGCAAAAATCCGGCAGCCCATCGCTGAGGGGCCGCTCCAGACAGTTCATCGCTTTCGCAACCATTTGACTAAGCGTGAACTTCCCCGATCCCTGCGGCCCGGAGAGAATCAGCGCATGAGGAAAGTGCTTCCGCACCAGCATCTCCCGCAGCGTGTGTACGGTTTCCGCGTTGCCATGAAAATCAGAAAAGGGCATTGTCGGCTTCTTCTTTCGGTTTTATGAGCGTCTGTCCTCCCATCAGCCTCTCTCTTACCACCCGCAGAATCTCCTCATGCACCTTCTCGATCGGCGGCCGCGCGTCCACCAGCGCCACCCGTTGCGGCGCGCGCCGGGCAATCTGCAGAAAAGTCTCATGCACCCGGTCAAAAAATGCGCTGCTCTCTTTCTCGAAGCGATTTTCATCCTGCTCGGCAGCTCGGTTACGGCGTCGCGCCCGCTTCACGCTGGAGCTGACCTCCGAATCCATCAGGATGGTCAGGTCTGGCCACATCCGCCCGCACAACAACTCGTGCAGACGCAGCACCGCATCGCTGCCCAGTTGCCTTCCGCCGCCCTGGTAGGCCTCGGTTGAATCGGTGAAGCGGTCGCACAGCACCCACGTCCCCGCTTCCAGCGCAGGCAGGATCACTTCTGCGATCAACTGCGCCCGCGAGGCGAACATCAACGCCATCTCGGCATGAGGTTCCAGTCCGGCCGTGCGCGAATCCAGCAGCACCGCCCGAATGCGCTCGCCGATCGCGGTGCCACCAGGCTCGCGCGTGGTCACCACCTCGACCCCCTGCCGGCGCAGCGCCGCCGCGAGCTTCTCCAGTTGCGTGCTCTTGCCACAACCGTCGAGCCCCTCGAAGCTGATAAACTTCCCGCGTTGCGCCCGCTTCGCCACGCTGGTCATGATATCAGCGGAGCATTTGGGACCCGCTTCAAAGTGTCGTCCTAGCGAGTGGCGGGAACAAGCTCGAATTGGATCTTTGGGGAATGTAGGACTTTGCCGTCACTCAATCTCATGCAGGTGGCGAACACCCAGGCCAGCATCCTTACAAATTCCGCAAAGTGCTTGATCAATAGTCAGAACTACTGGGCGTTCTTGCCGATGACGTTCGGCTAACTTTATTATGCTGACGTCAACTGGACCGAAGCGGGCAACCATCTGAATATCCATGTGAAGGAGTCGTATCACTTCTTCGTTCATTTCCATGCCGCGAAATTGATCGTAAATTCGATTCCATAGTCTTTCCTGTCCCTGTCTCTCCGTCTTGCGAATCCAACAGTTCAGTTCCGAGACAACCGACGCACTTGTTGTCCGCCGCCGGAATGAAGCAACGAAGTCCACGCACCGATCGTAGGGGTCCGCGTGAGTGAGGCATCGTAACTCTCTACGAAGCCCTTCAAATCCAAAACTGAAAACTGCGTGATACAGGATGAGTTCGCGTATCGGACCGGTGTCCAGGATCAACAACTCACGCTCGTCGCGGTATGTACGAGGAGACATCGTCCCTATCACGTTCTCTTGGTGGATTTGAAGGTATGGGAGCAGCGGGTATATCGAACTTGGTGCACAAATCGCGTCTGTGCCGTTCGAGGTGTTCGACGAGATTCTCAGAAGTGCTTCTCAGCTTCGTCACTTGGCGCTGCAACGCCCGAAACGAGTTGCGTTGTTTGTAGGCTTCGAATTCGTCCGCAGGATGCAAAAACTGATCCTTCTTTTCCTTCCAGAACCCGTGCGTGACGTAATAGCCGGGCAGTTCCTCAGTCTTGTTTATCAGGTATTCCGCAACGTAATGAGGTAAATCATCCTTGCCAAGGTTGAGAGGCTTAAGCGCATTTCTAGGATCTGCTTGGTATTTCCTGGCTGCCTCTTCCACCTGACGCCTGAATAGTACAGTGTTGATCAGCCCATCGTAGAACTGTCGCGCTCTTGAACTCGTTTCGTCGACCGCCCTGTCATGTGCCGCAAATTCACTTGCAAATCCGGGATTCAACGGGTCAGCAAGGAAGTCCTCCAAATTTGGCAATTGAGAGGGGTCGAAATACTCTTTGATCGGCTTGATGTATTCGAATCCTTTAGAATACGCTCGCCAAGTCAGGTCCCCACGACCGAGGAGCAGCAGTTCCCGCCGGATGCTATCGAGTAAGGGATTTAGCACGGAATAAACCCATGCCTCAACCCGTCGAGAATGACGCGGGGGCGTCGCTTTCTGCACTGCCATGCCAGTAGATTACCTCAGCCCTGCTCTCGTTGTCCTGTCTTAAAGTTAAGCCCGCAAGACACTCTACCGCGAGCTGATCGAGTACCGCACCACCACGCCATCCACGTAGGTCACTTCCACACGGTAGTCCTCGGGCAGATACTCGAAGATCTGCGTCTTCAGGCCCTCTTCTGAAGTGGACTGCGACATTTGTCGCCCCAGACCCAGCAACTGGCTCACGTCTCCAATCTGCATGCCACGCTTGAGCCGGGTAATGGGTGAAGACGACGCGCCGCTGGCCGGCGCATTCGTGTTCGCGGGTGCAAGGTTTTGGGCTGCCGCCTGGAAAATCGGCTTCTGCGCCTGCGAATCGCCGAAGTCAATGTAATCCACGAGCAGCTTCATCAGCGCATCGGGCGTGAGCTGGTCAGGAGGAATAGTTCCCGGCCAGCGCAAGTTGAATCGTGATCCGCCACGCGTGCGCTTGTCGGCGACCTGCTGTGCCTTGAGCTGGCTGGCGATCATCGCCGCCCGGTCGTCAGCAGCCTGTTCCCGCTGGCGGCGGTTGCGGACGCGGTCCAGTTCGCGCTGCAAATCGCGTTTCCTTTGCGGATCGCTGGTGTTGCGGATATCGTCTTCCAGTTGTTTCTCGTAGCTGCTCTTCCCCACGTGGTAGGGCGTCACCGTCGTACTGCTGTCGTCCCAGAAGGTCCCGAAGCCGCCGCCGTCGAGCTGAAACTCGATAAGGTTTTTCTTCACGACGATAGTAGTGATGGTCGAGCGGTCGCCGCTGCGAATGGCCGGGCCAAACTGCTTCAGGCGGCTGGAGTACGCCCTCCAGTCCATGGGATCATCGCGTTCCATACGGAGATCGACACCCTGCTGCGTCCCCGGCATGTCGATCTGCAGCCTCACCTGGCGGCCAACAAAGTAATTTTGCAGCGCCGACTGGCCGCTGCCTTGCGCGTTTGCCGGCAGGACCGCAAGAATCACCGCAGGCAGGAAAATGATCGCCACACAACAGGCACGCCGAAGCATCTCGATCCGCTCCTTATGGACGAGTAATCTTATCGCGGGGCGAGTCTAGCACAGGCTGATATTGAGTGGAGGGGGCTCTTCCACTTAGGGCGGAAATCGTAGGGCCGGAAATTCAGCGCGTGGGAGATACGTACTGGGCTTCGCCATTGCCGAACGACCAGTTTTCCTTCGGCACTTCCACCAGACTGATGAAGACATCCTCCCGGCGCAGCTTAAGACGTTCGTGCAAGCCATCCGCAACGGCTTTGTAGAAGCGCTGCTTCAACTCAACAGTACGGCCGCTGTTCAGGGTGATCTGCAAGAAGATGCAGTCGTCGGATCGATGGACGCCGAGATAGTCCCGGTCAAACTGCAAACCAGCTTTTGGGTGCTCTGTGATGACCTGGAAGCGATCGCGGTTAGGGACGCCTAAGACGCCCAACAACGCTTGGTAGACGATCTCTCCAACCTGCGTGCGATATTCGAGTGTCTTGCCTTCAAGAAGATCGATTCGGACGAGAGGCATGCTTCTTTCCTTTAACCGGGGGTAACGGCCGGTGTCCATATCGACGCAAGTGGGAGGACTAGAGGCGCAATCGCGGAACGATCGCTCCCGTGGTGCGACTGTAGTCGTCGTATTGCGCACCAAACGTGCCCGCCATGGCCTGCTCTTCAATCTTGCTCTTGATCTTGAAGCCAACATATAGCAGAACCACAGCCGCCAATCCCCGCACCTGACCGCGTACTACCGCCGTGCCCAGCATGCCGAGAATCATTCCCGAATAGATGGGATGTCGCACCCAATGGTATGGCCCGCTGCGCACCAATTCATGCCCAACCTTGACGGTGACCGAGCTACTCCAGTTCCCGCCGAGATAAGCTCGAGCCCAGATGGCGAAGGCAATTCCGGTAGCGGTAATGGCGATCCCGACCACTTCAATCCACAAATCGGCCGGAAATATGCGGATGCGGAGCCAGGCCCTGGGCACATCGCCGCTGAACATAGCATAGGCGGCAGCAACGGCAAGGACCGTGTAGGACAGCCGCGACGAAACCCCCTCGCGCGTTTGTACCGGCTTGGTCCGCATCGCCCAGATGATCCAAATCACCGCGAAGGTGACCCACAAATATTCGCAAATCCGCATTCCGTCCATTGCCATCTCCCGCGCATATTACGATACCGCAACGCGAATGGTTCCCCGAGGCGACCCAGCCCATCCTTCGACACCAACCCAATCGTATGCTCGAGTCCGCTGGACGGGGGCAGCCTGGGGATAGTATCTTTGCGATGCGACGATTACCGGGACCCGACGAGCGCCCACACTGACGGCCTTGTCGGTTCATAAGCTTATGGTGCAGCAATCAATTCAAAATTGTTCCACGGAGCGGAGTCTATGAAGAAACGAGTATTCGCTATCGCTATCCTCAGTCTGTTGATTTCCACGCTAGCTTTCGCGCAAAAGACCAACATCGATTGGGACCGCACTGCAAACTTCGCCAACTATCACACCTACATGTGGGAGAAGAGTCCGAATCCCGCCCATGGTTTTTGGGACCAGCGCATCACCGACGCCGTCGACAAGCAATTGCAAGCCAAAGGCCTGACCAAAGTCGACTCCAATCCTGACGTGTGGGTTGTCTACAGCAATAGCATTCATGATCAGAAGCAAGTCGTAGGCACGGGCTATGGCTTCGGGCCTGGCTGGGGCTGGGGAGCCTGGGGAGGTCCTGTCACCTATAACACCTACGTCACCAAGCTAGGCACGCTGGTTGTGGAACTGGCCGACGCCAAGGACAAGGAGCTACTCTGGCGCGGTTCGGTTACCGACACCATCACCGACAACAGCAACAAGAACATCAACAATCTCGATAAAGCTGTCGTCAAGTTGTTTCAGAGCTATCCGCCGAAAGACAAGAAGTAAGGCTAGGAGGTTGCTGGAAGTGTCCGGCGCCGATGTACTTAGACCGGCGCGTCTTCCGTACCGCTCTGAGCCGGTCGATGGGGGTGCCGTTTAGGGATGTTCTCGCTTGTCATCACGAGTGGGCTTCAGCCCGCAACGGACCTGCTTTTCTGCTGTTTCCGTGGTCCCCTAATGTCAGGGCCACGGGAACCGCTCTACGAGTTGCGTGCCACTTTAGTACGGAGGATGCAATGAAGTTGCGCAAGTGGTTTCTGGCCTCGATTGCGGTTGCCAGCCTGTTCAGCACAGTCGGTGCGCAAGCGCAATGGGTGATGGTGGCTCGGGCGGTCGCCGGACGGGTTGAGCGCATGACCAACAAGCCGGCCAATGGCACCGGCTACGATGTCGCCACTGTGGTGCTGGAGGCCAACGCGGACAAGGTGTACGACACCGCTCTGAAATCCCTGCAGGCGCGCACCGACCTCACCATTACCAGCAACGACGCCAAGAGCCGCGAAATTAAGTTCTCCAAGGGCGACCAGGTGGCCAGCATGCAGGCCACTCCTCTGGGCGACAAGCTCTGCCAGTTGGTGGTCGCCTCTAACCTCACCGGCGCGCAGCCCGACGCCGCCTCCGTCGTCGTCCAAGGCGTCCTGAAGGTTTGCGACCAGATGCATGTCGTCTGCACCATGTCGGGGAACTGATGCGGCTTCGCTGATGGAGAAGTGTGTGGTTCGGATAGGGTGCCCGTTCACTGTTTGACAAGACCGATTGCCATTGCCGTAACGGCCAACCCCTCCCCAGGAAGTACACAGTAAAATGCAAGGGGGAAGTCCCGGTCGTGCTGACCTCGACCAAGCCCGACATACTCGACGCTGCGGCAACGCAAATGTCCGTTCGCATCTTCCGAATCTAGTTCGAGCACTCTCCGGCTAACTGCTTTTCCTCCCTTTGTTGCCAATAATGCAAGCAGCGTGGAAGCCATTGATTGCCGTTCCGGCCGGAGACGAATGAAATCGCTTGGATTCGCAAGAGCTTCACGATTAAGACGTCCTGCACCACCAGTACCGTCTTCGCGACTGGCTCCGATTGAAAGGTCCAGAGGGATTACTGGTTTTCGTCGTGCAATGTAAGCGTCTGCAAGATGCTCTACGCCCGTTCCACCACCGACACACAGGAGGACATCGCCGAACTGTGCCTGCCGATCTCGTATCATCGTGCCAGATCGAGCGCCAGGGCGAATGTATTCGACGCGTAAATGACCAGACTTCAACAAGTCTTGCCAGAGCTGTTGTCGTTCCGCTGGGATTTCAGCGCTAGCCTTTTCCGAAACCACGACAACAATAGCCGGCTTAGCACCTGCCACTAAGGCGCCAATCTTGAGAATCTTTGCAGCTGTTTCCATCGCGGTCCAATCGAAAAGAAGCGCCGGAGAAGTCCGATCCGAGCTGTTCTGTCGCGGCTCCTTTCCGGCAAATAACATCAACCCTCCTCCGTGCTCCACTACCCGTGCAGCGATTTCACTGACCAACTGGTGCGTATACACGATCAATTCAGTCGCAGTCTTCGCACTCGCGCTGCCGGAAATATGAAAGTATTTGCCCCGAGATGCTTCTGGGTGGCCGTTCACGAGCGCGAGCCTCTAGCCATCAAAGCGAAACCTAAATAGTCGGCTGCACTTATGGTGGCGAAGCGCCACAGCACAATATCAACGACATCAATCGGGTCACCAGTAAACTGTGCGATGGTGCTGCAGAACGTTTGGTTGTCGCTATATCCGCAGCACTCAGCGAGCCTCGATAGATGTCTGTCTGGCTTTGCAACGGGGACGCCAAGGTTCTTGGCTAGATGAAAACATGTGATTGGCCCGATGAACGGAAACTGCTGGAGTGCGGCTAGTGGATCAGCGTGGACCTCGTCTATGATTCTGTCGAATCCTTTTTGGGTGACAGTTGCCGCCACCGTGCATATCGCCTTAATCTTCAGTTCGCTTCCAAAGTGCTGCATCGCGGCTTGAAAACAGCTCTCGGCAGAGCCGGCAATGTCGGCAGCTGATCGCCAATTCAAGAAGGAATCACAGATCGCCGGGAACTTCGAACGAACCACTGTCTCCCGCATACCGGCCGAAAGAATCACCCAAGCCGTCTCTCGCAGAAGCACGGTTTCTGACAGTGCCGTTGTGATACGAGAGCGCTGCCATAGAATTTCCCACCCAAAGCCTGCTGCCAAGACAGAGCGCTTTACGTGTCTGGATCAGGCACTATAACAAAGGACGCCCGCACTCCAGTTTGGGGCCAGGGATTCCTGAGAAAACGTCGGATAGACCGCGACGACGACCAACGACCCAAAAGCACAGACTGCCCCGTGACTGCGAGATCAGAGCCAAGGACATCCTTAGCGGTTTACATCACGAATATTGGTTGGAACTACGATCGGCGTGACCGCCCGAGGTTTCTGCGGAGGACAGTCACGCAATTGATTCTGGACATCGCCAGCTACTTCGCGCCGTAGCGCGGCGGGTGATCGGCGCCGGCGCTCTTATCGTCGAGCAGGGCGAGCCTGCACCGCCATCAATACGTCCGTGGGTTCTATAGCTGATGACGTCGAGCGCTCCGGCGGGATAGTCCGTGAGCATCATGTTGGCGGCTGAAGCTCCGCCGCAGATCAGCGAAGCGATGGCGGCGCGCCGGTTGCGCTGCCAGAACCGCGCCGCCATCAGCAGGAACGAGCCGGCGATGGCGCAGTCGAGGACGACGTGAGTTGAAGGTTTAACCGTTTTGGGCATTCTGCCCGTGACGATTTGCAGACCTAGCGGCCAGAGCGGCATGATGAACCTCAGTGAATTCTTAGTGGACGGCGAACCGGATTGTACGCCTGAAGAAAAGATGCCGGACTGCGACGAGGAGTTGGTACGCTGGGCAACGCTGTCTGGCTTACCCGCCTTTCGGCCGACTAATTATTTACTATTGAGGCTGTGATCGACCGAGCCCGTTTGTCCCACGCGCCGAAACGGAGGGAATTATGCCAACCCGTCGGGCTACGCCCCAGAACATCGACGAGTACATCGCATCGTTTTCGCCGGAGGTTCGGGCGATCCTCGAAGAGATGACCATCAGAAACGCTGCACCCGACGCGTAGGAAACCATCAGCTACAACATGCCGGCGTTCACGCAAGACGGTATTTTGGTGTACTTCGCTGCGTTCAAAAAACACATCGGGTTATATCCGCCGGTAAGGGGCGACGCAAAACTGGAGAAATCCATCGCAAGCTACGCCGGAGAGAAGGGCAACCTGCGATTTCCGCTCGATCAGCCTATTCCGTATGAACTAATCGAAAAGATTGTGAAGCTCAGAGTGAAGCAGAATAGGGCGAAGGCTCGTGCATCTCAAAGAGGGTAAGGTTCGGGATTCGTCTGAAAGCCACGAGGGGAGAGGATTTTAGGCGAATTCACCCCCAAATGACGCTCCTCAAGAAAAGGGAAGAGCCCGCGCCTTACGGAAAGGCATGACTTGCTTCCCGACCCACAAGAGATGGGGCGATTCCTTTAGAGGCTGACGGGTTCCTATTGAAGCCGGCTGTTCGCCGAAACAGAGCGTGAAGATCATACTCCGGTCGGATTGACCTGCGCCCAGCTTGAACCTACCCTCCTACACCAACGGCAGCCCGCTGACCACGACCAGCGCGCTCTTGATGATCGACGGCCATGTCAGCGTCCCGAGCGCGTCTGCCTTCTCTTTATCGAGCAGGACGCAGAAGTTGGGATACGCATCGAGAATCGTCCTACCCGTCGGCGTCGGCTGCATGAAATCAGGCTGCATGCTGAGCCAGGCGGCCACTTTGCGGATCACGGTCGGGGGCTTCTGATCGTGATCGGGCGGATCGTACCCGGCCAGATCCGAAATGAACTTCTGGTGTATAAAATGCTCCGGCACGAGCGCGACCCAGTTGTGCGAGGTTGCGGTCCCTTCCTTGAGATAGCGTATCCCGAGGGCGATGCCCAGTTCGAGGGGCATGTTGAACCGGCCGAGGTTTTCGGCGCCCTGGCCTTGGTATCTGGAGAGATCATGGATGGAGTACTTCGATTCCATCAGCCCTCTCGCGATGCGAACGATACGCGGATCGGCTTGGCCTTCAGTCTCATGCGCGCAGCGCGGCGTGAAGCCTTTGGCGGCAACCGTCAGCACGATGGCGTGAAAGAGGGGCTGGAAGTCGTCGTCGAAGGGGCAGTTGATGAAGACCGACCTCTCGTATGCCGCGGACACGCTATTTGAGACCGCGCAGAGCCGCGCGCTTGACGTCCTCGCGCTCGAGCTCGACAGAGTATTCCCTGAGACTCTTCACGGCCTGCTCGCGGGCATCCCGCCCACGCTCCAGCTTTACTTGGTCTATCGTGTCTTCGGGCTTGCCAAGAGCCGCGGCAATTCGCTCAGCCAGGCTGTCGAAATCAATCGAGGATGGGTCTTCCACGATGAGCGCGTTCCTCGTTCCCAGGAATCCCGGGATATCGGTCGATCCGATGACCACCGGAATCATCGGCTTTTTCGCGTCGAGGTAGAACTCGTGGTCGGTGATCTGCTCCCAGTCGAAGCGCTGCGGCGAATCCGGTTCAGCGCCAGGTCCGACAAGCACCACAAAGGCACCGGCGGCCTCGATCGCGGCAGCCACCTGTTGTTTCCAATCTACGCCCGTAGCCAGGTCACGCGTGTCCAGCCAAGCCTGCACGCCGCGATGAGTGAGCCGCTCGTAAAGCGCCAGCGCCGCGCTGCCGTTTTGGTGCGAGTGGGAGATAAAGACCTTCATTTTTCCAAGCCTCAAAGTGCATTATACCTGGGTTCGGGCCGGGGACTGTCCCCAGTACGAAGACATCTCGACGCGGGGGCGGTCACGCTTGCCCGAGTCGCGCCCGCATCTCCTAGCCGACGGCGGTCATTCGTCCATCTCATAATGGGTTGATTCCGTTGAAACACCCTTCAATTTAAATACCGTGGTAGAGCCACTTCAATTAGCGAGTTTTTCAACAGCATCGGTAAGCTTTGAGACGCTCGCGGGGACAGTAAACATAGGTTTCTGCGGCCGAAAGGACTTTCATTCAGCCCTAAGTCTTATTTCGCGCCAGCGCGCGGCGGATGGTTTCGTCGAGAGCGGATTTGGCTGTGGTGTACTCCTCGGGCGAGACCTTGCCTTGCTGGCGATCGATCTCCAGTTGGAAGAGCTCTTCCTTCATCGCCTCCAGCAGCAGCGCTTGACGATCGCGCGGAGTTGCCGTGGGCTCGATGTAGTCGGCAAAGTCGCCGGCCGCCGTGGGAGAGTCAATCTCGACAGCGCCCGACGCTCCCGCTGCCGCCGTCGCGACGCGGGGACGGTTCGACCGGGAAACCACGAATGCGCCACCCATCACCAGCACCAGCGCGAAGGCGCCGAGGATGTAAGCGCGATAGTCGTGCAGAGGATCGGGCGCGTCGATGGGGGCACCCAGACCTCCGCCGGGACGATTGTCGTTGGCCGCCGCCTGCGAGCCGCCCATTGCCCCACCAGAAGCAGCCGCGCTCTGACCGTCTTGGCCACCCTGCGCGCCTTGTTGATTGTCAGCCTGGAAGATTCCCGCACCCGCGACGCGGAAGCTGAGGTCCTGTCCCGGCTTGACGCCGGTGGCGACCATTACAACCGACTGCGGGTCCGACATCGACTGGAACTGTTGCGCGTCCTTGGGGGTGAAGGTCATGGTCTTCGGCATCATCACCACGAAGTGCTGCACATCGCCCAGCGGCTTGGGCGAGATGCTGGCCTCGCCGCTGTAAGGCAGATGATAGGAAATCTGAAACTGCGTCTCGCCAGGCCGCAGAGGATAGCTGAGCAGGTAATGGTTCTTCTGGGCGCCCGGCGTGGTGTCGGTCGCGATCGGCTGTCCGCCGGGCCCCTTGGCCTGGGCCGATTCCAGCTCGGCGCCCTCGGGCAGAACAAACTCGAAGGTGCCCTTGTCATTGGCTACAGTCCGCGGCGGCTCCGACTTGTTGGTCAGGGCATAGAGAGAGATTCCCTGGAGCTGTTTGCCGTCGCTCTGCAGGCGATCGACCTCGACCGTCTGACTGAGGCCGTCGACTTTCTTGGCCGAGTCGTACACGGTGAGTTCGGCGCTGGTGCTGCCGGGCATCAGCGGACCGCCCTGCGGAAAGTAGTTCACGCCATCGTGCGTGGCGCGCACCATGTGCGGCGCTTGATTGTCTTTTGGGGCGGGGAATGAGAACCGGCCTTGAGCATCGCTCTTGGTGCTGCCGATCTCCTGCATGCCCTGCGACAGAGAGAGCAGCGTGACCTCGTCGCCGGCGGAAGGCTTGCCGGTGGTGCCATTGGTGATCGTGCCGGTAACGTTCTGGGCGGCGGCGAAGGAAGTGAGCAGCAATAAGCAGACGAGAAGGGTTGCGATTGACCGGTGTGGGCAGAGCGGGCCTTTAGGCCTGCGCGGCGGCGCGCTCGATTGTTGGCGGGCTTTAACCCTAGTGAAAGTCAGCACGAAGATGATAATCCCTTTCCGGATGGTGAGCGACACAGATCTATCGCTCGCTAAAGCGGGCTCAGAACCGCAAAGAAAAGACTGCTGAGACGTGGGCCTGAAGGCCCGCTCTACCCAACCCCTCACGCGCGACCTCCATTGGTACGCACGCCCGCGCGACGGGTGCCGTGGCGGACTAAGGCGCGAGCCTTCTCGATCGACTCCATCTCCGCGAGAATGGCGGCGGCCTCATCTTCCAGAGAGGCGCGCTGCACGGAGTAATCCTGCTCGCTCAGCTTGCCCGCCTTGTACTCGAAGTTGAGGTCGCGCAGATTTTCGTAGGTCGCGTCTTTGCGCTCCTGCAAATACATGTGACGGGTCTTCTCTTCGCCGGCGTCAACCTCGCCCGGCTGGTAGAAAACGTAAACGAACAGGGCAGCAGCAAAAAGGGCGCAACCGAAGAGCACGAACACGGTGTCTTCCATTCCAACAAGCGCAACTGCGGAACTTGTCGGGGCCCCCCGCATTGCGAGAACGGCGAAAACTGCGACGAATGCAGACATCAGAACTCGGTCTCCTGACGAGCCTTCTTGCGAAGGTCGTCGAGTTGCTCCGCCCCGAGATTGGGGGTGGGCACGGGTTGGGCGACGGCGTGCGCTCTCCACAGGCGCACCAGCCAGACGGTTAAAATTATTGCCAACGCAAACACCGCAAACGGCATGATCCACGCAATGCGGTTGAAGCCGGTCGTAGTGGGCGCAGCCAGCACGGTGTTGCCATACTTCTGCACAA
>Ga0302320_10002423_pt1 | contig 43830 bp, 33 predicted proteins | sample Bog_T0_3_FD_202130 | JGI IMG/M metagenome (GOLD analysis project Ga0302320, IMG submission 202130) | Peat permafrost microbial communities from Stordalen Mire near Abisko, Sweden - Bog_T0_3 | ecosystem: Environmental > Terrestrial > Soil > Wetlands > Peat | place: Sweden: Abisko, Stordalen Mire...
GCTTTATTCATTTTGGCCCACTGCCGCAAAAGCTTGCCGATGGATTTGAAGCCGCCGCAAAGGTCAATGCAGCATTGCTTCACGGCACACGCGCCGGAGCCACCGCGCGGCAGTTATACTCTGTTGCAAAAGACGCTTATGCCGCCGCCGGATTTGCCGGAGCGGAGAATCTGCACCACCAGGGTGGGGCCACCGGCTATGGCGAAAGAGAGTGGCTCGCATCTCCGCATGGAACGGAGATTGTTCTCGATCGGCAAGCCTTTGCGTGGAATCCATCGTGCGCGGGCGGCAAGGTGGAAGACACGGTACTGCTGCGGGACGGCGCGATCGAGATTCTGACCGAAACGGCGGAGTTGCCGCTTGTGATCACTACTGCCAGCGGCTTGAGTTATCGCTCCTCGGGCGTTTTGCTGCGATAGAAGATGGCGCATTTGCGTTGATCGAGACCAGGATTGCCGCAGGCAAGCTCCTGAACGACGCCGCAACTTTAGAATGGTACAATTGTGCTTAATCGGCTCAGAATTTGCTTCCAGCTTGAAAATACTCATACTTGCGCGGCGCGCCCGCAGAGGAAAATTTGGAACTGACAGACACAATACTCGTTACCGGTGGAGCGGGATTCATTGGGTCGAACTTTGTTCTGGACTGGTTTCAACTGGCGTCCGGAACGGTTGTAACCCTGGACAAGCTCACTTACGCGGGCAACTTGAATAATCTGAAGAGCCTCAAAGGGGAGTCGCGGCATGTCTTTGTTCAGGGAGACATCTGCGATGCGGAACTGTTTGGCGGACTGCTGGCAAGCCATCGGCCGCGTGCGGTAATTCATTTTGCCGCCGAAAGCCATGTGGACCGATCGATCAAGGAGCCCGGGGAATTTGTTCGCACCAATGTGCAGGGTACGCTGAATCTTCTGGAGAAGTCGCGGCAGTATTGGGCGGAACTGAATGATGACGGACGGGCGCGCTTCCGCTTCCTGCATGTTTCCACCGATGAAGTTTACGGCTCTCTGGGAGCCAGCGACGCAGCCTTTACCGAGCGCACTCCGTATGCGCCGAACAGCCCGTATGCGGCTTCGAAGGCTGGTTCAGATCATTTGGTGCGCGCCTACTTTCACACTTACGGATTGCCGGTAGTGACGACGAACTGCTCGAACAATTACGGCCCATTTCAATTTCCTGAAAAACTCATTCCACTAGTGCTGCTCAATGCGCTGGAAGGCAAGCCGCTGCCGGTTTATGGCGACGGGATGAATGTCCGCGACTGGCTTTTTGTTGCGGATCATTGCGCGGGAATCCGGTGCGCGCTTGAGAAGGGAAAACCAGGCGAGACGTATAACATCGGCGGACGAAACGAGCGGACAAACCTGGAAGTGGTAACGACGATCTGCGATGTTCTGGATGAGCTTCGCCCCGATGCGGCGATAGGTCCGCGACGCAGTCTTATCACCTATGTAACGGACCGCCCAGGCCATGACCGTCGTTACGCGATCGACGCCACCAAGATACAGAATGAGCTTGGCTGGCGGCCGCAAACGCTCTTCGAGCAAGGAATCCGGCAGACCGTTGCGTGGTATTTGGGGAATATGGATTGGGTGGATGATGTCCGCTCTGGCGCCTATCAGGCGTGGCTGCAAGTGAATTACGGAGGGCGTTAGATGAGCAGGAAGGGCATCATTCTGGCGGGCGGCTCGGGGACGCGCCTCTATCCGCTCACCGAAACTACATCCAAGCAACTGTTGCCGGTCTACGACAAGCCGATGATTTATTACCCGCTGAGTATTCTGATGCTGGCGGGGATTCGCGATGTGCTGGTGATCTCGACGCCGGAAGATACGCCCCGCTTCACCGCGCTGTTGAAGGACGGACGCCGCTGGGGATTGAATATCGAATATGCCGTGCAGCCCCGTCCCGACGGATTGGCGCAGGCGTTTCTGATTGGCGAGGATTTTCTGGCGGGCGACACCAGCGCGCTGGTTCTGGGAGACAATATCTTCTTCGGCTACGGACTCTCAGAGCAATTGAAGGCGGCATCGGCAAACACTGCTGGAGCTACTGTCTTTGCTTATCGAGTGCGCGACCCGGAGCGCTACGGCGTGGTGGAATTCGACAAATCCGGGAAAGCGATCAGCCTCGAAGAGAAGCCGCTGAAACCAAAATCTCAGTTCGCCGTTACCGGACTTTATTTTTATGACAAGGATGTTGTCGAGGTGGCCAGGTCCATCCGGCCTTCGGCGCGCGGAGAGTTGGAAATCACCGATGTGAACCGGCATTATCTTGAGCGCGGCGCACTTGACGTGAAGCTTTTAGGACGCGGCACCGCATGGCTGGATACAGGTACGCACGATTCGCTGCTTGAGGCTGCCTCTTTTATTCAGACGATTGAACGCCGGCAGGGAATGAAGATCGCTTGCCTGGAAGAGATTGCTTACCGGATGAAATTCATCACTGCGGAAGAGACGGCGAGGCTGGCCGAACCGTTGCGAAAGAGCGGCTACGGAGAGTATCTGCTTGCCATGCTGAAGGAAGACGCTGGCCTATAAGTGTCGCAGGGAAACCCAGGATGCGGGTAACAGTCCCCCGCCCGCTGCGCCGACCCGCGAGCGGATGAAAACGTAGCGCTGGCCTCCTGGCCGGCTGTTGCGTGGACCTCCCGGTCCACGCTTGCTTCTTTCTTAAAACTCGGATTGCGTACGTATTGATTCCTTTTTCGCAGGTCTGCCGCGATGGGCGCGGATACTCTCAAGAGACCCATCGGCGCGATGCACTGATCGAAGCGGGAATCAACCTAAAATCAGCAGTTGCACACCGTCATCCGTGGCCTGCATCGAGGTTTGGAGCCGCTGAAACTTGTTGTTTTGTAATCAGGGCCCGACTTCAGTCGGGCCGCAAAGCGCTGAAAGAAAAGCTGGGCTTTAGCCCCTGCCATGTTTGCCCTGACGACGGGCAGGATAATGACCAGAATCTATGACGGACACCACTAGTCGAATTGCCACTCAACTGAAACACAAGAGTGCATATATGCCATTTGCCCGATCCCTCCTGTGCCCATTCACCAAGTGTTCCTTGTCCAAGTGGGCCACGAATTCGGATGGCCAGATCGGCATTGCCATCGCCGCCATTCGAGACCAGTCTCCCTTTGACCAGGCGATCAATGCGGAAAGGCTCGCCTGGTAGTTGCTGAATCTTTGCCGAACTGCGCGCAGATTTCACTGCCAATGCCACTGGTGCCCGGGCTTGGCGTTCGAACATCAGAATCCAGATACCTACAAGAACAAGCAAGAGAGCAACTCCGGTTGTCAAACTAAGCAGAACCGTAGGCCGATTAAAACAGATCATGATCTTTTTACTCCAGGTACGAGGCCACGACCGCCAGCGCCGCGATGGCCGCGGTTTCAGCTCTCAAAATGCGAGGACCGAGCGATGCGGAGCGCCAAGCGTTGGCGTCGAATAGCGCCTCTTCGTCAGGTGCCCATCCGCCCTCGGGACCGACGGCGATCTCTATCGTGGGCATCTCTGATCCGGCCGCGCCCACGGCTTCATCAAGGGCATTGCGCAGGGTGGTGGTGCGCTCCTGCTCGGCCAGAACAATTTGCGTCAAGCCGGAAGCGGCGCCTGCCTCTTGCGCCAACCCGCGCACACGCGCAGCCAGCGGCGATGGATCGAAGAGGACGGGCACGTCCGAGCGCCGCGACTGCTGAGCCGCTTCATGCATGATGCGACGCCAGCGCTCGGCGCGCTTCTGTGCAGCGGCGGCCAGATGCTTCTCAGTGCGGCGCGCAATCACCGGTGCGATGGCGGCGACGCCTAACTCCGTGGCTTTTTCAATGGCCCATTCCATGTGATCGAATTTGAAGACGGCGAGCAGCAGCGTAACGGGCAACGCGGGATCGGCCTCCAACTCGGCGATCAGATTGAAGCGCACTTCATCGGCGGCAATAGCGGCCACCTGCGCGTGAAAGACGTGTCCGCCGGCGACGACATCGGCTTCCATCCCCGGCTGCGCGCGCAAGACGCGGGTCATGTGTTCGGCCTGCGCACCGGTGAGCGTTGCGGTGGCTTCATCCCAATGTTCGGCGATCCAGCGGCGGCGTGTCATGACTTTCTTCCTCGATTCCCTGCGAGTATCAGTGTAATCCTATCGCCAAAAACACTTCAGGGGAACGATTGAATCGCTCCCCTGCGGTGTTGCCTTTTGGTTGGAGACGCCGCTACTTCTTCTTTGCGGCCTTCTTTGCCGCCTTCTTCGCGGGTGCCTTCTTGGCTGCCTTTTTGGTTGCCATTTGCCTATTCTCCCTTTTGAAAAGTTTGTTGCATTCCTGCAAAAAGATATTGCAGTTGAAGAATGTATAGATTCATGCAACGCAAGTGTCAAGGAAAAAACGCAGTAGTGGTGGAAAAACAGTCAACAATTATTTTGCGGCGCCGAATTGAAGCTCGATTGCATCGCTTCAAAGGATGCGATAGGCCTTCAACATCGCCAGTGCAAGGCCGGTGATCCAATCGTGCCAGCCATGCGCAATGATTCCAGCGCGCAAGCTGCCACGATCATACGCAAGCAAACCGAAGAGCGCGCCGAAGACGGCTATCAAGACCATGCCGCGCGCGCCTTGATAAGCATGAGCCGCGCCAAAGATTACCGCGGATCCGCATACGCCTGCCGCCACGCTGCCGCGCGCCCAGCCGATGAATTGGCGTTGCAGGTAGCCGCGAAAGATGAACTCCTCAATGAAGCCGACCAGCAGACAGAGCAGTGTCCATGCGGCTATTTCTCTTCCGTTGGCGGGCGCCAACTGCGCCAGGGCGCGCAGTTCTTCAAGTCGCGCTGGATCGTTGGCGAGAGCGGATTCGACCGGATTGAGTTGCTCGGCGGGTTTTACCGGCTCGATTCTTTCAGGCTGTTTTGTTTCTTCCGGCTTCGCGGAATGTTGGGTCTGCATTTTTTGTGGAGCAACTTGAACCGTCGCGGGGGTGTGCGTAATCGCAACTTCAACAAGGGACCAGGCAATGCTCAATGTGCCCAGCACCATCAACGCGCTGATCCAGAAGGCCGCCGCGATGCAAAGGTCCAATGCGATCGATGGAATGTTGAAGGAGAAGGAGCCAAGCAGCGAACGGAAGGGAATTTTTTTTAGGCGCAGGCCGAAGGCGATCCAGGCGAGCATCAAGGCTTCCATCAATGCCGAGAAGCCGTAAGTTGCAAGGCGGTTGATGGGACCATGCGCGGAGGAAAGTTTTGAAGAGCTATGAATGGAAAGCGCGACGATGCCCGCGACCAGTACGACGGTGTGCCACGCAGGGACAAGCGTGGGCGGCGCAGGGTGCTCCCGCGGTTCATGGCCTGCATGTGAGTCGATCTCTGAAGTGGACACGGACTTCCTCTTGGATAGCATAGCAACGCGGAGAAGAAACAGGCGCGAAGCCAGCCCGGTGTGGCACTCTATTGACTTGGAGGAGATTTATTAACATGCCAACCGAGAACCATGCCGCCGTTGCCGCAAGCGAAGATCTTCATGTTTGGGAGGCGGGCGGAGCAGCTTCCGCCGAAGCGCTTTCCGCCTGGGTTTCAGCCCGATTGATGGCGCATGGGGCCGCTCTGGCCGCTCTGCTTGCCATCGAAGGTGAGCGCACACCGGAGAATTCGCTGCGCCTCTACGATGTTGCAATCGAGCAGCTCAATCTGGCCGGCGCGCAGGCTGGCGTGCTCAACTCCGTGGCTGCCGTTAAAGCCGTGCGCGATCAGGCGCTGCTTGAAGCGCAGCGCGTGGCGCAGGCCGGTAGTGCGCTCAGCCTGAACCGCGCGGTCTATGAGGCATTGGCCGCGATTGTGCTGGATGGCGCTAGCCCGGCGACAAAGCATTATGTCGAACGGACGCTGCTCAGTTATCGATTGGCCGGCGTGGACAAGGATCAGGCGACGCGCGAGCTGCTGCAATCGCTGCAAGAGAAGGCCACGCAACTCTCGCTGGAATTCAGCCGCAACATACAAGAGGGCGGCAAGACGTTCGAGGTAACGGCGACGGAGTTGGAGGGACTGCCGGCCGACTTTATTGCGCGCCACAAGGCAGACGCGGAAGGGCGCATCACGCTGACCACCGATCCGCCGGAGATGCAGCCAGTGATGACCTTTGCCGCGAATGCGGGGCTGCGCGAGCGAATGTTTCTGGCCTACAACACGCGCGCCTATCCAATTAATCAAAAGGTGCTTCTGGATCTGCTGGCGGTGCGTCGGCAGATTGCTGCAATTTTGGGATTTCGCAGTTGGGCCGATCTTGCCACCGCCGATCAGATGATGGGTTCGGCGGCCAATGCGCGCACTTTTATCACCAAGCTGAATGAAGCCAGCCGCGATGGCGCAGAACGCGAGCACGATCTGGTTCTTGGCTTTGCGCGCGAGCGCCAGCCGGAGCTTGCGGCAATCGATATAGTGAGCCGCGCCTGGTGGTATGAGCAGTTTCGCCGCTCGGAGTTCGACTTCGATTCGCAATCGGTACGTCCTTACTTTCCGTATGCGCAGGTGGAGGCGGGTGTGCTGGAGACGGCCGCTCGGCTCTTCAAGATCGAGTTTCGCCCATCGACCGCGACGGCATGGCACGCGGACGTTTCTGTCTTTGAGGTCTTTGACGGCGGGCGGCATGTGGGCCGATTTTATCTGGACATGCATCCGCGCGAGGGCAAGGATAAGTGGTTCTCCGCTGCGCCGATTGTGACCGGCGTAAGTGGCCGCGCGTTGCCCGAAGCCGCATTGATCTGCAACTTTCCCAACCGCAGCGGCGACGATCCAGGCTTGCTGCAATACAGCGACGTGGTGACTTACTTTCACGAGTTCGGCCACCTGATGCATGCGATTCTTGGTGGCCAGACGGAGTGGGCAGGCCTATCCGGCTTTGCCACCGAGGGCGATTTCATCGAAGTGCCATCGCAGATGCTGGAGGAGTTCTTCCGCGACGAGAAGCTGCTGCAGGCCTTTGCCAAGCATTATCAAAGCGGCGAGACGCTGCCCTCCGCGACGATCAAAAAGATGAAGCTGGCCGGAGCCTTTGGCCGCGCCGATTGGGTGCGATCACAGCTTTACTACACCACGCTTTCGCTCGATTTGCACGATCAACAACCGGAGAGCATCGACCTGGACAGCCTTACAAAAAGCCTCTATGAAAGCTTGCAGCCGTGGACCTGGATTGCGGGCAATCGCATGTATGCGAGCTTTGGGCATCTTACCGGCTACTCATCGAATTACTATACCTATGCCTTCGACAAGGTAATTGCACTGGACTTCTTTGCGCAATTCGATCCTGATGATTTGTTGGGATGCGAGGCCGGCAGCCGCTATCGCAAGCTGGTGCTGGAGCAGGGCGGGTCAAAGCCGGGCCGCCAGATGGTGCGCGAGTTTCTGGGCCGCGATGAGGAGTTTGCGGCATTCAGCAAATGGCTCAACGAGGAGTTTGAAGAGGCGGAGAGCAGGGAATAGGGTTATGCTGAATCCTTGATTCTCGGAGATCCGGCTTATTCCGCGATTGACTCATCGAGCATATACTGCGAATTGACAATTTGTCCGTCACCGTACACAAAGCCGGTGGAAATCGATAAAACGTTGCTGGTTTCCACCGCAGAATTGCAGTTTTTCGGGAGTAATAAGAATTCATAAATCGATCCGGGATTTCATCCACTGAAAACGAACGGGTTGGCGCGCAAAGGAGTTTTTACGCCCACTTTCTTTCATCTTTCCGCACAATGCGCCGATATTCTTCGATAGAACTGGGCTCGCGAGCTTTCTTGAAGAAGCGAGTGGCAGCGGGGTCTTTGTACGCGCCTGAAAGCGCAAAGAGCCTGAAGGAGCGAGGTCCGTGCAAACTGCGTTGGTGGAGTGGAGCGATAAGATGAGCGTCGGCGTGGAGATGCTGGACGCCGACCACAAAAGGCTGGTGGCGCTGCTGAACGATCTGCACGACGGCATTGTGGCCGGCCATGGGACCGAGAGGCTTGAGAGAGTTCTGGATGGACTGGTGGAGTATGTAGGGAATCACTTTGCGCATGAGGAAGAGTTCTTTGCCCAGAGTGAATATCCTGGCGCGGGCGAGCATATTCAGGAGCACCGCGCGCTGACCAGGCTGATTCAGGATGTAAAGACGCGTTATAACAAGGGGATGTTCGATGCTCTATCGCTGAATACTCTGGAGTTTCTGAAGCAATGGCTTCACGAACACGTTCAGGGCTGCGACAAGAAGTATACGGAGCACTTGAACGCCAAGGGTATCTATTGACCATGAGTCGTTGAAGGCGCGAGCCGGGAGGGGCATTTTGGGAAAGATTGAAACTTCATCGGCCTTTATGACCTGGACGCCGGAGATGAGCGTGGGTGTAGGCGCACTCGACGACGATCACAAGGTTCTGATTGGCATCATCAATGAATTGCATGATGGAATTGTGGCGGGGCATAAAAAAGAAATCCTCGCATCGGTTCTGGATCATCTGGTGGAGTACACCAAGTTTCATTTTGCCAAGGAAGAAGAACTGCTTGAAAAGTGCAACTTTCAGGCGACGCAAAACCACAAGATGGAACATGCTAGCTTTGTGAGCCGCATGACGAATCTGCAAGAGCGCCTCAAGACCGCGCCGGTAGCGATGCTGGATCTCGAACTGATGAGCTTTCTGCGTAACTGGCTGGTGACGCACATCCAAGGCTCCGATAGGAAGTACGGGCCGCGGCTCAATGCCTGCGGATATCTTTAACTCTATTGATCCGGCCCATAAATACTGTGATCTGGGTGCCCCATCCATTCCGCGTTCTTTGCGGAATGGGTGGGATACCTTAACACTATTAACGGGCCGGATCAATAGGTGTGTGTCGGGCATAGATTTGTGAAGGAGCCGACAGCGTGTGCCGCGGGTTCTGTTTAAGTTCGAGCCATGGGCCAGAACTTCATTCCTGACTCGGTCAAAAAAACGCTGCTTTTTCCCCATCGCTTCACGATTGGCTTCCCGAGGGCCAACTGGTCCGCTTCCTTTTGGATGTGCTTTCGGCGGATGAATTGATTGTGGTCGCTGACACCTATGAACATACCGACAGGATTGAGTCGTATCGACGCGTGGCTGGAGTTGCCGCGACGATCTAGATATTGTTGGCGCAGAAGGCCGTAAATGACGCTCTAATTCCGCAGTGCGGAAAGAACGGGGAACTTGCCTCTGAAGATGCTGTCTTCAGCGCGGATGAATGGCGGCGTCTCCATGCTGATGGGCGACCTGCTCTCGCTCAGGTATGTGCAACGGAGCGATAAGTCTCATTCCGCTCTGCCGATGTTCGCCTGCGGATGAAAGGTAACAGGAAGTCGGCGATGTTTCAGAAATGCAATCAAAATAACTGGCCTTGAGCGGGTTTATCGCGCTTGTCAACCGGATCGAGTAGAGATGAGTCGTTGTTGCGGATGTTGCCGACGCGGTCGCTAACTGGCCAGGCATGCACTTGGCTTGAGGCATAAGAATGAAGCAGGTCTACGGGCGGTGCTGCCTTCTCGTCATCATTGAGCCAGCGGCTGTAGTCATTGCGCCCGACGACGACCGGCATGCGGTCGTGTATAGCTGCCAACTGCTCGTTGGCCGCGGTGGTGAGGATTGTAAAAGTCACAAGCGCATTGCCGCCAGCATTGCACCAACTTTCCCATAAGCCGGCAAAGGCTATCGGCTCACCGCTGGTTAGGGCGATTGCATAGGGCTGCTTTGTTTTTGGTCCGGTCTGCTGCCACTCGAAGTAGGCGTCGGCAGGAACCAGGCAGCGCCGCTTTTTGAGTGCGGCGCGAAAGGTGGGCTTGGAGGCCGCCTCCTCGGCGCGGGCATTGATGGTGTTCAGGCCGATGCGGGCGTCTTTGGCCCAGGAGGGCACCAACCCCCAGCGCAGCAGGGCCGCCTCGCGGGCGCCGGTCTGCGGATTGAGGCGCACTACAGGCTGAAAACTCTGCGGGGCAGCGTTGTAACTGGGCGCAAACCAGGGCATGATGCTGAGGTCCAGGTCAAACCATTCAGCCAAAAGTTCTTGCGCGGATTTTCGGGCGTAGCGGCCACACATCTTGCTTTCAGAATAATCGCAAAATGGGAGAAATCAACAGAAAGTCATTTGACAATCAGGCTGATTCGAGCGAGGCTATAGGAGAATACAAGGCGAAACAATGGCCACCGCTGCCGCACTCCGCATCCAGATCGAAGACGCCCTCGCAACCCGCTTTCCGGCGGCGCTTACCCCTGTAGCACGGAGGATTTGCGAGGTTGCGGCAACGGGAATTCCCGCTGCCGACGCGCTTCTTGAAGGCGGATTGCCGGTGGGCGCTATCTGCGAGTTGGTGGGACCGGAGTGTTCGGGGCGGACCAGCTTGGCGCTGGCTTTTTTGGCGCAGAGAACTGCGACGGGGCAGGTTTGCGCCTGGATTGACGCGAGCGACTCTCTGGATCCCGAGTCGGCCGCGGCCAGCGGTGTGCGGCTCAAGCAACTACTCTGGGTGCGCTGTCGCGACTCCGCAATACAACCGCCCAAAGCCCGCTGGAAGACCGATGAAAAGCCCTGGACGCGGCTCGATCAGGCTCTGCGCGTGACGGACCTGCTGCTACAGGCGGGCGGCTTTGCAGCCATCGTATTGGACCTGGGCAGCATGGACCCCTCGCATGGAATGCGGATTCCGCTGGCCTCGTGGTTTCGCTTTCGCCAGGCCGCCGACCGCACCCGTTGCAGTCTGGTGGTTCTGGGCCGGGCCGCGTTCGCGCAGTCAAGCGCCGCGGTGCTGGTGGATTGCGGCAGCTTCCGCGCGCAGAGCGAGGGCGGAACTGTGCTGACCGCGAACAGCTTCGAGTTCAGCCGCCGTCGCCAACGTTTCACTCCGCAAATGTCTGTGGCGCGGAAGCCGCCGGCTTCGACTTGGACCGCTCAAGCCGCATGGACCGCGCAGGCCGCTTGGAGTACCGAGAGGAGCGCATGAGCCGCGAACTCTACGCCTGCCTGTACGCCGCCGAGTTTCCCGCGCAGGCCTTGCTGCGTCTGCGTTCTGATTTGAAATCGCAGCCCGTGGCAGTGCTCGACGGCCCCGCGCACGACCAGAGCGTTTGCGCTTTGAACCGGCTGGCCGCACAGCGTGGCGTGGTGCGCGGCCTGGGCCGCATGGAAGCCGAAAGTATCGCAGGTTTGCAGTTGCTGGCTCGTTCGCTCAATGTCGAACAAGCAGCGCGTACGGTGCTGCTGGAAGCCGCCGCGCAATTCTCGCCGCGCATTGAAGAAGTGTGTGCGGCCAATGCGTGTTCGTTTGTGCTGGATGTGGCTGGCTGCGAACTGCTTTTCGGTCCCGCCGCGCAGGTGGCCGCGCAGATGCGCGAGGCAATGGCTGCTGCGGGATTTCGCGTTTCGGTTGCCGTCAGCAATAACTTTCATCTTGCGCGCATCAAGGCCGCTACGGCGCGTGGAATCACGATTGTGTCTGCGGGAGGCGAAGCCGCATCGCTGGCCAAACTCCCACTCAGCGCCCTTGGCCTCGCGGAGAATCCCCGTGAAACCTTTGCCGTGTGGGGCATTCGTACACTGGGTGAGTTGGCCGCGCTGCCAGAGGTTGAGCTGGTCACGAGGCTTGGCGCGCAGGCGCGCCAGTGGCGAGCACTTGCGCGTGGCGCGGCACGTCACACCTTTCAGCCAATTGAATCGGCCTTCACACTTCAGGAGTTTTACGAATTCGATTCGCCCGTCGAGCAGATGGATGGCTTGCTCTTCATCGCCGCGCGCATGATTGATTGCCTCACGGAGCGCGCCGCGGGCCGCGCTTTATCGCTGGCCTCGCTTGACGTCGAGATGAAGCTTGAAGGAGGCGCGGCTCATCTGCTGAATCTTCGTCCCGCGCTGCCCACGGTGGACCGCAAATTTCTGCTCAAGCTGCTGCATCTGGACCTGGCCGCGCATCCGCCGCAGGCCGCGGTGCTGGCGCTTGCATTGACGGCTGAACCAGGCAGGTCGAGCAAAATTCAACTTGGCCTTTTTGCGCCGCAGATGCCTGAGCCTTCACGGCTGGATGTAACGCTGGCGCGCATCAAGGCCATCGTCGGTGAAGAACGCGTGGGAACACCGGTGCTTGAAGACACGCATCGTCCGACGAGCTTTCATACCGAGGCTTTCCATGTCGATACCAAGACCTCAACCTATGATCCGCAGCCCGCGCGGCTGGCGCTGCGCCGCGTGCGTCCGCCGCGCGTAATTCAAGTCACGCTGTGCGAAAACAAGCCCGCCGCATTTCGCGATTGCGGCCAAAGTTTCCAAGTCGCGGCAGCCTACGGCCCATGGCGCTCCAACGGCTGCTGGTGGTCTGTCGATGCCTGGGACACCGAGGAGTGGGACGTACTGATGTCGGATCGCGACGGCATGGCTCTGAGCTGTCTGCTGGTGCGTGACCGTCTGCGCGGCCAATGGCGGCTGGAGGCGCTGCTTGACTGATTACGCCGAATTGCACACTTCCAGCGCCTTCAGCTTCTTGGCCGCCGCCTCGCAGCCCGAAACGCTCATTGAACGCGCCGCCGAACTCGGTCTGCCCGCGCTCGTATTGGCTGATCGCAACGGCCTTTACGGAGTGGCGCGCTTTCACACTGCCGCACAACGTTGCGGGGTGAAGGCGCATATCGGCGCTGAAATAGCAGTCTCATCTTTCGGCTCTCGCTTGCAAACTGCTGCATGGTTGCCGCATACACCGCTCAAAGAACCATCGCGGATTGTTTTGCTCTGTGCTTCGCAGGTTGGTTATCAAAATCTCTGCCAGTTGATCACGCGCTTCAAGATGCGCGAAACAACCAAGGCCGAAGGCGCAGCCACGCTCGACGATCTTGCCGAGTTCTCCGCTGGACTGATCTGTTTGACCGGAGGCGATGAAGGCCCACTAGCCGCGTCGCTTGCAAATGAAGGCAATCGGCGCACCGCAACCATCGCGCAGCAACTCGCCTCCATCTATGGTCGCGGCAATCTCTACATCGAAGTGCAACGCCACCAACAGCGCGATGAAGAGGCCCGCAATCAAGCGCTGATTCAACTAGCAGAAACCCTGCATCTGCCCATCGTTGCTACCAACGGCGTACGCGCGGCAACCCGAGCCGACCGCCAGATTCTCGACGTGCTCACCAGCATTCGCCACCATACGACTCTTGATTGCGCGGGTCGCCTGCTCACTGCGAACGCCGCGCGCAGTCTGCGCAGCGCTGGTCAGATGAGCGCGCTTTTTCGCGATCTTCCCGAGGCTATCGCCAACACCGGCATCGTCAGTGAACGTCTCGAATTCACTCTCGACAACCTCGGCTATGAGTTTCCGCATTACTCCGTGCCTGAAGGCGAAACCATGGACAGCTTTCTCGCCAAACGCGTCGATGAAGGTGTTCGCAAGCGTTATGAAATTCCCTTGAAGAGGCATCTTCTTCAGAAGGCTCGCGCACAGGTCGAGCGCGAATTGGCGCTGATTGCCAAGCTCGGTTTTGCGGGCTACTTCCTCATCGTTTGGGACATCGTCCGCTACTGTCAGCGGCAAGGGTTTCTGGTGCAAGGGCGCGGCTCGGCAGCCAATTCAGCGGTATGCTACGCGCTCGAACTCACTGCCGTCGATCCAGTCGGCATGGAGCTTTTGTTCGAGCGATTCCTCAACGAGAGCCGCAACGAGTGGCCCGACATCGATCTCGATCTCCCTTCCGGCAACGAGCGTGAAAGTGTCATTCAATATCTTTACGAACGCTACGGCTCGCTGGGCGCGGCCATGACCGCAAACGTCATCACTTATCGCGGCCGCTCGGCAGCGCGCGAGGTAGGCAAGGCGCTGGGCTTTGAAGAAGAGCAGGTCGAGCGTCTCAGTAGCTTGATGGGCCACTGGGAGTGGCGCGGCGAAAACGACACTCTGGAGCGCCGCTTTACGCAGGCCGGCTTCGACCTGAATCATCCGCGCATTGCGCATTATCTCAGCCTCTGTCAGCGCATGAAAAGTCTCCCGCGACACCTCGGCCAGCACTCCGGCGGCATGGTGGTTTGCGCTGGAATGCTCAATCGTGTCGTTCCCATCGAGCGCGCCTCCATGCCCGGCCGCACCGTCATTCAATGGGACAAGGAGGACTGCGCCGATCTCGGCCTCATCAAGGTTGACTTGCTTGGTTTGGGCATGATGGCCGCGCTCAAAGAGACCATCGAGCTGATTCCGCGTCACTATCGAACTCAAGTGGATCTGGCCGCTCTGCCTGAAGACCCCGCCGTCTATGAGACCTTGCGCAAGGCGGACACGGTGGGAATGTTTCAGGTGGAAAGCCGCGCGCAAATGGCCTCTATCCCGCACAACGCGCCCACGCGCTTCTACGACCTCGTTGTGCAGGTGGCCATCATTCGACCCGGCCCCATCGCCGGCAAAATGATGCATCCTTATATGCGCCGCCGTCAGGGAAAAGAAGAAGTCACGTATCCGCATCCAGCGCTGGAGCCTGTACTCAAACGTACGCTGGGCATTCCGATCTTTCAGGAGCAACTGCTGCGCATGGCGATGGCCATCGCCAACTTTAGCGGAGCCGAGGCCGATGAGTTGCGCCGCGCCGTCGGCATGCGCCGCTCCATGGAGCGCATGAAAAGTCTCGAAGGCCGATTGCGCTCCGGCATGACTCGCAACGGTATCAGCCCTGAAGCGCAAGACAATATCGTGCATAGCATTTCATCGTTTGCCATGTACGGATTTCCTGAATCGCACGCCGCCAGCTTTGCGTTGATCGCCTACGCCTCGGCTTATCTGAAGGTCCATTATCTGGCCGCCTTCACCTGCGCGTTGCTCAATAATCAGCCGATGGGTTTCTATTCGCCGGCGGTGCTCATCAAAGATGCACAGCGCCATGGACTGCGCGTCCGGCCCATTGATGTGCAGCGCTCACTCGCAATCTGCTCACTGGAAGAAGATGCCGATCACTCGCTTTCGCTGCGCATCGGTTTCAACTATGCCCGCGGAATGCGCGGCACTTCTATCGAAGCATTGCTCACTGAGCGCAGCCTGCATGGCCCTTTCGCATCCGTCGATGATTTGCCTCAGCGCGTCCCCGCACTCAACCGCAAGGAACTTGTACTACTGGCGGGCGTCGGCGCGCTGAATCCGCTTGACCGCGTCGAGCATCGCCGCGATGCACTCTGGCAAGTAGAAGAAGCTGGCCGTCCCGTTGGCCCGCTGCTGCGCGGCATTGCGCAAACGCAGCAATCCAGCTCGCAATCCACGCCGCTAGCCTTGATGACCACCGACGAGCGCCTCACTGCCGATTATGCAGGCGTCGGCCTTACCACCGGACCACACCCAATGGCCTATCACCGTGCCGCACTGCGCGCGAGCAACATTCTTTCTGCGATAGATCTATTGGCCTGTCGCAGCAATGCATCCATTCGTATCGCTGGCTGCGTCATCGCACGTCAGCGCCCCGGCACCGCCAAGGGCTTCGTCTTCCTGTCCTTGGAAGACGAAACCGGCATCGCCAACATCATTCTGACCCCAGATATTTTTGAACGCGATCGCATGATCGTCACTCGCAATCGCTTTCTGCTCATCGCAGGCACACTTCAAAACACCGACGGCGTGATTCACGTCAAAGCGCTGCACCTGGAGCCGCTCAACATCAACGAAGTCCAAATCGCTTCACATGATTTTCACTAAAGAAATTTCACGGTTTCTCTGAAACTGAAATTGCCTCCCGGTGCTCGTCCGTCTCTCCGTATCCATGAATTTAGGCAGGAGACCCGAGACACCGCTGGCAGCATGTTGGCGAACAATTTCCGCAAAAGCCTCAGTAGATCTGAAAATCCTCCCATAGTAGGACGTAGGAAGTTTTCCACAGGAAATAAAATCATAGAATCAACAATATTATGTATTATGTGATTACGGATGGCCGTAGAGGTACTGCGTACGGCAGCCCTTTGGTCGAGATTTCAAGAGGAGAGAAAGATGATTCGCAAAACGCGCCTGTTCACACCCGGTCCGACACCGCTTCTTCCCGCTGCCCAGTTTGCCATGGCGGCGGCCGATATTCATCATCGCACACCGGAGTTCCGCGCCCTCTTTCAAAAGGTTCTGGCGCAGTTGAAGGTCTTTGTCGGTACGCAGGATGACGTTCTGTTGCTTTCCTGCTCAGGCACGGGCGCCATGGAGGCATCGGTCTCGAATCTCACCTCGCCGGGCGACCGGGTGCTGGTGCTGACGGCGGGCAAGTTTGGCGAGCGCTGGGTGGATCTGGCAAAGGCTTACGGCCTGCAGGTGGATGTGGTGGAGAAACCCTATGGGCAGACCTTCGACATTGCCGAGGTCAAGGCCGCGTTGAAGCCGGAGCACAAAGCGGTTTACATGCAGGCCTCTGAGACTTCGACCGCCGTGACGCACGATGTGGAAGCGGTGGCCGCGCTGGTCAAGGATACGCCGACGCTGCTGATTGTGGACGGCATCACCGGCCTGGGGACGCAGACGATCGATGTGGACGGCTGGGGCGTGGACATTGTGATTGGCGGCTCGCAGAAGGCGGTGATGATTCCGCCGGGGCTGGCTTATCTGAGCGTGAGCGAGAAGGCGTGGAAGGCGATGGATGCGGCGAAGAATCCGCGCTACTACTTTGACCTGCGCAAGGAGCGCAAGAATCAGGTCAAGGGCGAGACAGCTTACACTCCCGCGGTGGCGCTGGTTGCAGGATTGGGCGCGGCGCTGGACTATATTGCCGGGCAGGCTGGCGGAGACTTGGAAAAGGGCCGCATTGCGCTGATTGACAATGCGCAGGTGAATGCGGCTGCAACGCGGGCGGGCCTGGTGGCATTGGGCTTTACGCTCTTTGCGCCGACCTCACCTTCTGCCGCGGCGACGGCTGTGGCTGTGCCTGAGGGAATGGATTCAGGTTCGGTGGTCAAGGCGCTCAAGGCCAAGTTCAGCTTGGTGACGGCGAACGGACAGGGCTCGATGCAAGGCAAGATCTTCCGTGTGGCGCATCTGGGCTTCTTCGACTACCTGGACACGGTGGCATTTCTGGGTGCGATGGAGCACATTGCCAAGGACGTGCTGGGTCTGCCGGTGACTTACGGACAGGGCGTGGCGGCGGCGCAGGCGGTCTTTGCGGCGAGAAGCTAGGTGACAGGTTGCAGGTTACAGATTACAGATTACAGATTACAGATTACAGTGCCCGGTGCCCGGTCCCCGGTAACTGTCATCTGTCACCTGTCATCTGTCACCTGAAAGGGAGCTATGTCTGAACTGACTTTTGCGGAGAAGCTGCTGATCGCGCGCAAGCAGCTCGATCTGTTTCAATACGAGATGGCCGAGCGGCTGGGGGTACACGCCAACTCGCTCACCAAATACGAGCGGGGCGAGGGCAAGCCTCATGCTGCTGTGGTGCGCATGTTCGAGATACTTTGCGAGCAGCACGGCATACGCTTTGACGAGTACGAAGCTCGACGCAAGGACAAGGGAGAGGCGATGAAGATTGTTTTGGCAGAGAAGGTTTCTCCGGCAACGCTGGCCGTGTTTGCGGCCGAGCCGGGGTGGGAAGTACTCACGCACGATCAACTGCCTGACGGTCTAGCGGCTGCCCTGGCCGACGCGGATGCATTGGTGGTTCGCAGCGCGGTGCAGGCCGACGATGCGCTGATGGCTCATGCGCACAAGCTGCGCGTAATTGGCCGTGCAGGCGTGGGCGTGGATAACATTGATGCCGCGGCAGCCACGCGGCGCGGCATTGTGGTGATGAATACGCCGGGCGCAAATGCGGTGGCCGTGGCTGAGCTGACCCTGGCGCTGATGCTGGCGCTGGCGCGCAAGCTGCCCAAGGCCAATGCGACGATGCATGAAGGCAAGTGGGAGAAGAAAAACCTGCAAGGGATGGAGTTGCGCGGCAAGACGCTGGGCATTCTGGGTCTGGGGCGCATTGGGTTGGAAGTTGCCAAGCGGGCGCGCGGCTTTGGCCTGGAGATTATCGGCAGCGATCCATTTGTTTCAGTGGCAGTGGCGCGCGAGAACGGCATCAAGCTGGTGACGCTGGACGAGCTCATCGCGGGTTCCGATTACCTGACTTTACACGTGGGATTGACGCCGCAGACTACAGGCGTGATCAACGCGAAGACGATTGCCGCGATGAAGAAGGGTGTGCGAATTATCAACTGCGCGCGCGGCGAATTGATTGACGATGCCGCGTTGATCGAGGCTCTCAAAAGCGGACATGTGGCGGGCGCGGCGCTGGATGTCTTTGCTTCAGAGCCGTTGAAGGAGTCGCCTTACGCAACCATGGAGAATGTGATTCTGACGCCGCACATTGCCGGCTCAACGGGCGAGGCGCAGGAAGCTGTGGGCCAGCAGATTGCGCGGCAGGTGCGCGATTATTTAAAACTCGGAGTCGTGCAGAATGCGGTGAATCTGCCGTCCTTGAGCCACGAGGAATATGTCGTCCTGGCGCCGTATATCGATCTGGCCGGTAGGCTGGGAGGCTTTCTGGCGCAGGCGGGCAAGCACGGCATCGAGGCGATTGACTTGATTTACGGTGGAACGCTGGCCGACGCCAAGATCGATCTGGTGCGCAACGCGGCCATCGCCGGTCTGCTGGCCGGCTCAGAGAATGTGAACCGCATCAACGCCGCAACTGTGGCCGGTGAGCGCGGCATTCGCATTCACGAGATCAAAGAGGACGGCGATCGCGGCGGCGCGACGACAGTGCTCACCATCAAGCTGCACACCGCGGCAGGCGAGAGCAGTGCCAGCGCTACTGTGATTCGCGGCGAGCACCCGAGGCTGCTGGCGTTTGATGGCATCGATATCGAGACGCCGCTTGAAGGCAATCTGCTGGTCTGCCGCAACCTGGACGTACCGGGCGTGATCGGCAAGATTGGCACCACGCTGGGCGAGCACGGCGTCAACATTGCCAACTTTGCTCTGGGCCGCGAGCGCGGCGGAGCCAAGCCGGTGAAGGCGCTGGCATTGGTGCAGGTGGACGCACCAGTCGGCGAAAAAGTCCTGGAAGCGCTGACGAAAATTGAGGCGCTGCTTGAAGCCAAGCCGGTGCAATTGCCGGAGGCAAACGTTTAGGCTTGGCGCGTCAATAACCTGAATATAACCGCACGGCTACCAACTCTTTTTCCATGGGAAAAGAGTTGGCTGCCGTGCGGAAGAAGTACCGGGTGCTCGGGGGCCTTCTGGACGAAGGTCAGCGTCGCGTGTGGGCAGCCGCGGAAGCAAGTTCTCTGTCTTGAGGCCAAAAAACCTACTCCACTCCCAGCACCTTGACAATCACACGCTTTCGCCTCTGTCCATCGAACTCCGCATAAAACACCCGCTGCCAGGTTCCCAGATCTAGACGCCCATTGGTCACTGGCAGCGTAGTCTCGTGATGCAGCAGCAGCGACTTCAAATGCGCGTCGCCATTATCTTCGCCCGTCTGATGGTGCTTGTAATCGGGCCGCGCCGGAGCCAGCTCCTCCAGCCACTTGCCAATATCCTCAATCAACCCGCTCTCCAGATCGTTCACATACACCGCGGCCGTAATATGCATTGGCGAGACAAAGCACAACCCATCCTTCACGCCGCTGCGCCGCACTATCTTCTCTACCTCGTCGGTAATATGCACCATTTCGCGCCGCTTCTTCGTCTCAAAAACCAGATACTCCGTATGACTCTTCATCCAATCCTCCTGTAACTTCATTTCGGGTTTGCCTCAAAATTATATGTGCCCCATCCATTCGCGTACTTTGCAAATGGGTGGGATACCACGAACCCCATGCGAACGAATTGCGAGCGTTTGGCCCCACCGCAGGTGGCCGCTATTCTAAAGTCAAGCCGTGACCGCAACCGAACTCACTTCCGCCCAGCGCCTCCGCCAGATGCACCATCAGCTTGCCGCCGCCTACGGCCCGCAGCACTGGTGGCCGGCGCAGACTCCCTTTGAAGTGATCCTCGGCGCATATCTCACTCAGAACACCGCATGGAAGGCCGTCGAGCGCTCACTCGCCAATCTCCGCACCGCCGGAGCCCTTACCGTCGACGGCCTGCGTTCGCTTCCCGTCGCAGAGTTGGCGCGCCTCATTCAACCCTCCGGCTTCTTCACCCGCAAAGCCGCGGCGCTCAAAGCCTTCGTTGCCCTGCTCGACGACGAATTCGCCGGCTCGCTGGAAACTATGGCCGCCGCGCCTACTAACATCCTCCGCGCACGCCTTCTCGCCCTGCCCGGCGTCGGCCCTGAGACTGCCGACGCCATACTGCTCTACGCCCTCGGCCATCCCGTCCCCGTCGCCGACGAGTATCTGCGCCGCATCACAACGCGCCACGGCCTGCTCACGCTCCCGCCCGGCCACAATCTCAAGGGATACAACTCGATGGCCGATCTAACTCGCAGAGCCTTCGCCGCCGACGCCCCTGTAAACCGTGTCCAGCTCTTCAATGAGTTTCACGCTCTCACAGTCGCCGTCGGCAAGGCTCATTGCCGTAAAACCGCTCAATGTGCGGGCTGTCCGCTGGCCACCGATCCGCATACCACCGGCGACTTGCCGCGCTACCATTAAGTAGGATTAGGATAAGGTTTGGAGGAAGCGTTCCAATGGCAGAATCCGGTTCCACTATGCAGTTGACCCGCGCCGCCGATTATGCGGTCCGCGTAATCGTCCACATGGCCACGCTGCCTGAGCAAGAGCGCTCCCTGCTGCCCGCCTTGGCCACCGCTACCGGCGCGCCAAAAAGCTTTCTCTCCAAGGTTCTGCAAGCCCTCTGCCGCGCACAGTTCATCGCCTCACGCCGGGGGCACTCGGGCGGTTTTCAGATTCTTCCCGCCGGCCGCCAGGCCTCCATCCGCCAGGTCATTGAAGCCATCGACGGCCCCATCTGCCTCAATCTCTGCCTGGTCCACGGAGCCTCTTGCAGCCGCAAATCCTTCTGCCCGGCCCACCCCATCTGGGAAAGAGCACAAGAAGCCATGCTCGGTGTACTGAACGCCGCCACCGTCGCCGAGTTAGCAGGCAAGCCCAAGCCCTAACTCAACAACTGCTTCCCCACCCGGATATATAACTCCACCGCCTCCAGCAGCTCCTTCTTCGCCAGCTTCTCAAACGGCGTATGCGCCACATGAATCGACCCCGGCCCGAGCAGCAGCGGTTCGCCCCAGTTTGTGAGCTGCGGAATGTCGGTCGAGAACTTCGCAATCATCGTCGGCAGCCCCTCGACGGCCTTCAGCCGAACAAACGGAACATCCAGCGTGAACTCCACCACAGCCTTCTCGCCTGCAATCTCGGTCAACTGCGCCCGCACCGGCCCGGAGTCAGTCACCGTCCGCACCAGCACCTGCGCCTCGGCCTTGTCGGCAATCACATTCGGCGCGTGGCCACCCTGTATCTGCCCGATATTCACCGTGCTCGGACCAATGCCCTCCTGCTCCAGCATGGGCATCGTCAGCACCTTGCCCAATACTTCTATGAGTTTGTGAACCGCGCTGTCTCCCAGCTCGGGATACGCCGAGTGAGCCATCTTGCCGCTCGATTTGAAAGCCGCGCGCAGTGCGCCCTTGGTGGCCAGCGCCAGACGGTTATCGGTCGGTTCGCCGTTGATTAGAAACCGGCTGCCCTTGGAAACCTTGTTGGCCGCAATCGCGCCGGCTGAGTCGCGCTCCTCGCCCGATACAAATAACAGCCCAATCTTGAAGCCCGCCGCACGCAGCCCTTCGCCAGCCGCGACCTGCGCCGCCAGTATCCCCTTGGCGTCGCAAACCCCGCGCCCATAAACAAATTCCTCATCTTCGCTGAAGGGAATGTAGGGCGGCACGGTGTCCATGTGCGTTGAAAAAACCAGATCGGGCCGCTCACCAGCCACGCCCGCATAGATATTCCAGCGCTCACCGCCGCCGGCACTTTCCTGCGGCTGTTCCACCGGCGTCTTTTCCACGCTCCATCCGCGGGCGCCAAGATAAGCAGCCAGAAAATCTCCCACCGCGCCTTCGTGGTAAGTCGTCGACTCAATCTCGCAAAGCTCGCGAGTAAGTCGAATCGGGTCAATTGAATCGGCAGGCATTGCAGTTGGCAATCGTTCGCTCATAGTCTTCTCAGAATACCGCACATGGTGTTTTTAGCGGATGCGGGAGTTTCACATCCCAATTTTTCCAGTCGCGAACACCGCAAACTTCCATCTTCCCTATTGAGCGCAAACCCTGAAATGAAGATATGAAAAGCGGCGCACAGCGCGTAGAATTGAGCCTGAAATGATTAGAACGCTTACACCAAATCGAACCCGGCTTGCAGAAGGCGCAACGGCAATGACGCCGGCCAGCGACTCCGCTCTTGAAGCTCTGCACACCACGGCCACCGGCATCTTTACAGAATCCATCAAGGCTTGCAGCGTCGCAACCGCCTTTGACCGCCGCATCTGTTTCGAGCACAGCCGGATGTATCGCCTCCTCCCCGATGGCAGCGGTCCAGAAACCATCGACCTGTCTTGTTACAAGAAAATCTTCGTCATCGCCATCGGCAAAGCCGCCAGTCCCATGCTTGAAGTCCTTCTCCAGCGCATGAATCGCCGCAAAGGCCTGCGCGGCATCTGTTGTTCCAATGAGCTGTCGAAGAAGCGCAGTTGGCGTTTTCGCTATTTTGAAGGCGGCCACCCATTCCCAAATGAAGATTCCTTCGCCGCCGCCCGCGCCGCACTGGTCATGCTCCGTAAGGCCCGCAAAGATACTCTGATATTTTTTCTTATCTCCGGCGGCGGTTCGGCGCTCTTTGACCTACCGCTTGATCCGCGCATCTCGCTCGATGACACCATCGCCTTCCATCAAGTTCTGCTGGCTTCAGGCGCGCCCATCGCTGAGGTCAACACGCTGCGCAAGCACTTTTCCGCCGTCAAGGGAGGCCGTCTGGCCATTGCCGCGCCTGACTCCGCCAAAGTCAGTCTTCTCTTGCCTGACGTGCCTCTGCGTTCGCTCGACGCGCTCTCCTCCGGCCCCACCTCGCCCGACCACTCTACCGTCACCGAGGTCCGCGCCCTGCTCGATAAGTACGATCTGCGGGCCAAATTTCCGCCCAGTGTGCGCGCCTTCTTCGAGCGCGAAGACTTGCCCGAGTCACCCGGCAACAAAGGTTGGCGTCCGCCTTTTTTCCCCAAGTTCCCCAAGCCCGGCGCAATCTTTGCCCGCCGCATCACCAACGCCGCTTCCATGAGCGAAGAGGCCGCGCCCTTCCGCGATTCAATCTTTGAGATTCTTCTCTCCAGCCACGATCTGGCCGAGAACGCCCGCGCCCTGGCGCAAAAGGCCGGCTTCCACGTTGAGGTAGACAACAGTTGCGACGACTGGGATTACGCCGACGCCGCCCGCTATCTCCTCGAGCGCTTTCACGCCCTGCGCGCCGTCCATCCCAAACTCTGCCTCATCTCGGTTGGCGAAGTCACCGTCACTCTCGATCGCACCCCCGGATGCGGCGGCCGCAACCAGCAATTTGTGATGGAGTGCGCCCTCGAATTGGAGAGCTATCCGCGCGAACGCCTCACCGTGCTCAGTGCGGGTTCGGACGGCATTGACGGCAACACTCAGTCGGCCGGCGCCGTTGCCGACCCCACCACCGTCACCCGCGCCCACGCCTTCGGCTTCCACCTCAAATCCTCGCTCGTCGCCTTCGACGCCTGTCCCATGTTCACCGCGCTCGGCGACGCCGTCATCACCGGACCCACCGGCAACAACCTCCGCGACCTCCGCCTCCTCATCGCCGATAACGACGACTGATCCAGGCAAGGTATACACTCTCTTCCATGGACGATTCACAAGAGAAGATCGTCAAAACCTCTGACCCCAACTGGCTGCGAACCCTTGCGCTTCTCTATAAAGAGCGCCTCACCGCGCTGCTCGTTGACGACGCCAATCTCGGCATCAATCCTGAAGAGCAGACTCTCTTGCAGATGGCCAGATTCTCCGGCATCTCCAAACGTGAGATAGCGGCCGTCTCGGTCGCGCTCGGCGTCAGCGCCGTCGGAGTAACAATGGTTGTGCTGGCATTTCTCGATCCGGAACCGACCAGCAAACTCGGCCTCCTCGTCGGCGGTGGAGCAGTCTGTGTGCTCGGCGGCGGCTTCTCCGCAATCCGCACCCTCACCAACCACAAGCCGCCCAATATCCGCGTCACCGCTCACGGTATAGAAATTTCCTGGAAGTAGACCGGCAATACGGCCGCGGCAACCCACGCAAAATTCTTGTTTGCAAAGAATTGGAACTCTCAGGCTTCAGGCTTCGTATCTGCTTCCAAGACAAAATGCGCCCCATTGCCAAGGTGAATTCAACTCATCAAGGTCTCATCAACGACCACTCGGGAGTAGCAGCCATGCGACCGGCCGTGATGGGACGACAAACTCTTTTGGAGCGTTTGAAATGACTATCTCCGAATCCGAAAAATCGCAAATCCGGTACGCAAGAGTTGCGGGCTTCATGTATCTCTTCGTTGACGCCGCCTACATTCTCGGCATGTGGATTACCAACCGCTTTCAAGTACCCAATAACTTCGCGGCAACTGCCCAAAAAGTGGCAGACTCCGAGATGCTCTATCGCATCGGGCTCTGCAGTTCGCTGGTTGGCGCTCTCTGCACTGTCTTTCTAGCCATGGGTCTTTACGGCACTGTCAAGCCAATCAACAAGAACCTGGCGCTGCTTGCCCTGTTATTTCGATTGGTAGAGGCTGCTTTATTCGCAATTCAAATGATCTTTGGATTCGTTTTTCTAAAGCTCTATACTGGCGGTGATTTGAAAAGCGCATTCAGCGTTGCGCAACTATCGGCGCTTCAGGATCTATTCTCGCCTGTCTACGCGGCCGGCTTCAACATTGCCGGCATTTTCTTCTGTATTGGGTCCATTCTCTTCTTTTATTTGTTTCTCCAATCGAATTACATCCCAAAGTATTTATCGGCCTTCGGCTTCATGGCATCCCTGCTGGTTGCAGTTTCCACCTTTGCCATGCTGATCCTGCCGCAGCCCTCAAGGCTGGTGCAACTTGGCTGGCTTCCCATCGCCGTCGCTGAAATAGTAGTTGGTATATGGCTTCTCTGCAAAGGCGTAAATTTCCAGCCGCGTGAATCTGTAACAAGTGACTCGACTGCATCGTAAATTTGCGCAACCAGGATAATCGGCCTTCGTGGGTCAGCAAAGCCGGTGAAAGACTGATGCAAAACTGGCTTCTCTTGAAGCTTTCGCAGCATGCAGAACCTATCCTTTTCAAACTGACCCACTACCCAACGCTTGCGGAGTCGCCAACCTCTGGGCGCTTGCTTATCGTAGAGCACATCATTTAGCGTGGAAGGCATCTCGCTTGCCAGGAGCAGCCTTGTCTTCTTCCAGATTTTCCTCCCATATTGCTGTGTTTGTGTGCACTTTTTGCGCGTTACTTTCAATGCCCCTTTGCCGCGCCCAGGAGCAGGCTCCAGAAGCCGCTCAGGGAGCTGTTGAGGCTTGGAAGGCACCGCATTTTTCGGTGGATCCAATGGCCCTTTATCAAGCCGCTTCCGCGGTGGCTGCGCCAGAGGGCTCGAATGAGGCGATCCTGGTGGACGACGACCGCTACAGCTTTGACGATGCGGGGCGGCTTACCCATGTGGGGCATGTGGTTTACAAAATTTTAACGCAGAAGGGTGCCGAGGGCTGGGACAGCTTGAGCGTCGATTGGGCTCCGTGGCATGAGGCCCGGCCGACAATAAAAGTCCGGGTGATTGCACCCGATTTCAAGGTGAACTTGCTAGACCAGAAGGCGATTACCGAAGCTCCGACCCGCGAAGGCGATTACAAGGAGTACAGCGATGGCAAGACGCTGCGCGCGCCCTTTCCGGCAATTGCGGTGGGCGTGGTGGTGGAAGAGGAGTACACCGAGAGCGAGAATGCGCCGTTCTTTGCTCCGGGACGAGTGGGCGAGGTCAACTTTGGGCGGGAACAGATTCCAGTTGCGCACAGCAGTATTGTCTTTGACGCGCCGGCCGCTCTGCCGCTGCAATTTGGCGAACTGCTGCTGCCGGACCTGAAGCCGGTGCGGACAGAGGCCAATGGGCGCGTAACTGTGAGTTATGAGATTGGAGCGCTGGATGGGCTTGAGCCTCGCGATCCGGATCTTCCGCCAGATGTGGCGCGGTTTCCAGAGATTCGCTTTTCAACCGGCCGCTCATGGCAGACGATTGCCAGCGAGTACGGGAAGATTGTGGACGCGCACGCTGGAGCCTCGGCGGTGCTGGCGATTGTGGACAAGCTGATTGCCGGCAAGACGACGGTGGCGGATAAGGAAGGCGCGATCGTCGATTATCTGGACCGCGAGGTGCGGTACACGGGGATCGAGTTTGGCGAGGCGGCGCTGGTTCCGCACGATCCGGCCGAGGTGTTGGAGCACAAATACGGCGACTGCAAAGACAAGGCGACGCTGCTGGTGGCGATGCTGCGGGCGGCGGGAATTCCGTCATATGTGGCGCTGCTGAATGCGGGCTCGCGGATGGACGTGCCGGCGGATTTGCCGGGAATGGGCGAGTTCGATCACGCGATCGTTTTTGTGCCGGGGAAGCCTGACCTGTGGATCGATGCGACCGACCGCTACGCGCGGCTGGGCGAGTTGCCGCGGGACGATCAGGCGCGGCTGGCGCTGATTGCGAGGGCCGAGACGACGGCGCTGGTGAAGACGCCGCAGGCCGCCTCGAAGGAAAATGTGCTGCTGGAGAACCGTGAACTGACGCTGGGCGAGAACGGGCCGGCGACTGTGATTGAAAAGACAATGCCGTCGGGAGTCTTTGAGTCGCATTATCGCTCGTATTACGCGGACAATCCTGATAAGGAAACGCGCGAGGGGCTGACGAGTTATGTGAAGTCGCAATACGCGGCTGAAAAGCTGACCAGCGTGGAGCGGACCGATCCGGCGGATTTGGCCAAGCCGTTTATGCTGACCCTGGCCTGCGACAAGGCCAAGCGCGGCTACACAGGGCTGGATGGCGCGCAGGCGGCGATTCGCGTGGATGGGCTCTTTGCGGAGCTGCCTGACGAGTTGCAGCGCAAGGACGATTCGGAAGAAAAGAAGAAGCAAGAGGACAAGGACAAGCCGAAGAAGCCGCGCACGGCCGACTGGTGGTTGAACGAGGCCTTTGTTTCCGAGTGGCATTACAGGATTGTTCCCCCGACGGGCTTTGTGGCCAAGGAACTGCCCACGGCGGCGACGATTCAGGTTGGTCCGGCGGTGTTGACTGAAGAGTTTTCCGTTGACAAGGATGGCGCGGTGGCGGCGCATCTGACCTTCGACTCTGTGAGGCGGCGATACACGAATGCCGAGGCGACCGAGCTGCGGAACAAGGTGGCTGAGCTGGTTGCAGGGCCGGCGATTCTGGTGAACTTTGAGCCGAAGGGCGAGGCGCTTTTGCATGAGGGCAAGGTGGGCGAGGCGCTGGCGGCGTATCGCAGCCTGATTGCGCTGAAGCCGAATGTGGCCGTGCATCATTTGCAGTTGGCCAGCGTACTGCTGGAGGCCGGGATGGGCGAAGCGGCGCGGGCCGAGGCTCGACTGGCCGTCAAGCTCGATCCAACGTCGGCGCTGGCTGAGCGGGTGCTGGCCGATGTGCTGGAGCATGATCTGGTGGGCCGCAATATGCGCCCTGGCAGCGACTGGGCTGGCGCGGCCGAGGCTTATCGCGCGGCGATGAAGCTTGACCCGGAGGATCATACAGCGCAGGCCAATTTGGCGATCCTGCTCGAGTACGACTCGGTGGGACGGCGGTATGGCGGTCAATCAAAGATGAAAGAGGCAATTGCCGAGTACAAGAGTCTGGGCCAGGAAAAGCTGGACGATCTGGGACTCAAGAACAATCTTGCCTTTGCGCTTTTCTACGGTGGCGATGCGGCGGGCGCAATTCAGGCGGCGCAAACGCTGAATCCGCAGCCAACGGCGCTGATTGCGGCCAGTGAGGCGATGCTGCATGGCAGCAAGGCCGGGCTGGCCGAGGCCAACAAGAGAGCCAACGACGACGCGGGTTATAAAGAGAGCTGCCGCACCGCGGGCGAAATTTTGATGAGGATGCGGCTGTATTCGCTGGCGGCGGATTTTCTGGAAGCTGGAGCGGCGGGCGATAACTCAGCGCAGACGCTGGGGCTGGCGTCGATTCTGCGCGGCGCGCAACACCACGAGGATATACATTTTGCCAATACGCCAGGCGACCTTTCAAAGCGCTTCTTCCTGCTTTCTCGCGATCCCGATCTGACCGAGGCCAAGCTAATGGCGATCGAGAGCCGCAACGCGCAAGAGGTATTGAAGCATGAAGATCCAGATGACCTGAAAGCGATTCTGGAAAGAGGCAAACGGTGGAATGACCAGTTGGCGCGCGAAGACGACTCATTGGATGTAGAAATCGATATTGACTTGCAGGAGGCCGACGCAAAAGGCGAAGGCGACGACGCCACCGGTTATTGGGAGAAGCTTGGGGTTGTGGGAGCAAAAGACGACAAAACCTACGTCGTTAAAGAAGATGGCGTCTACAAGATTCTTGCCACCTACAACAATCCGAGCGCGGCTGGGCTGGAGATTCTGGACCGCATTAAAGCCGGCGATCTGAAAGGCGCCAAGACGCTGCTGGACTGGGAGCGCGAAGACTGGCATATTGAAGGCGGCGACGATCCCTTCGGCGGAGCATTCTTTCCACGCTTCTGGATCAAGGGTGAAGCGGCGGATGCGCGCAAAATGAAGCTGGCGGCGGCGGCGCTTCTTGTCGAATACAAACCCGTCGCGGACCAGGGAGTTTCAATCCTTGAAGACGCTCTGAAAGATGCCTCGGGCGAACGCGAACGAACGAATATGCAATTGGCGCTGGCCTCGAGCTACGCCGAGCAGGATAACTTTACCAAGCTGCTGGAGCTTTCCTCGGCGCTGCTTAAACAGGAGCCGGAGTCGTCGCGTGCCTTCTGGTGGGAATCGTATGCATTGACGGGGCTGGGCAGGTTCGACGAGGCCCTGGCGCTCAGCGATGAAAGGCTGAAGCTGCTGGACGGGGACGAGGACGCGCTGCGCAGGAAGATGTATATCGAATCCAATCGCGGCAATTATGCGGCCGCCCGTCAGTGGGGGCAAAAGATAATCGCAGAAGGCAAGGAAGATGCCGAGACGCTGAACGGCATTGCCTGGGAAGCGCTGTTTACCGGGAAGGTGGAAGAGTCCGATATTGCCATGGCGATCAAGTCCACGCAGATGGACAAGGATAACTCGGATATTCTGCACACGCTGGCGTGCCTTTATGCGGTAAGCGGCAAGACAAAAGAAGCGCATGATCTGCTGCTGCGCGGCATGGACGACTCGAATCTGGATGAACCGAGCGATGCATACTGGTTTGCCTTTGGCCTGATAGCCGAGCAATACGGCGAACGTGAGATCGCCATTGCCGATTATCGCAAGCTGAAGAAGCCGAAGAAGGCGATCCAGATTCCCGACTCGACATATTTGCTGGCGCAGATGCGGCTGAAGGCGCTAGGCGCCGATGGCGATGCTGCCAAGTAGCGATGAAAAACAATGAAGAACGAAGGGGCCTGTGGCAGAGATCATTCTCTGAACCGGCCTTTTTGGTTGCCGCTTCTTCCTTCAAATAACTCTCGCTGAGAGTTCGCTTCTGGTGAGCGCTTGGCAGCAGCGTCGAATTGAACTGCACAAAAGTTAACTCGACCATGGCGTAGCTGTCGCCGATGGACTATTTGCGGAATCCGTCCACACTTTGACGCATCTATTTTTTTATGCCTGAAAGGAGAAGCAAGCGAAACTCGATTGGGAGTGGAGTGGCGAATGTCTTCAATTGACCAGATTGCCGGCCTGTCCTGTGAAAGACTCACTTTGCAGCAGTTATCGCGGAGTTATCGAGCAGAAAAAGCTCGCGGTGCAGAATACACGGGAGGAAAAAATGCTTGGAACAATCTTGATTGTGGTTCTGATTCTGATGCTGATTGGCGCTCTTCCAACCTGGCCGCACAGCAGAAATTGGGGTTACTATCCGACCGGCGGGCTCGGGCTCGTGGTTGTGATCGTTGTGGTCCTTCTGCTACTGGGCAGGATTTGAGCGGCGGCTTCCGTTCAACGATAAAGGGTTGGCGAATGAGGCTTGCCCGTGTGGCTGCGGTTGTTCTGACTGCGCTGCTGTTGAGCCGGAGCGCGTTTGCCTACTCGGTTTTGACTCACGAAGAGATCGTCGATTTGGCATGGACCTCCGAGATCAGGCCGCTGCTAATTGCGCGCTTTCCCGGCATTACCGAAGAGCAAATCAAAGAAGCTCATGCCTATGCCTATGGCGGATCCGTGATTCAGGATCTGGGTTACTACCCATTCGGTGACAGGGAATTCAGCAACCTGGCTCATTACGTTCGCACCGGGGATTTTGTCCGCGAGTTGGTGCTTGAAAGCCAGAATGCCGATGAATATGCGTTTGCACTGGGCGCGCTTTCGCACTACGCGGCGGACATCGACGGACACCCGGCGGTCAACGCGGCTGTTGCTATCTGCTACCCAAAGCTGCGTGCGAAATATGGCAAATCGGTGCGCTACGCGCAGGACAAGACAGCGCATTTAAAGACGGAGTTTGGCTTTGACACGTTGCAGGTGGCGAAGAATCGTTATGCGCCGGAGCAATATCACGACTTTATCGGATTTGAGGTCTCGGAAGAACTGCTGGAGCGTGTCTTTCCGGATGTTTATGGCTTGGATCTGAAGGAAGTTCTGCCACACGAGGAATTGGCGGTTGGCTCTTATCGCTTCTTTGTCAGCCAATTGATTCCGCAGATGACTCAGGTGGCGCTGCAGATGCACAAGAAAGATTTGATGCGCGAGACTCCAGACTTTGCCAGAAAGAAGTTTCTCTATCGTCTCTCCCGCTCGGATTACGAGAGAGCGTGGGGAAAGACATATACAAAGCCAGGGCTGGGCACACGAATCTTATCCACGCTGCTACGCTTTGTGCCGAAGATCGGCCCGCTGAAAGGCCTGGGCTTCAATAATCCAACTCCGCAAACCGAAGACCTGTATATCAAGAGCATCAACACAACGACCGACGATTATCGCGGGTTGCTGGAAGAAGTGCGTACGGGCAAACTGGTGCTGCCCAACTGCAATCTGGATGACGGCAAGCCGGCACATGCTGGAGAATACTCGCTTGCAAACGAGAGCTACGCGGAACTCCTGAAGCGGCTGGCCGCGCACAACTTCGATCGGACAACTACTCACTTACGCACAAATATTCTGGATTTCTACGCAGGTTCGACACTGCCGGTTGAGACGGAAGAAGATCCCGCGCGGCGACAAGCGCTTCAAGACGAACTGAGCCAATTGAAAGCTGCTTCGCCTGTATCGGCCGCGACGGAAAAGCCAATCATCCAGAAGTGATGACTGCTGGCGGCTATCCGCAGCGCCATTGGGATGTAAGGCGATTTACGGCCTTGCGCCAGCCGGGATCAGCAGCGTGATGGCTTGCGGCACAATCTCAATGCGGACCGGCAGTTCTCCGAGCAGCTCGCCATCGGCTTCCGCGAAGACGTGTGCCGTGGAATTTTTGCGTGAACGGCACTCGACCGAGACGGCGTCCAGCACTTCGATGTCGTGCGAGAAGGTGTGGCGTCCGATGACGGCGGCCATCATGAAGCAAAAGTAGCGCAGGCGGCTGCGCGTCTTGAATGCCACCAGGCGCAGATCGTCGCAATGCAGCGATGCGCCGGGAACGAAGTGGTTCAGCGCGCCGCCGAAGTCGCGAATGCGCACGGCAAGAAGCTGCGTGAGGGCTTCAACTCTTGGTTCCGCCTGGCCTGGTTCAGCAAAGCCCGCCTCAAAGAGCGGGAAGGAGTACGTGGCCCAAAGGCGAAAGGCCTCGATCACGTAGAGAATATAGCCGAGACGGCGCTTGAGGCCGGGATCGAGGCGGGAGAGAAAAAGCGCGTCCGCGCCGACGCCGGCCGCGACTGTAAAGTAGCGTGAGCACGTGACGCCGGAAGCATCCACATAAGAAATGCGGCCTACGGAAAAGCGCGTAGACTCGGCCTTCAACAGCTTGCGAACAGCCTTTACGGGATTGGCGCCCAAGCCAAGATTTGCCGCAAGCGCATTGGCTGTTCCCAGCGGCACCACCCCAAGCGCGGTCTCTGTGCCGACAAGGCTTTGCAGGACTTCATGTACGGTGCCATCGCCGCCACAGGCGAGAATCGTATCGCAGCCTCGGCACACGGCATCGGCAGCCTGTGCACCGGCGCTGCCCGGAGCGAGAGTCTCGATGGCTTCGACTTCGATCTTGGCTTCACGGAGAACGGCGAGAACGCGATCGATGGCCGTGCGGTGCCTGGAGGAGTGCTGACCGGAAGCCGGATTGTAGATAAGCGCAACGCGGCGCATCGCGATTCCTCCTGGGAGTCCGCGCCCGGAGCGAGAATGCAAACGGGAGCCTGTTCTTATCTTCGCATCTTGCGGCGGTTCCAGCGAAAGACGAGAGAAAATTCACATTGGCACGGCATTACTTTGGCGGCAACGCCGTAAACTCGCCGCCGCGCTGGCGGAGTTTGTTCTCACCGCGCGGCAACTTCAGAGGCGAGAGGCTGCCAAGATCGCGATCATAAACTTCACCATAATTTCCGGTTGCTTCAATCACGTGTACGACCCAGCCATCGTCGAGGCCGAGCGCGGGGCCGATCTGACGCGATGTGCCAAGCAGAAAACGAAGCACCGGATCGTCGGCCGAGTGCGCGCGCATCGTTTGCACGTTGGCTTGCGTTATACCGCTCTCTTCGGCTTGCACAAGCGCCTCCATAACCCAGTTGACAAGCGACGCCCATTGCTGATCGTCGTCGCGGACCGCTGCTGCCAATGGATCCTTCGAGATGCGCTCGGGCAAGAGCCGCGAAGGCTTTCCATGCGTAGTCAGGGCCGCGCGAGTCTGGGCCAGGCGCATTGCGTCTCCTGCCAACGCGCCACAATTGCCGGTGGCGAAGGCTGCTTCCATCTCGCCTTCTTCCTGAAAGGAAAAGGGGACAAAGTCGAGGCGCTCGCGGGCAAACCATGCGCGGGTGCTTTCTTCAACATTGGTTTCGGCGAGGAAACAGATTTTCTTGCCGGTTAATTGTCGAGCCTGCGTTGCCGAAGTTTTTCCCAGCACAAGGAAACCAACACCGTCCCAGAGCACCGGCCGCGTGAATTGCAAATGCGTTCCCACCGTATGCGTGAAGTCGTCGGAGAGCGTGGCCACCAGATCCACTTCACTCGCGTTGAGCCCTTGCATTGCGGCGCGGTCGTCGGGATAATGCGTCACGCGAAGCCGCGCATTCTTGCCAAGCACTGCGACGGCTACCGCGCGGCAGAGGTCGGCGTCGAAGGCTTCAAGGCTGCCGTGATCGTCGGTGGTGGAATACTCTGCTTGGGCTTGATCGATGCCGCAACGGAGCACACCCGCGGCGCGTACGCGAGATAAAGTTGTAACGCTATCCGCACCCGCAATGCCGCTCAAAAGTAGCAACGCCAATGCCAGCGCCGGTGGAATTACATGAGCGCGCATTACGGCGTCCACCCGCCTGCTGCTGGGATCCCCGGCGTAGTATCGGGCCGCGGATTGAAGTCGGCGGGCACCGGATTCGGCAGCTTCCAATCGGTCGGTGTGATTTGCAACTGTTTGCAGCCCGCGCCGCCCGCATGAGGAAAGCTTGCAATCTCGGCTTGCGGAATTGTGGTGTACTCGGCGCTGAGCGGCGCACGCTTGCCTTCAAGGCGCAACGTGTCGAAGGCCGACGTCATGTCGCCTACATCTGGTATCAAATCGTCGGCGGGTCCGAGATTTGGCTGGCCGAATTTCTCCGCGCCAATCTGCCGCGCGTACATTTCATCGGGCAGATCGGCAAGCGGAATCAGATTGAAGAGCTCGTCAACAAACTTGATGATCGAACTGTGCTCCGAGGGCACATGCGAGACGCCGTGCGCCACCGCGTAAGGCGAGATGACGATGGCCGGAATGCGTGGCCCTTGTTCCAGCGGCAACCCCGCCGCGTCATGTGAGCGAATGCGCGGCTGAGCGTGGTCGTAAAGGCCGTCGGACTCGTCATAGGCAATGATGATGGCGCTCTGGCTCCAATAAGGGCTAGCCGCGATGGCGTCGATCTCCTCGGCCAGCAGCGCTTCGCTGATTTGTGTGTCGGAGTAGCCGGGATGATCGTCGTTGCCGTTGAAGACCTTGGCCAGCTTGGGGTTTGGATCCTGCGGCCGCCAGCCGTCGATGTTGCCATAGCCGCCGCGCAGATAAAAGACGCCCGATGCAGGCAGACGCCGAGCCGCGATGTCGCTGAAGAATTCGCTGAGCCCGTGCAGATGCGTGCTGGCCAGCGGATTGTTGGCGACGTAGCCAAAGTATTGCGGCGCGTTGTGATGCGCCACGTAGCCCAGATGCGAGGCCTTGCCTTGCTCGTCGTTCTTCTCGTGCTCGTAGCCTTGCTGATACCAGCCCCAATTGACAACGCTGACGCCGTGACCCGCGATCTTCTCAATGTCGTCGCGCACATCGGGCAGATCAAAGGCCGGGTCGTAATCGGCCGCTGTCGTCTTGCCGATTTCACTGCCCATAAATGAGAGCGGCAGAGTAGCGAAGGTCAGGTTCTTCGAGACACCGCCAAAGGGCTTTGTGGCCTGCGGTTGCTTGAGGCGGTCTGGCGTATCCAGCGGCGAACCCCAGAAGGGTGCGGGGTCGGCGATCATCGGCACAATCGCGTCTTTGCCCTGACCGCCCGCCGCGGCTTGATCCGGATGCAGCATCCACTGCGTCTCACCGCCCTGGCCGCCGATCATCGCAATCGCATTGGGTGTCGACGGGCCGATGATGGTGTCCATGAAGTGATCGAAGAGCGTAAAGCGGTCCGCATAGCGCCAGAGAAAAGGCGCGGTGTCGCAATCCACATGGCTCATTACCAACTCGCCGAATTGCTTGCGCTCCAGCGTCGGCGCCTTCGAGGGAACTCCGTCTTTCAGCGTCGCGCCTTCTTCGGTCAGGGCATACTCGGAGTTTTGCGCAACGCCATTCGCATCGAGAGCAATCTTGCGCGCGATGCCGACATGCGAGTGATTCACCGAGGCGATGTCCGCGGGATAGAGAGGAACCGTTTTACCTTTGGCATCGACAATCGTTGCGGGAATTCTGAAGGCGGAAATCTTGCCTACTGTTCCGTCGGTATTGACGATGGACTGTGTGAATCCAGTTACATCGTCAGGATTGTAAGTTTTTAGCGGCCCCGCGTAGAGCCCATCGGCTCCGGGATAGCTGGCAAAGTAAAAATCGAAGGAACGATTTTCCTGGAAGAGTACGAAGACGTATTTGATCTTCTCGCGAATCAAATGCTGTTTCTCATGCCGCGAAATCGCCGGTTCTTTGGCCGGATCGATAGCGACAGCGCTCACCGCCGCGCTCGAAGGGGGCGCAAGAGTTACATCCGGCAATGCAGCCGCCTGTTGTGCGGCGCAGACGCCCAGACCGGTTGCGCAAAGAGTGGTCAGCGCGCCAAGATTTCGTATGTGATTCAGGGTAGGCATGTCCATAAGCTATCCGGTTCTGTGTTGCGATGGCAACGGAAAGATGTGCCGGCAACTACGACCGTAAATGAATTTCCAAAGAAATTGCGGCGTGAAGATAACAGTTCTCAGGCCGGACTTGCTAATCCGGTGGTGCGCCGCCCCAAGATGTGTACCTTACCACCGGCGCCTTGGCTGCAAGCGCGGCAAGTTGCGCATTGGGAAAGCGGCGCAGATACGGCACGGCCCAGCCAATGTCGGAACCGCCGTAAGGAAGCGTGACAAGCTGCGCGACTCCGGTACGTTTTTGCAGCAATGTAGGATCTTCAAAGCCGGCGACGCAAAAATTCACCAGGCGGTGAATTGCGCCCTTGCCGGCGCCATACATATCAATGCCGTTGGAGACGCCCAGTTCTGCCAGGATGATGAGCGGGCCGAGCGCATAGAGGTGATAGTGAAGCGCCATTTGCGCGCGATTCATCTCCGCTTTCAGCGAGCCATCGGGCTGGATTGCGTCAATGCCCATACGGTAAGCGTTGATGCCCCACTTGAAGTCGGCTTGATCGTTATCGGCAATGCCCGCGGCGGCTACGGCCAGGCCGGCCCAGTAGATGTGGTTGTTCTCGCCTTGGCTAGCCAGCCGTATTACCTCGGCATCAAAATACTCGCGAACCTCGGCGGCGAGCCGTTTGAACCACCGTTGAATATCGGCGTTTTGCACGGGCGTTCCCAGGCCGCTGGGACGTACTTTGAGATAGGAAATGGCGACGGCGCTGAGCAGCCAATTCTGTAAATAGACGCCTTGGAAGCTGGGCATGTGGCCGTCCCATGCATCGGCTTTGGCTGCCGTATCCAGCAGCGAGTAGACACAGAGAGCGGCGGCGCGGTTGCCCTTGTATAAATATGCATCGGCGGCGATGGCCACGAATTGACTGAGATGGGTGGAGGGTTCGGAGGCCTTTTGAAAGGCTGTCAACTTCTGCGGATCGGCGATCGAAGCATGGCTGTCAATGTAATAAGAGTTGGCCTCGACAGTCTTGGCGAAGGGAGGCGGCGCGGGACAGTTATAGGTTTCACCGGTTTGCACAATAGCGCGACTGTCCCACGGCGAATGCAATTGCGCAGCCGTGACGCCGGTCGCCGTGAAGGCAAGCAAAATCAAAAGAGACCACGAGCGGGAAACGGATCGCATCGGTCCTGACCTCACGGCGCCATTGTATCGAAATTCTTTTGCGCAAATTTATTGACGGTAATTTCAAAGGTGATTAATCAGCGAGGCGATGCAGGCGGCGCCGAAGCCGTTGTCGATATTGACTACCGAAACGTTGGGCGAGCAGGTGTTCAACATGCCCAGCAGTGCGGCCACGCCACCGAAGGAAGCGCCATAGCCGACGCTGGTGGGCACGGCAAGCACCGGAGCATTGACCAGGCCGCCGACGACGGTGGGCAGCGCGCCTTCCATGCCGGCGCAAACGATAAGCACGCGCGCCGATTGCAGAGAATCCTTTTGCGCCAGCAGGCGATGAATGCCGGCGACGCCGACGTCAGCAATCAACTCGACTGTGTTGCCCATGAGCCGCGCCGTGACAACAGCCTCCTCCGCAACAGGCAGATCGCTGGTGCCGGCGCAGATGACGCCAATGGTTCCTTTTCCAAGAACCGTAAGCGGCGTCTGTGTGAGCGTAATGGCGCGTGCGGTCTCATGATATTCGGCGCGTGGTTCAAGATTGCGAACTGCCCGAAACATGTCGGCTGTGGCGCGTGTGGCCAATACATTGCCTCCGGCCTTTGCCATGCGGGCAAAGATCATTGCGACTTGCGCTTCCGTTTTTCCTGCGGCAAAGATCACCTCAGGCATGCCGGTGCGCAGCGCGCGGTGATGGTCAAGTTTGGCGAAGCCCAGGTCTTCAAAAGGCAAATCCTTCAAGCGTTCAAGAGCTTCACTGACCTCAGTGCGCCCCTCACGCACTCCATTGAGCAAGGCTTCAATTCGTACACGATCCATCAAATGTTCTCCTTTTGAGCAGCAAACGCAAGCATTGCTTCTTCCATCACTCGCTTGAGGGGGAGCGAGCGATCTTTGGCAATCTTGCGGCAATCCTCGTATTCGGGCGAGGCGTTGGCGATTTCGCCGTTGGACAGGCGGGCGATTTTAATGCGAACTTTTCCTGCGCTTGTTTCCACTTCACAAAACTCGCGCGCCAGAGCTACCTTATTTTCTAGACGCCAGCGCAGGCCGATAGTTGTTGTTTCGCGGAAAAGCAAATCTTGCAATGCGGAAACAATATCTGGGCGGCAGAGCACGGTAATCTGCACACCGGAGCGGCCCTTTTTCATTTGCACGGCCACGCGGTAGACATCCCACGCGCCTGCTTCGAGCAGCTTCTCGCTAACGAAAGCAAGCACCTGCGGATTGCAGTCGTCGATCACCGTTTCGATGACTGCGATGGATTTGTCCGGCGCATCGGAAGCCGCTTCGCCTATCAGCAAGCGCAGCAGGTTTGGCTGGCCCGGTGCCTCGCGCCCGCCTGCGCCGTAGCCGGTTTGCAGGATGCGCATGGCCGGCAAAGAAGCGTAGCATACATCCAGCATTCGTAACACAGCAGCGCCGGTTGGAGTCACGCGTTCCATCGGCGGACCGGCTGCGTACACCGGCGCATCGCCAAGCAGAGCCAGCGTTGCCGGCGCGGGAACGGGCAGCGTACCGTGCTGGCAGACGACGGTTCCGCTGCCTACATTGAGCGGCGATGCGAGCCAGCGATCGACATTGAAAGCCTCTGCACCAGCGGCGGCGCAGACAATATCGACGATGGTGTCAACCGCGCCCACTTCATGGAAGTAAACCTCTTCGACGGGAATCGAATGGATCGCGGCTTCTACTTCGCCGAGGAGCTGAAAGGCGCGCATGGATCGTTGCTTCACAGAGTCGGAGAGCGCAGCGGAGCGGATAATTGCGAGAATGGCGGAAAGCGATCGATGCGCGGCATGTGTGTGCGTATGAGGGGTTTCATGCGGAAGCGAGTGTAGTTTTTCGGCGTGGCCGTCCGCTGAGTGCGTGTGCGAATCAGCCGTGTGCGCATGATCGCCGTGCGAGTGCGCGGGCAGATCGTGTGGCGTATCGGGCGTAATTACATCTATCTTGGTTGCGGCCAGGCCGCCGCGGCTTACCTTGCGCATCTCAAGGCGCGCGCCCACGCCAAGCGCGGAGGCCGTCTCTTCAAGGCAAGCGAACGGTACACCCGCATCCACCAAGGCGCCCAGTAGCATATCGCCGCTGATGCCGGAAAAACATTCAAGATAAGCAATTCGCATCTCAGATTGATTTTAAACTGTTGGCTATTCGGCGCGCTTGGTGAGCACTTCAACTGGCAAAATTACATCCCCCAGAATCTCGTTCATTGCGCCGGAGCGAAAGCCCTGGCAATCGAGCGTCACGTACTGAAAGCCTGCCTGCTTGAGAGCGGCAGTAATGGCGTCTAGCATATCCAGGTCGAGGGCGCGCGGCAGCTCTGCACGGGCAATCTCCACGCGGGCCAACTCACCGTGATGGCGCACACGCAGCTCGCGAAAACCCAACTGGCGCAAGCTCTCTTCGCCCTGTTCCACTTGCGCCAGAACTTCGCGGGTTACGGTGCGGCCATACTCGACGCGTGAGGAGAGGCAAGGCGCGGCGGGGCGATCCCAGAGCGGATAGCCGGCGGCCTTGGCGAGCGTACGAATTTCAAATTTCGTGAGCCCGACCTCGGCTAGCGGCGCTAGCACGACGTGCTGCTCAGCCGCGCGCTGCCCCGGACGATAGTCCCTGGTGTCGTCTGCGTTCATACCATATGCGATGCGGTCGAAGCCAAGTTTCGGGCCGAGAGCCTCCATCGCCGCAAAGAGCGTGTCCTTGCAATGGAAGCAGCGATTGGCGTCGTTGCGCTGATACTCGGGGCGCTCCAATTCTTCAGTCGCAATTACACGCAGCGGCATCCGCTGGGCGCGCACAAAGGCGCAAGCTGCCTCGAAGTCGCGGCGGGCCAGGCTGGGCGAATCGGCAATCACGGCCAACATGCGATCACCGAGAATGTTATGCGCGGTGGCCGCGAGAAAGGCCGAATCGACGCCGCCAGAGTAAGCCACCATCAGGCTGCCCAACTGCCCTAGACGCGTCTGCAATGCTTGCAGCTTGGAGGCCATTTCAGAGCTTGCAGACTGTGCCGGATTGGTTTGTATATCCATCGCCATGAGGGCGATTATAAACCTTTATCGATTGCCTGATAGAAATTCTGCCGTATCACAAAGCGGCGCTAAGGGCGGCGATAGATGTCGTAGGCGCGCAGTTTGCGATAGGGATGAAAGACCTGCAAAAGAGCGTTCATTGTAGCCTCGCGCTGCGGTGTGACATCCTCCTTGATCTGCAAATTGCGCTTGACAATCAACCAGCGAATCTTGTGCCGCTGCGCTTCTTCGACAAGCTGAGCGGGCGAATAAGGGTCGGTGGATCTGTCGAAGAGAAGGACCGGAAACTGCGGAGTGCGGCCGGTTGTGAAGTAGAACGGATCTTCGCCGGGGATGAGAATCAGCCCATCGTTAAATGGGATTTCACGGGCAGAAAAACGCAGCAATTCTTCAAACTCAGGCAGGTAAGGGCCGGTGATGGAGAGCCCTTTGAGCGCCGAAAAAGTGGAATGCAAGATGGAACCGTCGGGCAGTTGCGCGTAGCTGAGGCGCTCCTCGCTGACGGTGTATAGACCGCCGCTGATAAAGAGCGTCGCTGCAATGACGACTGAGAGCGCTGGTGAGAGAAAGAGGCTTCGAGGCGAGGAGTCCGCAGCTGCTTTGGTCTGCTTGATTTCTGCCAGAAACGCGATCATCTCGGCGATGAGAATCGTGAGCAACGGCCAGATGGCATAGGTCGATCCCCATAATTGCTGTGAGAGAAAAGTTCCGTGAATGGCGGCCAGCAGAAGTACCGGAACCACGGCGCGCAGGCTCGGCTTGCGAAAGAGATTCCACAGTGTGAGCGCGGCGCTGATGATGAGCAGCAGCGGCCAGAGTGCGAGAAGAGAGTCGGCGCGGTCGTCCGCATCAGAAGAGAGAAAGAGACTAATCAATGTCCAGACGAAAGGCGCGGAAAGTAGAGCCAGCGCGGCTAGACGCGCCCAGATCGATTTTGCAAACGGACTGCACAAGAGCAGCAGGGCCGCTGCGATTAACGGCAGTTCCCAAAGCAGCGCGGGTTCTGTGTAAACCGAGAGCATGTCTTGAAGGCCTGGCAGGCGGCGCTCGGCGGCAAAGCGAATGGTCCAATGAATGTAGTTGCCGACACCGGCAGTGAAGTGCAGAAGCAGAGCAGCGACAATGGGCAATGCGACTGCGCCGGTGAGGACCGCGGACAGCGCCGCGCGATTGGGCGATGGTGAATTGCGGCGAAGTGACCGCGCAATCAAAAGTGAAAGAATAAGACCAAATGCTGTGAGCAGAAATGGCAGGCCAATATTTTGTTTAACGAAGAGCGGAAGAGCAAGCGCCGCACCGGCGATGAATGGCCGTACGAAAGCTCGGCGCGGGATCATTGGCGATGCAACAAAATCTGAAGGTAAGCGCTGCAAGAGGAAAACGGCGAGAAGAATCGAGAGAGCGGAGTCGCAATCGTACGAGGGAAACGGCAGGATGCTGTAAATGCCAAGAACGGTCAGCGGCGCAGTCAGCAAGAGCGAAACCGGCCACGCTGAGCGCTGGGTTGGTTCCAACGTCTTGAGCACAATGCGCCAGCAAAGCACCGTGCCTGCGCCGCAGGCGAATGCCGCGTAGAGAAAGTGATGGAAGAAAACGCGACCGGTGATGCGAATGATCGCTGCCTGCATGAGGAAGGTCAGAGGCGCATGAACAAAGGGGAAATCGCGATAAGGCATCTGCCCTTGCGCAATGCGGAGGCTCGACTCCAGTGTGTAGCTTGCGTCCCAGAGAATGGCGAGATGCGCGTTCTGCCATAAGACAACTGCGGCGCTCGCCAGAAAAAATGCAGCTGCGGCGTTAAAGTCGCGGAGGCTCCAGCGGCTTTCTTGCAGAGTCGATAGTATTTCAGGCGTACAGGATTTGCGCATGAGATTGGTTGAGCAAATGCAGATTAACGGTTGCTCTATGCATTGATTCTCGCTGGTTGCGGGCGGTTGCGCAACTAATGAGCAGGTTCGATTTCTGGCTGCATATGGCCGCTGGTGGCCGCGCCTGCATCGCGGCGCAGGCCGAGGCTATCAAAGACCGGGCCTAACGACAGCAGCGCCACAATCAGAATGGCGAAATGAAAATCGCGCAATTGGGGCACGGCAGCGGAGTGGCCGCGCGCATGGGCGACGAGTCGCAGAACGATTGCGCCAACCGCAACGCCCAGGCCTGAGCTCAGTTGCATAACGGCGCTGAGAAAACTGTTGGCGCGGCTCATTCCGCCCGGCGCTATTTCTGTGAACGCAAGCGTGGTGATGCAGGTGAATTCCATGGACCGGCAGCAGCCGTGTATGAAAAGAATTGCGACGATGAGAAGGACGGGCGTGGCGGGCGCAATGGTTGCGCAGACAGCAATGGACGCGACGGTAAAGACTCCGTTGACAATCAGCACACGGCGAAAGCCGAAGCGGCGCAGAGTTCGAATGACAAAGACTTTCATGCTTACGTCGCCCGCAAAAAGCGCGAGCAGGTAGAGGCCCGATTGAAAGGCTGTCAATCCGAAGGCGATTTGAAACATCAGCGGAAGAAGAAATGGCAGCACTGCGACCGAGATGCGAAAGGCGCTGGCGCCGTAGATGGAGAGCGAAAAAGTCTTCCGTTGCAGTGATTCGAAATCGATGAGCGACTTGGCGGGATGGCGGCGCGCGGCGAGAACAGCAACAATTCCGCTGAGCAAACTAAGCGCAAGAACAGCGGCGGGCAGAGGCCAGTGCCCGCCTTCGCCGCCCAATTTCTCCAAAGCGTAAACAGTTCCGGCGGAGGCAAAGCCGCCCAGCAGAAATGTAAGCCAATCGAAGGGATGCAACTCATCGCCGCGCACATTTTCAATCCACATCAGCGCCAGAATCAATGCGAGAATGCCAATGGGAAGATTGAGAAAAAAGATCCAGTGCCAGCTTGCGTAAGTGGTGATGAAGCCGCCCAGCGGTGGGCCGATCACGAGCGCCGAAAGCGCCGGCCAGGTGATGTACGCAAGCGCCTGGGTGAGCTTCTCTCTTGGTGCGGTGCGCAGCACAATGAGACGGCCAACGGGAACCATCATGGCGCCGCCGATGCCTTGCAAAATGCGCATCAGAATGAACTGCGTGAGAGTGCTGGAGAGGCCGCAGAGCACTGAAGAGAGCGTGAAAATCCCGATTGCCGTCGAGAAGATGGAGCGGGAGCCGAAGCGGTCCGTGACCCAGCCGCTGATCGGGATAAAGACGGCCAGCGTAATCATGTATGCCGTCATGCCGATGTTGAGGCTGACCGGACCGACATGAAAGCTCCGCGCCATCTGCGGAAGCGCGGTGGCAATGATGGTGCCGTCGAGCATTTCCATGAAGAATGCGCCGGCGATCAGGGTGGTGACATAGAACGGCGAGCGGGTCTTCTTCATAACTTCAGTTTACGAAAGCGGCGCAGCTTTTGAAAGATTACCAACATCTGCAATCTCAGGCAGCGGGCTGTCCTTCAAAATGTGCTTCAATCTCCTCGAGTGTTTTCCCTTTTGTTTCCGGCAGGAAAAATGCCGCAACGATGAAGTAGACCACCGTGCAGGCTGCGAAGAGAAAGAAGATCGACGAGTAGCCATGCTTGCTGACAAAGGGCAGAAAGATGCCGGCCAGTGTGGTGGAGACCAACTGATTGATAACCAGCGCAATACTCATTCCGTTGGAGCGGATGCGCGTGGGCATCAACTCAGAGAGCGCAAGCCAGACGCAAACGCCAGGACCGACGGCAAAAAAGGCCATGAAAATATAGAGCCCGATGGCCACCATCCAGCCATGGCGCGCCGAGGGCACTTGGCCGATCAGCGCTTTGTCGATACGCAGTGGGGCGCTCTGAGCTGCGGCGAGATCGGCAAAGGGATTCTTGAAGAGAGCTTGAATTCTATTGGCCGGAATGCAGTTGGCGCGGCTGATCTGAATGGGAGCTGCGGCAGCGTCGTCTGAGCGGACAAAGTTGGTGGCCGCGGTAAAGTCGCCGTAGGAGTAGATGATGGCCATTGAGGCTCGGCTACTGTCGATCCGCGCGATCTGAAAGCCGCCCGCACCCTTAGCCCGCAGCAGATCTTCGGCTGCGGCGGGATTGAATTGCAGAGTCAGTTCCTGATTGGGCCGCACCATGGATTGCACCAATTCACGCGCG
>Ga0302320_10002425_pt1 | contig 43821 bp, 33 predicted proteins | sample Bog_T0_3_FD_202130 | JGI IMG/M metagenome (GOLD analysis project Ga0302320, IMG submission 202130) | Peat permafrost microbial communities from Stordalen Mire near Abisko, Sweden - Bog_T0_3 | ecosystem: Environmental > Terrestrial > Soil > Wetlands > Peat | place: Sweden: Abisko, Stordalen Mire...
CCCGGAAGTATTCCCACCTCGCTGCGTGTCCCAAATCAACCCTCCTCATTCCTGCTCCTGAGTCGGGTTACATCTTAAATGGCTTGACGGCCTCCCCTCCGGTAACATTATGCATGGCTCGATACGCATCCTTTAACCTTTACCCTTTCCCCTATATACTTGTCGCTTCATGGATCCATCACCCGCAATTACCGACCCTCACGCGACGCATAGCCCCTCCTTGCCGGAGGTTCACCGCAGTGTGATTGTTCCTCCCGGCGCGGGCTTTTGGCGCAAGCTCCTGGCTTTTTCCGGGCCGGGATTTCTGGTGGCGGTCGGTTACATGGACCCCGGCAATTGGGCCACGGACATTGCCGGCGGGTCACGTTTTGCCTATCAGCTGATCTCCGTCCTGATGTTCTCCAACCTCATTGCCATCCTGGTGCAGGCGCTTGCCGCGCGCCTGGGCATCGTCACGCAGATGGATCTGGCGCAGGCTTGCAAGGCTCGTTATTCGCGCCGCACCACCATCGTCCTTTGGGTGCTCTGCGAGATCGCCATCGCCGCGTGCGATTTGGCGGAAGTCATCGGTTCCGCCATCGCCCTCAACCTGCTTTTCCACATTCCCCTGCTGCTCGGTGTCTGCCTGACGGCGCTGGATGTGCTGGCCATTCTCTATTTGCAGAACAAGGGGTTCCGCTACCTGGAAGCCGTGGTGGTTACCCTGATTGGCGTCATCGGCGGGTGTTACCTAATCGAACTCCTCATCGTGCGCCCCAACATGATGGCCATCGCCAAAGGATTTGTGCCCACAACGCAGATCCTCACCAACCCGGAGATGCTCTACATCGCCATCGGCATCCTGGGCGCCACCGTGATGCCGCACAATCTCTATCTGCACTCTTCCCTGGTGCAGACTCGCGCCATTGACCGCACGCCGGCGGGCATGAAGACGGCCATGCGCTACAACTTTCTGGACTACTTCTTTGCGCTGAACTTCGCCTTCCTCATAAATGCCGCCATCCTGATTATGGCGGCGGGAACGTTCTTTCGCGCCGGCCTCACGCATGTGGCGGAGATCCAGGAGGCGTATCACACCCTGACGCCCCTGCTGGGAACCAAGCTGGCCGCAATCCTGTTTGCCGTGGCCCTGCTCTGCTCCGGGCAGAATTCCACCCTGACCGGGACCTTGGCGGGCCAGATTGTTATGGAAGGATTTCTGAACCTACGGCTGGTTCCCTGGCTGCGCCGTCTGATCACACGCCTTCTGGCGATCATTCCCGCTGTTATTGCGGTGATCTTCTTCGGCCAGGGAGGCACGGCGAAACTGCTGATCTTCAGCCAGGTCATCCTGAGCTTGCAGCTCTCTTTCGCCGTTGTTCCCCTCGTGATGTTTACGAACGACCGGACCCTGATGGGCCAATTCGTCAACCCGCGATGGTTGAAAATCCTGGCATGGATCACAGCCGCAGTGATTGCGATTCTGAACGCGTACCTTTTGGTGGTGACGGTTCGAGATTGGATGAAGTAAAGAAGCAGTCCGCAGTTATCAGTCATCAGTTCTCAGTAACTGAAGACTGATGACTGACGACTGATGACTGAGGACTATACATGTTCAAGAAGATTCTCGTTGCCCTCGACCACAGCAAGGCTGACGACTTCCTTCTTCCCCAGATCAAGGAGTTGGCCCGCCTCACCGGCGCTGAACTTCTTCTCCTGCACTGTTCCACCGGGTGGGCGGCGCAGTGGCAGGAGAATCTGAATCTCTCCGATTCCCAGGAGATCAAAGAGGATCGGGAATATCTGGAGAAGGTCGCAGCGGGAATAAGGGCGGAAAACCTGCGCGTCTCCGTGCGCCATGACAGCGGTGAACCTGCACGCGCCATCCTGAAAACTTCCGAAGCTGAGCATTGCGACCTGATCGCCATGACCACGCACGGCCACCGATTGATTGCCGACCTCATCCACGGCGCCACCATCACCAAAGTCCGGCACGAAAGCAACATCCCCCTCTTTCTGGTTAAAGCGCAGATGGACTGACAATACAGAAATTCGAAAACCGAAAGTCGAAACTCGAGAATGGTGGCGACTTTCGAATTTCGCGTCTCGTTATTCGTGCTAAAGTGAAGCTGGGTCTTGGGGGACTCCACTACATGCTTACACCAGGTTATGCCACATCCGTGGGAACGGATCGCTATCGCCACCGCTTCGAGGCGAAGTTTCCCGGTCATTTCCGCGAGTTCCAGGGCCTCTGGCTCTCTTCCATCGGCATTGGGACTTACCTGGGTGAGCCCACTGCCGCCTATGACGTCCTCTACCGCGATACCGTGGCGCAAGGGTTGGAGAGCGGGATCAACGTCATTGATACGGCGGTGAATTACCGCCATCAGCGCAGTGAGCGAGCCATTGGCCAGGCCCTGGCAGCGGTTATTTCCAGCGGCAAAGTCCAGAGGGACGAGGTGCTGATCGCCACCAAAGGCGGCTTCCTGACTTTTGACGGCAATGAGCCGGCCGACCCCTCCGAATTCTTCCAGAAGACCTTGATTGATCCCGGATTTCTGCGTCCTGAAGAAGTGGTGGCCGGATGCCACGTGATGTCGCCAAGGTATCTCGAGAGCCAGATTGATGTGAGCCGCCAGAACCTTGGCGTGGAAACCCTGGATATCTATTACCTGCACAATCCTGAGACCCAGTCCGCCAATGTTTCGCGCGAGGAATTTGACCGGCGCATTCGCGCCGCTTTTGCCGCGCTCGAGAAAGCCGTGGCGGAAGGGAAGACCCGGATCTATGGGACGGCCACCTGGAATGCCTACCGCGTTGGACAGGAATCACGCGAAGGGCTTTCGCTGCCGGACCTTCTGCGCATTGCCGAGGAAGTGGGCGGCAAGGACCATCATTTCCGCGCCATTCAACTGCCATACAATCTTGCCATGCCGGAAGCGCTCTCCGCCCGCACGCAGCGTGTTGACGGCAAGGGCGTCCCGGTTTTGCAGGTGGCGCGCGCTCACGGCATGCTGGTATTCGCCAGCGCCAGCCTCCTGCAACAGAAACTGGCGGGTGACCTGCCGCCGGAGACTCACGCCTGGTTTCCGGGACTGGAAACGGACGCGCAAAGGGCCATCCAGTTTGTGCGTTCCACCCCGGGCATTGCCAGCGCGCTGGTGGGAATGAGCCACGGCGAGCACCTTATGGAGAACCTTGCTACCGCGCAAACGCCGCCGCTCAACCTGGAACAGTTTCGCGCGATTTTCAATCAGTGAGGCGGCGGGAGCGAAGACGAAACTCGAAACTCGAAACTGGAAAATCGCATCAATCTGCTGATTTCGATTTTCGAACTACCCTGTGAATGGAAGAATCTGTGACTCAAATCAAACCTGAAGATCGTCTGGCGCTTGCCCTTGATGCTGTGGGAAAGGCGGATTTCCCTTACGCCATCAGCCTGCTGGAAGAGTTGGTGGTGGAGGATGCCGCAAACGCCTCCGCGTGGAAGCAACTCGGCGTCTGCTACCTGGAAACCCAACGCCCGGGCGACGCCATGGAAGCCTTTACCCGAGCGGTTTCAGCCGCACCGGAGGACGCGGATTTGCATTACCTTCTCGGCAACGCCAATGGAGGCGTGGGCCAATTGGACCGTGCGGCGGCTTGCTATCGCCGCGCATTGGAGCTTGACGCCCACCATGCCAAAGCAGAAGAATTTCTGATGAAGGTGGAGTCTCTGCTGGAAAGCCGCGAACATTTCCGCACGGGCCTGGGCCTGCTCTATTCACAGAATCCATCAAATGATGATCTGAACCGCGCCCTGCGCGAACTGGTGATGTCTTCCGCCATCTTTGAGAATTCTCCCGCGCGCGATGCCTTGCCGGAAGCGGCTCGCCGTTTGCTGGCAGTGCAGCAGGAATATCCTTTGGCCATGGAGATCACGCCTGAGCTTCAGCCGTGGGCGGCGGCCTGCGAGCGCGGGTATCAATGTGTTCACTTCAAGAATTGGGTTGGCGCCCAGGCGGCTTATGATGAGGCCCTGGGTTACCGCGTCACAGACGCCTTTGTCCATCAGGCCCTCGGGTTCAGCTTCCTTGAATTGGGGGAGGTTGATAACGCCGTCAACGCTTGGCTGCGTGCCGTTGAGTTGGACCAAAATTGCGACTTCACGCGCCTCACGCGAATTCAGCGTGTCATGTAAGGGGGCTGAACCGGAATGGACCCGCCCGCCTCCTTGACAACGGTCGCGGGTTTTCTTAACTTTGGCATATTCGCGCTTTGGCCGGTGCAAAGAAGAGGAGAGAACTTTGGCTCGGAAGCCCATCATTACCTTGATTACCGATTTTGATACCAACGATCACTTTGTGGGAACGATGAAGGGTGTGATTTACAGCATCAACCCCGATGTGGAGATCGTCGATATCACTCACAAAGTGGCCTCCTACGATATTTTCGATGCGGCCTTCACCCTGGCTCAAAGCTATCGTTACTTCCCCTCGGATACGATCCACCTGGTGGTTGTTGACCCGGGAGTGGGCACAACTCGCCGCCCTCTGTTGGCGCGCAGCATGGCTCACAAGTTTGTTGCCCCCGATAACGGTGTGCTTTCCCTGATCTATGAGCGGGAAGAGAACGTGGAGGTTCGTCACATCACCGCAGACCATTACTTTCTCAATCCGGTCAGCGCCACTTTTCAAGGTCGGGATATCTTTGCTCCCGTGGTGGCGTGGATGAGCAAATGGGTTGAGGCTGATAAATTCGGTGATCCCATCACTGACTTTATCAAGTTCTCCTCACCCAAGCCCAAGCGTGTCAGCGACAATCTGATCAAGGGTGTGGTGCTGAAGGTCGACAAGTTTGGCAACATCCTCACCAACCTCCGGCCGGAAGATCTTCCCCAACTCTTCGCGGAGAATCCCCCGCCGTTCAAGATCATCATCAACTCGCAAGAGATTACCCGCCTGAATCTGGCTTACTCCATGGGGAAGCCGGCGGAGCTCTTTGCCATTGTGGGCAGTTCCGGCTATCTGGAAGTCTGCACCAACCGGGGTTCTGCGGCGAAGGCCCTGAATGTCAATCGCGGGGCGGAAGTGGGTGTGATGCTGGGGGAGCAGGCGCCGGCATAGAGTCGCTCATTTCCCGGCTTCGGACTCTGGAGTTATAGCTCCTGCCTCTTTAATCTCCTGCGGCAACAGTTCAATGCGAATCCTTGAGACCCTTCGGGCTTCCACTTCCAAAACGGTGTAACGCCGGGATTGGAAGATGAAGCTCTCACCACCCTTGGGAATGAATCCCAGGCGCGCCAGGACAAATCCTGCCAGCGTTTCATAGCCTTCGCCGCGGGGAAGGATGATTTCGCGTTCACTGGCCAGGTCGCGCAGGCTGATGGAGGCATCCACCACCAGGACATTTTCCCCAACCTTGCGAACGGCTGATTCTTCGCGGTCATACTCATCCTGAATCTCGCCCACGATCTGTTCCAGAACATCTTCGATGGTTACCAGGCCAACAAAAGTTCCGAACTCATCCACCACCAGCGCCATTTGCGAATGCCTGCGGCGCGCTTCCTTCAACATCTGGGTAAGGGACATTCCCTCGGGAACAATCATCGGTTGGTGAAGGATTGTGCGCAGGTCGAAACCCGTATCGGCGGGAGTCCCAGTGCGCGCGCGATCGGACATCACGGACAGCAGGTCCTTGGTGTAGAGCACGCCCAAGATCTGGTCTGGCAGGCTGTCATAGATAGGAATGCGCGAGTGCTGGTCCTTTACCACGCGGTCCAACAGCGAGGTCAGGTTTGTTGTGACGGGCAGGCAGGTAATGCGGTTCCACGCCACCATGATTTCACGCACGCGGACGTGGTCCAGGTCAAAAACGCTGTGGATCATCTCTTCCTGCTCTTCATCCAGCAGCCCGCGCTTGCGAATTCCAGACACGATCAGTTTGACCTCTTCTGCCGTGTGCGCCTGCCCCTGCCCGCGGGCTGACGAATGGTAGAGGGAGCGAAGCACTCCATTGGCCAGCTTATCGAGCAGCCGCACAGGGTACCGGCTCAAACGGAGGAATAGAAAAATGGGACGAGCCACTGCCAGGGCAAACTTCTCAGAGTTATCGTAGGCCATGGTCTTGGGAACGAGCTCCCCCAAGACCATCAACAGGATGGTGATCAGCACAAATGCGAGGCCAATGGAAATGGAGTGTGCCACAGCAGCGCGGGCAAACTGCCCCAGGAAGCCTTCCAGCGAATGCTCAATGGCATCAGCCATGATGGCTTCACCCATCCAGCCCATCAACAGGCTAATGACGGTGATGCCCAATTGCGTTCCGGAGAACAGCGCCACCATGTCGGAGAGCAGCGCGAGCACCAGTTTCGCCTGGGGATTGCCTTCGTTGGAAAGTTGTTCCAACCGGGTGCGGCGCACACTGAGCAGGGCGTATTCCGTGGCAACAAAGAACGCGTTCAGCGCCACCAGACCGGTAATCAAAGAGGCTTTTAGCAAGGCTAACATGGAATACCCGGAAGCTAATTATTGTAGGCGAGGTGAGGCAAAAATCCAAATCGTGGGTGGCGCGATGGGGCGGTGGCAAGATTAGTGGGGCAGCGGCGGGGTGGACCTGCGGGTCAGGGCCGCCCTGAATAGGGTTTCGCTTTCCGCCTACTGGCTGCTGCCCACTCCGGTCGGTGGTGGCCGGTGGATGAGCACCGGAGGAGGATCGTCATGCGCGGGCACGTGCACACCCACCAGTCGCGAATACATATCATCATATTCGCGCACCGCATTGCGCATGCGAAGGAATTCGGCTTCATCGTGAACTGCGAATTCAGGAGGGGGAAGATTGGGAAGAATCTTTTCCAACTGTTTTTCGCGGTCAACCGTGCGCGGATGCGTGGCCAGCAACCCGGCGGACTCTCCGCCGGATCGATCCTGTTCAGCCTGAAGCCGCTGGAAGAACGTTGCGGCAGCGTGAGGATCGTAACCGGCGCGAACCAGGTATTGGGTGGCAAGACTATCTGCCCGTTCCTCCGCTGTGCGGCTGGAGCGTGCCCGCGCGAGCGTTCCTGCCCAACCGCTTCCAGCTGCAATGGCAATCCCCGCGGGACCCCCCAAAACCATGATGGGGACGATGGCCATGAGTTCGAAAAGGTTACCCTTGGTTGGGCCCGTCCGCCAATCGCAGGAGTTTTCATGGGCGATTTCGTGGGACAAAACGGAGGCCAGTTCCCCTTCGCTCGCCGCCAGGCTGATGACTCCGGAATTGACCACAATGTATCCACCTGGAAACGACTGGGCGTTGATCTGCGGGTTGTACAGTACGTAGAAAGAGAAAACCTGCTGGCTACCGCTGCTGCGCGCCAAATTCTGACCTAAGCGGTTAATGTATTCATTCAGGGCAGGATCACCCCAACGCATGCCCCGGGCAAAAACCTCCTGCACCATGGCTTGCCCCGTGTTGGCGGCTTCCAGCATGGTTTCGGGATTCCCGCACGCGCCGTCCGGCAACGAATTTCTTACACTTTTCCCGAAAATGATCCCGGGAAAAAACCACAATAGACACAAACAGATAAGCCGCCGGCACAGCGGGCGCAGGACTTTCACAAAGATGCCCTCCGGCTAGTTCATCGGCACATCTACGGCAAACTTCAGTGCGTTGAATGGCCCGTGGATTGCCCCATGGGAGCGGTGCTCGCAACTTCCGCCTCATCGCAAATCAAGCAGTTGCGGTCGTGGGTAGGGCCACGATTTAACGTCGAAGTGGGGAGATTGGTTGGGGATTTTTCACCGTTCCAATCTGGTATCATCGAAGGGTGGAGTGGACGCGACGCCCCCACGGTGACGGACCCTATGGAAAAGACCTTTCGCAGTTCCATTCAACGTTATTACGAGGTTGAGCTGCCCCGCGATCACGCCAGGGGCAAGCGCTGGCCAGTGCTGGTGGCCCTGCATGGTTATGAAGGGGATAAAGACTCCATGATGCGTGTGGCAAAACACATTGCCGACGACAAGATGGTGGTGATTTCGCTGCAAGGGCCGTTCCAGTTCTTCCGGCGCCTGGTGAAGAATCCCAAGAACCTGCGTGTGGTCTTTGGCTGGGGCACAACGTACAAGATGGAGGACTCTGTAAAGCTCCACCACCGCGACTTGGAAACGGTCATCGCCCTCGCCGTGCGGAAATACCACGCTGACCCCGAACGCGTCTTCCTGCTGGCTTTCTCGCAGGCCTGCGCCCCCAATTATCGCTATGTGTTCACCCACCCCCATGCAATTCGCGGCGCGGTGGCCGTGTGCGGTGGCGTGCCTGGCGATTGGAATGAGAATCCCCATTACCGGTCTGCCGCCACCGAAGTTCTGCACATTGCTGCCCGGCAGGATGAGTGGTATTCGCGGGAAAAGAACCTGGAGTTCCGCCGCCAACTAGGGCAGCGGGCAGCGTCTGTAGACTTTCGCTTTTACAATTCCACCCACAGGTTTCCCCGCCAGTCTTTGCCGCACATCCGGCGGTGGATCATGAATCGCCTGTGAAAGGTGCCAGGTATCAGGTGCCGGGTGTCAGGAATGCAAAGACACTTGCGATGTGTACAACGAATTTCGAGTTTTGAATTTCGATTATCAATTTCTCCAATTTCCCCATGATTCCGACCGCTGGCACCTGACACCTGATACCTGACACCTTCCACCTGTGCTACCATGGAGCAGATGCTTGATGAAATCGTTCCTGTAATCGAGAACCGACCCCTCACCGGCGGCCATTTCCTACTGAGTCTGGATGCTCCGCGGCAGGCGCCCGACGTTCGTCCGGGGCAATTCGCCATGGTGCGGATTCTTGGGCGATCGGACGTGTTGCTGCGCCGGCCCATGAGCATTTTTGATATCAAGACGCCAGGCGGCGGGCAGTCCGGCTCTTCCAAAAAGCCCGCAGCGCCGCGCATCCTCCAACTTCTCTATAAAATTGTAGGTCGCGGTACGCGCTTGATGGCGGAACTCAAGCCCGGCGATAAAGTGGGCCTGCTGGCGCCTCTTGGCCATGGCTTTTTTGAAGAGGAATATCTTCCCCGCGCGCATGCCTCCGACGAAATCTTGCAGGTGGCGGGAGGGATTGGAATCGCAGCGTTGATGCTTCCGGCAAAGCAATTGGCTGATGCCGGATTTCGGCAAAGGCTCTTCTTCGGGGCGCGAACCAAGGACGATCTGGTGGGCGTGCAGGAGTTCAAGCCGTTCGTTCGCGGCATGCTGCTGGCGACGGAGAATGGTTCCGTGGGATATCGCGGGTATGTGACGCGGCCGCTGGAGGATTATCTCACCAAGCACTCTGACAAGAAGTTTTTGCTCATGGTCTGCGGTCCCGGGGCGATGCTGCGAGCCACGGTGGAGCTGGCCAAACGTTTCCGCCATCCCTGCCTGGTCTCCATGGAAAACCGCATGGGGTGCGGCGTGGGTGTTTGCCTGGGTTGCTCGATTCGAGTCCAGGGAACGGGACACGACGCCTACCAGCGTGTCTGCACGGAAGGCCCGGTGTTTTGGTCGGATAAGATCGTTTGGGAAGCCGAAAAGAAGCTCGGAATCAAGGAATAGGAACCCGCCGTTTGAGCCGGGAACCGGGAACGCGGAGCGGTTGCAAGTGCGATGACGAAGAAACCCCAAGTGGAGAACCCAACGTCTGAACCCCATGTATCGAGTGGCGCGGAGGCAGGCTCCCAGGAGCATGCCCCGGCAACTCCGGCGGAAGTGTTCCAGCCGAAGATGGAATTCGAAATTGCCGGCGTCCAATTCCAGAACCCGGTGTGGACGGCAAGCGGCACGTTTGGCTATGGCAAGGAATTCTCCCACCTCATCAACCTCAATCAGCTCGGCGCCATCTGTGTGAAAGGAATTTCGCCCGAACCCATGGAGGGCAATCCGCCGCCCCGCATCTATGAGACGGATTCGGGAATGCTGAATGCCATCGGCCTTCAGAACGTTGGCGCCAAACGATTCCTGGGCGAAAAGATGCCCTTCCTGCGCACCATCAAGGCCCGCACCGTGGTGAATGTGTTTGCCTACTCCACGGAAGATTACGTGCGGTGCATCGAGATCCTGAATGAGGGTGAAGGCATCGCGGCCTATGAGCTGAATATTTCCTGCCCGAACACTCATTGTGGCGGCATCGTTTATGGAAGCGACCCGCGCCTGACGGAAGAGGTTGTGGCTGCGGCAAAAAAGGCGGCGCGCTACCCGCTATTTGTTAAGCTCTCGCCCAATGTCACGGATATTGCCCTGTTTGCCCGCGTTGCGGAAGGCGCCGGCGCGGATGCACTTTCGCTGGTCAATACTTTCGTCGGCATGGCGATTGACGTTGAGACCCGCAAGCCGCGCATCTCCAACGTCACGGCAGGACTTTCCGGGCCGGGCATCAAGCCCGTGGCCGTCCGCATGGTCTACCAGGCCTCCCGCGCCGTGAAGATTCCCATCATTGGCATTGGTGGCATCGCCAGCACCGAAGATGCATTGGAATTCATTATTGCCGGGGCGCGCGCCATCCAGGTGGGGACGGCGAATTTTTATGATCCCGGAACCTCCATCCGCATTGTGAATGGCCTTCGTGATTACTGCCTGCGCCATCGGCTCCATCTTGCGGACCTCGTTGGTTCGCTGCAAGTGGGCTAAGCCGTCTCCAAGTTATCCCGCACCTGTTTCTCATGCTTGACTTCACCTACCCCGCTGGCTAAAGTTGCCATTCAGTCATCCTTTTTCCTTCGCGACGAATGGCTGACCGAGCCCCATGATCATTGCCATGATTACAGGTGTATTAAAGCGCTGGGTGCAGGCGGTTCAGGAATTCACCCTGTTATTGGTTGACTCCCTGCGGAGCGTTTTCTCGCCTCCCCGCTACTTTGTCGACACCCTCTTGCAGATGGACGTGATCGGGTTCGGCTCCCTGCCCATTGTTCTCCTGATCGGCTTCTTCACCGGTGGCGTTCTGGCCCTGCAGTCCTATCGAACCCTCAGCAACTTTGGCGAAGTGGGATTGATGGGCAAAGTGGTGGCGCTCAGCCTGGTTCTTGAGCTCGGGCCCGTGCTCACCGCCTTGATGATGGCGGGCCGCAACAGTTCCGGCATCGCTTCTGAAATCGGTTCCATGGTGGTGAGTGAACAGGTTGATGCCATGCGCGCTCTGGGCACTGACCCTTTGCGCAAACTCGTCATCCCGCGCCTGTTTGCCACCGTGGTGACCCTGCCGCTGCTGACTATTCTGGCGGATTTCTGCGGCATGATGGGTGGGTACTTCGTCAGCTACTACACGGTCCGGCTGACGACGGAAGAGTATTGGACCTCAGCCTACCAGGCGTTGACCTATCATGACCTCACCCAGGGGCTCATTAAACCCATCTTCTTCGGCATGATCATTTCCCTGGTCGGATGCTACCAGGGACTGCACACAACCGGCGGCACGGAAGGTGTGGGGCGCGCCACGACGCAAGCCATGGTTGTTGCCTCGGTGCTGATCGTGGTGGTCGATTTTTTCATCACCAAGTTTTTGATTGGGATTGGATTCTTTTGAGAAGGGATAGGTGAAACAGGACACGGGACACGGGAAATGGGAGCCGCCCCTCAGCTTGTTCCCCGATTGTCAATTACGCGACGTAACCTCTTTTGAAGACCTTATTGGGGCCGGATCCGGAATCGGAGAGCCAAAATGCGACGCGGAATATTGTAGCCCCAAACCCGTCTCCCGTGTCCCTTGTCCCGTTTCCCTTGGCACGTTTTCCGTACCTCCAACCTCCAATCCCGGTTTTTGCATCATAGGACCTATGACTTCCGTCCCGGCCATTGAGCTTCACGACGTCTCCCTCTCCTTCGATAGCAAGTGCGTGCTGACCAGTGTTTCCTTTGCTCTTGGCGCCGGAGAAACCTTGATTTTGCTGGGTGTGACGGGCTCGGGAAAGTCCGTCCTCCTGAAGCTGATTTTGGGTCTTCTCAAGCCTGATGGCGGTCAGATCCTGATTGAAGGTCAGGATATCGTTCCCCTCCCTGAGGCCAGTCTTCAACCCCTTCGCCTGCGCATGGGAATTGTCTTTCAGGAAGGCGCGCTGTTTGATTCCCTCTCGGTCTTTGATAACGTCGCCTATCGTTTGCGCGAAGATCATTGGAATGACGAAGCCAAAATCGAAGCACGCGTGCGCGAGGTCTTGCGCTTTGTGGAGATGGAGCAGGCCATTGAGAAGATGCCCTCCGAGCTTTCCGGTGGAATGCGGCGGCGCGTGGCCATCGCGCGCACGATCATCAGCAACCCTTCCATCATGCTCTACGATTCGCCCACTGGCGGGCTCGATCCCGTCACCAGCCAGACCATTAATGTGCTGATCGCCAAGCTGCGCGACCTTCAACACGTTACTTCGGTGGTGGTTACGCAGCGCTTGCAGGATGCGTATGTGCTCGCCAACTACTCCTATTCCGCCGAAAAGCAGGGGTTGATTCCCTTGCTGCCGGCAAGCGAGGGCAACACACGGCCGCCGACACGGTTCGTGGTGCTGCGCGATGGAGGGGTCTATTTCAATGGAAGTGAGCAGGAGCTGACGGGCTCTACGGACTCGTACCTGCGAAGATTTTTGGCGTGAGAGTACGGGACGCGGACGGGAGTCCCGTATCCCGAATCCCATGTCCCGCATTAGGCCGCGAATGAATTACAATAGGGTTTAGAACTTCGCGAGGAGATCAACTATGCCTCAACACGAACGCGTGCAGTGGGCTCAGCTTCGAGTCGGCATCATGGTCATTGTCAGCCTCATTGTTTTTGCCATTGCAATCTTCTTTATCAGCGGCCAGGCTGGATTCTTCACGCGGCATTACACCCTGAAAGCCTATCTTTCCAGCGCCGGCGAACTGCGTGAAGGCGCCCAGGTGCGGTTGGCGGGCATTGGGGTGGGCAACGTCGTCCGCATCGGCATCTCTCCCTTTGATGACCGCCGGCGCGCCGTGGAAGTGGACTTAAACATTGCACGCACTTTTCAGAAGCAGATTCGCTCTGATTCCGTGGCTTCAGTGGAGACCGTTGGCCTGTTGGGCGATAGTTATGTGGACATTACCCGTGGCACGGCCGGCCCTGCGAAGGAGGATGGCGGCGAGGTCCGCACGGCGGAGAAGGCGGATATTGCCGCCGTCATGCAGAACACCAACGAAGTCATCATGAACCTTAATAACTTGTCCTCGAAACTGGATGACATCACCAGTCAGATCCAGGCCGGCAAAGGGTCAATGGGCAAGCTGCTCTATGATGATACGCTCTACCGGAAAATGGACGCCACGGTTTCCGGCGCACAGGCTCTGATTGACCGCGCCAACCGCGGCGAGGGGACCGTGGGCAAACTCATGGCCGATGACACTCTTTACAACCGCGGCGTCTCCACCCTCGACCGCCTGAATCAGGTCATCGATCAGGTGCAGCATGGCGACGGGAGTTTGGCCAAGTTCATATCTGATCCCTCCGCTTTCAACAATCTCAACCGCCTGATGACGAATGGAAACACCCTGATCGATGGCATCAATCAGGGCCACGGAACGCTGGGGAAACTGGCGAAGGATGAGCAGCTCTACGACCGCATGAACTCCACGCTGTCGCACGTGGATACCATTACTGCGCGCATCGACCAGGGGCAGGGCACACTGGGGAAACTGTCAACCGATGCGACCCTGTTCAACAACCTAAGCGCAAGCTCGCAATCCTTGAAAGATTTCCTTGCGGACTTCCGCAAGGATCCCAAGAAATATCTGAGCATCAAGCTGCATATTTTTTAGGAGGAGTCAGGAGGCAGGAGACACAAGTTAGAATGGGCGCCTCGTTATTCTGGCTTCTGTCTCCTGATTTCTGGCTCAGTGTTTTTCGGCGCATGCCTTGAGAACATCTCCTCGATGGCATCCCGGTACTTCTCTTCCACCACCCGCCGCCTTACCTTCAATGTCGGCGAAACCTCACCATCCGCCATCGTCAGTTCGCGCGCCAGCAGAACAATCTGGCGGATTCTCTCGTGCGGCGGCAGCCAGCGCGTGGTTTCGTCCACCAACTCCTGCATGAAACTGCGGATTGCGGGAAGCCCCACCAGTTCTTCGCGAGTCTCAAATGCCAGCCCCTGTTTGCGCGCATGGGCTTCCAGCCGATGGAATACCGGGGCCACCAGCGCTCCCACGAACTTGCGCCCCGCGCCCAGCACCACGATCTGGTGAATGTAGGGATGGCTCTGAAAGAGGTTTTCCAGCTTTTCCGGGGAGACGTATTTCCCCCCCGAAGTTTTGAACAGGTTCTTCTTGCGGCCGGTGATGCGCAGGTACCCCTCTTCGTCCATCGCCCCAAGGTCGCCAGTGTGGAACCAACCGTCCACGAAGGCCGCCCGGTTCTCCTCATCCAGATGGTAGTAGCCGGGCGAAACGTTCGGGCCTTTTACCAGAATTTCACGCCCCGCGCCGCCTTCGGGGTCGGGGTTTTCGTCGCCAAATTTCACTTCCACGCCACCAATCACCCGTCCCACGGTTCCCAGTTTTGTGTGCCCCAGTGAATTGATGGCGACAACGGGCGAGGTTTCGGAAAGGCCATACCCTTCGTAAACCGGCAGCCCCATGGCATAAAAGAATTCGGCCAGCTCCTGCGCTAGCGGAGCTGCCCCTGAAGCCAGAATCTTCAGGCGACCGCCCAGTTGCCCTCGAACTTTGGAAAAGATCAACTTGTCGGCAATGGCATGTTTTATGTGCAATCCCAGTGGCAATGATTGCCCTTTAAGCTGAGAGGGAAATGCCTGTTTTCCCACGCCTAGTGCCCAATGGAAGATCTTTTGCCGAATCGGCGGCGCGGTGCGGACCACATCCATGACGCGGTCATGAACCTTCTCCAGCACGCGGGGAACGACGCCCACCAGCGTTGGCCGCACCTCGCGCAGGTTCACCGGAAACGAGTCCAGGTTCTCCGCGTAAGCAATCGACGTGCCTCGCCAGAAGCAGAGAAAGTCGAGCGTCCGCTCCAGGATATGGGAGAGCGGAAGCAGTGAGATGCACGCGTCTTCGCGCGTCAGCGGGAAGAGCCGCGCGCACTCCAGCACGTTGGAAACGATGTTCGAGTGTGTCAGGATCACGCCCTTGGGCCCGCCCATCGTCCCGGAGGTGTAGAGAATCGTGGCGATGTCACCCGCCTTCGCGGCCTCCGCACTGGCCTTGAATGACTCCAGCGTGTTGGGTACCAGGCCCATTTCCATCTCGACGCAGCCCTCCCAGCAGACCGCGCCCGTGCCTTTCAGCTTGGCGCAATCCATGGCAAGGACAAATTTCAAGTCGGGCAGGTGCGCGCGCACGTTCAAAATCTTGGCCAACTGAACATCCGTCGCCAGCACGATCCCCTTGGCCCCGGAATCCCGCAGGATGTATTCAATGTCGGGCTCAAGCAGCGTGGTGTAAATCGGCACTGGAATCGCGCCCAGGCCCAGCAGCGCGTAATCGGTCAGCGCCCATTCCAGGCGGTTTTCGGAGAGAATCGCCACGCGGTCGCCGCGCTCCACGTGCATGTTAGCGAGCACGGATGCGAGCGCCGCCACCTTGCGCAAGGCTTCCTGCGAAGAGACGCCCTGGTATTTGCCATCTCGCTTCAGCAGGAAACAGTCCGGCTTGGCGTGGGTGGCCACCGCCTTCAGGAACAGTTCGTTGAGGGTGCTGATTTCGCTTGAGCCCATAGAATTTGTCGATCGGGTGATCCGGTGATCGCGTGATCGGGTGAATAGGAAATAATCGACCGCAGCATTACAGTGGTTCCCGAGCACTCAAGTTGCTGATTCTAGCAGCATATTGGGAGATCGGGTGGGCTTATGATGGGTTTTCTTTCCCCCGCTCTTTCATTGAATTTCCCATTGCATCCCGTTCCATCTTTCCCTTCCTCTGGGGTTGGGCTAAGATTCCGGGGGAGAGAATCCATATGGCCCTACCGGATACCAAAATAAGCACGGCGACTTCCCCCAAATCCTACAAGCCCGTGCGCGCCCCGCGCGGCACGGCGCTGAGCTGTAAGGGCTGGCACCAGGAAGCCGCCCTGCGAATGTTGATGAACAATCTCGATCCTGACGTGGCCGAGCGCCCGCAGGACCTGATCATCTACGGCGGCACGGGCAAGGCGGCGCGCAATTGGGCCTGCTACCACGCCATCGTCGCCGCGCTGAAGGATCTGGGCAACGATGAGACGCTTCTGGTGCAGTCGGGAAAACCTGTGGGTGTCTTTCAGACGCACGAGGCCGCGCCGCGCGTGCTGATTGCCAACGCCAATTTGGTGGGCCACTGGGCCACGTGGGAGAAGTTCAACGAACTCGAACGCCTCGGCCTCACCATGTACGGCCAGATGACGGCCGGTAGTTGGATCTACATCGGCACGCAGGGAATTCTGCAGGGCACTTATGAGACCTTTGCCGCCGCCGCCCTGAAGCATTTCGGAAGCGACCTGGCGGGCAAGCTGGTGGTGACGGGCGGCATGGGTGGAATGGGTGGCGCGCAGCCGCTGGCTGCCACGTTGAATGGCGCCGCGTTTCTTGGCATTGAAGTTGACGCGGAGCGCATCAAGCGCCGCATCCGTTCCGGTTACTGCGATATCTGCGTCAATTCACTGGATGAAGCGATTCGCATTCTCAAGGTGGCGGTGCGACAGAAGCAGGCTCTTTCCGTGGGGCTGGTGGGCAACTGCGCTGACATCATTCCGGAGCTCGCGCGCCGCGGCATCGTCCCCGATCTCCTCACGGACCAGACCAGCGCCCACGACCCCCTAAATGGGTATGTCCCATCGGGATTGACATTGGAAGCGGCCACCGAACTTCGCCGTACAAATCCCGCGGACTATTTGAAGCGCTCGTACGATTCCATTGCCCGCCACGTGACCGGCATGCTGGAATTACAGAAGCTCGGCGCGGCCACCTTCGACTATGGAAACAACATTCGCACGATGGCGTTTGAGCACGGCGGCGTGAAAGACGCCTACAATATTCCCGGTTTTGTTCCCGCTTACATTCGCCCCCTGTTTTGCGAAGGCCGGGGACCGTTTCGCTGGGCGGCGTTATCCGGCGAGCCGGCGGACATCTATCGAACCGACAGCCTGGTGCTGGAACTTTTCCCCGAGAATCAGATCCTGAGCCGCTGGATTCGCCTGGCGCGCAAATTTGTGAAGTTCCAGGGATTGCCGGCGCGCATCTGCTGGCTGGGGTATGGCGAGCGCGCCCTGTTTGGCGAGCGCATCAACGATCTGGTGGCCAAGGGTGAATTGAAAGCGCCCATCGTGATTGGCCGCGACCACCTGGATTGCGGCTCCGTGGCCTCACCGTTTCGCGAAACCGAAAGCATGAAGGACGGCAGTGACGCCATCGCCGATTGGCCCATCCTGAACGCGCTGCTGAACACCGCCTCGGGCGCAAGCTGGGTTTCGTTCCATCACGGCGGCGGCGTGGGCATTGGCTATTCACTTCACGCGGGGCAGGTTACCGTGGCCGATGGCACGCCGGAGATGGCGAAGCGATTGAATCGCGTGCTCACCAACGATCCCGGAATCGGCGTCGCCCGCCACGTGGACGCAGGGTATGAAGAGGCGGCCACGTTTGCTGAGAAGGCGGGAGTAAAGATTCCCAAAGTGACAAGTGATGTGTGACATGTGACGAGCAAGCTGTAGGGGCGCTTCGCGAAGCTCCCTCCCCCAAATCATGAGGAGCATTTTTAGGAGCTCCCCTCCTCGGATGAGGAGGGGCCGGAGCGATAGCGACGGGGGTGGTGCCGAACAGGAAACGCAGCAAATCGGTGCAATCGACGCAATTGCGCCATTGGGCGGTTCGCGAACCGCCCCTACGAATCGGTTGCAAAAGATCCGCGCTGCTGTTTCTTACACCGAGCAATGCCAAAAACTCCTCCACCACGACTCTTCTTCCGCAACGCCGCGCAACTGTTGACATTGTCGGGCCCGCCGGTTCCGCGCCGGGGTGCGGCGCTGGGCGAGTTGGGAATTATCGCGCGCGGCGGCGTGCTGACAGAGGGCGAAACGATTCTGCGCGTGTGCTCCACACGTTCGCTTGAACGCGAGGCCGTGCGCCTGGGCGCCGAAGCCATCGATTGCGACGGGCGCGTCGTCATGCCCGGCTTTGTCGATTCGCACACGCACCTGATCTTTGCCGGCAGCCGTGTGAACGATTACGAACTGCGGTTGCGCGGCAAGACGTACGAAGAGATCGCTCAAGCCGGGGGTGGAATACAATCTTCTGCCAGCAAACTGGAAAACGCCTCCATTCAATCGCTGGCCAAGCAAGCCTCGGGATTTCTGGAGCAATTTGCCGCACACGGAACTACCACACTTGAAATGAAGAGCGGCTACGGTTTGGAGATCGAGCAGGAACTCAAGATTCTGCGCACGATTCGGAAGCTGCAAGAAGAGACACCGTTGGAACTGGTCCCCACGCTGATGGCCCTGCACGCGCTCCCTGCCAGCTTTAAAGGGCGCTCTGCCCAATATGTGGATGAGGTGATTGAACGATTGATTCCCGCAGCCGCGGGAGTAGCCATCGCGTCTGGCGTCGTGCCAGTCACAAAAGGTTATGGAAAAACTCAAGGGCACTGTCATTCTGAGGAGCCATCAGGCAACGAAGAATCCCGCCTTGTCCTGAAGAGACGCAGAGCGAGATCCTTCGCTGCTGCTCAGGATGACAGCATGGGAGCGTCTTGCCGCAGCCTCATGAGCCTGGCTCAGGCCGCCCTCCCAACCAAGTCGGGCGAGGCTCCGGGGGGCACTACAATGGCAACCACGCCCGAGAATCAGGTGGGGCGTGAAAGTCTGGCCGAATTCATCGACTGCTTCTGCGACCGCGGCGCGTTCAGCGTGGAAGACTGTCGCCGCGTTCTTCAAGCGGGGCGCAAATTTGGCCTGACGCCGCGCATTCATGCCGAACAGCTTGCCCGCACCGGCGCCACACGTCTCGGCATTGAGTGTGGAGCCGCCTCCGCTGACCATCTCGACAAACTTTCCGCCCCAGACATTCGCGCCCTGGCGCAATCGAGCGTCGTCGCCACGCTTCTGCCGGGAGCGAATTTCCACTTGGGATTAAAACAGTATCCGCCCGCGCGCAAACTGATTGACGCTGGGGCCGCCGTGGCCCTTGCCACGGACTTCAACCCCGGCACCAGCCCCACGCTGAACATGCAGTTCATCCTGTCGCTGGCCTGTGATCAGATGCGCATGACGCCGGCGGAAGCCATTACCGCCTCCACGCTCAACGCCGCCCACGCCCTGCGCCGCGCCCACCGCATCGGTTCCCTGGAAACCGGCAAGCAGGCCGATTTGATAGCCCTCGACGTCTGCGACTACCGCGAGATCCCCTATTACTTTGCGATGAATCACTGTGTGATGACGGTGAAGCGGGGTACGGTGGTTTACGCGCACTAGCGCGCGGGGGGGAAGAAAATTCAAGATTCAAGATTCAAGATTCAAGAGCGGAGCACGATCTACCTTGCACCTCATTTCACAATCTCCCGCATTACTTTGGCCTTCGGTTCTTGAATTTTGAATCTTGAATCCCTCCTTTCTCAGTTCCCAATCCCGGGTATGACTTTGGCCTTCGATTCTTGAATATTGAATTTTGAATCTTGAATCCCTCCTTTCTCAGTTCCCAATCCCAGGTATGACTTTGGCCTTCGATTCTTGAATATTGAATTTTGAATCTTGAATCCCTCCTTCACGAATGGGCGCCGGTTGTTCGAATCAGTTCCAACTCTTTGAGGAATTCCTCCCGCCCTTTCCGGGCGATATCTGCTTTTCGAGTTTTTTCGTTCACATAGCGCTCTCCTTTGAAGGCCGAGTCGCGTAACGAGCGCACCCAGGCGCCAAGCTGCTTTGAGATGCTTTCCACTCCTGACTTCAAATTTGAGATTTGCGATTCAAGACTAGCGAAACTTGAAATCTTGTCGAGAAGGCAAAGCATGGACCGCACCTCGCCCGCGGAGCCCCGCGCGATATAAAGAAACGTGAGCAGTTCCTGCTTTGTCCCCCGCTCAAACCCTTCGGCGATGTTGTTTGAGACCGACACCGCAGCTCGTTCAATCTGGTCGCGAAGCGAATATCGATTGCGGAACAAGGGAGTCTCGGTCAATGCATACACGGCTGCTGCCAGATCAATGGCTGCCTGCCAGACAGGCAATTGCTCGAACCGCTCATACGTCATAGTTGCCTCCGATCTACTCTTCCAATTGTCTCTTGGATTTCGAACCCTCCAGCTCGTGCATCATTTTTGAACCTTGAATTTTGAATTTCGGGTGCCATTGTGAATTTTGCACCTTGCCTTCGCGCAAGTCCCTGGGTCATGGCACTTCTCTGTATCTATATCGGCGGAAGCGAAGTGCCTGATGAGCTGAATAAGCCCAGGTTCCTCTTCTTCGTCTTGAATTGTGAATTTTGAATCTTGCCCGGACACTCTGCAATCTGAGAAATAGTAGCCTAGAGTGTGTGCTCGTGAGGTGGTTTGATTGCGAGGCCCCGCCATGTCCCTGCGCAAGCCGCCAGCCATCACTCCTGCCCGGATCGAAGCCAATCGCGTGCTGGCGCAGTGCCCAATTCTGGGTGCCTGCGATTTCCCGGTGTTCACGCGGAAATTTCGGCCCGCGGTTGAAAGCGCCGAACATGGATTTGGTTCTCGCGTTTACGGGTTTGGGCGATGTCGTAGGAGGTTTGCATGCGCAGCAGCGTATCCATCTTCACTCCAAAAGCCTTTTCGATGCGCAGCGCCATGTTTCCGGAAAGGCCGGCTTTTCCGTTGAGCAAGCTCGATAGGGTAGGCCGGGAAACCTGGAGCGCCGCCGCTGCCGCAGTCACCGAAAGTCCAGCGGGCGCGATGATCTCCGTCCGAACGAAATCTCCCGGATGGGGTGGATTTTTCACGGGCATGGCGGTTGTATCCTTTGTCCAAGTGATAGTCTTCCAAATTCACGTCGTAGATTTCGCGCTCCGTGCTGTCGAGGCAAAATGTTAGTCGTCGATTACGCGTAACGCTCAGGCTCCAAGTACCCTTGCGGTCACCGGTCAGCGTGTGAACATTCCAGCCCGGGAGCGAACGCAATTCTTCGGGGTCCTGCATGTCCTCCAGAAATGCCAATATCTTTCGGAGCTTATCCGCCGTTTCGGGGGAAACGCCCTTCGAGCTATCGTCTTCGTATAGCCTTTTCAGGCTTTTGTGGGCAAAGTTCCGGATTTTCACCAGATAAAGTGTAGCCTGTAGCCTTACACACGTCAAGCGGACGGTGCTGCGGTGGAGGCGGTTTGATGGGCCATTATGGTCCGGAGTTTGCGTTAAGACACCGCCCACTTGCGCGCAAGCTCATCGCCGCCATGGCCATAATGGCGCTTAAATTTTCCGACCGGATCCCATGCGGAGGTACGCCGGAGCAGCATAAATTGTTCGTGACCGGGTAATTTGCAACCAGCTAGAGTAGCTAACATCTGACGGATATCCGGCAACTGACAACTGACAATTGATGGCCGACACCTGAAGACTGACGACTGACAACTGACCCGGGCCCCTTCTTGTGCTACATTTCCCCCATGCAAACTCTGATTGAATGCGTACCCAATTTCAGTGAAGGGCGCGACCCCGCCGTGGTCGATGCCATCGTGCGTGCTCTCGTCGACGGGCCGGACGTCTACCTGCTCGACCGCGAAATGGACTCTGACCACAACCGTTCGGTCATCACTTTTGTCGGAACCCGCGAAAGCATAGGTGAGGCTGCACTGAGGGCGATCGGCAAAGCGGCCGAGTTGATCGACTTGAACAAGCATCAGGGAGCCCATCCGCGCCTGGGAGCTACGGATGTCGTGCCCTTTGTGCCGATCGCGGGTGTTTCGCTGAAGGATTGCGTCAAAATGGCGGAGTGGGTTGCCGAGGAAGCGTGGCGGCGGTTCAAGATTCCCACCTATCTTTACGAAGCGGCGGCGCGCAAGCCGGGACGCGTCAATCTGGAGAACATCCGGCGCGGGCAGTTTGAAGGCGTGCGCAGTGAGATCGCGAGCAATCCTCATCGCCATTCCGATTTTGGCGGCGCGGCGCTGCATCCCACGGCGGGCGCTACGGTGGTGGGGGCGCGAAAATTCCTGATTGCCTACAACATCAACCTCAATACTCCGGACGTTGACGTGGCCAAGGCCATCGCCAAAAAGATCCGAGCCTCCAGCGGCGGCTTCCCCTGCGTAAAGGCGATGGGTGTGGATTTGAAAGCCCGCAACCTGGCGCAGGTTTCCATGAACCTGACCGATTTTGAGACCACCTCCATGGCCAAGGTTTATGAAGCCGTGGAACTGGAGGCTGAGGCGCTGGGCCTTCAAGTGGTGGGCAGCGAAATCGTGGGACTTGTTCCTCGCAAGGCGCTGGAGGCTGCCGCGGTTCATTTTCTGAAGGTGGAAGATTTTCGCCCGGAATTGGTGGTGGAGAATCGGCTGGAACAGGTCCTGGCAGAGGGAAAACCGGAGATCGAAGGTGGAAACTCGACCTTCGGCCAATCGCCACTCACCAATCGCCAATCGTCAATACCTCAGGCTCCGCTGCGGGCGATGGTGGAAGAGTATGTCAACTCGGTGGCGGCGCCCACACCCATTCCTGGTGGCGGCAGCGCGGCGGCACTGGCAGGGGCTTTGGCGGCGGGGTTGGGGGAGATGGTTTGCGGCGTATCGATGAAACGGAAATCGCTTGCTGCCCATCAGCCCGTGCTGGAGGCCACACGCGCGCACCTGGAGGGAATGCGCGGTCGGTTTATGGAGCTTGTTGATCTTGACCCGCAGAGTTACGAAGGTTTGATGGGCGCCTTCAAATTGCCCAAAGCGACCGAGGCGGAGCAATCCGCTCGCAACCAGGCGATTGAGGACGCGAGCAAGCAGGCCTCGCTGGTGCCACTGGAGACGGCGGAGTTGGCGTCGGCAGTGGCGAGGGAAATCGCCAGCCTGGCTGGCATTACCATTCCCCAGGCCGCTTCGGACCTGAGCGTCGCGGCAAGTTTGGCGGAAACGGCGCGGCGCGGGGGAATCGAGAACGTGAAGGCCAACCTGCCCGGGGTTCATGATGAAGTTTGGCTCAAACGTATTCAGGCGCGGCTGGATTCACTTGACAAAGGGTAGTCCTGAACCCCCGAGTGTTAATAAACCCTTAGTTTTGTGTGGGAACAGCCACTGCCCTTGACCCCCAATGGGGTGAAATTCCGCTGCTGCGCCGTCATCAGAACGGTTTGATTTCGAAAGGGTGGGCGCGGTCAGTTGCAAATCATTTGCAATTAGACACTTTCGGCCCCCACCACTTTTTGCAACATTTAATGGCGTTCTGGAACCCCTATTGCCTTAACCAAGGTGCCATGCGAGACGACGCGAACTTTAGCTCACCCATGAACCTCTACGAAGCCTGCGACCAAGACGAGCTCAGAATCCTTTTAATTACTGGCGGTTGGGACGTTCGCCGTTCCTTCAACCAGATTGGCATCCAGCCCGGCGACCGCGTCCGGGTGCTGCGCCACGCCCCCTTTGGCGGTCCCCTGGTGATCGACAATCAGGGCACCCAGGTTGCGGTTGGGAAGCAACTGGCGCAACAGATTCGCGTGGAAGTCCTCCCATGAAGGTCGCACTCGTCGGCCAACCCAATTCAGGCAAGAGTACCGTTTTTAATGCGGTGGCGGGATACCACTCGCTGACCTCCAACTTCGCCGGTACCACCGTGGAATACACCCGGGGGCAGGCTCGTGTGGGCGGGGTGGTGCTGGATCTTATTGATTTGCCGGGGCTTTACTCCCTTACGCCGACCTCCGCGGTGGAGGAGGTCAGCCGCGATTACCTGCTCGAGAACGAGTGGGACGTCATTATTAATGTGGTGGACGCCTCCCAGATGGCCCGCAGCCTCGAACTGACCCTTGAACTGCTCGACCTCGAAGCGCCCATGGTGGTCTGCCTGAATATGATGGACGAGGCCGCGCGCAAGGGCATGACGATTGACACAAAGTCCCTTTCCGACGCCCTGGGAGTGCCCGTAATTGAAGCCATCGGAGGCCGCGGCCGTGGCATTGTGGAAACCTTCCGCGCCGCGCAGCAAGAAGCAGCCAAAGGCAGCAACCCACACCCATTCTTATACGCGCCAGACCTGGAAAGCATTTTGAAGGAATTGGGGGGTAAGGTCGCTGGAACTCTGCCGCAGCGCCCCTCCGCCTTTCATCGCTTCTCGGCATTGCCTGTAATTTCCTCGAATCCCATGCCTGCAGCGAGCGTCAAGTGCCTCGGAGGGTGTTGCAACACGGCCTGCGGAGGGCAGGAATCAGTCATCGCCGCACCACGGGTCGAATCGAGCCGTCACGCCCCAGCGCAAGGCTCGGCAAGCGTGGCCGTTGCGGAGCCACCCGTGCGGGCAGGGGCGGACCTGCCGTACAACGAGTTTCAGGGCACGGCAAGTCAATCTCAAATTGGAAATCTCATATCACACGTCGGAAATCTCAAATCTCAAATTCAAGTCTTCCCGCCCGCCCGCTACCGAGCATTACAGCTCTTGCAAAGCAAGCCGAACCCATCTCCCAAAAGGGAATTAGCGGTTTGCGCTGCGACTCCGGACTCCGGACGCCGAACGCCGGACTTGCTTGTCCTGACCCCGGATTTACTCGCGGACGCCGCACTCCGTACCCCGGACTCCGAACAAACCTTTGTCGATTGGGCACGCATGGAAATCACTTCCCGGACAGGTCAGCCAGCGGACGCCGCCATCAGCTCTGCGCGTCATGCTGCGTGCCTGAATCTCTTTGAGCGTGTGGCGAAGGTGGCAAGACCCAAGTCCGATTGGCGCGAGCGCGTGGACCACATCGCCATGCATCCCATCTGGGGATACGCGATGCTGGCGGTGGTCTTCCTCGGATTCTTCCGGCTCATTTTCAACGTGGGCCAGTTGGGCGAGACGCGCATTCTGTCGGTCTTCGACGCCCTCGTGGCACTGCTCACCCGGCACATGGATCCGCATAGCGCCATGTTTGCCGCGGTCAAGGGAGGCGTGCTCGGCACGGCCGGAGCGGTGGCGATTGTGCTGCCCTACCTGCTGCCATTCCTCGCAGGCCTCGCGATTTTGGAAGACATTGGTTACCTCTCGCGAGTCGGTTACCTGATGGACGCGGGCATGCATCGCCTGGGGCTGCATGGAACGGCCACGCTGCCAGTTCTGGTGGGATATGGTTGCAGCGTTCCCGCGGTCATGGCCACAAGAATCCTCAGCACCCGGCGCGATCGCTTTATCGCCGCATTTTTGGCGGTTCTGGTGCCGTGTTCGGCCCGCATGACGGTAATCTTTGCCCTTGTCGGTTTCTATCTGGGAGCGAACTACGCGCTTGCCATCTATGGTTTGAACATCGTCGTCGTGGCGCTGTCCGGAGCGGTGCTGGCGCGCATCTGGCCAGAGATTTCACCCGGCATGCTGATGGAAGTTCCAGCTTATCGCGTCCCAGCGGCCAAGGTGGTGGCGCTCAAAACCTGGTGGCGGCTGCGCGAGTTTGTGCTGGTGGCGTTTCCCCTGCTGGTGGTGGGAAGCATTGTGCTGAGCCTGGTGGATTTTTACGGCTGGCAGCACGGAATCAACGCCGCGCTCTCTCCCCTGACCGCTTTATTGGGATTGCCGCGCTCCGTCGGCCTGACGCTGATCTTCGGCGTGCTGCGCAAGGAGCTCTCACTCCTGATGCTGATGCAGGCGCTGGGAACCACGCACATCTTGGGAGCGATGACGGCCGCGCAAATCATAATCTTCACCCTCTTCGTAACCTTCTACCTGCCCTGCATGGCCACGCTGGCCTCTATGATAAAAGAGCTGGGCTGGCGCCTGACGTTGGCCGCCTCCGCCGCCCTACTTGCGCTTGCCATCGTCATCAGCCTCGCCGCCCGCGGCGTGATGCTGATTCTCTAGTCTCTGACCCTGCATATTTCTGACCTGGCAGCCTTGTACTCGAAAAGACTTCAACACGGAGACACGGAGGCTCACAGAGTACGGCCACGAGTATTAGGCCAGTTCATTTGATGTGTGGCTTTTTATCACTAACACGGGGAGATTCCTGGACCTCAAGACATGCCCACTTTACACAGGATCCCAGCCACCAGCCACTAACCACCAGCCACTGCTCTTTGACTCCGGCCGCCGGACCCCGGACTTCCGACTGGTGTTTGTGATACACTTCGCACCACCCAAGAAAACTTCGAGCGCGGGATTGATTTGTGCCGGAGTAATCGCGAGGGAATTCACAAAATGAAAATTCCACCATTCGTTCGCCGAGCGAACGCATCTTCACTGCTGTTCCTGGGCATCTCCATTCTAGCTCTGGTGGTTGCCAATGGGTCATCGCCCGCCGCACCCCAGCTTCCATCGTCAGATCAGCAGGTGTTGCAGGCCGCCATCGAGGCGGGAACGCTCGCGGACCTAAAATGGCCCAACTTTGCCGACTATCGCGATGACGTGAAGAGTTTTTACGAGCCCTCGAACTATGCGCTCGTGTGGCTCAAGGATGGACGTCCCACCAGCCAGGCCCTGGCCGCTGTTACCGTGCTTGAGCAGGCGGACCAGGTGGGACTCGACCCCGAGGATTACGAGGGCCCCCACTGGAAGGATCGCATCGCGAGGTTCAGTGGGGGAACACAGAATCCCACTGGAGACGAGCCCGCGCGCTTTGACCTGGCGCTGACCGTTTCCGTGATGCGCTACGCCACCGAGATTCAATTCGGGCGGGTCAAACCCAAGTCGGTTCATCTGGGTGATGACGACGCGCGCAGCAAGTTCGATCTGCCACAATTCCTTCGGGATCAGATCGTCAACTCCAATGATGTTGGCGCCGCACTCTCACAGCTTGAGCCACCTTACATCCTTTACCATCGAACTGAGGATGCGCTGCGCAAATACATGCAGCTTGCCACGCAGGACGATGGTGAGAAGCTTCCGCCACCGGAAAAAAAGAAGAAGACAATCGACCCGGGAGACGATTATCCCGGTGTGCCGCGACTCGTGCGGCTATTGAAACTGGTGGGAGATCTCCCCGCAGACGCCGACGTGCCGCCTGATTCCACGGTCTATCAGGGCGCCATCGTGGATGCCATGAAACACTTTCAGGAGCGGCACGGGCTCGGTTCCGACGGCCGGATTGGCAAAGACACGCTGGAGCAATTGAACACTCCGCTGAGTGTGCGCGTGCAGCAGTTGCAACTGACGCTGGAGCGCTGGCGATGGGCGCCGCGCGTCTATGACCCGCCTCCCATTCTGGTCAACATTCCTGAGTTCGTCGTGCGCGGCTTCGGCCCCGGCGAAACGGTTGAATTGACCATGAAGGCGGTGGTGGGCAGGTCCTATCGAACGCATACTCCGGTCTTTGCGCAGAACATGACCTACCTGGTGTTCCGCCCCTATTGGAGTGTTCCCATTGCCATTCAACGTGGGGAGATGGTGCCCAAGCTGAAGAAAGATCCGGACTACCTGAAGAAGAATCAGTTGGAGGTTATCGACCAGCATGGGACCGTGGTTTCCACCGGGGCGGTGAGCGATCAACAGTTGGCGCTGCTCAATACCGGCGCGCTTACAATTCGGCAGTTGCCCGGGCCCAAGAATTCACTGGGCCTGGTGGTGTTTATGTTCCCCAATGAGCACAACGTCTACTTGCATAGCACGCCGCAGCCGGAATTGTTTTCGCTGCCCCGTCGCGACTTCAGCCACGGGTGCATTCGCGTGGAAGATCCAGCGAAGATGGCGGAATACATCCTTCAAGGGAATGGCGGCTGGACCAAAGAGAAGGTTGCGGCGGCGATGAAAAGCGGCCCGGATTCACAAACGGTGCTTCTGGCACATAAACGCCCGGTGGTGATTATCTACGCCACAGCGGTAGTGCCGCCGGATGGAGAGGTGAAATTCTTTCAGGATATCTACGGTCATGATGCGCGGCTGGAGAAGGCCTTGGCCCGGGGGCTTCCGCGCCAACCAGCGGGGAGTGGTGCTACCACTGACGCACCCGCCCCACATCAACGTGCACAAAGTTAGAAGTGGAATAGTATCCCACTCCGCCGCGATGCAGGTGCAAGGCAGCATCGCGGAGTTCGGAAGTGGGAATTCCCGGCAGGCGGATGTCAATCGCCTCTGCCTGCATGTGAAGGCTGTTCCTGGCCACACCGGAATGGGCGCTACGGCTGCGGAGATACTCGTTGGTCTGCGGGGTTCGATAGCCGCAGATCACGTCAATCTCGCCGTCCTGATCCTGTAGCGAGCTGGTGAGGTCGTAGAGCAGGTCAAACAAGCGAGGGTCAAAGCGGTGGACCGTGCCGGTTAGGGAATCGCGCAAAAAGTGGTCGAGACGTTCGAGCGCGCCGGGCAAGTATCTGTCGCCGCGGCGATAGACGATCTCCAGCCGCTCGTTCGTGTGCGTGTTATAGAAGCAGAGCCGGTATTCGCGCGGGGGTTGAGGGGTCAAGTCCGCGCCGCGTGCGGGCATCGGACCGGCGAGGGCCATGAGCATCAGTGCCCCAAGAAAAAGTGTGGATCTAAACAGGGAATTACGGCTCATGGTTGACCTCCGTTCGGCTTGGATCAAGCGCCGACCTGAGCTGGATGTCGGATGCGGGCTTTCAATCGAGAAGCTGATGCCTCCGTGCCCCGCCACCAAGAAGCATAGACGAGCTTGATTCAGCCAGCAAACCAAAAATCCTCTGTTTTCCAACCGCAGTGTGGTCCATTACTTTCGCGGTGCCAGCGGGTGCCGGGGCTGATACAAGCCCACCGTTCCACCGCCGGGTAAGGTAAAGCGTGTCAGCAGGCCCCACCCCACGTCCGCCACGGGTTCGCACTTGACCTTCTTTTTTTCCAAGGTTTCAACGGTCGCGGCAACGTCATCACTGGTGAAGTAGATTTCGTGCTTGCCGCTTTCGGCCGCCGGGTGTAGTGCGATTTCGGCTGGCGGCAAGGCGAAAATCAACCATCCTCCACCGGCATCCACGAACGGAAAGCCCAAAATGTCACGGAAGAAGGCTCGATCAGCCTCCGCATCCTTGCTGTAGATAACCGCGTGTGCGCCTGAAATCATCTGTCACCTCCTTGGGGCAAGTATCGCACAACTGAAGCAGATTTCGAGTTAAGATGCGGGCGGAAATTTGGTTTCGATCATGAAGGGAAATCCGGGTTAGGACGGCGCCACCCCAACAATTCATTCGCCCGTAACATCCCCTGTTTGACTGCTGCGCCGGGTGGGCCTAAAATGAGGGTCGGACAAACCACTGATGGCTCCTGACCAGTATTCCATTACCTCTGTGCCGCCTCCGCCGCCACCTCGGGAACCACGACCTCCGGTGAGCAGCCGGAAACTCTTCGGCCAATTTGTATTTCTGATTTTGGTGCTTCTCTCCGCGGGAATTGGCGCGCTGGGGGGGCTGGTGTTTGTCTATTCGTCCGACCTTCCCAAAGTGCGGGAGCTGGAGGATTACCGCCCGGATGTGATGACGGAAATCTACGCGGATGACGGAACGGCCATCGGCAGCTTTGCCCTTGAGCACCGCGTGATTGTGAACTACAACCAGATTCCACCCATCCTTCGTAATGCGGTGATTGCCATTGAGGACCGCCACTTTGAGAGCCACCTGGGAGTGGATGTGGTGGGCATTCTGCGCGCCGCGGGCAAGGATCTGCTGGAATGGCGCAAGACGCAGGGCGCCAGCACCCTCACCCAGCAACTCAGCAAGATGCTCTTCCTCACGCCTGACAAGAGCTTTCGCAGAAAATTCCAGGAAGTGCTGCTGGCAATTCAGATTGAGCGTTACTTCACCAAGTCGCAGATATTCACCATGTACGCGAACCAGGTGGACTTGGGGCATGGAAACTTTGGCTACGAGGCCGCGGCCCAATTCTATTTCGGCAAGCACCTAAATGAACTGACACTGGCGGAAGCCGCAACGCTGGCGGGGATTCCCCGCTCACCCACGGCCTATTCGCCGATTGTGCATCCGGAACAGGCGCGGCGGCGGCGCAACCAGGTGCTGGTGGCCATGTCGGAAACAGGCGCCATCAGCCCCGCCCAGTTTCGTGCAGCTACGGCAGCTCCCCTGGGACTCAATATCCAGCGCTGGAATTACACCATTGCCCCCTACTTTGTGGAAGAGGTCCGGCAGTTCCTGGAGCGGAAGTATGGAGCCGAGGCAGTGCGCGAAAAAGGCCTGCGGGTTTACACGACGCTCAACATCAAAACCCAGGAGCAGGCGGAAGACGCCTTGAAGAAGGGTTTGCGCGATGACGACAAGCGGCGTGGCTGGCGCGGACCCCAGCAGAACATTTTGAAGGAGCACCTGCTCACTCCTGACGGACGTCCCATCAGCCTTGACACCTATGTGGATGACGATTGGCGGCAGCCGCCCGCCGCGGGCGATTTAGTGGATGGCCTGGTGATGAACGTGAAAGCCGACTACGCCGAAGTTCGCTTTGGCGAGCTGACGGCGCGCGTGACTCCAGCGGATTTTGCCTGGACGAGGAAGACCCTTCCCTCTGATGTGTTTGCCGCCGGCGATGTTGACCTGTTTCAGATCAAGGAAGTGAAGGGGACGACGGCCAAGGTTACACTCGATCAGGAACCGGACGTGCAGGGTGCGCTGCTGGCGATTGACAACACCACGGGTGAGATCAAGGCGATGGTGGGCGGGTACGACTGGAGCGAGAGCAAGTACAACCGCGCCGTGCAGGCGGAGCGCCAGGTGGGATCGTCGTTCAAAGTTTACGTCTATGCCCAGGCCGTGATGGATGGGCTTTCACCCTTTGACACCATTGTGGATACGCCGGTCAGCTATCACACGTCCTCCGGAGTCTGGGCGCCGCACAATTACGATGACAAGTTTGAGGGAACCATCACTGTGCTGCACGCGCTGGCCGAGTCGCGCAACGTTCCCGCGGTCAAAACGCTGGCCCGCCTCGGCGTGGACAAGGTCATCAAGCTCTGCCGCAAATTCGGGCTGACTTCGCGGCTTGTTCCCAATCTGCCGCTGGCCTTGGGCGCGTCGGATCTGACGCTGCTTGAGCACACCTCGGCCTTCACAACTTTCCCCAACGACGGCGTGCACATTGCGCCGCGCATGGTGACGCGGGTCACCAATTACGATGGCCGGCTGATTGACGATTTTCCGCCCGAAGTCACCGATGTGATTCCCGCATCGACGGCGCGCATCCTGGTCTCGATGCTGCGGGAGGTCTTCAATTCCGGCACAGCGGTTTCCGGAAAGGCCTTTGCCACCAAGCACCCGGTGGCGGGGAAGACGGGAACAACCAATGATTTTACTGACGCCTGGTTCCTGGGGTTCAGCCCTACGCTGACCGCCGGTGTTTACGTGGGTTTTGATGACCATCGCCAGCTCGGGCCGAAAGAGGAAGGCGCCCGCGTGGCCTTGCCCATCTGGCTGAACTTCATGGGGCAGGTGATTCCTGACAAGTCGTCGGATGATTTTCCGCACTCGCCGTTGCTAACGTCCCCTGACCAGATCAAGGAGATCCTGGCGAGCGCCGCCTCGGATGCCCTGGGAGCGCCTACGCCGCCGGTGCCCGTTGAGCCTGCTGTGAGCAAACCCACGCCGCAGACGACTCCTCCGGGTGAGTCGCCCGAACCTCCCAAGAATGAAGTGACGACTCCAAAGCCGCCGGCCCCTGCGCCTGCTCCCGTTTCCCCGGGCACGGTGGCCAAACCCGTCGTACCTGCTTCGGATAAGCCGTAATTCCGCCCCAGCTTGTCCCTTGCATGAGATAAAGTGACCTGCTTTTCAGGTGCAAAAACAGGACTCTGTAGTATATTAATCCCATTGACACGGGATATGCGGGAGTGTACTGTCCCAACCGGGTTCGGGGCGGCCCATGCCCCGCGCGGCAATATCCAGATTTCCGGCAGACAATATTCAGGCTCATGACTTTCTCGGCGCACACCTTTTGTTCTGCCTTCCAACAAAATTCCTTTTTCGGAGTTCCTCATGCGCATTGATCGCAGTTTTCGCTTTTTCCTTGCAATTCTGGCAGTGAGTTTGGCGGTGTGGGCATGGTGCCCGCAGATGGCAAGTGCGGGCAGCGCCATAGTCGCGGTTACAGCATTTCACCCGGTTGATCCGGAAGAATTGAAGATGCAGATTGAACCGCAGGCGCCGGGGGCTCCGGCCATCATTCTCTACCATGAAGTTTTCCGCGATGACATGGGCAAACGTGATCCGACCAATGGCATGGTGTCGTACTGGTCCGATGAGACCGATAGAACTCCACACGAAGATAACTACTACCGCATCAAGATTCTGACGGAGGAAGGGCGCAAATACGCCGACGTCGAAATTCCCTACGACAAAGAAGAGGCGGACGTGGTGGGCATCCACGCGCGGACCATCAAGCCCGACGGCACCATCGTTGATTTTGACGGCAAAGTATTTGACAAGACGGTGGTGAAAGCGAGGGGGGAGAAATATGTGGCGAAAACCTTCACGCTTCCCGCCGTTGAGCTGGGATGTGTGATTGAGTATTCTTTCGTCGTCAATTTGAACCCCGAGTGGGCCTATTCCTCGAGCTGGATTCTGAGTAATGAGCTTTTCACCAAGTCTGCCGATTTTACCCTGAGACCCTTTTGGGACGAGGAATATCCCTTTTTTGTAAACGGACATGAGCAGAACATTCCGGCTAACGTCCCCGATGTGAAGGAAGGCACCGATCACATGTTCCGGCTGCACGTGGAAAACATTGCCGCCTTCAAAACGGAGGACTTCATGCCACCGGAAAATGAGGAGAAGGCGCGCGTCGACTTCAGCTACTCGCTGGACCAAACGGAGACGGATACGAGCCATTATTGGTCCAAAGTCGGCAAACGGTTGGATGCGCACCTGGAGAGTTTTGCCGGAAAATCAAAAGCTCTTGAGACGGCTGTCCACCAGCTTGTTGGGCCAGACGATTCCCCGGAAGTAAAACTGCAAAAGATCTATGCCCGTGTGCAGCAAATTCGCAACACCGACTTTGAGGTTACCAGGACAGACGAGGAGAAGAAGCGTGCCAAGGAGAAAGCTCAATCCAGCGCGGAAGAGGTTTGGAAGCGCGGCTTCGGAACCCATCAGGAAATCACCTGGCTCTACCTGGCGCTGGTGCGGGCGGCGGGCATGGAAGCCTATGGGATCGTCGCTGCGCCCCGCGAGGAGTACTTTTTTGATCCTAACCTGATGCAGAGCGGGCGGCTGAAAGCGAGCCTGGTGGTCATTAAGGTGAACGGTAAGAATATCTTTGCTGATCCCGGCGTGCCCTTCACTCCCTTTGGATTGCTGCCGTGGACGGAAACCGGAGTGCAGGGAATGCAATTGGATAAGAAAGGTCCCACCTGGGTGCCCACTCTCGTTCCAACTTCCGATCAGGCGCGGATTGAGCGTCATGCCAGCCTTACCCTCTCGGAGACCGGCGATCTGGAAGGCAAGCTGACCGTCACCTATACGGGAGTGGAAGCCGCAAACTTGCGGCTGGATAATCGGCAAGCGGACGATACGGAGCGCAAGAAGCTGCTGGAAGACACCGTAAAGGGGTACATTCCCGCCGCCAGCGAAGTTGCCCTGACGAATCAACCCGAGTGGAAGAACCCTGAGGCGCCGCTGGTGGCTGAATTCAATCTCAAGGTGCCCGGATGGGCGACTGCCGCCGGCAACCACTTCATCGTAACCGCGGGCCTCTTTGGCGGGGCTGAAAAGCACGCCTTTGACCACGTTGACCGCATCTACCCGGTCTACATGCCCTTCCCATCCATCGCGTCGGACGACGTTGACATTCAGGTTCCCGCAGGCTGGCAGGTTTCCGGTTTGCCCCAGGGATGGCAAAAGGCCACCGGGCCCATCTCCTTCTCACTTACCGCCCAGAACAACAATGGGAAGCTGCATCTGGAGAGAAAACTGACCATCAACTTCATTCTCCTGGACCGCAAGTATTACACGGCCTTCAGGAATTATTTCCAACAGATAAAGGTCGCCGATGACCAACAATTCATTCTGGACGCGCCTGTGGCGAAGGCGGCGAATTAGGCGGATTTCGCCGCGGGTTATTCCTCCCATTTTTGCCATCATCATCGCGTGCGCCCCCGTGTTTGCCGCCAATGGCCAGGCGCCGCCGTGGATGCACGCTCTCGTCAACGCACCGGTACCCGTTCATGACGAGAAGACGGACGCCGTTTCTCTCTATTCGGAGCAGACCCTCACGGTAATTTCCGCCGACAAATTCCGCGTCACCTATCGGGAAGCCTACAAGATCCTCCGACCCGAAGGCAGGCGCCACCGCCGGGTTGACATTGATTTTGACTCCCTCCGTGACAAAGTTTCGGGCATTCATGCATGGTGCATTCCGGCCCAGGGAAAGGACTATGAAATCGGTGAAAAGGACGTTATAGACAGGGGCTTTCTGAAAGATGAGAGCATCAGCTTGATGACCAGCGAACGGCTAAAGATCCTTTTGATTCCCGCGGCGGACCCCGGCAACATTATTGGGTACGAATATGTCGAGGATGAGCGCCCACAGTGGTTGCAGGATTTCTGGGGACTTCAAGAGGACGTGCCCGTTCGGGAAAGTCGTTATTCGTTGAAGCTGCCCCCAGGGTGGACATCGAAAGTGGCCTGGTTTAACTACCCGGAAGTGAAGCCTCAGAATGCGGGTGACGGGCTTTGGCAGTGGACAGCGGGAGATATCAAAGAGTTCCGGGAAGAAAAGCAGATGCCTCCCATCCGTGGAGTTGCGGGCCTCGCGGTTGTGACTCTGATCCCACCCGGTGACAGCACGGCTCCCAATCTTTCCAACTGGCGCGACGTGGGAGACTGGTACCGCCAAAAATCGAATGGCCGGCTTGTCGCCTCGCCGGAGATCAAGCAGCAAGTTCGCACGCTGACGGCTTCCGCGCCAACCACCCTTGACAAAATGCGTGCGTTGGCGGAATTCATGCAGCGGAATTTCCGTTACGTCCAAATCTCCATGAAAATCGGTGGATTCATTCCGCACTCCGCCACAGAAGTCTTCGCCAACCGCTTTGGGGACTGCAAGGATAAAGTCACGCTTCTTCAATCGATGCTGGGGGAAATTGGTGTGGACTCTTTCATGGTCCTCACGAATATTGACCGGGACTCCGTCACGCCTGACACTCCGCCCCATGTTGGCTCTTTCGACCACGCGATCATCGCCATTAAATTGCCCGACGGATTATCGGACCCTTCGCTGATCGCCACCCTCAAGCACACCACCCTGGGAACGCTTTTGATTTTCGATCCCACCAATGAAAAGACCCCTTTTGGCCAGATTGGCGGATACCTTCAGGCCAATTACAGTCTGCTGGCCGCTCCCTCGGGCGGGGAAATGGTGAAATTGCCCCTGCAGCCTTCCAGCATGAGTGGCCGGGAACGAACCGGAAAACTGACCCTTTCGGCTTCCGGCGACCTTCAAGGTGACGTGGAAGAAACGAACGTGGGTGACCCGGCTTGGGTTGAGCGGATGATCTATATCCAGGCGGAGAAGTCGTTCGATAAGATCAAGCATGTTGAGAGCCTGCTGGCCGGCTCGCTTTCAATGTTCAAGATTACCCGGGCCAGTATTTCCAATCCCGATGTCAGCAATAATCCTTTTATTTGGAACTACTCCTTCCAGGCGGAGAAGTATGCGAAGCAAGTTGGCAGTCTGATGCTGGTCCGCCCACGCGTGCTGGGAAGCGATTCCAGCAACCTGTTGGAGACCTCGGAACCCCGCCGCTTTGCTGTTGAGTTTAAAGGCCCTGTGCTGAATACCGACACTTTTGAAATCACTCTTCCGCCGGGCTATGTGGTGGATGCCCTGCCACCCCCTGTCGATTCCGATTTTGCTTTTGCCACCTATCATTCCAAAACGGAAGTCGTGGGAAACGTGCTGCGCTATCACCGCACCTTTGAGCAAAAGGAAGTAAGCGTGCCCTTAAGCCAGGTGTCGGACCTGAAGAAATTCTATCGAATCATTGCCTTGGATGAGCGGAACACGGCGGTGCTGAAGCTTGTGGCAATGCCTTAGGCGCCGTTCTGGAAGTGACACAGGCACTCCTGCCTGTGTGCCCCTGCATGCCTTGGGAAGGCCATGTCACATGACCGCCCCCGCTTCGCGGGCGTGGGGTCTCTGTTCGCGGCAAGCCATAATCCGAAGCAAGGTCAAAATCCTCTCTTTTCCGACAAAATGTATACAGCATATTAGTCCCGTTGACAGGGGGTGTTTGGAAGTGTATTGTCCCAACGACAATTGGTAGCAGTCTGGACGAAAAGCAACATCAGCATTTCCTGGCAGTTAGTAATTGGGACCATGACTTCTTTGACGCACACCCTATCTGCTTGCCTCCAAATAAAATCCTTAACCGGGGTCTCTCATGTCCATCTATCGTAGCCTTTATATTTCCCTATACCTTTTGGTGATGTGCATTCTAGTTTGCGCGTTGTGCCCTCAGGCGGCGAGCGCGTCCGCCGCGACGGCGACGTTTCGCCCAGTGTCACCGGAAGAGCTTCAAATGACCAGTGAGCCCGGGGCGCCGGGAGCTTCCGCCATCATTCTGTACCATGAGGTTAAGCGTGACGATACCGGGAGCACTGCGCATGAGGATGAATACTATCGCATCAAGATCCTCACCGAGGAGGGGCGCAAGTATGGGGATATTGAAATCCACTTCGATAAAGCCCTGGAAACCGTCACCAACATTCATGCGCGCACCATCAAACCCGATGGCTCCATTGTGGACTTTGATGGCAAGGTCTTTACCAAATCGGTGGTCAAAGCAAAGGGGGTAAAGTACCTGGCGAAGACCTTCACCCTCCCGGCGGTAACGTCCGGCTGCGTCATTGAGTACTATTACACCACAGATTTAAGTGACCACTGGATCATTGATTCCCGGTGGATCATCAGTGATGAGTTGTTCACCAAGGCCGGCGACTTTTCCCTGAAGCCCTACCAGAACAATTCCTACAACAATTATCACGTGCGGTGGATCTGGCAAAATATGCCGGAAGGGACCATCCCCGCCAAAGAAGGGCCGGATGGAATCATACGGCTGCATGTGTCCAATGTGCCTGCCTTCACAACGGAAGATATGATGCCGCCGGAAAATGAACTGAAAGGGCGTGTGGACTTCATCTACTCGTCGGATATTCCGGAAGACAATCCCACCCGCTTCTGGACCGGCGTCGGAAAGAAATTGACCGGCCAGGTTGAAGGTTTTGTGGGAAAGCCCAAAAGCCTGGAATCGGTCGTGGCGGGGATTGTCAGCCCCAAGGACCCTCCTGAGGTGAAGCTGCAAAAGATCTACGCGCGCGTGCAGCAGTTGCGCAACACTTCCTATGAAGTGCGCAAGACCGACGAGGAGGAAAAACGGGACAAGGAGAAAGACCCGACCAGCGCGGAAGAGGTTTGGAAGCGCGGCTACGGAAATGGACGGGACCTCACTTGGCTCTATCTGGCCCTGGTGAGGGCGGCGGGATTTGAGGCTAAGGGAATTATGGCGGCGGAAAGGGCAGATTACTTCTTTAACCCCGATCTCATGCAGGACGATCGCTTAAGAGCCAACTTGGTGGTGATCAAACTGAACGGCAAGAATATCTATTGTGACCCGGGAGCAGCCTTCACTCCTTATGGCTTGCTGCCGTGGCAGGAAACAGGCATCCAGGGAATATTGCTGGATAAGAAGGACCCAACCTGGGTCCCAACCCTGGTTCCAACGGCTGACATGTCGCGCACGGAACGCCACGCGGCCCTGACTTTGTCGGAGACCGGTGATCTGGAAGGCAACCTTACCGTAAACTTCTCCGGTATGGAGGCCGCGCGCTTGCGGGTTGAACAGCGGAATTCAGATGATACTGAGCGCAAGAAGGTTCTTGAGGACACGGTGAAGCAGTTCACTCCGGCCGCGAGCGAAGTGAAACTGACCAATCAGCCGGAGTGGAAGAATTCAGCATTGCCGCTGGTGGCGGAGTTTTCTTTCAAGGTGCCCGGTTGGGCGTCTCAGGCCGGGCGTCACGTTCTGCTTCCCGCGGGTCTCTTTGGCGCTCCGGAAAAACACATGTTTGACCACGCCGAGCGCGTCCATCCCATCTATGTCGAATATCCCTACACGGAAGCGGACGATATTGAGATTCAGCTTCCAGCGGGCTGGAAGATTTCCAGTCTGCCCCCGGGATGGAACGACACCGGAAAGGTGGTGACCTATACCCTCGCCGCCAAGGATGAAAATGGGAAGCTGCACCTCAACAGAACGGTTACCGTAAACTTTATTTTCATGGACACCAAGTACTATGGGGCTCTGAGGCGCTATTTCCAACAGATCAAGACGACTGATGATCAGCAAGTGGTGGTGGATCCCTCCGCGGCGAGCGCGGCAAACTAATCCTGAGGTGAGTCATGCGGGCCAATTTGTTTTCGCCGCGGGTTCTTACTGCCGTTGGGGCCCTCTTCTTTATCTGTACACCCCTTTTCGCCGCACGCACGGACGCGCCCGACTGGATGCATGCCGTGGTAAGTGTGCCGCTGCCCGCCCACGACGAAAAGGACAATGCCATTCTGTTGTATGGGGAGGATAACCTCTCCGTCGTTTCTCGTGAAAAATTCCGTACGACGGTTCGCCGTGCCTACAAGATTTTGCGGCCGGAGGGGCGCGAATACGGCGTCGTGGCGATCCCCTTTGACTCCCTCAATAGCAAGGTCACCAGCATCCATGCCTGGTGCATTCCCGCCACAGGCAAAGACTTTGAGGTGACGGATAAGGACGCCGTGGAAACATCGTTCCTGAAGGGTGAGGGGGGGATGCTCATTACCGATGAGCGTATCAAGGGTCTGCCGATTCCCGCAGCTGAGCCTGGCAACATTGTGGGATATGAATACGTCATTGAACAGCGGCCACTGGTGATGCAGGACGTTTGGGAATTTCAAGATACCATTCCGGTCAGGGAAGCGCATTATTCCCTGACGCTTCCCGCTGGCTGGGAATACAAAGATGCCTGGGTCAACTACCCTGGAGGGAAAGCGCGGGACGCCGGCGGAGGTGTTTGGCAGTGGAGCGTGGGGGATGTGAAAGCGATTCGTAAGGAGGAGGACATGCCCCCGTGGCGCGGAATCGCGGGCCAGATGGTCGCAACCCTTTACCCCCCCGGTGGCTCATCGGCGGACGCCCTCCAAACCTGGAATGAGTTGGGGGGCTGGTATAACGCCTTGACGACCCATCGGCGTGACCCCTCCGTGGAGATCCGGCAGGAAGTTAACTCGCTCACGGCTTCCGCCCCAACAACCCTGGCCAAAATGCAGTCGGTTGCGGCCTTCGTCCAGCGGGACATCCGTTATGTTGCCATTGAGTTGGGGATTGGCGGGTGGCAGCCTCATCCTGCCGCCGACGTGTTCGCCCATCGCTATGGGGACTGCAAGGATAAAGCCACGCTTTTGCAATCGATGTTGAAAGAGATTGGGGTGGACTCGTACTATGTGATCATTAACGCAGATCGCGGCTCGGTAACCCCGGAGACACCGGCCTACGTGGGTGCATTTGACCATGCAATTGTCGCCATCAAATTGCCTGAAGACCTGAAGGATCGCTCGCTGATTGCCACCATCAAACACCCTCAGTTGGGGACGCTTCTCTTCTTTGACCCCACCAACGAAAAGATCCCGTTTGGTGAAATTGGAGGGTACCTCCAGGCCAATTATGGAATGTTGGTGACTCCCGGGGGTGGCGAATTGGTGAAATTACCCCAGCAGCCCTCTGATCTGAGCGGCATCCAGAGGAACGGCAAACTGACCCTGACGATTTCCGGCGACCTTCAGGGGAACGTGGAGGAAGTGCGGGTGGGTGACCGTGCTGCGGGGAGTCGTGAGCTCTATACCACAACAGAAAAGTCGTCGGACAGGATCAAACCTGTTGAAAATCTGCTCGCTGATTCCTTATCCATGTTTCATATTACCTACGCTACAGTCTCCAATCCTGAAGATCCCGCCATGCCGTTTATCTGGAACTACTCTTTCCAGGCGGCGAATTATGCCAAGTATGCGGGCAACCTGCTTTTGGTGCGCCCGCGCGTGTTGGGGAGTAAGGCCTGGGGAATCCTGGAGACCCCGGAGCCCCGCCGCTATCCCATCGAGTTTGATGGCCCTGTTTTGGATACGGATAACTTTGAGATCGCGCTGCCGCCCAACTATGTGGTGGATGATCTGCCTCCCGCCGTCGATGCGGACTTTGGTTTTGCCAGCTATCACTCCAAAACTGAAATTAGCGGAAACGTGCTGCACTATCATCGCGCCTTTGAAGTGAAGGAACTGAGCGTGCCCGTTAGCAAGGCGGATCAACTGAAGAAATTCTATCGAATCATCGCTTCGGATGAGAGGAACACCGCGGTTTTAAAGCTGGTCACACCATAGGCTTATTTAAGGGCGCGGTGCCCGTCAAGATAGTGAATCCGGGCTTCTACAAGCGGGCTCATTGGGTCAAAACCCATTCAGGGGATATCGTCCGTACTTTTTCGCGGTGTCGTAAAATGCCAGGATGTTTTCCAGTGGCACCTGCGACTGGATATTATGCGCGGGGGAGATGATGAACCCGCCGCCCTTGCCCACGGTTCGCAGCCGCAGTTTCACCTCGTTCGCCACATCCTCAGCCGTGCCGAAGGGCAGAACCTCCTGGATATCCACCGTCCCCCAAAGCGTCAGCTTGTCGCCGTACAATTTCTTAACTTTTTCCGGATCCATTGACTTGGGCTGGATCGGGTTGAGGATGTCGAGCCCGACTTCGATCAAGTCGGGAATGATGGGGTAGATGTTGCCGTCGGAATGAAAGGCGATCTTGACGTTGGGATTGAGAGCCTTCCACTTGGAGAAGAGGTAAGCATAACGCGGCTTGAAGAACTCACGGAAATTCTGCGGTGAGATGATCATGCCGTCCTGCATGCCGAAATCGTCGCCAATCCAGATGATGTCCACGCCCAGGCCCACCATGCGCGAACCGGCTTCGTCAATCCACGTCATCAGCTTGTCCAGGTAGGCGTGCATGAAATCCTTGTTGTTGGCCATGTCCTCCAATACTTTTTCCATGCCGCGCAGATACCATGCCAGCTCCAGCAGCGTGCAGGCACAGCCGCCCATGATGCCGTACTCTTTTCCGTACTCCTGAACCAGGCGGCAGGCGCCGGTGTAGCGATCTTCGCGGGTGAAGTCAGGCATGTTGAACTCCGCCGGATCAACGATGTCCGCCAGCGGATGGCGCACCATCTCCGTGTAGGAGCCGGTATCGGCGAATTTGAACCATTTCCAGCCGATTCCCCATTCGTCCGTGTACTCTTCCTCCTGGCTGGCGTAGAAGCCCGTGCAGGGGCCCACCCAGGAGATCAGGAAATCGTGGTCCATCAGGATGGGAAGCGGCCCGCCCGCGGATTTATAGGTTTCCGTCTGCGTGGTTTCCACTCCCAGGTGGCGCAGCATGGTCTGTTCCGCTTCCGGCGTGTACCATGCGCAGATGGGAACGCGATCCGGTTCCTCGTGGTTGATGGCGGTCAGTAATCGTTCCTTGTGCGTCATGCTTTCCTCCGTGGGCAGGTGACCTGAAGAACCTTCCGGGCTGCTGATGGCGAATCGTATCGCCCCTGTACCCCGCAACGCAACCTTTTTCGAAGGTGGGCCGGTGGCGCAGGGCTGATGTTTATTGCTGAACAAGGCGTCATTCATGATAGACTTAGCGCGTTCGGATGGCTCTGCGCCGTCCCACCGAGTCCATGTGGAAACCAAGGGGAGAAAATCCATGAATAAGACATTAATGGCCATCAGCTTCAGCGTGATGGTATGCCTGATGGCGGTTTGGCCCGGCGCTGCGCGCGCCCAGGGAAGTTTTGAGTCCGTAAGCGGTACCGCCTTTGTAAATGCCGTTCCGGGAGACTTTTACCTTGAGGGGAATCGCATTCCCACGGAGCGACGGAATTCCGCATTGCTGAAGAATGCCAAGGGCAGCCGTGTGGTGGTGGGCCTGATCGACACCACCGGATACAGCTCACAGATTAAGGCGAAATATACGGGCTTCCTGATCACCGAAACCAGCATCTCATTTGGCGGGGTTACGCTGGGCGTGGGGAGCTACGGCATTGGTTTGGACAGCCCTGCCAGCCCCAGCACTGCTGACGCAACCTTTAAGATTTATGACCAGGCGGGCACAAAAGTTGGCGAAGGAACTGCCAAGAGGGACGAGAGCGTTAAGCAACCCAAGCCTCTGGGAGTGGCCGTGGAAGTCGGCAAGCCGACCAAGATCCTCTTCGGCAGGTTCGGCGTCGAAATTCAGTAACCGCTGGTCCACAGGTTACGCAGGTTGCATAGCTTCAATTAATGAAAACCTTGAAAACATGGAATGGGGGGAACGCCGCACTTCTGTTACGGCAGCCACTTCCCCCCTCGGTTTGCATGAAGATAATTCCTCAATTAGATTCTGTTAGCCTTCTGAGGGGCAGAATTTCAGTATGCTGCTTCCTTTGCCTGTTCTGTGTAATCCGTGTAATCAGCGGAGGATTGTCAGCCCGTGCCGCCCAAAAGCCGGAGCACGTGGGCACGAAGCTGGAAGGCTATGCCACCATTGTCACCCCTGACAGCATCTCGGTGTTTGACAAGAAAAACCAGCTCATCGAAATCCATACGGACAAGGATTACTCCTCCCTCGTCGGCATTGCCGCGCCCGTCACCGTCTGGTATACCACGGAGGGCGGCGTGAACCACCTGGAAGACATCATCTACCCCACCAAGGCGGCCACCTTTGTTCCTTCTGATTTGATCCGGGAGCACATCAAGCGCATCACCATCCTGCCGCGGCCCGAGGGTGTGGATGACTACGAGGGGTTGGTGAGCGCCATTTCCAAGTATCTTGTGGACAACACGGGATGGTATGTGGCACCCCCCGAACTGGCGATGGAAATCGCCAGCCGCTCCAAGAGTCCCGGTTCTTCGCTGGATGCGATCGATCCCAACACCGGCGAAGTGGATATGCAAAGATATTTGGCGCCGCAAGGCGCGTTGATGACGTCCATCGCGAAAACAACGCGAACGGACGCGGTGCTGGAAATCCAGATCATCAAGGTTAAGGCCAACGTCAAGTCTGGCGTCGCCACGTGGGATGACAGGACGGAATCCGTTGCCTCCAGAAAGGCTCGCAGCCTGACCCCCTGGGAAGGGCTGGGCAAGGGTTGGGTCTATGCCACCACAGTAGACATGGAATTGTGGGGCAAGGGCGGCAAGTTGCTTTGGAAGAAGCGGCGGGGATTTGCCGTGATGGCCTTGCAGTCGGGATTTGGCGCCAAGTACCGGGAGCGTCCGCTGTCAGAAGTCTACGACGATAGTGAAGCAATGCAGCGCTGGCTGATTGATACTTTTCGCCAGTTGGCGCCGCCCGTCAGGGGGACCGGGGAGGAGTCACCGCAGCTATCTCCCGAACTTCAGAAACAACTGGAAAAAGCCAGGAAGGCTGGCCAGGAACAGCAGTAATTTTCTGCTGCCCATAGCCCTTTGCCGGAACGGGCTGCCCCCCTATTCTCTAGTATAGCGCGTCCCACGCATTGCAACTAGCGCCGACCTTCAGGTCGGCAATTTTGCCGTTTTGCCAGCGATGCTGACCTAAAGGTCAGCGCTACATCAGGTCTCGTGGCTAGAGAATGTAACCGGAATTGTGAAGCAGTACATTGGTGTCCTGAGTCAGAAGTTTGCAACGAAAGCGATTGTCCAGGACGACCCCCTCACCCCCACGACCAGCAGCCCCTGCCCGCCCCGGCTGATGAAAGAGCCGGATGCGGTCCACCCTCTCCCCCAAAGGGGCGAGGGGAGTGAAATCAACTCTCCCCTCGCCCCCTTGGGGG